>Ga0181352_1000478_pt1 | contig 17236 bp, 20 predicted proteins | sample Fa13VDMLBSN_FD_130103 | JGI IMG/M metagenome (GOLD analysis project Ga0181352, IMG submission 130103) | Freshwater viral communities from Lake Michigan, USA - Fa13.VD.MLB.S.N | ecosystem: Environmental > Aquatic > Freshwater > Lake | place: USA: Michigan | collected 2013-09-23 | reverse complement strand
TAATAAGTGTCCATTTTCAAATCTTCCCTAACATGAACACATCCATCTCCATCTAAATAACCGCGACAGAAGTGATTTAGATAAATCAATGGTACATCCGGGAAGGGCAAATCCATGTTTGATTTATTTTGACGACAACCCAGCTCCACTAACCGGCTTACCAAACGTGAACTCGTGATATGGCAATGAACCTGGGGTCCTACATGAAATCCATTCTTATCCACATGAGCCTCTTTGTAAGAGACCTTATGCTTCGATCCCATATCATGTCTAATAGCTAACAACATTTCTTCATCTTGCCGATGACACGCTAATTGTATGGAATAACCACCATTCTTCTCACCATCTAATAAACGACCTTCGACAACAGTACCATCCGCGAAAAGGTAGCCCAGGGAATAAGCCATGTTATCAGACCACTCATCAAAATAATGAATGTTCACTGATTTATTGTTTTGAGCCGTTGACTGAGCTCTACGATTATGTTTTTCAATGGATTTGACGCCAATTAGTCTGGCCTGCCCACTAACAGAAGCCAATGACTTTCCAAATTCCTTCGCTAATAAAGAAGGTCCCTCAATAGGATAGCGCTCCCTGATTAAATTCCTTTTCTCCGCTGTCCACACAAATGGAAAAGTAGGACTCATAGCTAAAACTCGACTGACCATCTTGGGACATATTTCCGATCATTCTGTTGAGCAGAAACAATATTCGCTATAAGAAAGGAGTGTATGCTTCCATGTTGTAAACAGAAAGCATACAAGTAAGGGCCTCTAACAGAATAAGGCTCCACTTCTACTATACGAAGACGATAGAAGTCGCTCTTCTTCCGGTAACGGAGGGTCACAGTACGACGCCACTGCCCAGCAAGAGTCACAACACGCATAGGGGCTGCATGTTGTGGTTGTTGAGGGGCTGCCCGACGTTTGGGGTCCGGGGTAGGCTGACGATTCATCCCTGTAGCATTGGTAGTTTGGACATCTGCCCGTGCCAACACCGATGCGGAGCGGGGACGCCAACCCGCCATCCTCCCACCTGGTGGGAGAGGAAGTCCATAACTTGCTAATCTGGGATCAGCCACGATTCATCCTATGGAACAGTAGAATTATTTGTTACTGCCGCACTGTAGAACGCTGCAATGGCATTATCAAACATATCCGTAACCGTCCCCGGCACGTAATTCAGTGTCGCCACCTGACCAATTGTAGCGGTAACAGCTAAACTGAAAACAAGGGAAGCGGTCCCCTGCCCAGAGACGTAAGTAAGGGCATTAGCTGCCCCACCCAGGGTAAGGGCAAAACCAGCACTTCCCCGAACAGCATGGGAGAAGACGACTGTCAACTGAGTTCCAGCTACATTTATGCTTGCACTGACCCAGGTGAGATTCGGGACCTCCAGGGGTGCCTGAATAAAAGCGGGAATCCGGTACTTCTCCGGTGTGAGGGAGTGACCTCCCACGAAATCAGACTGCTTCTGAGTGGACTGCGACAGGGGGTCGTCTTTGTAGTCGGCCGATTTGAGCTGTGACTGATTCTTCACCAGGAAGGTGCCACGGCCTTGGTCTTCAATCGGAATACCAGTTGGAGCTGTCATCTAAATCTCCACGGGAGGGTGACTTCCCTCCTCTTCTTGAGGTGGTTCGTTTTGGGTATCTTCGATGATCCCCGCCGCATGTTCGTCGACTTCTCGTAACCAAGGTTGCATCGCTTCGGACACAATCAAGATCATCTCATCTACGTGATGAGTCGCTGCCTGGGACCCTTGGGCCTCTGGTTTCAGGGCTGCCAGGGCAGATCGGAGGCTTCCGATAGACATATTGACTTGGGCAATTTGGGATATCACCCGCTGTAGAGCGGGAGTCCCCGCAAAGGCATAACGAGCAGGCAGAAAACTCTGCTGCTGGATCATGAGCGCCTTCTCTTCTTCCGAAAGCTCCGTATCCGGATCGGAAGACAGAGTGATGATCTTACGATCGCCGGGATTACCACCATAAGGATGGGGTGATCGGTGACGAGGCTCTGAATGGGTTACTTCCCCATCCACTTCGTATTCACGACGATCATCAGCCATCAGATCTTTGTCACGTAGAGCACCTGTCCGTTCGGCACGCTCTGAGGCTTGTCTCTGACGGAGGGCTATACGCTGATCTTCCGTAGGTTTAATAGATTGACCCGGAGCGAACAAGGGATTCACGGCTGCCGCCCGAGGCTTAACCTTAGCCCGCCCCGAAGACTGGGGTTTGTTGGAATTATCGTGTGCTGGTGAATACAGACCCCTACCCATAATCAGATCTCCCACTTCCCAGGTCATCTAATACGACGGAGGCTAACCTGCCCGGTTCTTCTTCACCTTCCCCTTCGACGGGAAGATAGTGCGAAGTACCTGAACATTCGTCATGTCTTGACCACGAGCAGTCAGTTTCCGGGCTTTGGCCACGACCCGTTCTTTCTGAGCAGCCGTCAAAACCTTACCCGCCAGGATCTGTTTCCGGAACCTACGACGAGATGCAGTAGGTGGCCCACCTACATCTACAGGAGCCCCAGGCATACCGGCATCCATCGGCATACCAGAGGCATCTACCACTGCATCCGATCCATCACCTTCACCGGCGTCCGGAGGAGCTGGTCCACCCGAGATGCCACCACCGGCAGCACCGGCGTCTCCACCAGGGGCAGGTTCGCCTTGAGCTTGGGACACAACATCCAGATTCAGGCCTTGGATAACCCGATTGAGCAAATCCGTATTGGCAATCAGAGGCTCCGCCAATGATTGATAGACAGATTCCAACAACCGATTGAAGGTTGGATCACGGACGGTCAACAAATCCTCCAGCAAGGCTGCAGCGTTCTCTTCTGGATCAATATTGTGAATGTCCAGCAGGTAACGGAGTGCCAGAGAACCCTTCTGGTGCAACTGGAAGAGTTGCTCGTAAACTTCGGAATTGTCTCGAATGGAGAGACGATTGAACCGAAGCTGAGAGTGGTTGTAAACCTTGTTGGTACGGACCACCCGACGACGGAGCTGACCATCGTATTCCTGGATAATGTCGTCACCGGCTTCAATGTCCGCAGGCTTGACCCGAAGCCAACTGTCAATCTCATCGAAGTAGTAGTGGCCCTGGGCCTCTGCTACGGGACGGAAAATACATTCCTCCACGTACTCCCGGATCAACTCACGGAAGGTCAGGTACTGAGTATTCATCAACTCCAGGGTGATACGCTGAGCACCATAAGTGGCAGCACCTGTCAACATTTCCTTGGTCGTACAGAGACCGGTGGCAAGATCCTCCCGAAGCAACTGGTATTCCGCCTCCACATTCAACAGACGCTGTTGGGAACCAATCGTTTCCCAGTGAACTGGGTAGTTGGTTACGATGGGGTAATCTACATTGTCCAAGAGTGACAAGTCGACCTGGACACGCAAGTCCGCCAATTCACCCGGACCGATACCTTCACCCCAGATAAGGTGTTTCGGCTGCATATTACGGCCAGTAATCTGGAGCTGTGCATTCTTCAAGTTCTCCAGCCGGAGAAGAGTTTCCAAGCATCGTTCTAGGATGCCCTGACCGTAGGGTTCATTTGGTGGTCGATTGCGGGCCAGATGGTACACAAATGATCCCTTGCGAGGGTCCGTGTTCAGTGGGTGACCCTCACCAAAGTCCAGCAAGGACTTCAGCCCCTCTGGGAGTTCATCATCCAACTCATCCATAAGACCTTGGATATCAGGGTCCCCCGCGATCCGGTACAGGTCCCGGTCTGTCATCCGTCGAATAGACGCGGTGTCGACCAGAGGTCGAGAAAAGATGATCAATTCTTTCTTACGCAGGAATGGATGTGGTACAGAGTGGCAGTATTCAGTGGGCAGGATATAAAGATCATCCCATTCCTTAATCTTATCGTTCCACTCGTGCCAAATGTAAACGTCCCCACCTAGCCAATACTCTCTTGCCAACTCCAGAAAGAACGTCAACAACCCCAAACGGTTGGACATACTTTCATAAAGTCGATTGATCTGCTTGTTTTGTTTGCTGTTCGGGCCGCGAGGAGGCCCAATGGTCAAACGAGATAGAGGTAACTCCGAATGTAATTCCAAAGCACGGGCCACGAATGGGTCAGTACGTGCAAAATAACGGAACATAGCCAGGCGGTCTGGGCGACTCAAGCTGTATTGAAATACAGAAAGAGGTGACCCGGACGCCAGGCTCGAAGGGAGTCCCGCACCACCGGGAGAACCACCAATCCCCATGCTCATGGCACCCATGCTCGCCGTGCGGCCGCCACTGGATGAAGCATTACGCATAGCAGGTACTGCCGATTCAATTACTTGACGGGCGAATCTCTGGGAGGGACCCAGGAAGGTCTCCTGCACAGAACCCACGACTATTCGTTTCTCTGCCACTGATACACTCCTCGGAGTTATTCCTCATCCACAATCTTAAGCTCTGGAACTCTCCGAAGAGCTTCCTGGGCCGAAAAACAGGCTCTTTGCAGGGCCATCAATCGCCGTGCCAGATCTCGTTGATCCGCGGTATTGGTTTTCATCTGGGCTTGTTGAGCATCCGCGGCCAGGCGTACCAATTCACCCTCTAACCGGGAACGTCTCTCAATCATGTCATTAAGATTGATACGTTTCGTTAATTCTGTGTTGGACTGTTCCCTCTCCTGACGGGCATGCTCTTCTCCCTTGGAGGCAAGGAGGTTCCTTCTGCGAACCATTGCTCCTGCCCGGGCACGACGATTCTGAATCTGTTGGGTTAGACTCGTTTTCTCATGCCGGAGATTGGCTAGCCGTTCGGTGGCCTGATGGAGGGCATAAGCTGAAGCCTCGTCCACGGGCTCCTCCAACTCCAACACTTCTTTCTCCAGTGATGCGATCAACCCATCCAGATCGGTCATGCGACGGACATCACCCATAAGACAGTGGGTGTTGAAACGAGCTTGACCCTGAAGGTCATCAATCGTCTTGATCTTGTCCGGTTCCTGCTCCACGATCGTTTTAGGAGACGGAAGCGGTGCTGGAGCGGGTGGTTCTTTGGCTTTTCCCATAATTTATTCTCCACCAACTGTACCAGGTTGACTTGGTGTTGGTTAGAAGCGACGTATCCCACGATTTGGAATGGTACGACCGTGGGTCTGTCCGCGAGCCTGGCGGGCAGCTTCTACACGGGCCCTCAACGAGGCTGCCAGACGCTGATGAACTGGGGTGATGGAAGACATCCCGGGTGTATTGTCTTCCACTCCCACTTTGGCTGCCCATAAAGCACGAGACAAAGATGAATACTGGTCGTCGTGGCGACCTTGTATGTTCGTTGCCTGTAGACGAATACGAGGAGCAGCGCCTGCTGTTTCAATCCGTTCCAGGTGGGCCAATTCCCAAATCAACGATTCCTCATTCTTCCAATCCTCGATATTGGCATAAATAATAACACGCCGCTGGTTGATCACTGAAAGGGCGTGGCGGGCAACACGATCATTGTTCGTACTGTTGAATTCCACGTGGAGCAGGGCTTCACGACAACGACCTGTTAGGTGGGATTGTAAACCATAGGCATTCCATTGATCGTACACACCACCTTGGCAACCATAGTACGTCCAAAGGAACTCAATACGCTTGGCTATCTTCTCAATAGAGAGATAGTCCATCATATCACCGGAGAGGTTTCTCTCCACGTAATCCGCGTAGCCCTGCAGGCCCATCCGGATAACTTCATGATGAATGAGGCGAGATTCACCTGTGGAATTGGTTGCCACTATAGATGTGGTAGTTCCGTCGTTCTTCAAACCCAAGTCGACACCCATCCAGGTGGATTCGCCCTTCTGTACCACTCCATATTCACCACAGGGTTCAACTCGACAGCGCTCCAGGGCCTGTTCAGAGAATGCTGATTGTACGTTGTCCGGGTATTCCGCTTCGTATTCCTGAATAAAACCCAAAGGGTCAATCAGGTATTCACGGCGGAATTGGGACGACGGATACGAGTAGTTGATCCAGTAGGTCGGAATCCAGAATGCAACTGCGTCGTCCTCAATGCGACCCTCACGGATGAAGGTCTCCAACTCATACATATGGGATTCTTTTGATTGAGGTGTAGACACCACCATAATCATAGAATCCGGGTGATCCGTACCAGGAATACGAAAGTCACCCGTTGACGGAGCAACAGCCTTGTAAATCTCACGATCCGACTTGTTGGATGATCGGCCTGATGACTTCAATTCTGAATTGAAGAACCCATATTCTTCCAGGAGGACCATGATATTGGCCGGACCACGGAGAGAACGAGCGGAACAGGCATTAGCTGCTACTTTAATACCGGCTGCAGAAGCCGATATACCCATATCAATGTTCCGCTGGGTATTCAGACGGATCTGGTCTTGGGAATCAGGTAAATCCAGGAACTGACGCAGAATCGGGGCTCGTTGGATAGCAGCACGGGCAGGTGCCAGAAGCTGGCGTGCTTGGTCCTCTGAAGTAGCCACCAAGGTAATACGGACGGGCTGGTCTTTACGGGTGCCATAATGATCCTGGGGAGAATAAATACGAGTTAGACGGTAGATCTCGTATGCGGTGATCCACTGAGATAGGGTTGTTTTACCACCGCGGCGGCCCATTCTCATGATCACCATGTTCATCTTGCGACCAAGACGCTTCAGGTGTTGTTCATAAGTTAAGGTGCACCGGCCCTCTGCATTGAGCATCTCCAGGAAATCAACTTCGGTGTAGCGACCAACCTCCTGGTCCCGGAACTTGTTCCAGATGATAATATCTTTGGAGAGGGCCCGCTCTTTACTGTTTTCATCTACAGCACGGGCTGGGAGGTAATCCAGGACCTGTTCTTCATCCAGAGGAAGACCATAGATGATCTTCAGAAGAAAGACTTGAATAGGATAGGGGGTTTCGTCCAACCCCCACCCGGCCCGGATATACGTAATGATATCCACGGCCTCTTCTAACTTACCAGTATTCATCTCCCGCAGGGTAGCAGAAAGGCGACCTTTGATCTGTGCGGTCGACACCTTCTGGAGCCGATCCATCTCGGATAAAATACCCTCTCGGGTAATCTGCGGAGGCATTTAGGTTAGTCCTGGAGATGAAATCACCTGGACGCAGTCTTCTTTTTCTGCTTCTCCTGCTCGTCGAATTTGGTGAGAAGATTTTGAATAACTGCGGTTCGGAGATCCTTGTCGAGCTTAAGCTCGTCAATCACTTGTTGGAGGAGGAGGACAAATTGAGCAATCAAAGTTGCTCCATTATCTTCCTCTAATCGATCGCGGCGTTCCTGAATCAATGCATACAAACGAGCACAAGCGTCGACCCTCATCTTCATGACGGACGCTTTTTGGGACTGTTTTAGATACGCTCCCCCTTGTTCAGGACTGAGCAAATCATCGAGTCGCTCGATGTCGTGACCGATCTCTAGAATGATACGGTCTAAGGGATCACCTGTCAACTCCATAGCAGATTGGAGTTGATCTGTGAATGCTGCACCACGGATGAGATCATCGGGTGATGCCATAAAGGCCTCTACATTTCGAGAGCACCAACTAAAGCACTCAGTTGAGTAGTTATACGGGATGCCCGACGTGAGGAAACGGCACCGTGTTCCTGCAAGGCATCCAACTGGGTGATAAATTCACCCGCCTTAGACATGGTCATCGAACCAGAAGCCATCAATCGAGATGCTGCACGAATCAGCTTATCGTGAGATGACTGAACAACATTCCGACTGTCATTCTCCACTTCGGCTTGATCCGGGTGGGAACCAGAATCCATCAGTGGTACGTCGAATACAGTGTTTGCTGCAAGTCGAACGTCCCGGCGATGTGGGGTCGGTTCACCAGGAATCTCAATCTCCATGGAGGGAGACTGCAGAACCCGATTGTAAGAAGCGGCCCGCTTCGAAACGCGTTCGTCACCGGGTTGGGTGTCCAGTGCTGATTCCAGGTCTCGATCTTCGATATTACGTGCAACTCGAGGACCCACAGTTCGGGCCGGACGAATCTCCACCTGAGTGTCGTTCTGCATCATGGATGAGATACGACGGGAGTCCTGCTGGGCACGACGGTCCGAGGCTTCGTCATACATGGGCAAAGACCGACGAAGATGGAGTGCAGCCGCACGTTTGCCTGGAGGCAATGGGGCAGCTGTAATACGATTGGCTTCTTGTGAGGTAAGTTGCTTCTCTTCCACCAGGATGGAAGCCGTACGATCCACAATTCGATCGTCGATCCCTTCGGCACCCGCAATCAGGGTACCACCCATAAGTGAACAACTGCCCTTGCGGTTGTAATCACACGTGGCACACATTGGGGTTGTGTATGTAGCAATCAGAGTATGATTGGAGGGGTGTTGCTCTTTGGCAACAGACGCCTGACGACAATTCTGATAAAGATTGGGATCGTGAGCCACTTGACCCAGAACACCAACCTCCTTCCGAATTGCACTGCCTACTATGGTCCGTTGATTCGGAGTCATAGCAGGATGGGCTTCTTGAAGTGCCTGTTGCAATTGAGCACCAAGCATCCCCTTCGCCATAAGGGAACGAGCAGTCCGGATTGCAGCACGCGTACTCTTTTTCATCGTAAGCCCGCTATTTTGGGGTCTCAATAAGGGGTTCTTCTTCGGGTCGATACGTCCGTTCGATGGTCTTTCCATCGGGAGCCAATTGCCAGAAGGGTGCATGTTTGGCCTTCTGAAGTGCCTTTTGTGGCCCCTCTGAAGGACTCCCTGTAACGGATCTTGCTACTCGTCTTCCAGGACCCCGGGTAAAAGAGTCCATAGATGTTGATGCACCAAAAGACGAAGCTACCACGGAAGCCATCTTCCGCGTTGGTTTCGTTGCGTGATCACCGATATTCACTGGATCAAATATCATGGTTACCCAGCCTTCACATCTCGACCCTTAGTCTCACTCAATTCCAACTGGATGAGTCGTTCATTCTCCCTTAAGATCCAAAGAAGCTCACCTATGGAGGGCCATCGAAGACGGATCTCCTCCCAGGACATGCTCCTAAACTCGGCTCTCAGGGCGGACTCATCCTTACGCAACTGCATCAGCGGACATTGACGGGCCTTTTCATCCCAACATTGACCCGCCAGGGTTTCCGTCTCCCCCATGCAGCCTAATTTACATACGTGGGTTTTCTCTGCCAGGGCCCGACCGTGGTGAACACAATTAAGAGTGGCCTTGACGGTATTCATCCGAACATAGGCTTCTTCAGCGTTCTTACGCTTCTTCTCCAGGCGGAGTTTCACCTGTTCGATGAGGGTTACCATTCAGCACCTAAAACCAAAAGAGCCCAAGGGTGTAATCCCTCAGGCTCAAGGTTGGACGATCAGATCAGGGACTAGTTGCCGGCTGATCCACCTGGACGCTTGCTGGATTGGTACTTCTTGTCGCGAGGACGAAGTTTGACAACCACCTTACCTTCACCGGTCTGAGACGCAGCTTGCGTGTGACTGATGATGAGAGGCTGACCAGCGGCCAACTTCAAGGTGTCCATGTCCGTTTCGGTAACCTTCGTCAGGGTTGCGTACGCACCCAGGGCGATGGCGGTCGTGCCCATGGACTGAGCTGCTGCAAATTTGTCATCGTCGGCCACGGTACCAACCTTTACGGTGGTAGCTTGAGCCCCGATGTAGGCAACAGTCATCAAAACATGAATACTGATCACATCGTAATCAGTGTCGGGATCGACGAAGAATACCTTCGAAGCCGCACTGGCCGCTGAAAAGTCGATGTTGTCGCCAACAACGATCTTGTCTTTGACGTGCGGGGCCATATTGGACGATTTCACTGTCATGGCTTTTCCTCTCCTTTAGAGGGTCTCTCACTTGTGCCGCGAGAGAAACTAAGAACTAAGTAACTTGGTAAGCAGGACGCCCACCTTGTGGTATCAACTCAGCAAAAGCTGAAAAGTAGTAAGAAGGTACAGGATCCCCACTAGATTCGTCGAAACGACCTTTCTTCTTGGGAGGCTGGGATACCGAAAAGTCAAACCCAGCTGCAGAAGCAGATTGTTCCCACCATTGAAGAGCCTGAGTCAAAATATCTGCTGAAGCCCCTTCAAACTCCAACTCCGTTCCTTGACCTTCTTTGATAGTTTCACTATCATGACTTGAAGGTCTCAAATCCCGTGGACACTGACTTAACAGATGATAAAATGCATCATAATCATCTGTTTGTGGATTTGCTTTACGCCCGGCTTTTCTTACCGGGCTTTGGCGAAAAAAGCTGACGCCTGACGGGCAGCACCAGCGACCAGTTCCCACTTGCCTTCAGCAGCAAACTTGGCAATATGGTTTGGGGTGATGTCCGCGAAGGGCCAAGGTGCACGACCGGCAGTCGGTTGAGCTGATGCCTGACGTTGTTGAGCTGGAGCTGTACGACGGGACGAAGCAGCACGAGCGCGGGTCAACAACTCTGACACCACTCGCATGTAATTGTTGTTGATCTCGTGGTAGTTGATTGTCTGGTTCGATGCAATCAACCGACCCCGATTGGAGGCGTGGCGTGCCGAAGCATACCAGAGGGGACGCATCTCCTGAGGTACGTGCTTGGGAGCCGCAATCTTCACGTCCGTGGCGTTCCGCGAAACCCGAGGCAGATTGGCCAGACGAACCTTAGAAGCTTGACGGCCCATCCCGAGGGATGACTGAAGAACAGCAATATAGGCGTCATTGACGGCTTCGTAATCCACCTTCCCCGAAGCGATGAGACGGCCCTTAGAGGCAACGTGCGTAGCCGCAGCGTGCCAAACGGGATGAATCTCTGCCGGTACGTGGGTAGGAAGATACACATCCACCGAAGCGGTACGAGGGGAAGAAGCCATGGTCAATAAATCTCCGGACGGATTGCTGGTTGAAGGGAACGATCAGATCCTACTGGGCCGAACGACGGGAGCGACGTGAGACCTGACGGCTCGCATACACTCCGGGGGTTTCGTTCTCGTCCGAGGATGCTGTTACTGGATCGAGTTCAGCTTCCCCATCCACCCAGGGGAAGTTCACCATCACATCTTCCTGGGGATCACCTGAGTGATTCAGGAGTTTGTCTGGGTTCACCGTTTCCGTTTCGGCGGCACGGCGGGCCCGGGCTTCCAGGATTCGGCGAGCACTGGAAGACTCGCGATTCATGAGACCGGGGGTTGATTTGACGGTACCCTGCTCGGCCTGAGACAGAATCCGATCTACATCGGATGAACTGCCCGAAGCGCTTTGGGGCATGTGGAGAGTACCTTCTTCCACAGTTCCGAGGAACGGAAGAACGTCGCCTTCCTGATCCTTGTCCACTGGAGGAACGGCACCCTCGTCACCGGACTCCGGCAAACCGGCAGTGGTGAACGGGTCTTGAGGATCGCCCTCATCGTAAGAGTCGTCTGCCGCACGACGGCTGGCCTGGATGTTGATTCGGCCTTCGTCGGCAAAGTCCAGTTTGCTCAACATGTCGGCGACCGAAGGGGTGCCCAACATCTTGGAAACGGAGTCGTTGCCGACCGGTGTACGGTGATAGTTCTCAGCGATGAATTGGTCCGAATGACCGGCTTCATCTGCATCGGAAGAACCTGGAGGCGGGCCTTTGAACGAGCCACCCTGGGACAAACCCTTGTTGTCACCGAGGTCGGCCTTCCGCTTCTTGGCGGGGGCTTCGTCCTCTTCCTTCTTGGTGGGAGCCTTCTTGGCCGGGGGCTTCTTCGCGGCAAGACGAGCATTTGCCCCGTCCAACCGTTCGAGGGTGTTGGTAATGACATCGCAACGAGCAGCCAACCGCTTAAAGCCACGGGCTTCAAGTGTGCCAGCGATGTCTTCAAGTTCGGCGGTCATGCTTGAGAACGACATAAAAAACAATCTCCCTGTTTGGAACAATTTCAGGATCGACGAAGGCCAGGTTACTTCCCGCTCAGGATGTTTTTGGCTGCTTCTTCGGAAGCTTTTGCCCATTCCGAAGCATATCGGCTCGCTTGTCGAGCATCGAGGTCCAATTCACGGGTTTCGTTGTGCACGATACCGTCATTGACTTCGATGGTGGCAACGCGGGTCTTTGGATTCTCACGAATCAGTGAGAATGTAACACTGCTGGCGATGAGAGGGGCACCGCTCTCATCTTCGGTGTTGACATTCAGATCGACCGTTCGGCCGAAGTCTTCTGTCCGGGTTGACCAAGAACCCGAAGCCCAACGACCACCGGCTGAAGAAGCACGGCGGAGAGCGGACTTCAGAGTATTCCAAGCAGAGGCTGTCGGAACTTCCGCAGAAGCACGCCGCTTAGCTGGACGAGAACGACGCGAGGCAGTCTTACCTGATGCCATCGGCATGGCTGGAACGGGTTCATCCATCGAACCTTCATCGTTCGCATATTCCATACCAGTTGTGACGACATCATCTGCCAAAGATTCGAGGGTGCCCAGTTCATCCAGGGCTTCGTGGAACTCGGGCTCATTGGCCTCGTATTCTGATTCGTCCACGGCGTCCAGAATCGCGTGGCCCCGGTCCTTGAACTGAGGCAGCGGATCTGCCTGACGAGACGAAGCAGCTTCCTTACGAAACTTGATCGTCATAGAATCAATTGGTGGGTTGCCCTTCTTCGGTTTCGAAGAATCAGGCTGGGCCGAAGGCTGAGTTGGACGGGATTCCGGAGCCGGGGCTTCGTCGTTGGCACGACGGGCAGCCATCTTCGGGTCACGGGTCCTCGTCACTGGAGGTACAGGATCATCTTCGAAATTCGTGTCGTCAGCAAAATCCAAATCCTTACCATATTCACGGTCTTGGCCGGAACGACGATTGGAACTGCGACGGGCTGGCCCGGTCTGGTCTTTCGAAGGAGCATCCGTACCATAAAACTGCAGAGGAACCGGAACATTGCTGTCATCGATGGCAGTGCCATCTTGGGCGGGTTCTTCCAACAGCTTGGTCGAATACTTGTCTTGGAAGTCCGGGGCCTTCGTTTCCTGAATGCCCATCTTCGCCAGACGACCAGCGAGGGAACCAATACGACGAGCCAGGGCCCGTTGACCAGCCTTCAACAGGGTGGCTTGAATTTGTACGAGAGTCTGACGGGATGCCACCAGGGCCTTGGAAGCAGAGCGAACAACCTGTTGGTCGTCGTCAAGGGCTTCATCATGGCCTGTCTGAGGGAGCGAGTCAGTGTGGAAAATCTCGTTGTCGACCCCCATATCACCCATCTCGTCTTGAGCAGCAAGAATGCTCGAAGCGGTACGGGATTTGGGGGCGGCTACGTTTCGAGTTTTCCGGGACATGGGATTCTCCGTTATCGGCGTAAGTCTTGTTCTCCGAGTGGATCGACTCTTGCTTCAGTCAAGATACCGATGAATCAATCCGGCTCGCTGATCGTCTAAGAAAATCTAGAAACTCTCAACCAATCCCCCACTGGGGAAGGTATTTCCTACTGAAAACGGGTGAAAACTAACGCTTGTTCCGAGGATCTTTGGGCGAAACCTGTCTTTTGGTTCCAGCAACGAGTTGCGGAGAAGGAAGACCTGTTTGACGCTCAAAGGTATTCAACAGAATATCTACTCTGGAAGCAAGACGAGTTTGACCTGAGGCTTGGATGTCATCTGCCAGGGCCTCCAAAGATGCACGAATTCGGGATGCCGATGGCATTCCCATACCGGGTTGACCCATTGGAGGGCCACCCATCGGAGGGGGCATACCGGGTTGACCCATTGGAGGGCCACCCATCGGAGGTGCTCCCATGCCTGGAGGGCCACCTGGAGGTGGAGCACCCGGAACCTGTGGTCCCCCTGGGGGAGTCTCGGCAGGAAGACCACCGTCAGGGGGAGGGGCATCAAGAGGTGGCTCTTCAGCCGCCCCTGGTGCCGGTTGTAATGTGTCAGCACCCATGTCACCATCTTCCGCTTCAGGAGCTGGTGCTTCTGCCAGGCCCTTGAAGAAAACGGGTGGAGACGGGGCGTCGGCATCCATTGCCTCCTGAATCAACGTGACCGAATTCTCGGCAATGGTATTCAGTGATGCCAATTCGTCATCTTCATCGATGGACCCCACAAATTGGTCCAGATTCGGAGAGGTCGGTGACCCACCCAGAGTGACCCGCTCCTTGTCAAACTTCAGGGTGAAGATTGGACCATCTGTAGTGGCGACGGCAATCTCATTCTTACCTGCCTGCTGGATAGTCGCAGTGCCACCCAGGTTGGCAAAGATGAGGGCGGACAGAAAACGGATTCGATTATCCACGGGGGTATCCGGACCCGAAGTGGATTGTGGTTTTGGCTTCTTCAATGTCTGACCATCAATGTCATCCACCAAAGCTGCTAAACGTGCACGAGTGTTCATTTCTTATTCCTGCGGGATCAGAGTCGCAAGTTTCCTTCTCAACCATTCTCTAATCTGAGCTATTCGCTCTGAAGAGAGTTTGTTAGAGGTAGGTGGGTCTGTCCTAAACAACAACGACTTCGCTGTATCGTAAGCAAGCTGTGCTTCATCACTCGTCTGATAAAAACCTAAAGGGTAGCTGGTAGTTCGGACCCACAACTTGGCCCGAAACTTATTCCGTTTCTCACAAAAACCTACGCCGCCCGATAGGTCCTGTGAAGAGTATCTCATTTCTTCTTCGACTTGGTGAGATAGTTAGTATCCCCCACTTTCCAATCCCAACGAGATTGCATCTGAATAGAACGCAACTGATTGTAATTAGCCTCAATCGTAGAGAGGTATTTGTACACCGCCTCCCCATTGGGGATAGTGTCCTTTTGCTCCCTCAGTTTAGTGACGGCAGTAAAGAACTTATGCCGGACTGAACCTTGTGTAACACAGAGGGCATCTGCGGTGGCCGATTGAGAAGTGGTCTTTGCCACACCTAGAACAGCACTGACTGAATCTTCCGGAAGACCCACGGCATAAAGTGCCTTCCTCAGTGTTGTTTCTGAACAAAGATCATTCAGCTGAGCATGCAGCTTAATCCGATATATCGCACGTTCCAGGCGATATGAAATATTGGACTGTCGGACATGAAAGAGGTCCGATACGTCATCCTGCTCTACTTTAAGTACCTTAACGGCGTAGAGCATGTATAGTTCACGGGGAGGTAGGGACTGAAGAGCCCTACGCAGAATGTCTATCCCCCGAATGATCTCCAGGGGACGCTTCTCCCGGGATAGCTTCTTTTGCTGCGTGTATCGTTCCAGGGTTGCTGGATCGATGGTCATGAACAATCTTCGCATCTGTAACCCTTTCGGGATTAAGCAGGTTGGAAGAGAGTCCACTCCTTCCGTTCAATTAAACTCTTCAACCCTAGATCACGACACATCTGCAGGGCCGGACCTGTATCCCCATTTGAAGGATTTGGTATAACGGCATCGCCCGTCAAACCACGTAGGTTCATAATCTGATAGTTGGTACGGACCAAATCTACACCGGCAGTTAATTTCTCCTTCTCCTTCACTGACAGGAATGTTGCCCTGAAGAAGGATTCAACCAACTGGTCGATGTTTTCCGCCTCCATAACCAGACGAACTTTGGACTTATCAGATATACGGGGTATTCCTAAAAGATTATCGGAACGGTCCCCCGCAATGGCACGATACAGAGGGACCTTCTCGGGTGGTACCCCAAAACGGTCAATCACTCCTGGCACCCCAACATAAGTTTCTTCATCCTTACCGGACACTAGAACTTGAGTTGTTCCTGACACCAATTGGTACATATCGGCATCATTACTGATGATGACAGTAGATTTACCCGTGGCATCTTGCTGCTTCACAAACAAAGCAATCAACTCATCCGCTTCCATCTCAGGATGGTAAAGTGATGGGACAATCCTTGCCATCGCTTCCCGGACTTTTGTCAAACGTGGAATCCATGGAGCCTCTGCCTCCTGATTTGACTTATCCCGATCTGCTTTGTATTGAGGATTGATCGTCAAAGCCCGCTTTGGAATACCATCCCAGGCCAAATAAACCTGGGCTGGTTGATGATTCCGAACATGAGCCAGGGTATTCCGGATAAATCCAAACTCCAATCCCGTGTGGAAGATCTGCCCACCAACCATATGGGTCAACTGACGACAATTCCACCAGGACCGGTAGGCAAGATTCATCGCATCAATAATGACTGCATCAGGCATGTTAATCTCCTTGTTCGCCATCAATACCCACGCCATGCCTCGGATCATCGAGGGGATTAGGATGTATTGTCTCCATAGTGGGAACGACCGACGAAGTCTTTTTCTTCATTGGACGGACCCAGTGACGGGGAATAATAGCATCCTGCCCAATCTCTCCCATAGAGACAGTAAGGGAGACTTGGCCATCAAGCTCACGCTCAACCTTACCCACGTTACCCTTCAAGGGTCCTTGGAGGATCCGAACACGATCCCCGGGATTAAGAATTTGCTCACGTTCGGTGGAGTTCCGGACCTTGTCCACTTCCTGATCCGGCAAAATCTGGATTGCCTTGTCGGCACCTTGATTACGAAGAATAGTCTTAAAGAAATCCCCGCCCTCTAATTCAGAATAGTCTATCCCAGGGCGGTATTCTATAAAGGCATATTCTGCAAACGTGGAAACGTGTTTCCCTACGACGTCTTCGATTGAAGGGTAAAATAGCTCCAGGTCCGGAGTGGCCAGGCGACGGCGCATTTCACGTGCCAACTCGGCAGTAGAAATATGCTTCTCGGCATATGAGGTTAGCTGTACAACTACCCACTCCATTTGAAACCTAGCCTTCGGGTTGGAAGTCCAGACCTGCCGCAAAAGCCTCTGGCGACAGGACATTTTCCTTTACGGATGTTCGTTGGCGTGCTTTGGGCACTCCCATCTTACGAGTGTCTTGAGCCTTGATAACTAGATTACCCATGCCCAATTGCTCATTCAACACAGATAAAGCAACGATTAGATCGGTCTCTGTGCGCACTGTAATGGCATCGCTGTTAGCTAGGACCCATTCAGATGCCACGGTAAGGCGGCCGCCATATTTTTCTACTATCTTCTTCAAATGTTCACTCTGTGAGGCACGAGCCGGGGCCAAGCGGTATCGTTCAGCAAGAGTGATAATTGGATGGAGGGACTTCCAGACGACAGTGGGAGGGTAATCCTGGACCAGAGCTTCGACTGTTTCCATCGTTTTGTCCCAAGACAGCCCTAAGGATTCTATGAGCCGAGCAGACTTCTCTTCCAATTCTAGATGAAGGGACCTCCTTACTGCTTGCAGTGTTAGAGGTCCTGCCAAAGAAATCTTCTCCGCAATGGTTAAAGCATCATCT
>Ga0181352_1000477_pt1 | contig 17249 bp, 24 predicted proteins | sample Fa13VDMLBSN_FD_130103 | JGI IMG/M metagenome (GOLD analysis project Ga0181352, IMG submission 130103) | Freshwater viral communities from Lake Michigan, USA - Fa13.VD.MLB.S.N | ecosystem: Environmental > Aquatic > Freshwater > Lake | place: USA: Michigan | collected 2013-09-23 | reverse complement strand
CTTCTACAAGTCCACGGGGAACATTGTCGATTTTTCCGCGGGCGGGGCGCAAGCCATGCGCTTCTCCTCAAACGGATTTTTCTTCACCACATCTGCTGGCAAAATGGTTGTCTCATCCGCAGGTGCGTTCGGGTTTTCCTCTGGTACGGCGGGTGGCGCTGGCGAAGACGTGCTTCTTGTCCGCGAAGCTGCCGCAGTAGCTGGCGTTCGCGGCGCAAACTCTACGACTGGCGGCGCGCTCAGCTTCATCGAACAAACCGCTCCCGCAGCCCCCGCTGCAAACGGCGTCCGCATCTACGCCGAGGACAACGGCGCGGGTAAGACCCGGCTGATGGCACGGTTTGCAACTGGCGCAGCGCAGCAAATTGCGATTGAGCCGTGATGAGACACATCGCAGACATACCAATCCAGAGGGGACCGATGCTCACCGTATCTTTCACACAGGATGAACTGACCGCCATCGCCAATCTGATGGACGTGGCTGTCAAGGCAACCGGCATCCAAGGCGCACGCGCCGCGCTGCCCATCATCGAGAAGCTGGAACGCGCCGTGGCTGACGCCAACGCGAAGAAGGAGGAAGCCGATGGCGAATAGTTACCAATGGTCCGTTACGTCCATGACGGCATACCCGCAGTTCGAAGGTCAGCCGGATGTCGTGTTTCAGGTAGCGTGGGTGTGCTCTGCCACCGATGGCGTCAACAACACCGCCACCTTCGGCTCGGTCGATTTGACGCTGGACCCCTCTGCACCCTTCACGCCTTACGCCGACCTGACGCTGGATCAGGTGCTGGGCTGGGTGTTTGGTTCACTTGGCAACGAGGGCAAGGCGCAGGCTCAAGCCGATTGTGATGCGCAGCTTGCTGCTATGGCGGCCCCCGCGACCGTCAGCCCTCCTCTGCCGTGGAATACATCTTCTCCGGCCCCTGAGACGAGCGAATGATGTTCTGGCTCATCCTCCCGCTGTTGGCTCTGGCTGCGGCGTTGAGCGAGGAATAATGATACTTACGCAGCTTGATATTGCATTTTCGCGGCTGGAACTCCCGTCGCTAACGCAATATCATCCGTGCAATCCCTCAGTCGTCGCCTTTGGCGGCGACTATTTTGCGACGGTTCGTGGTTGCAATTACGACCTGAAGCGCGGGTATCATTTTACGATTGGGTCTTCGCCGTCTGTGACGCCGGATAGCCAGAATTATCTGGTGCGCGTGGACAGGCGGCTGGAGGTAGAGGATTACTGGTTCCTGGAAGATCGGCATCTTCGCGCGGACAAACGGGCGCTGGATGGCATTGAGGACTTGCGATTATTTGCGTATCGCTCGTCTTTGTACGTCATGGGGACGGCCCTTCACTACACGCCGACGCCGAAGAACACCATCGTGATTTGCAAGGTTGATGGGTACAGGCTTTGCGATCCGGTCTTTATTTCTTCTCCCAAAGAAGCGCCGGTTGAGAAGAACTGGATGCCGTTGGTTCGGGGCGATGATCTGTATTTTGTGTACATGACCGCGCCGTATGAACTGTATCGGCTTGATAAGGTCGGTTTGAAGCCTGTGGAGGTTACTTCCAATACGGATGGGTGGCCGTCGAACCTGTCTGGATCGTCCTGCGTCATGCCGTATGAGAAGGGTTATATGGCGGTCATTCATCGCAAGACGATAGATCAGAAGAAGCGGCTGCATTTCTACCGTCATCACTTGCTGGAGTTGGACAGCGAGATGCGTCCTGTTCGCTTGGGCAGGAGGTTTTCTTTTGAAGATGAGCGCGTGGAGTTTTGCGCTGGTCTTGCAATTGACCGTGGGGATGTTCTCTTCAGCTATGGACTTATGGATCAGAAAGCAGTGATTCTGCGTATGCCAGAAGATAGCTTGAGGAGGCTGTTTTGAACCTGTCTATCTGCATCCCGACACGGGAAACCTTGTATTCTGCGTTTGCCTACGACCTGTGCCTGCTTTCGACGTATTGGTACGCCAAAAGTCCGCCGAACTCTGCCATGAACATTCACATGGTCAATGGTACGCTGATTGCGGACCAGCGGCAGAAGCTGGCGATGATGGCGCTTCAGCACAATGCGGACTATGCGCTGTTTTTAGACAGCGATATGCGGTTTCCGCGTGATTTGGTGCAGCGGCTGATGGCGCATGACAAGGATGTTGTCGCCTGCAACTACTCGACGCGGCGTCTTCCGGCCAAGACTGTCGCCTGGTCTGACTTCTCCATGCAGGAGTTTGTGACATCCCATGATCGGACGGGGATTGAGCCTGTAGACGCGATTGGGATGGGTGCGATGCTGGTCAAGACGGAGGTGTTCCGCAGGCTCCCGCAGCCCTGGTTTCAGGTGGTGTATGCCAAATCGTCTCAGGCGTTCATTGGCGAGGACATCTATTTCTGCCAGCTTGCCAAGGCGCACGGGGTGAAGGTTTGGGTGGATCACGACGCCAGCAAGCAGGTGCGCCATATTGGCTCTTTTGAGTTCAGCCACGATCATGTGGCTGTTTGCGTGGAGAAAGACGATGCCGGGGAAGATGAAGGGTGAGAAGAAAGTGGCTAAGGTTATGCGGGAGTTTAAGGGCGGAACCCTCCATAGTGGCAAGGGCGGTCCTGTGGTAAAGTCCCGTAAGCAGGCAGTCGCTATCGCCATGTCCGAAGCCGGGATGGCGAAGAAGAAAAAAGGACGTTGAGCAATGGCCCAGGGCTACGATCCAGACATCATCCCGCAGGGTGCGGGTGGCGCGACCAACCTTGGTTATGATCCCAAGACCGGATTTGCCCTGGGCAATAACGCTCGTTCCAAAAGCGACGAAACTGAGGAAGACGACGCCTACAACGGTGACGATGCTTCTCCTGAAGAATTGGACCCGATGGACGAGGAGGAGTTCCGCTATACCGTCAAGCAGGCGATAGACGACTCCCAAACCTATATCGACAGCTACCTCGCGCCACAGCGTGAGCAGGCTATGTCCTATTATCTGGCCGAGCCTTTCGGCAATGAGGAAGACGGGCGCTCTCAGGTCGTTCTGACTGAGGTGCGCGATACGGTCCTCGCGATGATTCCGTCCCTGCTCCGCATCTTTACGGGCGGTGACAAGATTTTGGAGTTCGTCCCCAAGTCGGCTGAGGATGTGGATGCTGCCGAGCAGGCGACTGATCTCATCAACCACATCTTCTATCAGGACAATCCCGGTTTCCGCATTCTTCATGATGCGATCAAGGATGGCTTGCTGCTGAAGACCGGCATCCTCACTTGGTACAAGCTGGACGATGAGAAGGTTGAGCACCATTCTTATTCTGGCTTGAGCCGGGAAGAGGCGATGTTCATTTCGCAGGACAGCGAAGTGGAGATCGATGAGTATGAGGAAGAAACTGATCTGATGACCGGCGTAACGCTGGTTGAGATGAAGATCAGGCGCATTCGTAAGACGCCCCGTTACATTGTTGAGTCAGTTCCGCCTGAGCAGTTTCTGATCGACAACGAGGCTACGTCGATTGACGACGCGATTTATGTTGCGCGCCGCAAGCTGGCGACGATCTCTGAACTTGTTGCGATGGGCTATCCGCGCGACATCATTGAGATGAACGCCGGAACCGGCGGCTTTGAGATGAACAACGAAGTGATTACGCGAAATCCGGCGGATCAGTCGTTTTTCGGCATCACAAACACGACGGATGAGACGACCGATAAGGTTTTCTACGTCGAAAATTACATCAAGGTCGATAAGGACGGCGACGGCATCGCAGAACTGCACAAGGTCTGCACGGTCGGAAATGGTGCGTATATCCTCTACGATGAGGTCGTAGATAGCGTTCCGTTTGCGCTCCTTGAGCCTGATCCGACGCCTCACACCATCTTCGGGCAGTCCATCGCGGATCAGACGATGGACTTGCAGCTTATCAAGTCCTCAATCATGCGGAACACGCTCGACAGCCTTGCGCAGTCGATTCATCCGCGCACGGTGATTGTCGAGGGTCAGGTCAACATTGATGACGTGCTGAATGTTGAAACGGGCGCTGTGATCCGCGCTCGTGCGCCTGGCATGGTGCAGCCTCTTACGGAGCCTTTCGTGGGCCAGCAGGCCCTTGGAGTGATGGGGTATCTGGATGAAATCAAGACGCAGAGGACCGGGATTTCTCGCGCTTCTCAGGGTCTTGACGCCGAAGCTCTTCAATCCACGACGCGGGCCGCTGTACAGGCGCAGCTTTCGTCGTCCCAAGAGCGAATTGAAATGATTGCTCGTCTGTTTGCAGACGGGATCAAGCGGTGCTTCCAGGGCATCCTGAAGATGGTGATCCAGCATCAGGATAAGCCCAAGATTATCCGTTTGCGTAACAGGTTCGTTCCGATTGATCCGCGTGGCTGGGATGCTTCGATGGATATGATCGTGAACATTGCTCTTGGGCGCGGTTCTGATGAGCAGCGGATGGTGTTTTTGCAGGGCATTCTTGCCCAGCAGAAAGAACTGATCGCCAACTTTGGGCCGTACAATCCTCTTGTCTCTCTGGAGCAGTATCGCGATACGCTTGCTGAGATTACGAAGCTGTCGGGTTACATGGACCCGTCCAAGTTCTTCAAGGAAGTCTCTCAGGAAGAAGTTGCTGCGTTCATGCAGCAGCAGGCACAGAACGCACAGAAGGCTCCTGATCCGGCGACGATCTTGGCGCAGGTGGAAGCTGAGAAGATCAAGGCTGACATCGTTATTAGTGCAGCAAAGCAGGAACTGGAGCGCCAGAAAGCGGCGGCTCAGGCTGATCTGGACCGTGACAAGCTCTATGTCGATGCGATGCTGCGCGCCGCTGAGATTGAGGCCAAGTACAACACGCAGGTGGATATGGCGCTCATCAAGGGCGAGGTGGACCGCCAGCGGGCTGAAATCCAGCAGATGTTCAAGACCGCTCAGGGGCCTGCACCGACTGACTTCGGGGGTATGCAGTGAGGTCTTTTGACCACGAAAACATTGAGCGTGGCACCGATTTCATGATCGGCCAAGGAGTGTACTTCTTACACGCTCATCGTTTCGGTCATGACGATCTTTCTCATGCGTTCCGTTTGCTCAGGTGGGCGGAGCCATTCCCAGGTATGCGGGTACTGGATGTCGGCTCTGGTATTGGCTCTATGGCTGCTGCCTGGAAGCAGTTCATGCCGGATTTGCAGTTCAGTTGCCTGAACATCAACAAGTATCAGTTGGATATGAACCCCGACTGGTGTGATCGCATCCTTGGCGACATGCAAGACATGCCGATCAAGGACGCCAGCTTTGATATGGCGATTTGCTGCTTTTCTATGGGCCATGCTGAAAAAGGGGCAGAATCCGTTATCAGGGAAATGGCACGTGTCGTGAGGCCTGGAGGCGTTGTTTTCATCTACGATATGCAGCCCGAAGATGAAGACTTCTCCAAGTTGGCCGAACTGTCTTACATGCTTTACCCTCGGGATCAGGTTGAGGCGTTCGCACAATCTGCCGGTTTATGGCTAGACGTGTACATTGAGCCGACAGATCGCGGGTCTGTTGCAGAAAAGATACCTGCTGTAACGGAGGTCTTTTCCGGTCTTAAACCTGCGATATGGCGATTTGTGAGGGGAACATCGTCATGACAGAGAAAGAAGACCTTTGGCGGGCAGCCAAGTTGCTGGATGGGGACAAGGCGGTTGAGGAGGTTTTCTCCCGCCTTGAGGCTCGTTACGTGGAGGACTGGAAGGGGTCTGCTCCTGATAACGAGCGTAAGAGGATGGAGGCGTACTATATGGTGCGCGCCATAGATGCAGTTCGATCCGAGCTAACGGCTTTGGCGTCTGAGCCGGATATTCTGCATTTTAACAAACGCTTGAGAAAAGCGTAACCGAGGAGTAAATTATGTCAGAAACCGAGCAATCGCAGCCTAGCGAACTCGGCCTTGCAGAAGCTGCATCGCGCATTTCTCTGCTGATGGACGGTTCGCCGCAACCGGAAGCACAGAAGTCCAATGCCAGCTCTGCCGAAGTCGAAGAGACTGAGGCGACAGCGGAAGCTGCCAATGACGCGCCTGAAGAAGCCGAGCAGGCATCATCTGAGGATGATTCGGCAGATGAAGGTGAGGTAGCCGAGGCTGAGACTGAAGACGAGGCTCAGGACGAGCAGAACGAAGATAACTCTCTCTACACCGTCGTTATCGATGGCAAGGAACAGAAAGTTACGCTTCAGGAGGCTCTGGCTGGGTATCAGAGGCAGTCGGATTACACCCGAAAGACTCAGGAGGTAGCAGAGCGAAGCAAGTCCATCCAGGCGCAGGAACAGCAGATTGCTGCAATGCGGGAACAGTATGAAGTCTCAATCAACCAGCTTGCGCAGGAGATGCAGCGTTATCTTCCGCAAGAGCCTAATTGGGAAAAACTTCATCAGGAAGACCCGATCAATTTCCCGATCATTGAGAAGCAGTGGCGTGATTACAAGGCTAATCTCGCTGCGGTCCAGCAGGAGCAAATGCGGCTCCGGCAGGAATCTTCCAAGAAGGAACTTGAGCAGCGTCAGCGGATCATCGAAGAAGGTACGCAGTACATCTTCGAGAAGATGCCTGAATGGAAGGATCAAGCGAAGTGGACTGAGGCTCGTGGGCAACTCCGAGAATACGGCCAGAAGGTCGGTTATTCAGAAGAGGAGCTTAACGCAGCCACTGATCCGCGAGCGATCCTTGTCCTTGAAAAAGCGCGACGTTGGGATGCGCTTCAGGCCAATCGGCCACAGCCCCAGAAGGCGGCTGCGCCGAAGCCGATGCGCCCCGGAACGCCAGCGTCTTCGCCTCGCAAGCAGACTGATGTCATGAAGGTGAAACAGCGTCTCAAATCGTCTGGCCGTGTCGAAGATGCGGCTGCAATCTTCATGATGCTCGACTCCAAGAGGTAACTATTATGGCATCTGTGACCAAGGTTACGACCTACGACTCCGTGAACGCGATCCGCGAAGACCTCGCGAACGTGATCTACGACATCTCGCCCGTGGACACGCCGTTCATGTCCAACATTGGCCGCGACTCCGCGTCCAACACCTACTTCGAGTGGCAGACGGACGCTCTTGCGTCGGCCAGCACGACGAACGCCGCCATCGAAGGCGCGGACGCCGGTAACGCCGACTTTGATCCGACCGTTCGTGTCGCCAACTACACGCAGATTTCCACGAAGGTTATCTCCGTGTCTGGCACCGCCGACTCGACGAACAATGCCGGTATGCGTACCGTCATGGCGTATCAGACGGCTAAGAAGGCCAAGGAACTGAAGCGTGACATGGAGGCGATCCTCACCTCCAACCAGGCTGGCGATGCCGGTTCTGGCACGTCCACGGCCCGCAAGACCGCTGGTCTGCCTACCTGGCTCATCACGAACTCGCAGGCGAACGGCGCGACCGTTTCTGCGATGTCGGGTGCGTCGGGCAACGGCTATCCTGACACGGCTTGGACCAGCCTCTCGACGGCGACGGACGTTGCCTTCACCGAGACGATGCTCAAGACGGCTATCCAGCAGGTCTGGGTGCAGGGCGGAGAGCCGAAGGTTCTCATGGTCAACGCCTATAACAAGACGGTCGCTTCCGGCTTTGCCGGTCTTGCGGATCAGCGCATCAACTACACCCGCGCTGAACCCCTGAAGATCATCGCCACTGCCGACATCTACCTCGGTGATTTCGGTGAAGTGTCGATTGTCCCGAACCGTTTCCAGCCCGGCAACTTCGCCTTCGTGCTGGACCCCGAGTACGCCTCGGTTTCGTATCTGCGTCCGTTCCGCACGTTCGACATCGCCAAGACCGGCGACTCGGACAAGAAGGAAATGGTCGTGGAATACGGCCTGCGGATCAAGTCCGAGAAGGCGCACGCGGTGGTTGCGAACCTCATCGCGTCGTAAGTCAGGAGGGGCGGGGAAACCCGCCCCTTTCTTCAGGGGGAGCACATGGCTGAAGAATACCGTCCCGGATCGTTTGTTCTGGATTATGACGCCCTGACCGGGACTATCGAGAAGATGCACGTCACAACGGATCAGAAGCTCGTGTTCGAGCAGACAGTTGACGTACAGGCGCTTGGCGAGCGCAATCAGGAGATCAAGAACGAGATTTCCCGCAACGACAAGACCCCTGACGGGCTTGGCGTCAAAGTGGCGTCTCTGCCCATGATGGTGTATCTTGATCTGCGGAAACGAGGGATTTTGGATGATAAGGCCGCCCTGCGTCGTTGGCTCCAAGGCGACGAGGCTAGGCCATATCGCACGCACTGGATGACGAGCTAATGGCGACGATCACCAACTATGCGACGTTGCAATCCACGATTGCCGACTACCTCAATCGGCAAGACCTGAACTCGCAGATTCAGACGTTCATTCAGTTCGTAGAAGCTGACCTGAATACGCGCCTGCGTTGTCGCGAGATGATCGTACAGACAACGATCACATCTACCCTCGGTGACATCTCTTTGCCTGCGAACTGGCTTGAGGCGATCAACCTCAAGATTGACGGCGGGCAGACCCCGCTGCGCTACATTACTTTGGATGAGGCCGACATCATCACCTCGGAGCAGGTATATACCCAGCCAAGGTTCTATACGATTGTCGAAGATGTCATCCGCCTTGTTCCGGCTCCCGGCACGAACGAAGACATCGATCTGATTTACTACGAGAAGATACCTGCTTTGAGCGATGTGACGACGACAAACTGGCTTCTTACAAAGGCTCCTGATGTTTATCTCTATGGCGCTCTTGTTCATGCTGCTCCGTTCCTTGTCGATGACCAGCGGATTGGCGTGTTTGGACAGTTCTACTCACAGCGCGTTGAAGCGTTGATTCAGGACTCCAACAGAGCTTTGCACAGCGGGTCCCCGCTGATTGCCCGGACAAAGAGGGTCTATTATGGCTGACAGTTTTACAACGAACCTCAACCTGACGAAGCCGGAAGTTGGCGCGTCTAAGGACACATGGGGTACGAAGCTCAACACCGACCTGGACAGCATCGACGCTCTCTTTGCTGCGGCAGGAAATGGTACGTCTGTTGGGTTGAACGTCGGCTCCGGTAAGACGCTTTCTGTTGGAGGCACCCTTTCTGTTACAGGAACGGCGTCTATCAGCGGAACGCTCACTGTTCCTGCCTCTGCTTCTCCGGCTCAGACCGCTGACGCCTCCGTCGTTTGGGACAGCGACGACAATCTTTTGACGGTCGGCACTGGTTCTGGCCGCAAGACAATGGTGGATACGGACAGCACGCAGACGCTTACGAACAAGACGCTGACAGCGCCTGTCATCTCTACCATTTCTAACACTGGCACGGTAACGCTTCCGACCGCCACCGATACTCTTGTTGGTCGCGCCACGACTGATACGTTGACGAACAAAACAATCAGCGGCGCAAGCAACACGCTGACGGTTCGCCTCAACGAGGCAGATGTTACTGGCACGCTGCCTGTGTCGAAGGGTGGAACGGGCGCTACGACGCTCACAGCCAACAATGTGTTGCTGGGGAATGGCACAAGTGCTTTGCAGGTTGTCGCACCTGGCGCGTCGGGCAATGTGCTGACTAGCGACGGGACGACGTGGACATCGACAGCAGTTCCGTCTGCGCTGCCGTCGCAGACCGGTAATAACGGCAAGGTTCTTCGAACGGACGGAACGACTGCCTCGTGGGGGTCTGGAGTTGTCTCTGGTACGGCGCAGACGCCAACGACGACTAATGCAGATTTCACAAGCATCCCGTCGTGGGTAAAGCGCATTACAATCGCATTTAGCGGGGTGTCCACAGACTCTCCTACGGAGCTTACTATCAGATTGAGCACCGGAGGCGTATTTGCAGCTACAGGGTATGTTTCGACTGCTTGGATTGGTGGCAGCGGTAATATAACCGACACATCCACGACGGCGTTTGTTGTTGACGCAGGCGGTCAAACTTCAGCGTCGTCTCGAAATGGACTGATTACGCTCATTAACATAACCGGGAACACTTGGGTGGTGTCAGGCACTGTTTCCCGTGACACCACAGCCGTGACTGTCTCTACAGGTCGCGTCACTCTGGGCGGCGCTCTGGACGGGGTGCGCGTGCTGTCTGGCTCTGGAAACCTGTTTGACTCCGGTACGATTAACGTCTTCTGGGAATAAAAAGCAGTCCAAAACTTTAGCTAACGATGGAAAGGCGGATAAGTGATGGACGCCCGTAGCGAACGCAACCTTGTTGGCGTGCATCCCGATCTGGTGAAGGTCGTGCGGCTTGCTGCCAAGAAGGGCGGGTTCATCATCACCGAGGGGCTGCGCACCAAGGCGAGGCAGGCGCAGTTGGTCAAGGCTGGCGCATCACGCACCATGAACTCGCGTCACATCACCGGTCACGCCGTGGATGTCGCCGCTGTGGTAAATGGCGAGGTGCGCTGGGATTGGCCGCTCTACGCCGCCATCGCTACCCGCATGAAAGCGGCGGCTGCTGAACTCAAGGTTCCGATCATCTGGGGCGGCGATTGGCGCAGCTTCAGGGACGGGCCGCACTTTGAACTGGATCGGAGGAAGTACCCATGAGGTTTCTGGTCCTTTTGCTCCCCATAGCGCTTGCAGGTTGTGGCGTGATGCGTGATCTTCCTAAGTACTGGTAAGGAGGCAGATATGGATAGAGACATGTTCGAGCGCCTGTTCCGCACGGCGCTTCAGGTTGTCGGCGCTGTCGTCGCCACGAAGTACGTTGGCGAAGAAAACTGGACGGCCATCAGCGGCGCGCTTCTGACCATCGGCACGACCGGCTGGACGATCTACGCAGCCAAGAAGGCCAAGCCGTGATTGAGTTCTTCTGGATCGTCGGCGTTCTGGCTCTGATTGCTGGCGTCTTCGGCGGCGTCGTTTGGCTTGCAGAGCGGAAGGTTGAAGCCGAGCTAAAGGAGGAGCAGCAGCATGAGTCGTTTCGACGTTTGCGAGAAGCCATTGAAGCTGACGCTCGCGGTCGTGAGCGGCTTGCTCGTGGCGAGTTGCTCCAGGACGACGGCCACCGTAGGGACTGAGTGCATTGTTTGGAAACCGATCTCTTGGTCGTCAAAGGATACGCTGAAGACGATAGAAGAGGTCAAGCTGAACAACGCTAGACGAACGGCATGGTGCGGGAATGAGCGACGTTGATATGCATCGGGAAATTGGTTCTCTGGTCGCTCAGATCGAGGTCCTGAACCGTGAGATGAAGGAAATGAAGACGGACGTTCGCCAGCTTCGGGAAGACTTTGCTGCCGTCAAGGGCGGAAGCCGAGTCTTGATTGGCATTTCCGCCTTTCTTGGCTCTGGTGTAACATGGGGCCTAACGCATTTCTTTGGAAAAACCTGATGCCTCTCGCGCCTCTGAACATTCCTCCCGGCGTTGTTCGCACTGCGACCCCGCTTCAGACGAAGGGGCGCTGGTACGACGCAAACCTGATCCGTTGGCAGGCTGGCAAGCTGTTGCCTGTTGGCGGCTGGGAACGTATTACGTCTACTCCGCTCTCCAGCACAGTGCGTGGCTTGTTCACATGGACAACGCCGACGAATATCCCGCTTGGCGCTATTGGTTTGAGCAACGGCCTTTATGCGCTTGAAGGTGATGCTTACACAAATATTACGCCTTCCGGCTTTGTCGGAGAAGAAACTGGACTGTCTGGCGCTTACGGAGCCAGTGACTATGGCGAGCTTTACTACGGCCTAGACAATCCGGTTTACACGATCTCGACGGCTGTGCGCTCTAGCAACGTCGTGACAATCACAACGGCCACCACTCACCAGTTTCGGACAGGCACGTCTGTCGTGATTGCTGGCGTTACAACATCCAGCTTCAACGGCACGTTTACGATCACGCGGACGGGCAATACGACGTTTACCTACGCACAGACTGCGGCGAATGCTTCGTCTTCTGGCGGTACTGCATCTTTGCCATCTGCCGACATTCGCCCAGCATCCGCGGCGTTTATCCCGTCGTTTTCATGGACCTTCGACAACTGGGGCGGAGACATCCTTGCTGTCGCCTCTAGTGACGGTCGGTTGCTGCACTTTGAGGAAAATGAGGCTACCGCTAATGTTGCTGGCATAAATGCGATTTCTTCTGCCGCTCGTGTCTCAAACGTCATCACGTACACGACAGCAAATAATCACGGCTTTGGCGCTGGCGATACTGTTATCATAACCGGCAACACAGAAAGCACGTTCAACGACACATTCACGATTGCGACTGTTCCCACATCAAAGACGTTCACCGTCAGCGATTCTGGAGCGGATACCACTGGCACTGGCGGAACCGCTACTATCAGTCCTGCGGTGCCATCCAATAACCGTGCCGTGATAGTAACGCCAGAACGTCATGCTGTTCTCATTGGCGCTGGCGGTAACAATCGTCGTGTCGCCTGGTCTTCGCGTGAAGATTACACGGATTGGAACTTTGCCAGCACCACTAACACGGCTGGCTTCCTTGATCTGGACACATCCAGCCAGCTTGTTATGTGCGCGCCTGTTCGCGAAGGCACGCTGATCTGGACGCAGGATGAAGCGTGGCTGATGCGCTATATCGGCCTCCCGTATGTTTATGGAATTGATCGCATCGGCTTTGGGTGCGGTCTTATTGCTCCCAAGGCGTTTGCCACATATGCAGGCCGTTGCATCTGGATGGGAACAGAGAGCTTCTGGATATATGACGGCGGCGTCGTCAAGCCGCTTGGCTGCGATGTCGGGTCATATATCTTCTCAGACATTGATGAGGATTACGGCAAGAGATACACGCACGGGTCTGAGAACAACATTTTCCCAGAAGCCTGGTTCTGGTATCCGTCTGTTGGATCAAATGTCCCAGACAAGTATGTTGTCTACAACTACTCGGAAGGGTGGTGGTCGATTGGGTCTATGACGCGGACTGCTGCGTATGGCGCTGGCGTTCTGCGTTATCCTATAGCTGCTGACGAAAACAATAACCTGTTCTTTCAGGAAGCAGGCTGGACGGCGGCTGGGGTTGCGATTGAGACTGATCGGTATGCAGAGACAAGCGTTATCAACCTGCAAAACGGCGGTCTTATCTCATTCGTCAAACAGGCCATGACGGATAGTGGGTACGGCTACGACAGTACGCAGTTGACCTTCTATTCGTCTTTTACGCCAGAAGGCACGGAAACGACATGGGGTCCATATCATCCTCGTTCTGATGGCTACACAGATGTGCGTGTGACTGGTCGTGATTACCGCATCAAGCTGGCTGCGACTGAAGACGCGCCTTGGAGCGTCGGTGAGATGCGTATTGACTTTATGGCGAGAGGTGGGAGATGAGGCTTCAAATACCTCCGCCACCTGCGCAGTATGATGCTGGCTATCTGATTAGAGCCTTCGATTCTATCGTGCAGGCTAACACCTTTGCCGTCTCCCGGCTTGAGGCTGTGGACGGCATCCTTCTGCAAGCCCCCGATGGTGGTGTTTGGAAGGTAACGGTAGATAATTCTGGAAACCTTACCACCACATCGGTGCCGCTTGGACAATCAGGATCGCCTCCTTACTAAGATGGGTAAAGCCCTTCGTTTGGCGGGCGATACGCATACGGTTGCAGATGTGGTTGAGGCGCTTCAAAAGGGGCAGATGCAGGCGTTTTGGTCCAAGAATGCCTGTATAATTACTCAGATCGTGGCGCACCCACGCAAGAAGGAATTGAACGTGTTTTTGGCCTTTGGCGACTTAGATGAAGTGATGGCGCTACAGCCACAAATCGCTGATTTCGGTCGTCAACATGGATGTGCTTTTATGGTAATGTCGGGCAGATTGGGCTGGAAAAAGGTTCTGCCTGAGCATGGTTGGTCGCAGGTTGGCGTGACATACGCCCTGCCTTTGGAGAGTTGAGATGGGAAAAAGCTCTGAACCCCAGCAGACGGTATCCACAACGGAACTTCCTCCGTGGCTGACCGCAGCGGCACAGCAGAACATCCAGACTGCTCAACAGATCGCTCAAACCCCGTATCAGCCTTATACTGGGTCTGTTGTTGCCGGGTTGTCGCCTGCCCAGCTTCAGGCGTTCCAGATGGCGCAGCAGAATGTTGGCTCTTATCAGCCCGCTTTGTCTGCTGCTTTGGGCGCAGCGACGGGGGCGGCGAATTATACCCCTCAGAATGTTGTGGCGCCCAGCTTTCTGAATAGCAACATTCAGTCGTATATGAACCCGTATCTGGCTGAAGTTGAGCAGCGTGCGACAGAGAACATCAATCGTCAGCTTGCTCAGACTCAGAACCAGATTGCCTCTCAGGCTGTCCAGTCGAGGGCTTTCGGCGGTTCGCGCCAGGGTGTTCAGGAAGGCATTGCGGCTGGTGAGGCAGCCCGTGCAGCAGGCGATCTGTCAGCCCAGCTTCGCGCGCAGGCGTTCCAACAGGCTGCGGCTCTTCAGCAGGCGGATCAGGCCAGCGCAATGCAGGCTGCTCTTGCCAATCAGCAGGCTGGCCTTGCTGGCGCAGGCTTGGGGCTTCAGGGCGCTGGTGTTCTGACCAATCTTGCTGGACAGCAGCAACAGCTTGGACTCACAGATGTCGGAGCTATTGGCGCAGTTGGTCAGCAGCAGCAGGCGCAGCAGCAGGCAGAACTTGACGCTGCCTACGCTGCGTTTCTTCAGGAGCTTAATTACCCGATCCAGGGTCTCAATCTCCAGCTTGCTGCGGTGGGCGCTACGCCTTATGGGCAGACGACGACGCAGACCACCACTGGTGGGCCGCAGGGTAGTGGCTTGGCGACTGGCATTGGCGCGGCTGGCAGCTTCCTTTCTGGTCTTGCGGCGCTTGGCACGTTCTGATGGACACGGCTCTTCTGTTTTCGGGTGGTAAGGACAGCTTGGCTTGTCTTTACCTATATCGCGACATCTGGGATCGGTTGCCCGTTATCTGGGTCAACACCGGAGCCGTGTACCCGGAAATGGTTGAGTACATGGAGGGGTGGAAGAAGAAGCTGCCGCACTTCATCGAGGTAAAGTCGGACCAGCCTTCCCACATCCAGAAGCATGGCTGGCCGGTCGATGTCCTGCCTATCAGGAACACGCCTCTGGGCGTTTCCCTATATGGTGAGGGGCCTTTGATGCAGCCTTATCTAACCTGCTGTGCCGAAAACATCTGGTTCCCGCTTCACAAGGCCATTCTCGATTCCGGCGCGACACGGGCGATCAAAGGGCAGCGTGGATCGGACGAGCACAAGTCTACGGCCAAGGATGGTACGGTGATCTACGGCGTCACTTACCTGATGCCGATTTATGACTGGTCAGAGGCTGATGTGTTCAGGTTCTTGCGGGAGGTTGGGGCTGAATTAGCTCCGGGGTATAAGGCCGGGGAAAAGACTGGCCGCGACTGCTGGGATTGCACGGCTTATCTGTCGGACAATCGGCAGCGGATCGAAAACCTGCCGGAAGATAAGAAATTGGAGATTAAGCGCCGTCTTGGTATTATAGATCAGGCCGTGCGCGCACAGTGGAGTCCGTCTGGTGGCTGACGTAAACACCATCGCCTCATATATCTATAATCGTGCTCGCGAAGTCGGCGTTAACCCGAACCTTGCGCTTGGGATTGCGCGCTTTGAGGGTCTGAACCCGAACACGCTTGGCTCTCCTACGTTTGGCAATCGGGACGCCAGAGGCTATTCGTTTGGCCCGTTCCAGCTTTTCTCCGGCTCTCCTGACCCTAGTCGGATTGAGCCGGGAGGCATGGCGTATGAGTTCAAGCAGCGGTTTGGCGAAGCGCCGTCTGCATCGAACTGGCAGCAGCAGGTTGATTTCTCCCTTGATGCAATGCGCAGGCGTGGTGTCGGCGCTTGGTATGCTGTGCGGGACCAAGGCGGGCCTGACGCTATTACGCAGAAGGGTATGCAGTTTGCGCGTCAGATTGGCTTAGATGGCGACGGTCAGCCGTCTGCTTACCAGGCTCGCGCGATGACGCAGGATCAGGTGCAAGTAGGATCTCCCGTGCAGGCGGCGCAAGGACAGCCCGCGACTCCTGTGTACGCCAATGACTTCGGCACGGCGGCTAGGCGTTTCGGCAACTTCCTTGCCCCCGGTCTTGTAGAGGCTCCGCAGCCTATGGCTCCTGATCAGGCGCAGGCGCAGATTGCGGAGCAGCGGCAAATGCAGTCGCAGATGTCGCAAGCCAATGACGCGATGCGTGCGTTCTCGGCTCTGTCGTCGCTTGGCGCATCTCAGGAAGCGCAGGCCCAAAGGCCGGTATCCTTGCTCCAGCCGTCTATCGTGCGCGGGCGCGTTGTGCCTATCCAGATCGGAAGAGGGTTACTCTAATGGCGAGTTTGATGGACTTTCTCATGGCGCAGCGCGGTATGTCTGCCGGATCGCCTGACTATACGCTTGGAAACAGAGGCGGGATTCAGCCTGCTGGAAGTCCTTTCAGCCCTGATGGGCGGTTGGGCAGCATGGGTATGCGTAATATGATGAATGCGCAGAGAGACTTGGCTAACGCAGCCACCCCTGCGCCGCAGAGGGTTGCGCCTCCGCGTGAGCTTTTTGACGTGCTCTCGTCTTATGGCGCTGGCTCGCCCCTGTCGCAGCCTCCTGCTACGCCTATGCAGCGTCCTCCGATGATGATGTCGGCTGGCCTTCCGATGGCGCTTCAGCCGCAGGCTCAGACTCCTCCTATGGCGCTTCCCGCGTCTCCTCCTCTGCCGCCGCCGCGCCCTGTAATGCCTGCGGCTCCTGCTGGAGCGCCTATGCAGCTTGCTTCTGCCGCGCCTGCTACTGTGCGTGAGAGCTTCATGCAGCGGCTCCTGAGCGGCCCGAACTATCAGTCCAATAGTATGCCTGTTGTGATGCAGCCGCAGGGACCAATGGTTTCTGGCGCTCCGCTCCCGCAGCAGGTAAATTGGGGCGATCCAGACAATCCTGCGGATTTCTTCCGCGCTGACCAAGCGGCTCGCCAGTTGGGCCTTCTGGGCTAAGGAGTGAGAAATGGCTGACGGCATCCTTGGCGGGATTAGCGACTTCTTCCTCAATCGCGGCGTATATGCGGACCCGAACGCGATCAATCCGCAGTATGGCGTGCCGGAGGCCGACGTTCGCCAGGCTGGCATCAACACGCTGGCGAATGTTTCGTCTCTGCTTCTGGCGGCTGGTCAGCCCATGACGGGTGCGCAGCGAGCGCAACTCCTGTCTGGCATTGGTCCTGCGCTGGGGGGGATGCAGACCGACATCTACAAGGCTTCGCAGGCGCGTCTTATGACGGCGCAGCAGAGAAACGCAATGCAAGAGCAGCAAGAGATGGAGGCTGTTCGTGGCGAGATGCGCGACCCCGCTGCGTTTGAACGTAAGTAT
>Ga0181352_1000476_pt1 | contig 17254 bp, 23 predicted proteins | sample Fa13VDMLBSN_FD_130103 | JGI IMG/M metagenome (GOLD analysis project Ga0181352, IMG submission 130103) | Freshwater viral communities from Lake Michigan, USA - Fa13.VD.MLB.S.N | ecosystem: Environmental > Aquatic > Freshwater > Lake | place: USA: Michigan | collected 2013-09-23 | reverse complement strand
TTCCCAGTTCGTTCTTTTGGTAGAACTGAAGCAACACATAGTTTATCAGATTCCTCGCTAGACGAATATTGAACACCGATGACAACAGGAAGGTCATGCTCATCACAAATGGCAATGATGCTTTTGATGTATGGTGCTAGTTGTTGATCAACTACTTCCTCAAGGTCATAATACCGAGGGAAAAATTCTTCGTCATTCATTTGTGGTTCTCGTTTGGACAATGCAGTCAGGTGAAAAAATAAGATAGTTACGATGTTTAACAGTCTTCGCTTGTGAAACACCCAATGTGTCAGTTGTTTTCAAAAACACCGTTCTGTCAAAAATGAATTCTTCGTGTTTTTTAACTTGTTTGAATTTGATTGGCTTGGTCATGAATAATTTTTGATAAGTTAGCTTGGAAATAGTTTGGTCCTTTCAAGACTTTGCCATCTTCTCTGTAAAGCGGCTTTCCGTCTGCTCCAAGTTTGCTCATATTTGATGAGTGGACTTCTTCGTGACATTTCTTTATATCTTGTTCGAGACGAGTTACATTGAAATAGTCATTAACAATGAATATCAGCTCTCCAAGTGCTTTGTTTAAACTGATAACGTCATTATCGGCGAATGCTTGGTCGATGGCAAAAAGGCTATTTTCGGTAAAGCGTTTTCGTTCAGCCTGTGTGTTTTGTGCGACGCTGCCAATTTCCTTAACACCATGTTTTGAACTCTGAAACAAATCGTTTACTCGATCGGTGCTGTCGTGGAATATTGATACGTGTTTTTGAAGCCCACATTCAATTGCACAGCCATCAATTACATAAAGTAGGTCAATAAGCTCTTTTGCGAGGTTTTCTAAATTACCTTCCTCAAAAGCTTCTTCGACTTCTGCTACCTCTTCTTTAATCAACTTAAACCGCAATGCTTTTCTATCGTCCCCAGGCATATTTGGAAAGGACTGAACCGGTTGGTTGTAAGCTTTGTGGAATTGTTCTACATTTTTTACTAAATAGTGCATAGACCGTAATCTACATGCGTATTGCGGTTTGTCAAGCGATTCATTTGGCACCCGGTGTAAAATTGTACCTTATTTAAGGTATCATATATTGAGCTAGCCAAGCTCAAACACAACCAACACACAAACAAATGAAAGACCTCAATACAAACGATAAATGTGCAATCCTAAACTGGCGCGAAGACAATAAGCGTCGTCGGGAAAAAGAAGCAGCCCAGCAGCAGCTATTCTTTTTCGTCCTACTACCGGCCTTAGTGCTTGCGATGGCCTGGGCCACATACACCATTTGCCAATCGTGAGCAAATACCCAGGTCTGCCTCTATTTCAGCAGAGCATTGCTGAGTATGCAGAAAAGCGTGCAAAACGCCGCGAAAAAATAATGCGCTGGACTGTGATCATCTGCCTGTCTGCATCTATCGGGTGCATGCTGTGGATGATTCGTGAGTTGCAGCACATTCGACAACTGCTGCTTGTCGAATAACAAAGAACTGGGTCGGAAGACCCTTTTCTTTAGCTATGCCATGTCGAATAACACACTGCTGAGCCCATCCGTGTTTGGTAGGTAATATGCTCTTTTAATATTGTGGCGTATCACTGCATCACAAATTGCTTTTTGCACAGTAGGTATCGTATCGAAGTCATCAATACAAACCCATCGTATATTGGATTTGATCGCAATATCAATGTCGTGACTTGCTCCTTCATAAGAATGATCTCCATCAATATGAATAAAATCGTACGGCCCATAAGGAATCTCTGTCAATTTTTGAGAGTCTTGCTCAATTACTTGAAACTCTTCGTTAATACTTTTTAACGTGGTTCTTGCAATGTCGCTGTAACCAACAATACCACCATCGATCTCTTGGTTGATATCAAAGCCAATATACTTTTTGACTCTAGGCTCCTGCACAAAAGCATATGCTGAGTATCCGGCTCTCACGCCAATCTCACAAATACTGGTCGCTTGTGTAAAATAACATATTGCATTTTTATCACGGTAGTATTCTTCAGTTCGAGAATCACTGACAAATAGATCATCAGACACCCAACGACTTTGAATAAATGAGTAATCCCAGTTCGGAGATGTAGGTAGCAATATTGTTTGCATAGAATGTGGCAGATCTTCTAGGATTCGAACCTAGACTAACCGGGTCAAAGCCAGTTGTGCTAACCGTTACACCAAAGATCTAAATGTGGCTCCCAGGGTAGGAGTCGAACCTACAACCGGCGAGTTAACAGCTCGCTGCTCTACCAATTGAGCTACCTGGGAATTACTGGTGCGCTATGGGAGAATCGAACTCCCGTCTCCTGCTTGGCAAGCAGGCGTATTACCATTATACAAATAACGCTAGTTGGTGCGCCGTGTCAGAATCGAACTGACAACTCCTGCTTGGAAGGCAGGGGTCTTGCCATTAAACGAACGACGCAGTGGTTTAACGATTCCAGTTCTTAATGAACCAGCCAATCATTACAACCGTTAAAACTGCTGAAAGGAATGTCATGTTAGTTATCAAATAGATGTTCAAGCCGTTGACCATTCGGCATTGTTAGGTCATTTGTAATAATGGAGGTCTTCTTTTCTGACTCCATTACTGTATGTAGTATTTCTGCTACAAGTATTCGTTGTGGAATTACCATTGCTAGAAAGTCCTGTACATATCGTTGTTCCTGTAGTTTTTGTGGTTCAAGCGTTCCTCCTTCTAAATTTTTATTATGCATATCTTCGATGGAGTCTCGTAACACTGTTTCTTGGTAAGTCAGTGATTGTAGTGTTGTTTCAAGCAATTGCTGAAAAACGTTCGCTTGTTGTTCTGTCAGTTCAAGTGTTATTCTCATAAATTAAAAATCCGAATCCGCACATTAAGCGCAGATTCGGATTTCGTCAAGAGCTTTGTCCAGAAACCTGCGTTAGAGGGCATTCCCTCCATTACCGCCTTGGTTATTCTGGTTTTGCTTAAACATATTAGATAATGTCGTCTGGATCAAGAACGTCAATTGAAGCCCCTGCATAGATGGTAACAATATATCGTTCACCACGAACGTTACTACCGCCACGAGACGTAATTACTGGCGTACTTCTTGTAATTTCTAGACAGCGAGTTGAACTTGCCCCTTGGTTTGAATGCCATCTTTGAAGGACAGCGAGCATAATACCCTCTGGTGTAAGTGCATCAGAGTCAGTTACGTTACCAGCGTTTCCACATTCGGCCGGCTTAAACGTGATCGTTGTATTAGGGTGAGCAACCGCGTCGTTAACAGCGGAAGCGCCGAGTAAATCAGTTAGGAGAACATGTGTTAGTGCCATAGTTCTTCTATTTAATCATTTTTTAGATATCGAGTCAATTTAGAATGATAAAATACTTGTTAATGGTTTTGGTGATAGCTCTGAGTCCTTTCTTGACTCAAAATATTTATTAATGCGGTCGGTCTCCCCATCAAAATAGGCTTCGACTTGATCTTCTTTTAAGAGTGCCAGTGGAGACATAATCCTTCCCTTATTACAGTTCGCAAATGCAAAATACTGGTTTTCACCAAGCTTACAATAACGAATTTTTAATGTCGGATCGGTTGGTTCGATCTCTGTGTTCACCAAGTTTAGATAGTCGTTTGAACTGATATTTTCAATGTTGTATTTCATGACCGCAAGTTATCAGGATAATTTAATTTAATCAAGGTATAATAATGTATGTACAAACGAATATCAATATTCTCCCCAGAAATCATACTTCCCATGATTCAAAAGGGAGGAAAAGTTATTTTGTCAGACAAAATCGTTCGAGTCGGTTCAACACGATTAAAGACCTACCTATCAAGTCAGCAATGCGCTTTCTGTGATCGCACGATTAGCTTCTTTGCGCTTGAGACAACGGTCAACCAGAAAGAGTGTTGGCATTTGAACCCGTATCACCAGACAAGCGATGGACGTGAGATCATGTTTACAAGCGACCACATTATCCCTCGTGCTCGTGGTGGTTTGAATGGTATTTCGAATCGTCAACCGAGTTGTGGTCCGTGTAACTTCAAAAAAGGTGACCGTCTTCCAAATGAAGATAAATCACCTCGGGAGTTACTCATTAAGCCAATACGGAAAAAGGAAGGTGCCCAGCGTCGATTCAAGAATGTTGTATGGCATCCATCTGATTCAAAAGCAATGCAGTCCATAAAGAGTGAGTTGATGATACGTTGTAACCAACTTACGAATTTGTTGAAAGCTCGTCATATACCGTTCAAACAGTTTCCAAACTTTTATGAAATGTTGTATTTGGCGAATAATCCTCAACTCAACTGGGAGAAAAAACCGGATGATATTGTGGATCTAATTCGTGAAGCGCAAGACTTAATCGATCAGTTTGATACACCTGACCCCCAACCGATACCTGACGCTTTACTGGTATAATACTGCGTAGGAGACTACACAACAAACAACACACAACATGAGCAAAAAGAAACCAATTCCATCGTTTTCGGACGGTGTGACACTCGATATGTCATTGTCGAATTCGACGCTCTATTCGGGTGTCGAGTTTGTCAAGAAAGGCGTAATCCCGGATAATCAAGAAACCCAAAGACAGATTCTCACGAATCTCGCGACTCTACTGGCCCGCTGGAAGCAGGCAGGAGCCGGCAAGCTATACATTACAGGCTATCTGCCTTACCGCATCTTTGGGTATATCCTGATGTTCATCGGGACACTGTGGAAACACAGCGTCGTGTACGTTGGCCCGAAAGGCGAACAGTACAAGTACGAAATTGGAGAATGGGCGAACATCGCCGGTACTCCAATGTAAAAAGAAAAGGGTACCCGCAAAGGTACCCTTTTTCTTAGCTTAGAGTTGAATGCACCATGGGAATCAATGACGCGGATTCCATCGCTGATCGACTTGACTTCGGATTAACCTACTAATGCAGTGGTCGATTCGGCTTTTGTTGCCAGTTTACGTGTGCATTCTGTTCAGATCATATCATCCAATTAGAAATTAGCAAGAAGTTCTTCGTTAGCCACGTCTAACATCGCATCCGCTAATTCTTCGATTCCATTATCATCACCGTCAATCACATAATGGAAATCTCCACGCATAGCATCCCATATTACACGGTCAAGTTCCTTAGCTTCTTCTTCAGTATTAACTCGACCATACGTTTGATACGGTTTTGCTCGTTTTATGAAAATGTTGATATTGTTAAATTCGCTATTGAGTTTGTGCACCAATGACATCATCTCATTGAAGTAAGGCTTATCGCGACAGTATGCCAGTTGTAACAATAATGGTGAGTCAGATATGGCCATCGAAATTTGATGTCTCTGTAAGTCCTTCTGCTTTCGATACTGACAACCCATAATATACACTTGGTTCACGAGTTGAGTTTCGTTTCCAAGATATATGAGTTCTTTTGCGAACTCTCCAACCAGTTCAGTTTTAATATTGTGTCTTTTAAGATGGCTAAACACATGAGCCGCCGCTACTGATTTTCCAGAGCACGGTCCGCCATATAGGTTAATGCATTTCATAGTTGTTAAATCGAGATGACAACTTACCACAGCTCGGAATGTTGTCAACGACGAATATAAGGTATAATACTTAGAATGCGAATAACGCATTCATTCACACAACATAAACACAACATACAAAAAACATGGGAAAAACACCAAACATAAGTGACCTCGAACAAGCGCTGACCGACAGTGCGTTTCGCGGTGCTCTAGCAACAATGCTCCTTGCGTCGGGCGCGGGTCCAATCCAAGGAGAGGTCAGCGTCAAACGCGAAGGTCAGCAGATCATCGTGCCTCCTGGCATGGCGCTCCGCGAGGCCATCGTCTGGCTCCAGCGGCAAATGGAAGCCGAGGAAAAAATCGTCGCCATCAACCACACAATCACGTGTTTCCCTCTCGACGGCCTCGTTGCCGTTTGGGCAGCATTCAAGGAAGTCTTCGGCTTCACAGACCTGGGGTCGACATCCGGGCCTTGGGGTCCTGAGCCTCCTCAGCTCATGCGCGTTGACATCAGCGCCACTGAATTCGTTCAGGTCCCTTACTGCGAGTTGAAACCGCCCGCCTGGGAGGGCGGGCTGATTGAACCGTTTGTTGCAGGATACAACAAGCTGGTCTTCCGTGGAAAAATCGCCAAGCGTCATGAAGCCTCCGTCAAAGGGCTTCTGGAAAAAGCGGAGCAAATCGTCCGCGAGAAAAGCATCTACAAGGGCAAGGCAGTCAGCATGGACTTGTCGTGGGTTGAAGATCTGCAACAGCAGAATATCCGCTTCGACCCAATGAAGCATCGTCCTCAGTTCATGGATTTGTCAAAAGTGGATGAGCAAATGCTCATTCTCAACGACGAAACCAAGGCTGCTTTGGAGGGCTCGGTGTTCCTCCGGATCAAACGCCCGGAAGTCTGCCAACAGTATGGCATCCCGATCAAACATGGGGTGCTCGCTTCGGGCGGTTACGGGACCGGAAAGTCGACTACGGGGTTGGTGACCGGTGCAATCGCGGAAAGGAACGGTTACACGTTTATCTACTGCAAGACCCCTGACAAGCTGGTGGAAGCACTCGACATGGCTCGCATGTTGGCGCCCGCAGTCCTGTTCTGCGAGGATGTTGACCCCATCTTCGAAGGCGGACGTGATGAAGACATGAACGCGATCTTGGAGGCACTCGATGGTATCGAGGCTAAAGGCCGCGACGTGATCACAATCTTCACGACAAACTTCGACCACAAGATCAATCCGGCATTCATGCGTCCTGGCCGGATCGACACCATGCTCCGGTTTGACTTGCCGAACCCATCGGTCGCTGCGAAGTTCGTGGACAAATACACGACGGCTCCCGATGGTCAGTCTTACCTGACCGCAGACGCTGACAAAGCCGAGATCGGTCGTGTTACGGCTGGTAACGTTCCGGTTGTGATTGGCGAGATCGTGCAGGCAGCAAAGTGTGCTTGCCTGCTCCGTGAAGGTGGTAACATTGTCGGAAAGTTGACGACAAAGGACATCGTCGACGCGGCCAACTACAAGGCACGACACATCGCAATGACGAAGGACAAGCCTCAGATGACGAAGGGTGTCGCCCTCAAAGCGGCTCACGAAATCATCGCGGAGGTGGAAATCGGTGGCTTCGACGTGAACGAAGTCTATTACGGTGAGCTGGCCGGTCGCGGCGCGTAAAAAATAAAAATAAGAGTGGCGGCCCCCGGCTGCTCTTATTTTTAGCTATGAGTTAAATGGTATAATAACTAGATGAGAAGTCATGACGACCAATCATCATAAACTAAACACAACACAACAAAAAACATGGATATTGAAAAACTCCGCATTCAAGTCGCGGAAGCCAGAGCAAAGAAAGAAGCGCAAGCCAAAGCCCAAGCCGAGCACGTGCCACCAGGGCAAGAGTTCCGTAAGGCAACGGAACTTGCCGTAGCAAAAGCCGAAACCATCGAACACAACATTGCGAAACTACGCAATGCGCTCGACGCCGCCACAACCTCGGAAGCGAGAACCGCGCTCGAACGCGAGATTGAGGTACAAACCAATGAACTCAATGCGACGGAAAAGGTGATTGAAGGACACCAAGAAGGTTGCCGACTGGAAGAAGAGCTGGAAAGCCTCAACGCACCAGCTCCAGCCTCCCGGCCTGGAACCAGCTCCGCACGTCTGAACGTTTAAACCAACTACAATGCCAGCGATCAATTCGCTGCCACCACCACCGTCGTCCCAATCAGAAGCACAAAAGTTTCTGGGGGCGACGGTGGCTGAGTTGGCTTACATGATTTACGAGTCTAGGCTTCGAAAAAATAGCCCAGGATCACCTGAGCAAGATTGGAAAGAAGCCGAAGACATGTACGCCGTTCTCCGTTCGAGCGAAGAACTTGTGGAGAATGTTCATCGTCTGCCTGAGTTGCCTGAAGACCTCAACCCAAAGCAAGTTTATCAGTTCTTTCGGGCACGTCGTACATCCTACATTCCACGACTGAGTAATGCGATGGTAGGAATATCACAACATGCTGGTTGCTCAGCGGCCGTCATGTCGTTGCTGACTGGTGAGCATCCGATGTATATCAAGGCTCGCCAAAAGAAAGCAGGTGTTCCAGATGAAGAAATTGTGAGTTACCTCCGGTCTCACAATTTTGAAGTCACACATCTACAAGAGAATATCATCAAACCCGAAATCCGCGTGATGACGAAGTTTATTCGCTCAACAAACGTGGTTCTTCTGAAGCTTTCAGTAGCTAAAGATGAAAATTCTTGGGGCCTCTTGTGGGGTGGTGTTTTGATCCACAATTGGGAACAAGGAAAAGTCGATGAGATGACCTTTGTCAATCACCGCATCATCGAAACGTACCTGATATGGCATCCGAGCTGGGAAACGGATGCACAAGTGATGTCAAAGTTGAAAAAAGCAAAGCCGGTCGACCCTGCCAAATATCACGAGAAAACCGCTGAAAATGCGGATGCTGAGTATCGGGATATTGGGTTAGCCTATGCGATGTTTGGGACAGCTGATGGCACAACTCTCGCCGCCGCAGAGTAAAAAAAATTGACTGGTTGGTTTGAACCCGGCCAGTCAATTTTTTTAGCTTAGAGGTATAGTACTCTGTGAAAGATTATTTTGATAGAACCCGCTGATGGGTAATTTTAGCTTTTAGCTGCATTTTGTCCATCCGCAGTTTTTGCAAATCACACAACCATTCGATCTTTCGAGACTTGGTGTGTTACAATCTTGGCAGTCTTCGCCTTTTACTTCGGTGCCATCTTTAATGAACTTCTTCAAACAGCGAGCCATAGCTTTGGAAAGACTTGTAAGATCACCTTTCACTTTTTCAAGTTGATGAACGATGTAGCTAATGTCAACACCTTCACGCAGGCTAATCGAAACCATTCTTGTTAGAGCTTCTTCGTCTGATTCAAGATGATCAGTGATATTTTCGATTGTCACTTCTCCATCATTATCAAGCAGTTGGTAATGCCCACGTTTGACCTTATGGATCACACCGGACTCGATTGTCTTTGAGAAGAAACCATTCTTTCCAGCAAACACCTCATATGGGCGTTCACGATCATCTTCATTCAAACCAACAATAACAAAATACTCTTGGCCTTTGACTCTTGGATGCGCCACTACTGATTGAAGTGAACGCGGACGCTTCTTAAACTCTGGTTCGGCTTTCTTTTCAGTTTCTTTATTAACTAGCACACCGGAACGGCAACCATCACGGTAAACAGTAATTCCTTTGCAACCAGCTTTCCAGGCAGCTTCATAGATTTCAGCAACCTTTTCTTCAGTTACGTTATTTGGAAGATTGATGGTCGAGCTGATGGCATGGTCACAATGTTTCTGCATTGCAGCTTGTAGCTCTACGCGGTCAACCCAATTGAGATCATTCGCGCAAGCACCAGCCCAAGGTGATTTCTGCAGATCAGTTTCGCCAGTAACATCCATCCACATTTTTACTTTTGGATGATAGACTTCGAATTCTTGCCATGAGTCCCCACTTTGATCGACAAAGTCAACACGAGTATTTTTATCGTTCGGATTGATTTTCTTACGACGGGTATAAGGGTTCAGCATGAACAACGGCTCCAATCCACTAGTTGTTTGTGTCTGAATGGACACAGTACCAGTTGGAGCAATTGTAAGTAACGCGATATTACGACGCCCGTACTTTAACATGTCTGCATATAAAGCCGGATCATCAACAGCGATACGTTGGATAAATGGATTATTCTTTTCGAGTTCGCTGTTGTAGATTGGGAAAGCCCCAATCTCTTTTGCCATGTCGACCGATGAACGGTAAGCACCAAGTTTTAATGTCCGATAGATTTTTTCTGCAACACCGATGGATTCTTTACTTCCATATTTAAAACCAAGAGCAGCAATTGTATCTCCGAGTCCGGTAAACCCAGTTCCAGTACGACGACCTTTTATGCAGGCATCCTTAATCGAATGCCATAGATCAAGTTCAGTTTTCTTAACAAAATCTGGTTCTGGGTCAGCGAAGATCTTACTAATGATTTTGTTAATACATTCAAGTTCGAGGTCAACCAGATCGTCCATAAGGCGCTGTGCAATTTGGGCATGCTTATAGAACAGCTCGTAATCAAAGTACGCGTTATCTTGAAATGGATTTACAACATAAGAGAATAAATTCTGAACTAGCAAACGGCAGCTATCGTATGCAGAAAGTGGGATCTCGGAACATGGATTTGTTGAGATGGTTTTGAATCCAAATTCTGCATAACAATCAGCAGGCGATTCACGAATGATGTTATCCCAAAATAGCAGACCAGGTTCAGCGCGCAGCCATGCAGAATGAATAATTGCATTCCACAATTCTTTCGCGTCTTGTTGCTTTCTGATGATTGGCTCACGGGCATCAACCGGCCAGCGTTGCTCAAATGATTCACCCTTTGAAACAGCAGTCAAAAACTCATCAGATAACCGTAGCGAGATATTTGCGCCAGTTACCTTTGTTTCATCATTCTTCACAGTTGCAAAGTCCATAGCTTGTGGATGATGGATATCGCATGAAATCATCAGAGCACCACGTCTACCTTCTTGTCCAACTTCGCGAATGGTGTTTGAATACCGTTGCATAAAGCTGACAATTCCGGTGCTGTTTTTTGCAGCATTATTTGTAGGAGCACCTGCTGGGCGAAGGTTACTAATGTCCACACCAACTCCTCCTCTGCGCTTCGAGATTTGTACGAGTTCTTGATCAGTGTAGGTAATTGATCCATAACTATCAAGTGGTGATGGAACTACGTAGCAATTCGACAACGATACTGTTTGGTATGTGTTACCGATACCTGCCATCGGGCTACCTTGTGGGACGATATATTTGAATCCTTTTAACAGATCAAATATTTCATCTTCAGTCATTGGGCATGCAAACTTTCTAAGTTCAATTCTTGCGAATTCTTTTGCAATACGACGATGCATGTCGTCTGGTGTTTTTTCTACTAACTTGCCTTCTTTGTTTTTAAGAGCGTACTTATCGATGAAGACTTTCGCCGCTAGCTCATCCCCTCCGAAGTATTCCACTGATGCTTCCACTGCTTCATTATGTTCGAATGTATTATTCATTTTTTTTTCTATAATTTGGTTTAACGTTGAATTCAATATACTAACGAAATTCATCGTTTTCTAAAAGTTTTTAAACTGCCTTCGTGATAACTTTTCCCGTTGACAGTTGTTGTTAATATCGATTGGTCAATATACGCATGAATGACGGTTTGTCAAGCGGCTACCCCCTACTTTTTTGTGATTTTTTACCGGTATAATAGTGCGTAGGGAGCCTTGCCAGGCCCCTCGTTAAAACACAAAAAACAACACACAACATGACAACAACACGTAACATGGATCGGTCAAAACTGATCCTCGAAGCAATCACGGCGTCTGGTACAAATGGTATCACGGTCGCCGAGCTAATCAAGTCCACCGGTGCAAGTCAAGCACAGGTTTGGAATTCGATCAGTAAGAATGGAAAGATGTGGGGCGTCGCAAAAGACCCGAACTGGAAGCCAGGTCAACCAGCGCGCTACAAACTTGCAGCTGCGTCTGAGAGTGAACCAAAACCATTGCGGTCTGGTCCTGCTGCAATCTTTGAGGCGCCACGTCAACGCGCTCATTGGAAAACGCAGAAGACAAAAGACTACGAAGCTGAGTTACCAGCGATCTTCGGTCTTATGGCGGAAATTTCGATCTTCGGCGATCGGAATATGTCTTTGAGGGAATGCTTCCTTGAGGCTGAGGAAAAATGGTTTGTGAAGATTGGGAAAGTCGACATGATCCGCCGTCCTGCAACAATGACGATGCTTGAAGGATGGGAAGCTCAGTTCAACGCTGCTCGTCAATCACTGCTGGACGAGATCATGAAAAAACCCGACCCTGTGATCGAGCAATCGATTGTGAAAGCTCCACTGTCCGAGTATGGGCATGAAGAGCTGTTTGCAGAGGTCGGGCGCAGGCTCGGCTCAATCCTCACAACGCCGGCAACTCCACAGCCAGCACCGATAGCTCCGCCGGCAGCGCAAGAACCACCAACTCAAGTAGCCACCACGAAAACTCCAACGAGAATTGTGGTGGTAGGGTTGCTTGATCGTCAACATTCGGCGATCAGCGATTACCCACCGATTCAAACTCGGATAAAAAGTGGAACCCTTGAGTTGACCTTCTGCTCCAAGGATAAGGCTCGGCTCAATCTTAGAGCTGGCGCCCATGCTGCGGTGATTCTGTCAAAACTATCAAGCCACAGCGACTGGGGGCAAGTGACCAGCCAGTTCGACCGGGACTGCATCGCTACAGCCAATGGCATTAGCGGTGTTCGTTCTGCGGTCATCGACTTCGCCTTCAAACGCGAATAACAGAAAAGGGCACCTTCACGGGTGCCCTTTTTCTTAGCTATCAATGACTTTAATGCCTGACTGTTTTATCTTATCAATAACCCAATCTTCAATTAGTAAGTCGGTTACTTCTCGTTTAACTGCTGAATGTGGAAAGATTGTTGCTCGCTTCCATATGTCGGGAGTCCAGTTAACTCCACAGTAAAAGATTGGTTCAAGTTGAAATCGTTTGCAGAGTTCAAGGCTAAGCTCGATTCCGGTGTCAATTTGCTGTTGATCAAGTCTAGCCCAATATTTTCTGTTTCTCCATTCACATTCGACCACAGGTCCACTGTAGAGATTTGTGATATGTTCGTATTCAAATGCGAAATATCGACTCCCCACTTTAATGAGTTGCTGTTCGTTAGCGAAAGTGATTCCGACAGAGTGTTTATCGTACTGGGCTCCGCTTGTTGGAATGTTAAGGTGATAGGCCCACTCATCGGCGGGAAAGGTATTAAAAACGGTTCCGTCTCGATCAATGATATATGCTGTTGCGTATTTTTCGGCCAGGTTGTTCCATCGGTCGATTGTAGATGTTGCTCGTCCATTTGTGTATTTTGTTTTGTTAAATGATCCATGCCAGACTATGTGTGTTTTGTTAACTGCTGAGCTAATCCATTTTTTATCATTCAGTGGACTGTTGATTATGTTCATATGGGATTTTCTTTCCGCTGTCGTCGTAATGAGCAGCGATCTCTACGGTGTTTGGAAACGACGGTTGATATTTCGCTAACTCAGGTAGCTCGGCTTGTTTAAATTTCATTTCTGCAACCGGAATGTATTGTACTTTTATTCGTCCAGAAAAGAACAATGCGATTTTTCTAAACCAATTTAGTTGTGGGTATAGTTGATTAATAACTGCCCATTTAATTTTTAGTGTTTTCATTATAGTGTGTATACTGCTTCTGTTGGTCCGCGCTGCCCATTGTAATGTCCAGTTTTTGAATAATTTTTGTATAATGGAGCTTCGACCTTTGTGAAATGAATTTGGCAGATTGGCATACCTGCTCTTAGTTTAATCGGCCATGGAGCCATGTTATACAGCTCAAGAGTGATCGACCCATCGAAACCTGCATCAATTAAGCCAGCGTTTTCGATTTGTAAGCCATTACGTCCAATTGACGATTTGCCTTGAACAAACCCGACAATATCTTGTGGTAGGTTAAAATATTCTCTTGTTGAGGCCAATGCAAAAGCTCTTGGTTGTAAGATAAGATCAGCCTTATCGCACGATTCCTCGAGCCAATACGCGGTGTCATTGTCTGGGTTATACATCGCGAGTTTAACGATGCTTTCTAGCGTACAGTCATAACTGTGCGGTTGCAGTAAATTAAAGTTGAATGGAGATATCAACCCACGTTGTTTGACATCTTTCGTACCCGGAATTAGGTCGACGAAAGGGTTGATGAGTTCTGGTATCCCTGCCGTTGAGTGGCAAGCTTCGGTAATATCTTTGTCGTTTAGCATAAAAAAAGGTATATCGAGATAACCTCGATGTTAAAATTTTGTTCTATTTGTTATTTGTTTAGTCCTCTATCGAGAGGAGGATTCGGCAGACGGTTTTTAGCTTATCTTGCAAACTGTCATCATCGAGTTTGTTTAAATTACGATAGCTATAGTGATCGTCGTCTTTTGTTACAGTGAAAGTAAGTGAACCATCGATCACTCCATAAATTTCACCTGCATCTGCGTCAATACTAAAGTTTATGTCCATTATTCGGTTGATAAGAAAGGTTTGATATAGTTCGACTCAATCATCGAAATATACTTTTGTAAACTCGAAGTGACGGCGATTGCTTTTTGATGTGCCTCTATATCTCTAATCAGATGTATGGCCCTTGTCAAGACTTCTAAATCGCGGAATACTTCATCTTCTTCATCTTCAGAAGTGAGGATTTTTATTGCTTGTCCTACACCTTCATTCTGACTCATTTGTGATTTAAAAAATGCTTTTAAACCGTCGAGATCGTTGTTTTCCATTTTTACTGGTATATTGCTTTTTACTTTTGTTTCGCTGATATTTTCAGCAGATTCAACTTTAAGCATAAGGCTGTTCTTGTCAAGCTCAACCAATGTAATTTTCGAGATAACGCCAATTATTTTTTCATTTGGCTGCGGTCGTACTATTTCATCAATCTTTAACAATAGTTCAAATCTTGGCATCCCTGCAGCAAATTGTAAGTTATTCAATCCATCAAGCATACGCTGTGAAATTGGGATCGCCTTGTATAACGAAGTTAAGAAAGTTGGTAGTTGTAGATCAGATTCATTCATGGCCGACAACATAGCACCAGTTTTCATGTTGTCAACAGGAAGTTAACTGATATAATTTAGAAATATGTTAACACCGGACGAGAAAAAAACAGAACTAAAAGATTGGTTGAAAAAGACGGTTTTAGATCCTAACGTCGTACAGCAAACACTTGGGATATCAGCTGATCATATCAATCCTGAAGTTTTGTTAGAGGCTTCTAAAAAGTTGATAAAGATTAACAAGTTAGAAGTTGAACCAGACAACCGTGATGACATTCGGTTTAATACATTTCATGGTCTTGAAGACTTTGTTACTGAGCATGTAGAGAAAGATGCCGGTCACGTTCAAGCGCGTGCTCGTATGAAGATGCAGCAGAAGAAAGATCTGTCTTGGTTACACGCTGGTTTTTTTAGCCCACAGATTCGTTCGATTATCGCTGGTGGTAGTCAATTAAGTCAGAACATTGAAGGACATAATCCAATTGATAACTTCGATGTTAGCACTAAGGTCACAAAACTCGGTCCAGGCGGTATCCCTGGTATTGACGCTGTACCTGATGAGTCGAGACAAGTGAATTCAAGCTATTTTGGATTTCTTGACCCATTTCGTATATCGGAGACTAAAACAGTTGGGGTTGACCACCGGTTTGCTCATAACGTCATCAAGGGACGTGATAACAAAATTTACCGGCTAGTCCTCAATAAAGAGAAAAAGCCGGTATGGGTTGATCATGAGGAACTCCTCAGATCGAAGGTTGGAATACCTGAATATTAAGCCTCAATAAGCGGCGGTGAAATAGTTATTGGCATCTTTTCGAACTTTAGCCAATAACCGGTAAAGGTGTTCTTGGCTACCTTTCGTAAGCTACAAATTAATCCTTCTGCTCCGTAGATGTTCAGTAGGATTGTACTACCTTTTTGCACAACTGACCATCTTGTCTCAAGTTTGTCACGCCCTTCACCAATTGTAAAGTTTGGCAAAAGCTCCATTAGACGAACATCATGCCCTTGTCTGATGTACTGAAAATACTGTTGCTGAGTAATTTCTTGGAATGAAACGATTTCGTCAGGTGTAGTAAGCTGCCCTTTAAGTGTATTTGACCAGTTATCGCCCAATTGCTTTAAAAAGGTAAAACAATCTTCTTCATGCATAAACCCGTCAATACGCTTTTCAGTCAGTAAACTCCATTTGTGCATATTGCGGTGCTGGAACACACGATTTCCTTTGAAGTCATGCTGGCACATTACACCATCTAAAGAATGAATTTCTTTTGATGGCATTGAATACGGTTGATTCAGTTTCAACCAAGCCATGTGGAATGTTTCTTTATCACCATGGATATGACGATAATAGAAATCGGAGTGGTTGTTCATGTATATCGTTAGCTGTAGGGCTTTCCATGCCTTTGCTTTATTGATAACGATTTGACCTGATTCAAATTCAGGTTCATCTCTGTAAGGTATGTTGCACAGCCTCCAGATTTCTCTGAATGACTCAAGTCTACCATAGTCAGGCCAGAAAATTGATCCGGTTGCTTTATACTCAGGAGTATCGAATAAATATGTTGGATCAACGACTGGTACATTATCAGCGTCTAGATACATAACTTCTTCAAATGGTGAGTATGCTATCGAGTACGGTTTTAACTCCCAGCCAGATAGTCGTCGAGCTGGATGTTGCTTTCTTACTTCAAATGCATCCACCAGTGTTACATTTAAATGAAGTACCAACTCTTGCATTTCTTTTGTCATTTCATCAGGGCCAAGATACCACAATTGAATAGGAAGTTCACAGCCTAGCTTTCTTAACATGCTGACGCATACATAAGCATTTGTAAAATACTTGTCACCACCAGCTGCTATAACAATACCTCGTCCAGAATATTGATCCTTTGGATATTCGACTTTTGCGTTTGCAGCGGATTCAAATTCAGCTCGTCGATGTGCAAATGGGTATACTTGTTCTGAAGTATCCATATCAGTAACAAACCCTAGCCGATACATTAATGGTTTATCAACCAAGTTATTAACAAGAAGCTTGGTATCTTCATCATAGTTAAACACTCCATCGTCACTGATAAAGTGATCAATTGTACTCTTTAGCTTTTTGGTATTATGGAGCTTCAAAGAATCACCTAGTTTGAAATGTTCAGAGATCTTATCAATCACAGCAATAGGATTCTCAATAATGGAATCCACCATTACAACAATTGCATTTAGCTTCTTTACTAGCTCGGCATGTTCTGCAGTCTGTTTATTCCAACGGTCAATTGGATTTTGAAAGCAATAAGTCTTTTTTGTCAGCCACGTTTCAAATGACCATGTTGGATTATAATGTGGGTCTGTTAACACAGGCTTATAGTGTAGTCTTTTTGCGGCTAGATATGCAGCGTGTAACCAACTTGCTGGGTCTCTAACACACACTACAAATTTTGTGTTAAGATCAACAAGTTCTGGGCAAGGTTGATATGATCCATTTGACCATCCAAATGCTTCCTTGACGATTGCTCCTCCTGCTTCTGCAAGGCAACTTTCTAATAGAACATTTCCTGATCGTGGAAGACCAAATACTTTAAAGTGTGGTTTCATAATTTAAGACTGGGTTATTTAAATTTTCCTCTCCTCCCCCTT
>Ga0181352_1000475_pt1 | contig 17257 bp, 18 predicted proteins | sample Fa13VDMLBSN_FD_130103 | JGI IMG/M metagenome (GOLD analysis project Ga0181352, IMG submission 130103) | Freshwater viral communities from Lake Michigan, USA - Fa13.VD.MLB.S.N | ecosystem: Environmental > Aquatic > Freshwater > Lake | place: USA: Michigan | collected 2013-09-23 | reverse complement strand
GATGGCCCAGAAAAGCGCAGTAGTCGTTTAAAATAGATAGGTAAGTCCGCTGGGATGTAGGCGCTAGCTGTATCAGCCACGCAGAGACGATGGACCAGAGCCGCGCGCGCGTATTGATTTCGAGTGGTGATGTCATGCGCTTTACTTCGTGCGTCCAAGCGCAATCCTGTTGAGAGGATAACACCCCTCACGAAATTTTAAATTAAAGCCTTTGCCAAAATCTATTAGGTGCCACGCTTACCGTGACCGCAATCATGCGGCTATCGGGGTTTATATGGCTTTTTCAGGCTTCAAAAGTCCGTTTAGCTCTCTAACTATTCTTGGCGCTTTTCTCTCTCTTGTCGCCGGTTTGGAAGAGCTCCAGCACGCGCTAGAAGTGCTGCCAATCGAATTGTTTCCGCCCCGTGGCCAGGCCGCAATTACGTCCGCTCTGGCGATTGTAGGGGCTGTCTTGGCCATTGTAGGCCGTTTTAAAGCAAAGCAGAAAATCACGTTTAAAAAGCCGTGATCAGGGTTAATCAGGATGGCAGGCGGAAAGTTTGTAAAGGGCCAGTCGGGTAACCCGAAGGGCCGGCCGGCAGTAGTTAAAGAGATCCGAGAGCTTGCACAACAGCACGGGACGAAAGCTGTTGAGGTCCTCGCCTCCCTTATGAATGATGTAGCGCAGGATGGCCGTGTCCGTATCGCTGCAGCTCGAGAGCTACTAGACCGCGGATACGGCAAGGCTTCGCAGCACATTGAAGTAACGCCAACAGAAGGCCAATTCCCGATTAAGTTCGTTGACGCTCCAGCTCAAGAGTCAATGGAAGAGTGGATCCGGAGGCGCGCAGCCGATGGAGTGGGATGAGATCCAGAGCATCTACAAAGCCGCTTTGCGTGACGCGTATAACGTACTTGCGACCTCGCGCGATCCGTTGTGGCTCGCAGCTGATGCGCCGATACGTAAAGAACTAGTGATCGCAGTAGCAGAAAACACGATGGTTAGGGACGGATACGTTCCCAGCTCCTGGCGCTATCTCGCCGACTGTCAAAATTGTGGCGAGGTCCCCGTTGCTGCTCCGCATAGTGGCACGCTCGTTGGTTGCCCATGGTGTGCCAATGGCGGCAAACCATCTGTCTACTGTTTCGTGTGACAGCTGCAGCCGCTCCGGTTTGGAGTCCGCAACCTGGCCCCCAGGCTGAAGCGATAGCAGCTACGTGGTGCGATTCCCTGCTATTCGGAGGCGCTCGAGGGGGAGGAAAATCCGATTTCCTTCTAGGGGACTACCTGCAGGACGTTCAGCGCTACGGTCCTCACTGGCAAGGAATACTATTCAGACGCAGCTATCCGGAGCTATCCGGAATTATCCAGCGCAGCCACTCCCTGTTCAAAGCTACCGGCGCTGAGTGGAAAGAAGGAAAGCACCAATGGCAGTGGCCTAATGGCGCAATACTTCGCTTCCGGCATCTCGAGCGTGATGCTGATGCCGAGAACTATCAGGGCCACCAATACGGCTGGATCGGCTGGGATGAGCTAGGGAACTGGCCTAACGATGCGTCGTTTAAGAAGCTGATGGCCTGCCGCCGCTGGGCTGAGGCTGATATCCCTACCAAGCGCGTGCGCGCAACGGCTAACCCTGGGGGACCTGGCCACCAGTGGATTAAATCGCAGTTTATCGATCCAGACGTGCGCGGCTATATGCCGCTGCAGGACGAAACAACTCGCTGGTGGAGGATGTTTATCCCGTCTCGCGTCACGGATAATTTAATTCTGCTGGCTAACGATCCTGGGTACGTCGATTCACTTCGCGGAGTGGGTAGCAAGGAGCTGGTACGCGCGTGGCTTGAAGGCGACTGGAACGCTATTACGGGCGCCTACTTCGATACGTTTGAAGCTACGCGCAACGGGAAGCCCTGGCACGTCATCCCCCCGCGGGAGCTGCCTGCTCATTGGGTTAGATTCCGAGCTTATGATCATGGCTACGCAGCCCCATGGTGTTGCTTGTGGATCGCGGTGAGCGATGGAACTGAGCCAGGCATCCCAAAGGATGCGCTCGTAGTCTATCGGGAAGCTTACGGTTGTGTGGGTCCTAACGTTGGCGCGCGGATGACCATCAAGCAGATAGCCGACACTATCCGGAGTCTCGAGGCTCCTGGCGAGCGCATCGAATACAGCCGCGCCGACCCTGCTATCTTTAAGTCTGAAGGTGGTCCATCTGTCGCAGAGGAATTCTCTCGCGGGGGTATCGTATTCCTAAAAGCAGATAACGCGCGGCTAGCCGGCTGGCAGCAAGTGCGGACGCGCTTAGAGGAATTTGATGGTAGGCCGCTTCTCCAAATCTTTAGCACCTGTAAACACCTTATAAGGACCTTACCAGCGTTACAGCACGACTCCGTGAGAGCGGAGGACCTGGATACGACTGGGGAAGACCATCCGGCGGATACACTGCGTTATGGGCTGATGAGCCGGCCTTATCATCGTGTGGCGCCACCATCACAGCAGCCTATGCGCGGTATAGAGCGCGCCACCCTAGACGAGATTTGGACACTATCACAGAGGGAAAAGCAGAGAGCGTGGTAAAGGGCCAGACTGATGGCCGCGAGCTCGTTCGTAAGCTGCTGGCGCAGGGAAAGCTCTATGATAAAGAGTTCGAAACCTGGACCACTGAAGCCAAGCGCATAGCGCGCAGGTATCGCTCCGAGACGGGCTCCGGTGAGGACTCGCAGGTAGATAATGCGGCCTACTTTAATCTGTTCTGGGCATCGCTTCAGACCGCTATTCCATCGCTCTACGCTCGTACTCCTATCCCGCAGGTAGACAGGCGCTACAAGGATAAGGATCCGGTAGCTCGTGTTGCAGCTGAAGTGCTCGAGCGTGCTCTCCGCTATGAGGTAGGCGCGCAAGACTTCGACACTCAGATACAGGCCGCTGTACTTGATCGGCTGCTCTTCGGCCGTGGTGTGTGTCGTGTTCGCTACGAGCCGACATTCGAGACGATTAACGGAGTAGAGACTAAGACGCGGGAGCGTGTCTGTCTCGAGTACGTACAGAGCCAAGATTTCAAGCACAACACGGCGCGCACCTGGGGGGAGGTAACTCAGATACGTTTCCGCTCGTATCTTTCCAAGGCTGAGGCTGTTGAGGCTTTTGGCAAGGATATCGCTGGGAAGCTTAAGTATCTGTATCTCCCGAAGGGGCTAGACGACGACAAAACGTTTAGCTCTCAGGAGTCTACCGATTTTAAGAAGGCTGAGGTGTGGGAGGTCTGGGACAAGCCAAGCCGCTCGGTCATCACTATTAGCGCAGAGTGCAAGGATTGTGTCCTCAAGATGCAGCCGGATCCTCTCGAGCTTGAAGGGTTTTTCCCTATCGCTCCGCCTCTCTACGGAACACTAACCAATGATAGTCTTATCCCTGTCCCTGACGCTCGCCAGTGTAAGCGGCTCTATAATCTGCTCGATGATATCGAAGCCAAGATCGGGGCGCTGACGGAGGATCTCCGCGTAGCTGGTATCTATGACGCCTCAATGGAGGAAGTAGCCAAGCTGCAGAAGGGGGATAAGCTCATTCCCGTTCGTAACTACGCAGCGCTTAAGGCTGCCGGCGGCCTAGCTGCGGCCATTGAATTCTGGCCAGTGGAACACGTTACTGCTGCGCTGTCGGTGCTCTACTCGCAGAAGGAACAGACCAAGGGGGATATCTACGAAGTCACCGGTTGGGCCGACATCATGCGCGGGGCTAGTGACCCGAATGAGACAGCAGCAGCACAGCAGCTTAAAGGCCGTTTTGCGTCCATTCGCCTAACCCGCTCGCAGAATGACGTTCAGCGCTTCGTGCGCGATTGCTGCGCGCTCATGGGTGAGATAATCGCTGAGCAGTTTGAGCCTGCCACCCTTGTAGCCATGACCGGCCTTGAGTTCGTGCCAGGCGCTTCGCCAGAAGAGAAGAAAGCCAACTATCTACAAGTAGTGGAGACCCTGCGGAATGAGCCTAACCGGCGTTTTCGTATCGCTATCGAGACTGATAGCACCTTGGCGCTTAACGAAGCGGTAGACCAGCAGGCGCGCTCTGAGTTTATGCAATCGCTCGTGGGCGGGCTTCAGACGCTCGGACCGCTGATGGAGCAGATGCCTACTGCCGTGCCGCTACTCGGCGAGGCTCTCGCGTTTACAGCGCGCTCGTACAAGGCAGGCCGCGCATTCGAGGGAGCAATAGAAGAGTTTATCGAAACCTCTAAGGCTGCCGTAGTTCAAAAGCAGAAGCAGCCGCAGCAAGATCCGAAAGCGTTAGAGGCGCAGGCCAAGCTTCAGCTGGAGCAGATGAAGGCGCAGGCCGCTATGGATCTCGAGCAAGCCAAGGCCGCTAACGAGATGCAGATAGCGCAGGCTAAGCAGGCAACAGAGCAGCAAAAGGCAGAGCTTAAGGCGCTTCAAGAGCTCGAGCAGACACGTAATTCCATTCTCTTAGAGCAGGCACGCCTAGACGCTGAGATCCGCATCCAGAAGGCTCAGGCAGAGGCTGACATATCCATTCAGGCCATGAAGGCACAACTAGACGCGGCAATAGCGCAGCAGAAGGAGGTGATCAATTCAGGTGGGCAGGGAGGGAGGGGAACCTCGAGACAAGAGTTAGTAATCAAGACCGCGCAGCCAAGGCGTAAGCGCGTCACACCTACGATAGATGAGGAGACGGGTAAGAAACATTTCGTCGTTGAAGATGCGGATGAGGACGATTAATGGCGGATAACGTCGGATATACGCCAGGGGCTGGCGCATCAATAGCCGCGGACGATATCAGCGGAGTCCTTTATCAGCGCATGAAGGTCACGCTTGGCGCTGACGGCGTTAATGGTGGAGACCTATCGAGCTCTAACCCCATGCCGGTTACATCGGGGATCAGTCTCCCCGCGTGGGACTATATGAGCCTCTCGAGTGGCGCAACTACTGACACCTATACCTTCAAAACCGGAGGAGCTGGCGGCTCTACCGTTGCCACTGTCGCGCTCGAATATACGGACGCAACCAAGGCCACTCTTTCCACGGTAACCAAGAGTTAAGCCATGCCGTATACGTTCAATCCATTTACTGGCTCGTTTGACTACTACACAGCTGCAGCTGCTGCCGGCTCGTCTAACTCCGTAGCCGCTGAAGTAGATTTCGGAGCCGCGGAGGCGCCATCTGCCACGGTCACAGTATCAGCCTCATGGGTAACGAGCTCTACCAAGCTGGTAGCCGCTCCCTTTGCTGTCGCTACAGCTGACCACGATCCCGATGACTATGCGGCTGAGGGGATCACGGCAATGGCTACCAATATCGTAGACGGAGTGGGCTTTGACGTTATCGCGCAAGCTCCCAACGGTACCTGGGGTAAGTACGTTATTCACACTATAGGGGTATAATATGAGCGTAGTTATAAAGGCTGGCGGGTCGTCTAACCTCGCTGAAGTAGACGCTAACGGGAATCTGGGGGTCAACCTCCCCACGACTATCGGCCAGGCCGGATATGCTGTGATTGCTGGTGAGGCGCATAGCGGAGCTAGCGGGGCAGCTCGAGTGGTGAGGGCTGCTCGCGTAAGTACGGATGGCCGGCTCCGCGCTGGTAACGATTCGCTCTATTGGCAAGACACATTTAACCACGCGCAACAGGATACCAGCGCATATCAGATCGTTACCTCAACAGCTACTACGTCAATGACGGGTGGCTACTGGGTTTATAACGCGGGTAACTCTGTCGCCTCCGGCGCTGTTGCTAGGATTCAAACCTATAGGACCTTTCAGCTTAATGCGTTTTCGTCCATCGAGATTGGGTTCCGCGCTCGGTTTGCCTTAGCCCCCCAAACTAATAACGTAGTCGAATTCGGCCTCGGTATTGCTACCACTACGACTACGCCAACGGATGGCGTTTACTTCAAGCTTAACAGCGCTGGCGCCTTGGTTGGTGTCATCAACATCAACGGCACGGAGACAACTACGGGCAGCCTGACCGCTCCGTCTCCCAACGTTGTCTACTATTACCGCATAGTTATCGACCAGGACCGCGTTGAATTCTTCATTGATGACGTATTAGGCGAGGCTATCACCATTCCTAATACCGCATCGGGACCTGCTCTAGCTCGAGCGCTTCCGCTCCTCACGCGGCTATATAATTCTGCAGCTACTAGCTCAGCCCAGCGCTTTGAGCTTGCGGACGTATCGGTACTGGCTAAAGACCTGCATCTTTTGCGGCCTTTCCCCATGGTCCAATCTGGAATGTGCGCCAGTGCGATTACGGCGCCGCGTGGAACCTCTCCCGCACAGCTTGCCAACTACGCTAACTCAGCAGCTCCGGCCTCTGCTACGCTCTCCAATACGGCTGCAGGATACACGACTCCAGGCGGCCAATGGCAGTTTGCAGCAGTAGCAGGAGCGGAAACGGATTACGCGCTTTTTGCGTATCAAGTGCCAGCTGCTGCAGCGGCAAGCGGTAATCGAAACCTCTATATAACGGGTATCCGAATCGAGGCCATGAATACCGTTGTTGCTGTTGCCACTACAGCGACAGTCATGCAATGGGCGATAGCTTTCGGCAGTACGGCAGTATCGCTGGCCACTACTGATTCAGCTACGGCTGGCACGCGTGGCCCTCGAAGGATAGCGCTAGGGCTCCAGACATTCCCTGTAGGCGCCACTGTCGGCGCAACTGCTACGCCTATAAACCATAGCTTCAGAACACCCCAGCTAGTTGAGGCCGGTACGTTCGTGCATGTCATTCTAAAGATGCCAATAGCTACGGCAACCGCAACGGAGATATTCCGCGGGACCGTCATGCTTGAAGGATTCTTTGAGTGATCACGCTATCTGGGGGGGATGCGGGAGGGCTCGAGGTAGACTGGCCAGCAGACGCCGAGACCCTCGCCGTTGGTAGCCACGAATATAGGCGCATATCGGATAGCCAGGCGGTATTTATCGGCGTAGTTGCAGAGGGCTAGTGTCCTATGTCGCTCCTTACGCTGCTGCAGTCCGCTGAGGCGCCGATAGTTGATCCAGGCGTGCCAATGGGGCCAGGGTACTGGCTCCCCGCGTATCCGAATCCTAAGCCAGCCAAGAAAGTTCGAAAGCGGAAGAAAAAGGAGCCTATCCCCCCAGCGCGGGAGCTAACTCCCGATCGTGTCATTGATGCGCTCGAGCAGGGTAGGGCTCGCGCTCTTAACCAACGCATATCAGAGCTTAAGGCAGCGGAGCAGGCCACGCTTCTACGGCAAGCGGAGCACCAGCTGCTAAAGGCTTTCGAGCGGATGCGGGAGGCAGAGGAAGCCAAGGCGCTCGAGGCTCAAGCGGAAGCGGAGCGCGTAGCAGAGGAAGAGCGCAGGCTAAAAGCAGAGGCAGCTCTACGGGCTTACTATTATGAGCTAGCGCAAAAGCTGGAAGCTATGCGCGTAGAGGCAGAGCGTATCGACGATCTCGAGAATCAAGAGCTTATGGAGATCCTCATGGTGGCAGATGAAGCCTACGCCACGGAGGAATATTCCGTCCGGCCTCTTCTCCAAAGGCGCAAGTAAGCCACGCTCATCGTGTGGCAAGACAATTATTCGTTTGGAGAGACGGCGCTTTAGTTGAGATTGGGGAGCCTCCTGTAGAGGAGCGCGTCCACATCATCACCGATTCTCTCCCTCCTGGCGGCCTCCTACATCCTGCCACTGGTACCTACGTAGATAGCAAAAGCCGATTCCGGAAGTACACCAAAGCAGCCGGCTGCGTAGAGGTTGGAGACCAGCCCCAGACGGACACGCGCAGATGGGAAGTGCCGAACCTAAAGGCCGACATCCGCGAAACTATCGAGAGATTGAAGAGTGATCGACGATAACGAGATCGAAGAGACTGAGATAGAAGAGTCTACGGAGACAGAGGCTCCCGCTGATGATTTGCGGGCCACGCTAGAAGCTGCCTTTAACTCGCAGCCTGAAAGCTCCGATGATTCCGAGACGCCTAGTGAGGCTGCAGCTCGAGAGAGAGACGAGCGCGGACGCTTTGCGTCCAAACAAGTAAAAGACCAAGCGACACAGATAGAAGGAAGCGAAGCCGTTGAGCCCATCGCTCCTCCCTATTCGTGGTCTGCAGACCGTAAAGCTGAATTCGCACAGCTCCCACGGCAGCTACAGGAGTACGTAGCTACACGAGAGCGAGAACGCGAGAGCTTGATAGGTAAAAAGTCGCAAGAAGAAAGGGCAATCCGTGAGCGCTATGCGCCCGTAGATCGAATCGTAGAGAACTACGGTGAGACCTTCAGGCGGGCCAATATCGATCCTTACCAAGGGCTAGAGCACCTAGTGCTCGCCCAACAGTATCTCGATAAAGACCCAGTGGGAGCGCTTACACTCATGGCCCAAAGCTATGGGATTGACCTATCACAGCTGGCCGCCGGCAGTGTAACTCCACGAAACGAACACCCCCAAGAATTCCACTACCTAACCAACGAACTGCAGACGATTCGCAGCCAGCTCGCAGCCATCGAACAAGACAAGATGGCCCAGCAGCAGCGCTATGCAATCTCTGAGGTTGAATCATTCGCGAACGAGATGGACACATCTGGCGCGCTACTAAGGCCGTTTATGGCTGACGTGCATGACGTGATGATGGACGAGATCCGACTGATTCGCAGCAAAAATACCGATCTTGCTCCGCGGCAGATACTTCAGCAGGCGTATGAAACCGCATGTTGGAAGTCTCCGGAAGTTAGAGCGCGATTGGTTGAGCAGCAGACGGCTCCGCATGTAAATGCAGCACGGGTAGCGCAGGCAAAAAGGGCAGGAGCTTCTATCAAGGGCGCTCCTGGTGCTGGGGCTCTAAGTTCCAGCGCGGGTAATTCGATTCGGGAATCACTGTTAGCGGCTTGGGATCAACATTCCTAACCGTAACAGGGGATTTAAATGCCAACGCCTAACGCTTCCGAAATCGTAGTTACTACGATTCAGAACCGCAGCAAGAAGCTCGCGGATTCTGTCACAGCCAATACCGCTCTACTCCTTAAGCTTAAAGAGAAGGGTAAAATACGTCCGTTCAGTGGTGGATCTTCGATATTTGAGGAAATCGAATTCGCAGAGAACAGCACCTTTGGATGGTACTCCGGATACGAGACGCTTAACGTTTCGCCATCTGAGGTAATCACTAACGCAGAATTCTCGATGAAACAGTGTGTTGTTGCTGTTTCAATCTCGGGAACTGAGCAGCTGCAGAACGCGGGTCCAGAGCAGATGATCGATCTGCTCGAGGCTCGTATTGCCAATGCTGAAAAGACGATGATCAACAATATCTCTGTTGGTTGTTACTCTGACGGCACGGGCTCTGGTGGTAAGCAGATTGGCGGCCTCCAGCTGCTGATCGCAGATTCTCCGTCCAGCGGAACCGTTGGCGGAATCAATCGCGCTACCAGCACCAATGCGTTCTGGCGAAATGTTAGCTACGACTCCACCACGGACGGCGGAGCTGCAGCAACCTCAAGCAATATCCAGGGTTATATGAATAACGTCTGGGTACAGCTCGTTCGCGGAACGGATCGCCCTGACCTTATCGTCGCAGACAATAACTACTACAAGCTGTACCTAAACTCGCTCCAAGCTATCCAGCGTATTACGTCGGATAAGATGGCGCAGGCTGGGTTTACTAGCTTGAAGTTTATGGATGCAGACGTTGTTCTTGATGGTGGATACGGCGGAGATGCTCCGACTAACCATATGTATTTCGTGAACACGGATTACCTCTCTTTCCGGCCGCACAAGGATCGCAACATGGTCCCGATTGGCGGAAAGCGTGAGTCCGTGAATCAAGATGCGATGGTTAAGCTTATCGGATGGGCGGGCAACCTCACCCTTCGATGCGCGTTCCTTCAAGGTGTACTTAAAGACTAATAGGAGGAATAAACCATGCCGTATGTATTCACTGAAAATAGACTTGGGCTCCCTGCTGTTGGAACTCTCTCGTCAACTGCTCTCGTTCCAGTCGGGACGGTAGCGCGCGCGGTAGATTCCACCTACGGAGAAGCTGAATTGATCTACCTCCCTGGCGTAGCAAGTACCGCTGTTGGCGATACTGTGATCTATGACCAGAGAGCGTCGACCACTACGCGCGCCGTAGCTGGTTCGCGCGGTCCTGTTGCTGTTGCGCTCGCTGCGAGCGTGGCTAGCACCTACGACTGGTACCAGATCAAGGGCTCTGCCGTTTGTAAGGCTGGGACCGTTGCCAACAACGCTAGTCCTTATGTGACTGCTACGGCAGGCACGTTGGATGATGCTGTTGTTTCTGGCGACAAGATTGACGGCGCTCGATTTAAGACCGCTGACGGTACTCCGTCCGCTGGTTTTGCAATCGTAGAGCTCGATCGTCCTTCACTTAACGGTAACGGATAGTAGTTTTTGGGGGAGGCTAGTACAGCTCCCCCGCTTTTTTCTGATGGCGGGAAATTTACCGCCGCAATCCCGCGGCAGCTTAGGAACCTTATGGACGATTTCGATCTTAGTAACATTGATATACCTGAAGCCGTAACAGCGCAGGGCTATGGGAGCGTAGCCTATCGCGGGAATAAGCCTATCCCAACTTTCGAGTGGAAGGCCGTAGAGCTCAAATCTCAGACAGAGCTGGAGGGGCGCCCTATCTTCGAACAGCGCTTGTTCTGCTCGCAGCGCGTAAGGGGCTCCAAGGATCAACCTGGAGACGTAGAGGTTAAGTTCATTATCTCGCCATCTAGCGGCAAGAAAGTCCCCGATCCTCGAAACCTCATGGTTCGGCGCTACCCTGTTGAGCTGAAGCGCTTCCTTGAGAATGGCGAGCGTCCTGCTGACGGTACTCCGCTCGAGCAGTGGCCGCGGATGACTCCGGATAGAATTGCCGTATGTCACTGGCTAGAGATTCGCACTATCGAAGATCTTGCCAGCCTAAAAGACAACGATATGGCCATTCAAAAGCTTGGCATGGGCGGACGTGAGCTAGTAGCGCAGGCCAATGCGTTCCTTAACGTGCGCTCGGACAGCTCGTTTGCTGAGCGTCTAGCTGCTGAGAAGGAAGCTATGGCGCGTGACTTTGCTGCGAAGTTCGAGCAGCAGCAGCAGCAGCTAGAGGCGCTCTCCAAGAAGCTTGATGCTGTATCCTCTGCAGGGAAGGGTAAAGATAAGTGAACGTATTGGAGCTGATCCAGGATGCCTGCCGAGAGCTAAAGCAGACTGTTCCGTCTGTTGTCGTCGATAATGAAGACAAGGATATACAGCTGCTTTTGGCGCTCTTGACGCGTGAGGCTAAGGAGCAGAGGAGCAAGTACCTCTGGCCTATCCTTAATAAAGAGTTTGTCTTTTCGACTAGCTCGAGCACGGCATCCTATCCGCTCCCCGAAGATTTCGACTATGAGTGTTTTGATACTAACTGGGATCGCTCTAATCTCTGGGCGCTTCGTGGGCCGCTATCTGCGGCAGAGTGGCAAGTCCGGAAAAGCGGAATAACTAGTTCCCTCCCGCGGCTTGGCTTTCGTGTAAAAGGCGCAGGGGCTAACCGGCTATTTGTTGAGCCTACGCCTACCGATACCCTTACCCTTGTATTTGAGTACCAAAGCACGAACTGGGTGCGGCCTGTTACGCTCTGGACCGCCTCTACCGTGTTCGCTGCGGGCTCCTACTGCTCATATAACGGCAATACCTACTACAGCTCTGCCGGTGGGACCTCCGGCTCAACGGCGCCGGTCCATCTGACGGGTAGCGCGTCTGATGGCGTAGTCTCGTGGGCCTTTGTCGCTTACGAGAAGCCGCTCGCTGATACGGACGTCTTGGTGCTCCCCGCTGATACTCTAACGCTCGGCCTTAAGTGGAGATGGAAGCGAGAGAACGGATTCGAGTGGGAGTCCTACTATGAGGAAGCAGCAGCAGCCTGCAGGCGCGCTATTCAATCGGGCCGCGGAGCTCCTACGATCCCCTTAGTTGGCGGAAGGAGTAGCGCGCTCATCGGACGCGGCAGCATACCGGAAACAGGGTACGGGAGTTAGATAGATGGCAGGTCTTACACCAGAAGAGCGGCAGCGGCTTATAGTTCTCTTAACGCTCTTATCTCAGCCTAATGGCCGGCAGTATCTATCGACGATACAGCCTATCCTATCATTCATCGAACAGAAGAAGGCGCAGGAAGCTGCCCAGAAGGAGCAGAAGGACGCGCAGAATAACCAGCTAGCTAGTCAGATAGGCGGAACCGCTGCCGGTATAGGTACCCTAGTGCTGGCAAATAACCTGATGAAGCCAAGCACGCCAACTGCTCCGACTAGCCAGCCAACGGCGCCTGTATCTTCTCAACCCATACAGGCTACGCCTCAAGCCGGCGTGGATGGCAGTGGCGCTGTTATTCATCCTGGCTTAGAGGGTACCGGATCAGCTCCGCAGCTGCCTGGCGAAGGTGTTAAGCCAGTAGGGCCAGCCAAGATGCCTGACGGTTCACCTGGTACGCGTATGGAGGATGGCGCGATCGTAGGTGACGATGGCGCGATCGCTAAGCCTAACGGAGAAGTCATCCCCGCGGAGCGTAGCCCCATCGCCGGTTATATTCAGGCTGCCGGAGGCGCGGCACAAGCTTACAGCGGATACCGTCAGTATCAAGACGGGCAGCGCATCGCTGGTGGTGCGAACATGGTAGGCGGAGCCTATAACATGTATGCAGGCGCAACCGGCAACGGGTTACAGTACGCGCCATATGTAGGCGCCGGTGTAGCAGCGGCCAACGTTGGTCAGCAGATGGCCAATCAGGAGGGGAACTCTCAAGATCGTGCTGCCGCTGCTAAGACTGAAGCGCTTAAGGCTGGGCTGCTATATATCCCCGTATTTGGCCAGGCTGCCTACGCAGCACTCGCTGGGGTCGATGCTGTTACGGGAGGGAAGGGCACTCAAACGTGGTCAAAGTTCAATAAGCGCCTAGATAATTTCAACAACAAAATTGATTTTGGTCTCCAGCGCAGTATTGACAATAAACTGTTCCACCAATCTACGCGTGGCGTAGCTAAGGAGCATACCGCGCAGCTGCTTCAGCAGGGAGTAGATAACAAAGCATACCAGGATTACGTGATGGGTATGCGCGCGCAGCATAACAGCGGGCCGAAAGACCCGACGAAGCCGTTCGCTGGTAAGTATGCTTCGTGGGACGAGTACCAGAAAGCAGGGCTAGAGGCCGCAGACCTGACAGGCGTTTATGGCAATATTAAAACATATGGTCCCGCATGGGCGTCCCTTACTCAAGAGCAGCGGCAGGCCGTTACCCAAGCCAATATTAATTCTGGACTCTACAGCTCCAAGAAAGGAGAGGTAGAGATTACGAACGAACAGAAAGCGCGGGAAAACTTCGATAACGTCATTAAGAATTGGAAGGCTCCTGCTCCCCAGCAGCCGCAGGCACGAAGCACGCCAGCTCCACAACAGCCGGCACCTGCCCCTGCTACTCCACCAGCTCAACAGCCTAGACCAGATACAGCTTTAGCAACTACACCGGATAAGACTATGGGAAGATCATTCAACCGTAACGATCTCATGAGCCAAGCGGATGCCGCAGCTAGTAACGCCAACTACACAGCAACACCGGAGGAGCTAGCTCGAGCTAGAGCGCTTCCGCTGAATGGTGAAGCATCGTTTATAACGGCGCTCGCTAATCGGATGGCGGCACAGAATACCGGAGGAGTCCGCGGCTCCGCTAACCTTGGAGCTCCTCAGACTGCAGCTCCTCAGATGCAGAACGCGTTTAACGCCTCGCGAATAGATCCTGGCTTTACTAAGCCTTTGCCCAATATGCCAACCATTCCGCCTAATATGACCACGCTCGGACCACTGCCGCAGCCGCAGATGACTCCGCTGCAGATGGGCTCTATGGGGCAGGGGATGCTCTCTCCGCAGGTAATGCAGCAGATACAGCAGCTTTTAGCGAATAAAGGACCAGCGCGGAGCTATTAGGTGAAACCGTCTACCGCTCAAGTGTATACGGCGCCGGCTCCTGTCGGTGGGTGGAACGCTCGAGACGCGTTTCCTGTTATGGCTCCCACGGAAGCCATAACGCTTGATAACGTGTTCCCTGAGTCCAACCTATGCCGTGTAGTTGGTGCCGGAGTGGAGACGGATTCATATACTACATCGGACGGGTTTATAGAGACTTTCGCGCAGTACCTCCCGAACACCGGAGGATATAAAGCGATAGTCTCGGATAATACGTATTTTAGGATCCTAAACAGCGCGGGAGAATTCGAGGGGTCCACATATACCCATAGCTCTGGAAACCGCTGGGAGTCCGTCAATTTTCGCGGGAGTATCATCCTTGTAAACGGCTCAGCTGCTCCTAAAGCTTGGAACGGTAGCGCGTGGAGCTCCCCCTCATATACGGGCATTTCTGATCCTACTACGCTCTCTCACGTAGATGCCTATAAGTCTCGTTTATTTTTCTGCCAAACACAGTCGCTATCTATTTGGTACAGCGCTTCCGTTAATCAAATCTCGGGAGTGCTGACAGAGTACGACATTAGCGGAATCGTGCGCCGCGGAGGATACGTCCTTTTTGCTGGGTCTCTAACGAAGGATATAGGCTCCGGCCTCTCGGATATCTTCGTCATCGTAACGAATCAGGGGGAAGTGATCTTCTTCTCTGGTGATAACCCTAGCGCGTCCAACTGGGTGATCGCAGGCCGTGCCTACATCGGTATCCCCATGGGGAAACGAGCGTTCTGCTCGTATAAGTCGGATTTGCTGATAGCTACGACGGAAGGAATATTCTCCTGCTCTGATATCCTCCAGAGCGGCAGCAGCGCTCGAGCGCTCACGGATAATATACAGCTAGCCTATAACGAAGTGGCAAGCGCAGCGAGCGATTACGACGGCTGGGAACTCCATTATTGGCCATCTGGCCATATGTTAGTTTTAAACGTTCCTCAGAACTATCCGGTGTCCGTGCATCAATATTGCATGAATACGTTCACGGGTGCGTGGTGCCGCATCAAGGGGAACAATGCCTCCGCGTTCTGCCTCATGGGAAACGATCTATTCTTCGCCTCTCCTCAAGGATCGTCTAACTCCATCCAACAGTTTGATGCCGGAGCTAACCCACCGGACGAGATAGAGATTCAAGGGGCATTTTTACCACTCGGCTCCGCTAGTGTCATAAAGCAGGCCAAGAGCATCCGCGCGTTCTGGAACGGTCCGCGGTATTTCAGCTATTACCTCGAGTGTCTCGCTGATTTCGAGAGTCGCAGATATAGCAACCTAGTCCGAAAAGCAGAGGCATCCTCCACCGAATGGGGAGACGCATGGGGAGCACCGTGGAATCTCGGGGAGCGGAGCATAGCCAACTTTACCGGCGTAGAGTCCCGCGTAGGCGTTTTCTATAGCTACAAGATTAAAAGCCGGATGGCTGCAGCTACGGCAGCTGGACAGAATCCCAACGATTTTGTTCCCGCGGCTGGGACGACGATAAGCGCTGTTTCGTATATATTTGAGCCAGGAGGAATCCTCTGATGTCGATGTTTCTAGTCAATCCACCGCAATCGTCAGGACAGGGGCTATTCTCTGCTGGTAACGCTTTTGGACAGGCTGCCGGTAATGCCTATCAGCAGCAGGCGCAGTGGCTGCAGCAGAACCAACCTAACTACGACGGCGCTCCGAAGCTGCCAGGAGTGGATGACTTTTCTGCGGACCGCCAACGGATCGAACAGTCGATGTTTGGCCGCGCTCGAGGTGAGTTAGATCAACGATACTCGCAGGAGACAGATGCCTTTAATCAGCGCATGGCCAATGAGGGTGTGGATATCGGTTCCGTCCGATACCAGAGGGAGAAAGCGCTTTTCGATAAGAGCAGGAATGAAGCCTATAACGATGCTCAATTCCGCTCGATGCTGGCCGGTGGAGAGGAGCAGTCGCGTCTTTTTGGCATGGGGCTCCAGTCGAGACAACAGTCCGTAGCTGAGAGCGATGCGCTGAGGAACTCGCGCCGCGAGGATATGGCTAGCCTAGTCAATCCAGCCATGCAGATGGAGGGATTCCTTAATCAACGCGCTATTGCTGACAAGCAAGACTTAACGCAGCGCTATGGTATCGACAAGAACTTCGAAGCTTCGGGGCTCGATAGAACCTCTCGTGAGACCATGCAGCGTAATCAGCAAGACTGGCAGGGAGGACAAAACACTCTCGACCGTGACCAGCGGCAGGCGCTCCAAAATCAAGATCTAGACTGGCAGAGACAGAGCCAACGGAATCAATTTGACTTTACGGCTGGGCAAAACACACTAGAGCGTGATTTCACGGCGGGCCAAAACACTCTTGGGAGAGAGCATCAAACCTTTCTCCAAAACGATAACCAGAAGTTTACGAAGGGGCAGAACGCTGAGGATCGCAAGATCCAGCAAGCGCAGATACGCGCTTCCATGGCGAATAAAAACCGCGGAGGTGGTCAAGCAGCAATGGATCCGGCTCAGCTCTTGGGTCTCATCGAAGCATTAACCGGCGAAAGGCTTTCGGGGTAGAGTATGGCCACGGGTTCACTATCTGCAGCGCTTGCATCGGTCCTATATCCCAACAGTGGGGCTAGCTCGGCGTATACCCTTGGCGGACAGTCGCTTATGGGAATACAGCTCCCCACATACAAGAAACCATGGCAGAACGCGCTTGCCTCTGGCTTGCAGTCTGCGCTAGGCGTAGGGCTCCAGATGTACGGTCAGCACTCCGCCAACGTCGCCAACAGGGAGAACGCTGCGGCCATGGTTCCGCAGCTCCAGCAGCTTGGCCTAGAGATATCACCACAGCAACAGGAGGCGCTAACGAGCGGTAATCCGCAGCTGCAGCAGCTTGCTCTAGCTATGACGGAGAACACGGCTAACGCTAAAATGACTGCCGCGCAGAAAGCCGCAGAACTCGAGATGTTTAAGCAGCAGGAGGGAGTTAAGTTCGAGAATCAAAAGAAGCTCGAGGAACTAAAGAACTCTCAGAAGCCGGCTGAGAGAGACGCCGATCTCGAGAAGTTTAAGCGAGAGGAAGAGATCCGCGCTAAGAACGCGCAGCAGCTTAAGCAGATGGAGATAGATGCTCAGAAGACAAAATCAGAGATAGACGCATCAACTGCGTTACTTGATAAAGCCGACGAATACAAGACGAAGATTAACCAGCTCGACGAAACCAAGATATATAAAGCCGCGGACACAGCCTACTCCGCAATGAGTAAAACGGCCGGCAAGGACTCAAAAGCTGCCAGCCTATTTTTCAAGAAAGTATTTGAGCGCGCGTCTAACCCTGGCTCTGTTGTGTCACCTGGG
>Ga0181352_1000474_pt1 | contig 17282 bp, 11 predicted proteins | sample Fa13VDMLBSN_FD_130103 | JGI IMG/M metagenome (GOLD analysis project Ga0181352, IMG submission 130103) | Freshwater viral communities from Lake Michigan, USA - Fa13.VD.MLB.S.N | ecosystem: Environmental > Aquatic > Freshwater > Lake | place: USA: Michigan | collected 2013-09-23 | reverse complement strand
CCGCAATCATCAGGAGGCTCTAGTGGCAATTTCCACGGCTATGTGTACATCGTTCAAGTCGCAGCTTATGTCTGCGCTGCACGACTTCGACAACCCGGGCGGCAACACCTTCAAGATCGCCCTTTACACCTCGTCCGCCACGCTTGGCGCTTCGACAACGGTTTATTCCACGTCGAACGAGGTTACGGGTACCGGCTACAGCGCTGGCGGAAACACCCTTACATCGGTGTCTCCGACCACCTCCGGCACGACTGCCTATGTTGACTTTGCCGACACGACTTGGTCTTCTTCCACGATCACCGCCAACGGTGCCCTGATCTACAACGCCAACTCATCCAATGCGGCTGTTGTGACCTTGGCATTTGGATCTGATAAGTCGTCGTCCAATGGCGACTTCGTGATCGTATTCCCGACAGCCAACGCGACTGACGCCATCATCCGTATCGCCTAAGAGGTGGCCAAGTGACGGTCTCTCTGAAGCATGCGTTTACATCGAACGTCGCTGACAGCGGCGATGCGACCCTTGTTCAGCCTTCCAACTGGAACGCTGAGCACAACCTCACGGCAAACGCGAACAGCCTTCTCGGCACTGTAACGGCGGGTAGTGTAACTGAAATCAGTTGCACTTCCGCTGGCCGTGCTTTGCTTGATGATGCGGACGCAGCGGCGCAGCGAGCAACACTTGCTGCCGCTGGCACGGGTGTCACGAACACATTCACCGCCAACCAGATCGTATCAGTCACCGACAACACGAATGCCGCCTTGCGCGTTACACAGCTTGGCACCGGCAATGCACTTCTGGTCGAGGACAGCGCGAACCCCGACGCGACTCCGTTTGCAATCAGCGGTGTGGGAGTAGTAACGAGCGGCGCAACATCTGCACCAACAATTGCTGGTGCATCGCACATTATGAATATTCTTGGTTCTGGCTCATATTATCCTGCGGCGTTTGGTTATACTGCTGCAAGTGCATTGCCCGCAGCCGTTAGTTTTGTAAAGAGTCGTGGAGCAGATTGGTCAACGAGGGGATCGGTAGTAGATGGTGATCTCCTTGGTGTTTTGGCCTTCGTCGGGGACGACGGCACAACTCTTAACTCCACTGGAGCAATGATTCGTGCTTCCGTTGAGGGAACTCCGGGGACCGGAGATATGCCGGGGAGACTTGCATTCCTTACTACAGCAGATGGCGCTGCTACACCTACGGAACGACTGCGAATTACCAGCACTGGTGCGTTTGGTCTCTCTGGTGCGAACTACGGTTCGGCAAATCAGGTTCTTATTTCTGGCGGATCTGCCGCAGCCCCTTCTTGGAGCAGCGGCACGTTCAGCGGAACAAGCTCCGGAACAAACACCGGAGACCAGAACATTTTCCAGACGATTGCTGTCTCTGGCCAGTCGAACGTGGTTGCAGATAGCACTGCGGACACCCTTACGCTGGTTGCCGGGACAAATATCGCCCTTACGACAAACGCGACAGCCGATTCCATAACGATTGCTACATCTGGGCTCGGGACCGCTGCGACACAGAACACTGGAACATCTGGTGCGACAATTCCATTCTGCAACGGCACGAACACTTGGGCAAACGCCCAAACCTTTAGCCTTGGTGGAACATTTGACGCTACGACAACCGCCGTAAGGGTGTCCGGCGGAACTCCGTCCAGCACGGGAAGGGTTATTGTCGGTGGCATCTCGGCTGGTAACACCACTTCAACTGTCGGTCTTGAAACCATAACTGCATCGACCGCATTGCGCTATCACGTCGTTTTCACGAACGGCAACGGCGTAGTTGGATCAATCAGCACAAACGCATCCGCAACGGCCTACACGACAAGCTCCGACTACCGGCTGAAAGAAAACATTGAGCCGATCAGCAACGCATCTCACAGGGTTTCCCTCCTGAACCCCGTAAGGTTCAACTGGATTTCGGATCCCGGCGGGCCGGTTGTCGATGGATTTATAGCCCACGAAGTCCAGTCCGTTGTGCCGGAGGCGATCACCGGGCAAAAGGATGAAGTGAACCCGGAAGACGGAAGGCCGGTATTCCAAGGCATAGATCAGTCGAAGCTGGTTCCGCTTCTTGCCGCCGCACTAAAGGAAGCAATTGGTGAGATTGCCGACCTGAAGGCAAGGGTTTCCGCATTGGAGGGCGCATAGGGATCCGTAGTGGATCCTGTGGTGCAACGAATTTCGCGCGGGCTGTACTCCGGTTTGCGCCCCCGAACTTGGTGAGCTAGATGGGCGCTTTCTACAAGAACGCATTTTACTACGAGGCATTTTTCACCGGATACCAGCAGGTATCCGTGACTGGTGTTAGCGCTACAGGCTCAGCCGGTAGCGTGACTGTATCGGCTAAGGCCAATGTTCCCGTCACTGGCGTTTCTGCCACCGGAAGCGCGGGTAGTGTTACGGTTTCCGGAAAGGCGAACGTAAGCGTAACTGGCGTCTCTGCCTCCGGAAGCGCTGGGAATGTAAACGTCCTCACGTCTTCCACGGTGTCCGTTACGGGCGTATCTGGTACGGGCCAAACAACTGCCCCAACAGTTTCCGCCTCCGCAAACATACCTGTTTCCGGGACATCTGCGACTGGGTCTTCCGGATCCGTGGAGGTCAACGGGGCTGCGAATGTTCCCGTTTCCGGCCTGTCTGCAACGGGGTCCGTGGGGACGGTTAGTGTCCGAAGCGTAAACTACATCTATGTGACCGGGGTTTCCGGGACCGGCTTTGCCGGTGATGTGGCGGTATCTGCCAGCGCAAACGTGGACGTTCAGGGATCCTCTGCTACGGGTGCCGTTGGAACCCCGGAGGTCCAGACAGATCAAGTAGTTGATGTAACCGGCGTCTCTGGCACAACAGCCGTAGGCAATGTTATAATCAGCATAGGCGCTACGGTCGGTGTAAACGGCGTATCAGCCACGGGCGATGCTGGCTACGTCGTTGTAACCCTGAATTCCACGGTCAACGTCTCCGGCGTATCTGCCACCGGCTACGTAAACGGAAACGTCCTGATCTGGGGTCTTATCGACACCAATCAGACACCCAATTGGGGCACCATATCGGATGGTCAAACCCCGGGCTGGACAAGTATTTCAGATAGTCAGACGCCGGGCTGGGCTTCCATAAGTACGCCCCAGACCCCGGGATGGACCCCGGTAAACGACTCAGACAACATAACTTGGACCGAGATAGCGGCATAAACCATGGCATCAACATACTCCACCAACCTTCGGCTTGAGCTTATCGGAACCGGCGACCAGCAGGGTACGTGGGGCAACACCACGAACAACAACCTCGGCACCCTCCTCGAAGAGGCTATCGGCGGATATGTGACGGTTGACGCCACGGCTGGTAACGTCACGCTTACCACGGTCAATGGCGCGTCTGATCAGTCGCGCAACATGGTCGTCAATGTGACTGGAACCCCGGGTGCGTCAAGGGATGTTATCTGCCCCGCCATCCGCAAGGTTTACATCGTCAAGAACTCTACCGACAGCAGCATCGTGTTCAAGACTGCCAGCCAGTCCCCGGGCATTACGGTGCCGGTCGGATCCACGGTGTTCACCTATGTAAACGGCACAGACGTTGTTAACGTCACGGGCAGCATTGCCTCACAGAACTCGAACAGCGTCAGCATCACTGGTGGCAGCATCACCGGCATTACAGATCTTGCTGTCGCTGACGGCGGCACCGGATCCTCTACTGCATCCGGCGCTAGGACAAACCTTGGCCTTGGTACGATATCCACGCAGAATTCTAACTCAGTTTCCATCACGGGCGGATCAATCACGGGAATTACAGATCTTGCCGTGGCAGACGGTGGAACCGGGGCTTCAACATTAACAGGATATGTCAAGGGTAACGGCACCAGCGCATTTACCGCATCCAGCACGATCCCGAGCACGGACATTTCAGGTCTCGGCACACTTGCCACGCAGAGCGGCACATTCAGCGGAACAAGCTCCGGCACCAACACTGGCGATCAGAATATCTTCCAGACGATTGCTGTTGCTGGTCAGTCGAATGTGGTTGCGGACACAACATCGGACACCCTCACTCTGGTTGCTGGATCCGGCATCACCCTAACGACGAACGCCACATCTGACTCAATCACCATTGCGGCAACAAGCGGTGGTGGTGGCACGGTTACATCCGTGGCCGTGTCTGGGGGAACCACCGGCCTTACGACAAGCGGTGGCCCGATCACGACATCCGGCACAATAACCATTGCCGGTACTCTTGCCGTCGCAAATGGCGGAACTGGTGCAACATCGGCCAGTTCAGCGAGGACAAACCTCGAACTCGGAACAATGTCAACGCAAAACGCGAACAATGTTGCGATTACTGGAGGGTATCTCCAGACATCAAGGACAAATGTCACATCCCCGGTGTCTACGGACGGGAACATTTTTAGCGGCACGTACACCCCGACACTCACGAACACAACAAACATCACCTCAAGCACAGCCTTCCAGTGTCAATATATTCGGGTTGGAAATGTCGTGACCGTTTCGGGTCGAGTAACGATTGACCCAGCATCGTCCGGAACGCTTACAGAATTGTCAATGACCCTTCCAGTAGATGCGGCTCTTGCGGATCAAGAAGAGCTTGCTGGGGTATTCGCTGGCTCCGGATCTGGAACCGGAAACTGCGGGAACATTAGAGCCGAAACCTCTACCGAGAACGCACTGTTCCAGTTCATACCAGATAGCGGTTCAGGCCGCACGTACTTCTTTACTCTGACCTATCTGCTATAGGAGCCGAAATGATCTACAGCGTGTCCTATAACTACGTGGACAAAATCATCACCGTTACCCTCTCGGATCGTACCCAGAAGGCGTACACCGAGGATATGAAGAGCCAGTATCTTTCGGACTTCCCGGACAGGCAGGCCGATATAGCCGCGATTGGGTGGTAAAATGATCGAAGAACTTGTCGCCCGCGTTTTCAAAACCCGCAATCAGGCGCATCTTGCCCACTGGAAAACCAAGTCCTATGCTGAGCATAAGGCGCTTGGATCTTTCTACGACAATGTGATCGACACCCTCGACAAGCTGGTCGAAGCATGTCAGGGCTCGAAAGGCATCATCGGCCACGTAGACCTCTCCTGCAAGGACGAGTCCGTGGACATCATCAAGTGCCTCACGGATGACGCCAACTGGATTTCCAAGTGCCGCGCCAAGATCGCCCACGGGGTTCCCGCCATTGAGAACATCGTTGACGAACTCGTCGGCGTTTATCTCTCCACTCTCTACAAGCTGAAGAACCTTTCATAGGGCATCTAGATGCTCTCCAAGATCCAGATCAAGCCCGGCATTAACCGAGACATGACCAGCTACACCAACGTGGGTGGCTGGTATGACTCGGACTATGTTCGCTTCAGGAACGGTCTGCCTGAGAAAATCGGCGGCTGGACGAGGCTGTACGAGGACCAAACCGCGCTTATCGGTGAGTGCCGGAAGTTGTATGAATGGTCGAGCCTTGTCGGCACAAACTATCTGGCATGCCCCACGAACATCAAGTTCTACGTGGACAACTCTACGGGCGTAATCGACATAACCCCACTGAGGAGGTCGGTGACGCTTGGATCAAACCCGATTGCCACATCCAACACGTCCAGCATCATCACGATAACGGACGTGAACCACGGGGTTGTGGTCGGCGACTACATCACCGTATCTGGGTCGTCGAATGTAAACGGCATAACCGCAGTCCAGATCAACAAGGAATTTCTCGTCTCAAGCGTTGTGAACGCAAACGCATACACGGTCACAACCACGGGCACCGCCACATCTACAGGGTCGGGTGGCGGATCTGGCGTTTCGGTTGCCTATCAATTCCACCCCGGTATTTCCGGCTCTACAAATTATTCTGGCTGGGGATCTGGCGGATGGGGCGGCAGCGTTGGCGCAACATTCACAGCCAGCATCTCCGGCACGACAATGAATGTCACGGCCATATCTTCCGGCGTTATAACCTTGGGTGACTCCGTAAATGGAACCGGAGTCACGGACAATACCATTATTTCGGCCTTTGGTACTGGAACTGGCGGAACCGGCACATACACCGTGAGCCAGTCGCAGACCGTTTCGTCCTCAACTCTTACCGCTGGATATGGCTGGGGTTACGGCCCCGACACGACAGTCACCACATACTACAGCGGCCTCTGGACCGTAGACAACTACGGCGAAGACATGATCGCCTGCCCGAGAAACCTTACCAACGGGTATCAGTTTGACTCAGATGCGGTTGGCACCAGCAACACCAGCAACACCATTACCATAACGCAGGTCAACCACGGCTTCTCGAATGGCAACGCCGTTATCATCGGTGGGCTGACAAGTGATATCGGCGGTGTGCCGGTTGCGCAGCTAAACGGGACGCACACAATATCCGTGGTAAACTCGAACGCATACACGTTCACCGTTGTGGCCAACGCATCATCGACAACGTCTGGCGGGTTCGGCGCTTACGTTTACATTTCTTCCATTATCTATTGGGATGTCACCGACACCAACGGCCCCGCCGTTAGCCTTAGCAACCTTGGGTCTGCATACGCCAAGCAATACATGCCGTATGTGGCGACGGAAATTCTAGTTTCGGACCAGAACCGTCAGGTTATTGCTCTTGGTTCAAACCCATTTGACGTGAACCAAGGGCAGGACAGGATGATTGTCCGCTGGTCCGACTCAAGCGATCCGACGAATTGGGACATCGCAGACACGACGAAGACAGCCGGTGAGACACGGCTTTCTTCGGGGTCGTATATTGTGACGGCAATCCAGAACCGCGAGGAAATCCTTATCTGGACGGATTCATCGCTTTTCTCGATGACCTACGTTGGCCCCCCGTATGGGTACGGCTTCAACCTCGTTGGTGCGAACTTCGACATCGTCGGCCCGAACTCCAAGATTGTCACGGGTGCCGTGGCATACTGGATGGGGTCCAGCAACTTCTATATGTACGACGGTAAGGCGCAGGTCATGCCCTGCACGGTCAGGGACTACGTCTTCTCCGATCTTAGCATCCAAGACGGCGACAAGGTGTATTGCTCCTCTGATTCGGGCAACAACGAGATCTATTGGTTCTATCCGTCAAGCAGCCAAGATGAACCCCCGGGGCTTCGGGAAAACGACAGGTATGTCGTCTACAATTACGTGGAGCAGATCTGGTACTACGGCACGATGTCTAGGACGGCTTGGATCGACCGCAAGGGTAATTCAACCCCGAGGTCTGCGAGCCCGGACGGATACCTGTACAGTCAGGAGTCCGGCTTCAACGATGGATCTACTGACCCGGCAATCCCGATAAACGCCTACATCCAGTCAAGCCCGATTGAGATCGAAAGCGGGGATCACTTCCTGTTCATCAATCGTGTCGTCCCGGACATCACGTTCCGGAACTCCCCAGACAACGGCGCTGAGCCAGCGGTTACGTTCACGATCAAGCCGCAGGACTATCCGGGAAGCGCTATTGGTGCCGGGGATGAGCGGACTGTTCAACGGAACGGCAGCCTTGATCTGAAGGTGGACAGGTTCACAAATCAGGTGTTTACACGCCTTCGCGCAAGGTCTGTTATACTTAGGGTCGAGAGTGACGCCGAAAATGTCGCTTGGCGTCTCGGCACCCCACGCTTTGACATGCGGCAGGATGGACGTAGGTAATGACCAATACAGCACTTCCACTTCCCCCAAAGGGATACGATCAGGAATACATGAACCGCCTGATCCGTCAGATCAGCTTTGCCCTTAACAAGGCGAATGCTGCTGTTCCATTAACTGTTGGTTCTGACCTCTCTGGTCAGATCGCCGGTTATCCGGTTTCCGGTCTGACAATTGTGAATGTTCCGACATCCTCAACCGACCTACTCCCCGGCAGCGTTTGGTCTGACGGCGGGGTCCTAAAGATTGTGAGCTAATATGTACTTCAATGGCATCCCTCAAGGCTTCGGTCAGGCGCAGTATCAGCAGCCCCAAGAACTTCTCAACAAGCCCGCTTTCGGCTATAATCAGGGTATCAGCGGGCTTCAGATGAATTCTCCTGCCCCGTTCCGTCCGGCACCCCAGCTTGGGAACCTGAACCCCCAGAAGTCCGAGACACAGATTGGCTCTTTCTTGCAGCCTCCGGCACAGCCTGCTCCGCAGCCCGGCAGCTACAACACCCAAGGATACTCGACGACGGCATCCACAACCGGCATTGGAACAAAGCCACTCAGCCCGATTCAGCCACTACAGCGCCCGATGGCTGGTCAGGCAATGGCTCGTGGCGGCGTAGTCCAGCAGACCTTGGACAAGGGTGGCGTTGTTTCAAGCGGCATTGCGGCGCTTCGCGGGCAGCATCCAAACCCCCGCAAGGCGCTTAACGACTACGACGAAATGTTTGGCCGTGAGGCGACCGCAGAGCTTATGCGGGCTTATGCCGACGGTGGTGTTGTGTCAGGCCCCGGAAGCGGGGTCGCAGATTTGGTCCCCGGCTCGATTGATGGCCGCGAGGATGTCCGCATTGCGAGCGGAGAATACGTTATTCCGGCATGGGCTGTTGCCACACTTGGCGATGGTTCTACAGAGGCCGGTGCGAAAGTTCTGGACGCCATGGTTGCGCGTCTGAGAGAAGAGGGATCCGAGCTTATCAAGGGATCCGAACCGATCAACCCTAGCGAATTCCTTCCGGTGTAAACATGGCAAAGAACGACAAGAAGAACAACAAAAAGGACGGCAAGAAGGACGGCAAGAAGGACGGCGGTATCGGAAACCTTGACGCCAGCGGCAACAAGACTTCTTGGGGCCGGAACCTTGAAGCCTACGGAGAGAAGAACCTTGAGCGGGCGAACCGGGCCACTGCCGCCGCAATCAAGGCCGGTTACATCAAGCCATCGAAATTCTCGAAAGCCTACTACGAGGGCGTCACAAACCTCGGGCGTTACGGCGACGAGGAAAACCAGCAGGCTCTCAACAGGACCGGCGACCTTTACGGCGACTACCGCAGGGCTGGAGACTACAACAAGACCGGCTTCAAGGCGTTTGAGGAAAAGTACGGCAAGGCTGGAAAGTACGACACTGGCGAATTCGAGCAAGCCGACTACACGGCGCGGAACATCAAGGAGCGTATGTCTCCCTATGAGAAGCTCGTCGCAGATCGTAATCGCGCCCGCCTGAAGCGTACATACGACGAGGCTCGCGGAGAGCGCGAGGCACAGGCTGCCCGCGCTGGCGCTTTTGGTGGCTCTGGTGCCGCAATTCAAGAAGAGCTTGCTCGCCGCAACTACGCAGAGCAGTTGAAGGATCTGGATGCCCAGAGCCTTCAGGCTGCATTTGAATCTGGTGCCGGTCTATACAGCAAGGAAATTGCTGACCGTCTCGCGGCACAGCAGGCCGAAGAGCAGTCACGCCAGTTCGGCAAGGAGGCTGAATTCAAGGGTATAGGGGGCGCAATGGGTGCTCGACAGCAGACTGCTGCACAGGAGGCTGCTGCTTGGGAAGCCCGGATGGCGGCACTCAGGGGTCAGCAGAGTGCTGCCGCCCAGCAGTCCGACATTGCCGAACGCCAGAAGAACATGCAGATCGCAAACCTCAATGCCGCACAAGGCGCTGGCCAGCAGGAAGAGGCATTCAACCTCGGGGCTCGCACTTACGGCCTCGACATTGCGCAGAAGCAGGCCAACATTGCAAACACACTTCAGGGAGCCCCGCAGCCTGCAACTAGGCAAGAGGGGCCATCCGGCCTTCAGCAGGGATTGGGATATCTGGCAGCAGGCGCAGGAATTGCAAGCAACCTCGGAATTCTCCGCTCCGGCGGTGTCGTTATGGTCAGGGATCGCAGATATGCTGGCGGTGGCCTAGCCGACCTTCAACCCCAGTACTACAGCATGTACGAGCGCTGATATGCCCAACATCATTGAACAGCAGGATCTCCTCAAGGGCCTTCCCGACGAAAGGCTCTCGACGCTTATGCAAAACCCGACAGGAGACATACCGCCGTTCCTTGTTGCGGCAGAGGCTCAGCGTCGTCAGTCTATCCGTGAGCAGTTCTCCGGTGGTCCGCAGGAGTCGGTCGTTGACACGCTGACAAAACAGCTTGCGAGTGTGCCGCAGAATATTCAGGCCCCGATGCAGGAGCCGCCTCAGATGCCGCCCCCGCAGATGCAGGCTGGAGTTGGCGCTCTTCAGCAGACCGCCCGTGATGGTGGCTTAATGCGAAGGTTTGCAAGCGACGGGTATGTCGATCCTCTTGGAGCCCCTGATCCCGGAAGCGAATACCTGCCTTATGTCCCAGACCTTTCCCCCGTAACAGGTTTCTTCACGGAGACAATTCCAAATTTTGCCTCCGGAGTTGGAAATTACGTCTCAAGGTTCGCTCAAGATCTCCCGAATTCTCCGTTCCCAAGTTGGCCAACGGCAGAAGAGCGCAAAGCCAAACTTGCAGAAGAAGCAATGCTTTCTGCACCCGAATCGTCTCGTGACATTCAAGCTCAGAAGCGTTACGCGGAAATGTTGAACCGACCAGAGGTTGTGGTTGATAATTCAAAGGTTACGATTCCGCGAGATCCCAACGCCAGCAAAAACGGAACGTCCCCGGAAAACCTCAAAGCTCCCGCCGTTGATGAAATCAGGAAGAGGCTCGAAGCTCTCTACGGCGACGGAGAACTTTCCGGCACTGAAAAGGCTGAGAAGTGGTTTGCAATGTCCAAGGTATTCTTTACCCCGGGGCAGTCCTTCGGAGAAAGCCTCGCAAATGCCGGTCTTGAGTATAGCCGTGCCGCCGGAGAAGAGAGCCGCGCTGCTCGCGCTGAAAGGATTGCACGCGAGAAGGGGCTTCTGGAGTATGACATCGCCAAAATTTCAGAGGAAAACAAGCGCCTAGAGGATATGCAGGCAAGGATCGATGCCGAGCAAAGGGCTCGCGCTGAGTATGCCGCCGACAGGCAGTCGGGCATCACAACTGAGCGCAACAGGCTTTATGAGCGCATCGAAGATGTGAACAAGGCCGTAAGAGATGGCATCCTTACTACGGAAGAGGGCAATGCCCGCATATTGATGCTACAGAGTCAAATAGACGAACTTGGAACGGTTCAGGGCGGCATGGACGACTTCTTGTCCAAGTATTATCAAATCAACGCCATCCCGTCGGTTGACACTGCCAGCAGAAGTGTTGTACCTCCAGCGAGATAATTCACACAATCAGAGTGTAAGATGCCAAGAATCCTGTACGTACCGGAAGCCGGTCGGGCACTAAGCTTTCCCGACGACATGACGGATCAACAGGTCGTTGATTACGTTATTGCGAAATACCCGAAAGCTCCTCCGGCACCGGTTCCGGAGGAGGATGCTCCCGGTGCTATTTCTTCTGGCGGATATAGATATCTTAGCGATCTGGAGGCTGCCGGTGGCGCAGCCGCCGGATCTCTCGGCATTTCAAGTCTTGAGGATTATCTTTTCCGAAAGTCAAAAGAGCACGAAGAGTACGCGCAAAAGTACAAGCCAAGCATATCTGATGTCTCCCAGATAGAAGATGTTTATGACCTGACGAATTACGTTGCGTCTCAAGCTGGTCAGTCTCTTATTCAAGCTGGTGTTGAAGGCGGCATTGGCTATCTCATAGGTGGGCGCGGTGGCCCAACCGGAATGGCAATTGGATCTTCGGTCGCAAGCTTGCCGGGGTTTGTTGGTGCAAATCTGAAGAGACAAGCGGCGGAAGGCAACATGCCCCTTGAAGAGGCGGAATTGTCGTCAGCTATGGCTGCTGCCGCTGCGCAAGCTCCAATGGAGTATTTTGTTGACAAGTCAATATTCAACATGCTGCCCAGCGGGCGAATTCTTGCGTCTGTTGGCTCGCCAGCGTATGAGGGTGCTCGCGCCCTTATACTTCGTAATTTCGTAAAGTCCGCCCTTGACACCGGGATTAAATCCGCTCTTACCGAACCCGCTCAACAGGCCCTCGAAATTGCGCAGGCAAATCCCGAGAAGCTCCTTGAGTTTGGTCCGGAGATCCAGAGCGAGTTGCTGAATGCCGCCGCTGCGGGTGGCGCTGTTGGTGCCGTTTATGGCGGAACAGCCGGTACTATTGGTTATGCGCTCAGTCCGTCGCCCCAGAAAATTGCGGGGGAAGAACTTCGGGCGGATATCGACGCCGAACGAGCCGCCACGCCCGAGATGCAGCGCTCATCGGAGGTGAACTCCGCACTTGAGGGCCTTGCTGCACAACCTAAAATTGGTGGATTGGTCCTTAATAAAAGGACGATCCAGCCAGCGCCGGATGACAAGGTTGGGATTGCCACTGATCGCTTCCAGTTGACGGATGAGCAGGGCAATCTCATTGCCGATTTCAGCGACCCCGTAAACGCCGTAGACGCGGTTAATCGTTACCAGAAGCAGGTCGGCAAGAGGATTCCGCTTCGGAACCGGCTTACCGGGCAGGCTTTACAGACAGACACACAGATCGACACAGTTGGCCGTACAGAGGAAATCCCGCAGCCAGCCACCCCAGTAGCAGATATCCCAGAGCCGCCCGCTGTAGAGCTTCCTAGCCTCGCTGTTAAGCCTATTAGCTCCGCAGCACCTTCAGCACCGGACTTGAAGATTAGGGGGCTCGATCCGATCCCCTACGAGTCGAGCATCTATGACTCGGAGACAAAAACCAGAACCCCAATTTCCGGCTCCGCACCGATTATTGATTACGGCAACCGCAAGATTGTACTCAAGCGCGTCAACGGTACGAAGGTGCCCTTCTACCTTAGCACCGGCTCTGCTGGCAAAAAGAATGTGGAGCCCGGCAAGTGGTATCCGTTCTTTGGCATTGGCCCAAATGACAATTGGATAAACAAGGGAACCGAAGAAGAAATAAACAACTTCTACGGTAGCGATGAGCTTCGTTCTGCTGCCGAAGAGCTTAACCAATCCATCGGCGACATTCGTAGCGATGACACCATCCCCCGGGTCGGCCTTTCCGGCACCCATATTAACGCAATAAACGACGGCCTTGATCCGACCGACAACGCACAAGAGGACACCGGAGACAGGGTTTCCAAGAATGTTCGTTCGGTTGTAGAGCGCGTAAGGTCGCCTGTACTTGAGGACGTTGAACAGGAAGTCCGGGGTGCCGAAATCAAGCCCGGCCCCGGCACTTGGTCTAACCGTGACTACGACATCCCTGTAGAGGTTTTAGACGCCCCGGCAGAGACATCCCCGGATGGCGAGAGGTTCCGCAGGGTAAAGCTTGACGACGGCACAGAAAACTATGTGCCGGAAGCGCAGCTTAAATTTTCGCGTCCAATTGGCGCTGCTCAAGCAGCGGATTTTTCTGGGATTGATCAGCGTTCGTTTTTCCTCCGGGGCCTCGCTGGTCCGACCACGGTTAGCGAGCAGGAACAAGCTGCCGTGCGTCAGGCAATGGCGGACAAGGTCGAGAAGATATCTTCCGGGGTCCGCGAAAGGCTGAACAAGTATGGCCTGAGAGACGTAGATGCGAAGATTGCCGCATCCCTTTCGCGGGGTTTGGGATCTAAGGTTGCCTTCGGCATGGAGACGGACGCCGAAGGGAAGTCCGTCATTTCTCTCGCTACCAATATATACAACCCCGACCTCACTGTTGAGGAGATGACAGATCGCGTCTTCGAGGCTCTTGACCACGAAGCCATCCACTCTCTTGTATCTCTTGGCCTTCTCAGGCAGGCAGAGTTTGACATGCTAAAGCGTGCCGCAAGAGAGACCCCAATAAAGGGGAAGAAGTACACCTATCTTGACAAGGCCAACGCGATCTACGGTCCTCTGGCTGCCGAAAACCCGATATACCAAAACCCCGACGCAATCCTTGAGGAAGCAATTGCGGATATGTTCCGCGACTGGAGGCTCAACAAGCTCGGCCCGCCGCCAAAGGTTGCGGGGCTCATAAATCGCATCATAGAGGTCGTGCGCAGCATCTTCAACAGCATGCGCCTTAACACATACGAAGATGTGTTCACCTCCATTGAGGAGGGAGCCATTGGAGCGCGTGATCGTGGGCAAAGCCTGCGCGGTGTTGAGTCAGCGGGGTCGCAGCGAATTGATGTTCCGCCAAACCCGAGAATGTCTGTCGCACCCGTTTATCCATATGGCCAGCGAGTCCCACAAGTTTCCGCAAAGGACAACAACAGGGTAATTGAGGAGCTTGACTACGCGGCCATTGTCACCGGCATTGAGCGGGTGATCAAGTCTAAGACCCTTGGATTTATTCCGGATAGGTACAAGCCATCAACGGAAGCAATCACTTTGTTTGTTATGCGTTGGGCGGACAGGATTATCCCGTTTGCCCAAACAATAGACTTCGTGCGCCAAAATGGTGGCACCGTCACAGACGCCATGGACTTCTACCAGAACGCCCAGCGCTCACAAAGCATAACGTCTGAGAAATTGAAGGACAGGGAAAATGGGCTCTACAAGAGGCTTGTCGAGTACATAACTAAATCTGGCCTTGACATCCGCAAGTTTGAAAAGTTTTTATATGCTCGACACGCCGCAGAGCGGAACGACAGAATAAGGGCTATAACCCCCAAGAAGATTGACAAAGAAACTGGTGAGGAAATACCGTTCGACCCGTCTTATGGGTCTGGTATGTCCTACAAAGACGCAGGAGACATCCTTAAAGATGTTGCTGCATCACCCAACGTGAACGCATATCTTGAGGCAGAGCGTCTTTTTAGAGCCATAATCGACGACACAAACAGGCTTCGTGTGGAGGCTGGCCTTACACCAGATTTTGAAACCATGATGGTCGAGAATGAAGACGGCCAGATGGTGAAGATTGAGATGTACAAATACTACGCCCCTCTTCGCGGCTTCGCGGACGAGGCGAGCGTTGATGGAGAAACATCATCAGAGTCGTTTGCAAGGCTTGGTCAGGGCTTAAAGATAAGGGGCCGCGAAGACCCCAGAGCCCTTGGCCGAACATCTGAGGCTTCTGACATAATTGCCCACGCGATGATGCAGAACAGCGAAGCCGTTGTTCGTGCAGAGAAGAACAAGGTTGGACTGTCTTTCTTGGAGCTTATCGAGGCGAACCCGAAGCTTATGGAAAGCTACGGCGTGAAAGTCCTTGAAAAGGGTAAGAAGCCCCTAAAGAGGGTCGTTACCTCAAAGGGCGTTATCAAGTCAATAGTTGACCCGATGTACAAAAATCGGGACGACGTGTTTGTTGTAAAGCGCAACGGAGAAGAGATCCCAATCCTTGTCGAAAACCGGCTTCTTCAAAGGGCGCTTATCACCACATCAAGCGCCGACCCAGCGATAAACAACAAATTTGTAAAAATGCTTGGCGGGCTGAACCGTTTTCTTGCCCAGATGAACACGGTTTACAACCCCGAGTTTGCCCTCGTTAACTTCCCAAGGGATCTTCAGCAGGCAATGCTGAACCTCACGCAGTACGACATTGACGGCGTCAAGATGAAGATACTGAAGGACGCCCCTTCGGCGGCGCTGGGAGTATTTCGCCTTCTTAAAAATCCCGAAGCACAAAGCGAGTGGAAGCAGTGGTACGACGACTTCAGGGCTGATGGCGGCAGCACCACCGGATTTTACGGGGCCTTCTCAATTGAAGATCGACTTCGCAGGATTGAGAAAATGGCTAATGACATCTCTGGTTCTAGAGAGTCTAGGATACGTAAGTCATTCGAGTCAATCAGGGATCTTGTTGAGAACTACAACGGCGCATTTGAAAATGCCGTCAGGCTTTCCGTTTACAAGAACCTCATCGAAACCGCGAATGTCAGTAGGCCAAAAGCCGCATTCATAGCCAAAAACATCACCGTGAACTTTGATCAGCGCGGCGAGCTTGGCCCGGTGATGAACTCGCTTTATCTTTTCTACAACGCTTCAGTACAGGGCAACCTTGCCCTGTTCACCGCCATGTTTAGATCCAAGAAGGTGCGCATTGCGCTTGGCGGGCTTGTTGGGTTTGGCCTCGTGCAGGACTTGATAAACAGTTTGATGTCGGAGAAGGGCGAGGATGGCGAGCCTTTGTACGACAAAATCCCAGACTACAAGCTCGAAAACAACATCATCCTTATGGATCCGTTTGGCATAACCAAGAAGGGGTATATCGCCATACCTCTTGCCTACGGGGCCAACGCATTTGTCAATGCGGGCCGTGTGATTTCGCGCAGCTTTCGCGGGAAGTACCCGACAAGTCAGGCCGCAACCAGCCTAGGCTTCACGTTTGTGGACGCATTTAACCCCGTTGGCGGCACTGAAAGCTTCCTTAACTTTGCCCTCCCAACCGCAATGGACCCCGTGGTTGCGCTCTCTCTTAACTTGGATTATTCCGGAAAAAGAATTTATCCGGAGTCCTTTCCGGGGTCAATCCCGAAGGCAAACAGCCAAACATTTTTCTCGTCAACCAGCCCAACAGCCATATCCATTGCAGACTATCTCAGCAAGTGGACTGGCGGTGGGGAGTTCGTGCCGGGCCTTATTGAGGTGAAGCCGGATGTTATTGAATACGTGTACGATTACATTTTGGGAGCGACGGGAGCCACGGCTAGGCGGTTGTTCGACACGGCAACAAATGACCTGCCAAGGGTCATACAGGGCGACTGGTCAAATGTGGAAATCAACAACATTCCAGTCTTCAGAAAGCTTGTCGGAAATGTTTCCGAACGAATGTCGTTTGAGGACTATTTCGACAAGGTAAATCACGTTCTGCTGCGCGGGGAAGAACTTAAAGACGCCATAAAGAATGGAGACCCGGAGAGGGTTAGGTCTGTACGGGAAAAGTACAAATCAGAACTCAAGATTTACCCCACCATCAAAGCCCTCTCCAATAGGCGCAACAAAATAGCAAGCGAACTCAGGAAGCTTCGTGAAAACGAAAAGATACCTCCTGAGTCCAAGCTAAAGCGTCAAGAATTTCTACAGAAGCAGCTTGAGGAAATAATCAATCAAGTTGACATCCTGTATGGCAAGGAAATTGGCAGCAAGTACCCCGACTTCTTCTCCTAAACGCAGGACGTGATGCTGCTCACGGCATTCTCGACCAGCTTCTTCCCGCTTGCCTGCTCCGCATAGTACGCCGCCATTCGTATGGACTTGTGTCCAAGGATGGCGGCGATCTCGTTTATAGAGCTTCCGTTCTCCGCGAGAGACGAAGCAACGCCCTTGCGGATGCCGTGGAACGTCTTCTCGATACCGATCCCGTCCATCTTCCTGCGGAATGCCGCACGGAAAGCGCCGTCCGTCATGCGCTCCCTGCCAGACACGATGAAGTAGTCTTCGGGGTCGCCATTGCGAATGCCCTCCAGATAGTCGATCAGATCCTTG
>Ga0181352_1000473_pt1 | contig 17283 bp, 5 predicted proteins | sample Fa13VDMLBSN_FD_130103 | JGI IMG/M metagenome (GOLD analysis project Ga0181352, IMG submission 130103) | Freshwater viral communities from Lake Michigan, USA - Fa13.VD.MLB.S.N | ecosystem: Environmental > Aquatic > Freshwater > Lake | place: USA: Michigan | collected 2013-09-23 | reverse complement strand
CAGTTCACCACGCCAAAGTTTCAAGCATTACGTGATGCATTCAGCAAACTAATTATCAACCCTAGAGAAACTAAGAAAGCCTTTGAGTATATTCTTAAGTACAGAGGTGTAGAAACTACATTTGCTCTAGGTGGTTTGCATGGTGCTAAAACATCTGGCATCTATGAAGCTAAGGACGGTATGATCATTATGACTTCAGATGTTACATCATTCTATCCTAACCTTGCTATTAGGAACAAATGGGCACCAGCTCATATCCCCAAGCAAGAGTTCTGTGAACAGTATGAGTGGTTCTTTGAAGAGAGGAAGAAGATCCCTAAGAAAGATCCTCGCAACTATGTATACAAGATTGTCCTTAATTCAACTTATGGTCTGAGTAATGACCAGAATAGCTTCCTGTATGATCCTGAATTTACCATGCGTATTACCATTAATGGTCAGCTTAGTCTAGCCATGCTGTATGAGATGCTAGCAGAAAGAATCCCTGGAGTCATTCCTCTAATGCAGAATACAGATGGTCTAGAGATGATGATTCCAAAGCAGTATAAACAGATGTATCTAGATATCTGTACAGAGTGGGAGAAGATTACTAATCTACAGCTAGAGCATGATGAGTATCAAAAGATGATTATTGCAGATGTAAACAACTATATTGCTGTTAACAACTATAGAGAAATCAACACAGATCAATTCCTTAAGTTATTTAAAACCCCGCATGCTCTACTTAAAGTAGAAGATGGTAAGTATTACCATGCTCCTGTAAAATGTAAAGGTAGGTTTGAGTTTGAGTATCTTCCACTGCATAAGAACAAGAGTTTCCTTATAATCCGTAAGGCAATTTATCATTACTTTCTAAATGGTATAGAACCAGCAGACTATCTAAATCAGAACCACAACATCATGGACTATTGTGCAGGTGTTAAAATCAAAGGTGCATGGGACTTTATGGAACACAAGATAGATGGAGGTGATCATTCTATTGTCAAATTACAAAAGACTCTTAGGTATTTTATATCTAACAGAGGTAGTAAAATTATTAAAAAACACAGATCAGATGGTAGAGAAATACAGCTAGAGACAGGTAAATGGCTCCAGACAGTATTCAATACTAAAGAAGAAAAGGAGTGGGAACTCTATGATATCAATGAGCAGTTCTATCTAGAAAAGATAAAGAAAGAACTCATGAACATTGTCCCACATTTATTTGAAAAGCAATTACGTTTATTTTAAAAATTAATCATTATGTCAAAAACAACAAAATTAGTTACGAAAGAAGAATTATTTACAGTGCCTTTACCAACAGGCACTGATACGTACACAGTTATTTCTTATAAGTTTATAGTAGATACAGTAAAAACAAAATTAGAAGAGAGTAATTATAACATTATCAGTGAGAATTATAGAGCCACATCAGGATTAAACATTGCAAGATGTACATATGTAATAGAGCACAATGAGAATCCAGGTAAATATTTTACATTCAACTGGGTCAACTCATATGATAAATCTACAAGATTTAGTTGTGCAGTTGGAGGTTATCTTACTGAGAATCAGTCAAGTATAATTGGTAAAGAAATCAAACCATTTATACGTAAGCACACAGGAAATGCAGATGAGTTAGCAGAAGCTACCATAATAAATATGATAAATGATATAGAAGAGTATGCTTTAACTATTATAGAAGATAAGAGCACAATGCTTGCTACAGTAATAGAACAAAAAGAAATTGCTCATATCCTAGGTGAACTCTATATCCTACATGACATGATCACTATAGAACAACTTAGTGCTATCAAGAGGGAGACTATCAAACCAACTTTCCTCTTCATGGAACCAGCAGAGAATACACTATGGGAACTATATCGTAATATCCTTACTGTTATTAAAAGCTCACATCCTAAGACGTGGCTTAATCAACAGAGATTCTTACACAGTCATCTAATTTCATATGCCTGGTCTTTAGTAGTAACAGAAACAACTACAGAAGAATGGGTTGCTGAAATGTCATATGAAGAAGATTTAACTATAGAAGAAGCTACTATCCGTGAAGAAATAGAAGAAGAAGCAGATGAGTTCTATAAACGCTTAGAAGGAAGTGAAACAGAAGGTGTAAAGTATGATATTGTAATCAATGATGAAGAGCCTGTAGAAGTAGAACTAGATGGAGCAGCTGCTGCAAGTTTCCTAGATATACTTGAGGATAAAATGGTAAAGGAAGAAGAAGACTTATTTGAACCTATTCTTCCTACAGCAGCACCAGTAATGGAGAATGAAGTTTCTGATAAGAAAGTAATCAAAGCAATTAAAGATATGCTTAAGAATAGTCTTGGATACAAAGGAGAGTTTAGTGTTATACTAGAAGATGATACTTATGCCATTACAATGGAAGATGATGAGGAGTTATTCTTAGCAGCAGACAGCATTTAAAATCCTACTTGACATAGGGTGATCAACAAAAGAAGGGAGGATGGTAATCAGCGTCCTCCTTTTTTTAATACATTTGTTCATGGGAAAAGATAAAGAATGGTCAGGGCTTATGAAAGTCCCAGCAGAAGAGATTATCAAAGAACTTAGAATGGAGCTTGGTAAAGCAAATGCTTACATTGCTGAACTAGAATCAATAGTAAATGACTATAAGATACTTGATACTAAGAAAGAAAACATTGAAAGGCTAAAAGCTTTAGAAACAGAATTGTCAAGAGTTAAAAGTAAACTGGATGATACTAGGAACAGGTTAGCTGACAGTGAAAAGATAAGAGACCATTTTAAAAAAGAATTATTTAAAAGTATTAAAACACAACTATGAAGAAACAACTAGACGCAGTAGCAGAATTTCACAAAGCCTTTGGTCAGAAAGACGGTAAGTGGCCAACATTAATTCCTTGGGGTGAGTTTGATTTAAGACATACTCTAATGAAAGAAGAAAATGATGAATATCTAGAAGCTTGTCATAAAAGATCTCTAGTAGAAATAGCAGATGCTTTAGGTGATCAGTTATATATCTTATGTGGTACAATACTTAAGCATGGTATGCAGCATATAATCCATGATGTATTTGAAGAAATACAGTCAAGTAACATGAGTAAGTTAGGAGAAGATGGTAAACCTGTCCTGAGACATGACGGGAAGATCCTAAAAGGACCTGGATATCACAGACCAGATATTAGTAAGTTTATTAAAGTTGAGACAGATGCATCCAACAGCGTTCAAGAAAGCAATGATTGAAGCATACCTTGCAGGAGCAAGTACTATGTATTGTGGTTGTTATGAAATGCAAACTAAGTCAGATGCCAGAGAATGGTTTGACAATGAGTATGGACAACTAGAGTCAGAAGAATGTGACTGCTGTGAAGAAGAAGAATAGGGGAGTTTGCCTCCCCTCTTTTTTTTATCTGTAGTTGCCGTTATCTTCTTGCAAGTGCCTGTGCACTAACAAAGCTTTGAATACCTTTTGCTGGATCTATTGCAGAACCTGTAAATCCTGCTATCTTAGCTAACTTAGCTAATAGCTTTGGACTCTCTTTCTTTTGGAATACATAAGGTCCTACATCACGAGTATAGTATGCATCTTCATTATTCACTGCTATGTTATACAAGTCTGTTATTGCTGCTGTCCAAGTATCAGTTGTTGGTCCTAATGCAATAGATTTCAAGTCAGTAAGATTCAAGTAATCATCTAAACCTACACCTGGTAAAGGTAAGAACTGCTCATTCTCTGCACGTACTTGCATTAGTAAGTTAAGCGCATGTAGTTTAGCAAACCCTACTGGATTAAACTCATTTTCAGATTCAACAAATGGGAATGGCATAGGACCAGACATAGCTTTTAACTTATCCCATTTCTCATCATCATTATCATCAAATCCAAACAATAAGAATACTGCATAGCTTATTGCTATTAATAACATGATCTCAGTAAGAGTCTTCATTACAGCTGCCTTCTCTTCCTTACTAGCGTATTTAAGAGTAGCATCCGCATTTAGTATAGCATCCTTAATAGTATTTATTGTCTGTGTATAGAATCCCATGTGTGGTTCACCCATAGCCCAGTTCATTCTAGGGCTAGCTTTCCAGATAGGCCCTTTCTTACCAAAGCGATTGATAAGCATAGTAGTAAAGTATCTACGCATAAAGCTCACCATTCTAAATGCTAAGTATCTCTGAGCTTCAGGTTGATCAAACTCAGCATATGCACCATTGAGATTATTCATCACACCTTGCATTCTGTTCTTAAATCTACTGAACTCAGCACCAACTTTCATTTCACCATTTTCATCATAGGTAATACCCCACTTAGGATCAACTCCTTCTTTAAGCTGTATCTTATTGTCTTTAACTTCCCATGCCTGCATGTAGTTAATTTTCTCTACTTGCCCATTAGGAAGCGTTCTTTCAATATCATTTATATGATACATCATTCCAGCAAACACCTGTAACTGTGATTGGAGTTCTAACCACTTTCTAGGGCTATATAACCAGCTACCTTCTAGTACGTCTTTCATTACTGTTCTAGACATAGACTCAGCATACTTATCTTTGAACCTACCCTGTGATGGATCAAACAATTCAATAAGCTGTAAGTTAAGTGATTTAGCTCCTTTCTTATATAGCTGCCCGCTGAAGCTTAGTTCTCCCATAGCTGCATATGCCCAGGCATTACCCTTACCTGCAGATATAGGATTGATATATCTTCCTCCTGCAGTTTCAATTACAGTCTGGAATTTAGCACTATAGAAGTTCTTTAGTGCAGATGGGATGTTCAATGCAAAGAACTGACGTGATGCATTCTTAAACAATAAACTTGTAAAGTTATTGATAAAGGCTGCCTCAGCCGCAATACCTTTTTGTTTCTGACCTTCAAACTCCCTCTCTAAGAAGTTATTTACAGCACTTGCCCTAATACTTGTTCCTTTCTTTTTCTTATATGTAATCAACTGTCTGTGAACAAAGTTCCACTTATTAATCTTCTCTAAGTCAACAGTGTTGTTAGGGTTGTTAACTACCTTTTGTATTGCTCTAGCTAGAGGACTAATCTCTACTAACTGCTTTTGTCTTTCTGCAGAGAATGAATATCTCATCATAGAGGTGATAATATCTGTAGATACATTTTCCCAATCAAGATTATATAATCCTGAGATAGGAATCTTAGTAACTTCATCATCAAACATATCTAACTTAACCATATTAGATTGACTATTATAGTTAAATCCAGATTCAGAATCATCTTTAGCTCTAGAAAAGAACTCCTTAGCACGATTAGCATACTGAGTAACACTTGTAGACTGTAACGTCTCAAACTTACCCATTGTAAATCTAGGAAAGTCAAGATACAACTTAGAGTAACCATCTAGTCCTTGCTGATTTCTTAAGTGATGCTCTTTCAACTTTTCTAAAAGACTAAACAATCGCGGGTTAGTATCCTTAATTCTATAGTAATCTTGGTTCAAGTACTTATCATCAACATCAGGGTCTCTCTCTTCTCTAGTCTTAGGTAAGAAGTTACCCTTGTTGTCAATAGTCTTACCTACTATCTGATCTGTTTTATACTCTTCCTTAACCTCTTGCTTAAAGAATTTCAAAGATGGCTTACCATCAATAACTTCAATAACTTTTCCAGTACGATCTTTAATCTCTGTTTGTTCTAGATAAGCTGCATCTCTAGGTCTTACTACAGACCATACAGATACTCTCTTATATCTAGTGTCACCTTTGTAGTCTGTAGACTCAACGTGGTTAGCATCAAACCATCTAGCAAACTCTGCATCTTGTGACTTTAGATTATTGATTAACTCAGGATCTAAGAATCTATCTGCATTAGTTTCACTTATAATTCTACCTCCAAACTGACTCTGCATAAAATCAGTGTTCATTCTTTGTAGGTAGTTATTGATTATCTCAGTATAATAAGTAGTAGCTTCAGTAGAAGACATCTGTTCCAACTCAGCATACAACTCATCTAATTCAGCTCTTGTAAACTTATCCAGTTTGTTAGCAGACTTCTTAGCGTATATAGTATTCAACTCAGCACCTTCTATTGCAGTTAGATCACGCATAGCTCTAAGAGCATACAGTTCACTTAACCTTTCATGTTCAGCTTTAGTCAATCCACTAATACCAGCATATGCTTCCTTCCTTTCTTGCAACTCTTTCTCAAGAGCCTTAACTCTTGCTATAGCTTCAGCTGTCATTTCAGATGGATTAGGTTGCCCATCCTCATCTCTAAATCCAGCTTTAATATCTATAATAGCATTATGTATACTAGATAAGTCAGCTTCTTTTCTTTGAGTATCAGGTAGAGTATCAAGTATCTCCTTAATTCTTTGGAATATTTCTTGTCGCTTTACATAGAAAGAAGGCTTAATTACAACCCTTGTATTCTTTCTAATCCATTCATCACGTAACTCTTTATACTTAGGGTCATCCTTAGAGAACCTAGCAGCTAGTTCATCCTCATACTTGTTAAGCATACTTTGGAATACACCCTTTCTTTCCTTCCAAGTATAAAACTCTCTAGACTGATCTCTATACTCACGTAGCCTCTGAGCTATCAACAAGTCTTGTCCAGTCTTTTTATTACCAAACAAGTCTGTAAGAGAGTGCAGCTGTCTATACTCCCTCCATAACCTATCTATATTCTGAGTGGCTTCTAATTGCTCAGTCTCATCCTGACCTATCTTACTTTCTTTACGTATCTTCTCTATAATAGTCTCACGCATATGCGCAGCCATCTTACCTATCTCATCTCTTTCAAACAATTCCTGTCTATTGTAGAACTCAGGCTTGTATTCCTGGTGGAAGTACTTCCTCATGAACTCCTTCTTCTCAGCCACAGCGTCTCTAAGTCTAGCCAATGACTCATCAGTTCCAGTAGTAGAGTATTCTCTTTCAGCTTCATCAACATTTTTGTTGAGCACTTTCATGTCATATCTATAATCCTTAAATGGATTTAAGAATGTCCACACTTTCTTCTGTACTATCTGTCCCTCTTCTTCTACACCAACAGTATCCAAGAATCCTACATCCTTTCCTAATTTACCTATGTTATTTGGATTATATCCATAGTCTTTTAATTCTTGTGAGATATCTTCTGCAAAGTCATTGAACTTAGACTGAGCTCTTGCCATTACCTCATTCAATCTATTCTTTACAAATAAAGCTAGACCACCCACTATAGGATCAGGATTAGATAAGTATCCTTCTAGGTATGAACTATACCAGTTAGCATCACCAATCTTTCCTTTTAGTAAATCCTCAATCTTCTCAGGAGTAAGCTCTAGTCCCTTAGCTGCATCAATACGCATGTTAGCATACTCTAACTGCTCAGCATTAGACATATAGGATTTGTTACGCACTTTCTCTCTTAACTGAGAATACCTATCATAAGAAGCTTCATCAAGACCATAATACTCTTTGTGCCATTTATCTATGGCTCTTTGAGGAGCACCCTTCTTTCTAAGATTCTCAATGATCTCCTCATATCTATCTTTTACATCTCTAGCAATAGGCTCAAGTTCAGAATACAATGCATCTCTTGCACCATTAGCAGCCATTTCATCTGCTATGTTTTCTATCTTCTTAAGATTACTATTAATGTTATTGATTACTTGTTGGATCTTAGCATCAGAACTTACACCTGAACCAGGCTTGTTAAACTCTTCTTCTAACTGACGAATATACTCAGACCAGTACTTCACTATCTTAGAATAGTAGTGCATCTTAGCCATGTTACTCTGACTGTCACCAGTCCTGTATATATCATCCATATGAATCTGTATCTTACGGATAACAGTATCTATGTTATATACAGTACTTACTAAAGCATTAGCCTGTGCTTCCAATCTTTCCATAGAAGCAACTTCATCATCAACTATCTTATCAATCTCAGATCTATACTTTCTTAAGTCATTCATTATAACTTCCATTTCTGGAACTTTATACTGATCTCTGAGGATTAATGCTAGGTCTTTATAGTTATCATTATTTCTCAAATCCATTAACTGACTAGCAGCTAAGTCATACGCCTGTTTAATAAATGCTTGTAATTGCACTTTATCCATGCGGGCCATATCATTAATCTCTTGCTGATAATCACGCACATATGCAACAACATCTTCTTCTGTAACTAGCTCAGTATCAATCTGAAACGTGTCATTAGTTAGCATGTACGCAAGCTGATCTAGTGTAGTGTTCTGGTCTAGAGAACTAACCTCTATCTTACCCATAGCATTACGCAAAACTTTCTTAATAGCAAATAGTAAGTCTCTAATAAATGTCACGAACTTACTAGTAGTTTCTTGTTCTACTGCAGCTATCTCAAGTGCTTTTACTAACACCTCTTCCTGGAACATCTGACCATCCTGCATTAAGTCAGGATTATTTGTCTTAATGTCATTAATAATCTTTACACCCTCATTAGTAGCAGCAAGCTTGGAGTATAAGTTCTGAAACAACTGTGGGTTATCTACCTGTATCTGACGTACTAGTGGATGTGCAAACTCATGGAGTACATTGTTTACTGATAAGGTTTCACCTACAAAGTATACATTACCACCATAGTAAAATGCTGCCTGTCCATTCCAAGGATTCTTAGAACCATCTGTAATTTGCTTTGCTCTTTCAGCATTGATAATATCAAAGCTTACACCAAGTGAATTAGATAGCTTCCTTGCAATCTCCATAGCCCTAGTGGTATTGGAATCATTTGCAATTCTCTTAGCCATGTTTTCTATACTTGGCTGTGAAGAGTCAGCTAATGCTTGTTCTATTTCATATAGATTACCTGACATCAATCCTGTAGTATGAGGATACACTTTAGCTTTTTGTATACTCTCTCTTCTCTCAGTGATTTTATCTTGCACATCTTTAACAGATCTTATTTCATATCCAGACTCAACAAAGTCTTTATATGCTTCAAATCTGCCAACAGCTGCTTCTAAAGCTTTCCATTCAGGTAAATTGATATTAGGACAAACACTCATTTCTTACAAGTTAAAACATTTATTCATTAAATCCATAAACTCTTCATCAGTGATAGGCTGTTGTGTTGCCTTAGCAACTTCTTTCAGACCTTCTGCTTTTTCTATAAAGTTAGGATTAATGTATCCTAATTCTAATAGTTTCTTAGACAAATATATGAAAGTTTCCTTAGCTATTGGATCACCAATTATCTCACCAGTCATATCATCAGCACCTATCATGTACTGACCATAACCAGAACTACTAAATCTTGGATTTAATTTTTCTACTTCTATTTTATTTTTAATTTCTTCTATAGATATATCTATTGCTTCTTTAATTTCAGGTCTTACTATTGCAGCTCCAGTTTCTGGATCTATTGCATCTGTAATAAATTCTGCAGTAGTGCCACCACCATACATCAATCTAGATATTAAACCTACTTTGTTCGTGTATTCAGCATGGTGTATGAATCTATCTTTTAAATCAACAGATCCTCTACCACCTGGTGCAGCAGTTGCAGATGTTCTCTCCTGGTATATATTACCTCTAGGACTAACAGCTCCGTTATACACCATAAAGAAGTTACCCTCATCTTCTACATTATCAACTTCAGCAACCACATCATCATATACTTCAGTAACAGGAACCATATTCAGAGATACTTCATCATACACGTATAACTCACTCTTAGTAGTTTTAACAGTTGGGTGTGGCTGCATCAAGTCTACTACTGTTCCAGGCATTATACCATTGTTCTTGATAAGATCATCTAGTTCAGTAAAGTTTCTAACTATATAGCCTGCTCTCTTTCTCATTAAAGGAAGCTTAACACCTAGAGTTGTAGCACCTTTTGCAGGAGCAATGTTTCCATTATCAAATACATTGTACATAACATCACCGTAAGCATTGACAATATATGTAGATACCTTTTCATTCTTAAGATTCTTAACCTTAATTATGAAGTTGCTCTCATTACTTGTATACTCATTACCAGTAGGGAAACTTTCTGCACTGTAACCAATGTCTTCAATATCTAATACTTCAAGTGTACTAATAACAGGTTTACCGTCTATAATGTATTTAGCTGTTACTTGATTACCAGCTTGTGTATACAATGGTGTCTCAGTTCCAGTAAGCTGTTTAACAAGATCATCAGTTATTTTAAATGAAGTAGATACAATACCTACACTACCTGGTTTTCCATCATCTTTGATGTAATCCGTCATGTCACCTGAAGGGCTAAACTTAAATGTATAAACCTTATTGTTATTCTGGTTCTGAACAGTTGCAACTATCTTCTTACCATCCCAAGATATATTAGTTATGTTACCTTTAGTAGGAGTAACAGATGAACCAACTGTAAATTTAACATCTATAGTATCACCAACTCTACTGTACTCAGGCATTGGAACGCCTTGATCATTTATAAATACTGGGTCATATGTTCTAGTTACACCTCTGTCTTCAGGGTTTGTAACTGTAAACATTGCCTTTCTAAGGTCACTTGTAGACTCACCTTTCTGGTTAGTTTTAATTACATAGTTCTTACCACGAGCATCATACATCTTATTAGCTGCTACAAATGCATTCCAATAAGTATTCAATGTTTGATAACTATCACCAGCTCTTTCTTGGCTAATCTTCTTTGTAAATTCTTTTACAGGATCAAGAAGCATAGAAGTAATTGTATTCTGATCAACTACACGTACTAATGAATATCTACCCACTGTACTCATACCAGACTGTAAGAACGCAACTATTGGTAACTTCTTAAATACAGAAGTAATTTCCTCTTGCTCATCTCTTGTTAAACCAGGAATAGCTTTATTAATTTCTATCTCATTAGCAAGATCTTGTAACTGCTCATAGTAGTTATTGATTTCATCTGCAGTAGTAGGAGCATTTAAAAACGCTAAGTTTACACGCTCCTTACCTGATACTTTAGATTGTTCAGAGTCAGGTACAAGATTATCTAGCACAGGGAACTTCTTAACTAAACCTTCAAATCTAGGATCAAACTTAAGTCTAGTAATTTCAAATGCATATGCAGTCTGTCCGTTGAACATTGCATACATATTGTATGAGTTCTGTAATGCTTTGTCCTTTATGTATCTTTCAAATGCAAGTCTATGTCTACGTTTATTCCAGTCATATGATGACTCTCTAACACCATCTACAGTCTTTCTCTTTACATCAACACCTGCATCTTTAAAGTATTCTTTATACTCAGCAGTTTCTTGCAGAGCTTTCATACTTCTCTTACTACCTTCACCTACATATTGTGAACGTAAGTACTCTCTTTCAAATGCAAACTTAACATACTCATTGAAAGATGTAAATGTTCCTGGGTTGAGCTTAGCCAGACCTAGTTTAGAGTAGCCTGAAGTTGCATAGAACCCTTGATTAAACTGTCTCCACAGCGCATCAACATCTACATAAAGTTTTGATTTAGTTAACTTAACTCCATTAACTACAGAACCTGCATTCTTAACCATTGCTCCAGTATCAAATGCAGATACTTTCTCTAGCTCAATATCTAAATCTCTAAACTTAACATCAGACAAATCTGACTTATTAAGTTGTGTAGCATCAAATCCTAAGAATGAGTTTTGAAATAGTGCAGGTAGCAATGAGCTCTTAAAGGCACTCATCAACTCTACATCATCTTTAAAATAAGTTTCATTCTTAGCATCATCCTTCATAGTAAAAGACATATCTACCATGAATGAGTTTAGTGCAGGGTTATTTCTTAATGGGAATAAGTCTTTCCACAATTCTAATTGGAATGGTTGCTGATAGAACCCACCAATGATTGCACCTACTCTTGACTCATCTAGTATACCAGTGTCTCTACCACTCTTATCTTTTATAGTAGGAACCATTCTATCAATAACTTCAGAAGGTAATCTCCAGTATTTGTTTTGTGTTTTAGAATCTGTTCTAGATCTCTTCAACTCCATCAACTTAAGCATCTTATCCTGAGCCTCATATAGATTAGAAGTCTTAGCAGTATCAAAGTTAGTTCTAAGCTTAACATCTTTAAGAGCATTCTCCATATTTACTATCTGTAAGAAATGAAGAAACACAGACTTTTGATAGTCAGCTAGTTTAGGATCATTGTAATCAACATCAGTGTTTGTACTAATTAATTGACCATCTTTACCAAACTTATTATACTTCTTTTTAACATGATCTAACTGATCTTCTAAGTCTTCAATTGCAAACTCACCATCCTTAAGTACTTTATCAAGTGCATAGATGCTTTCTTCAGAAATAGTTTGATTAAGATTTCTGATTCTGTTTTGTCCCTTACCAGTAATCTCATAACCAAGTTTCTCCATCATGATTTCCTTAGCTCTAAGGACAGCTTTGTCTTTTGTAATCTTTTCAAAAGCACCTGCCTCATCAGTTTCATTCTTATATAGAGCATCAGAGAACTGACTCTGTAACTTAGAGATTGTCTCCATGTACTCTACAATAACAGGCTGACTTAATAAATATGCAGCATGTCTTACAGGTACACCAGCTTGAACCATGAACAATAACATAGGCCCTAACTTCTCATCACCTCTAATATAGAATACCCAAGGGTCTTTAGCAATATCCACCCAACCATTCATCATCTGAGATATAACATCACCAATCTTGTTCTCACCCTTAGCGTCCATAATGTGAGACATAGATATAGCTTTGTCTTTATATGCAACACCAGAGGCATCCTTAACTTTCATTTTATTATGAGGTAAGTATAATGTCTGTCTTTGGAAGTTAGCAATTACATCCTGGTCTTCTTTAGTGTATGCTTTTCTAGCATTATTTAAAGCTGTATATTCTTCTGGAGTAGGTTTTTCATTTGCTTTATTCCTATTAGTCACTACTTCTTGAGCACGCTTAAATGCAAGAGCTCTTTCAACAATGTCAGTAAGGTCTCCGCTTTCTAGTCCACGAACAAACTCTCTATTGTTAGGTACTAGGTACATACCAACTCTATTAAACAACTCATTATAAGTGTTGTCCACTGCACCAATACCAAGAACTTTCTTACCATAATTATTAGTCATGTGCTTGAATAAGTTGTAATTATATTCAAGTGCTCTTGTTGCATGTATACCTTTAGATGGAGCATCCTCATCATTAGTAGTAATCTGAGCTCTATAGTCTCTATATACTTTCTTAAGATCATCTACAATAGGATCAAGGATATCTGTTCCATTTGGTCTGATTAAGTTAGTGTAGTTATTTACCTGACTAGATAAGTCATTGATAGAGAATAGTAATTCATTCTGAGCAACTTTCTCGTGATCTGCAAGTACAAAGTCTTCAAAGGATAATAAGTCTCCCTCTTCTAGTGCTAAGCTTATTACAGAAGAGTATACAGCTGTCTGTCCTCCAAATAACTCAAAGTGTAGAGTAAGAGCCTTTTCTTTATCTGCTCTTGTCTTATAGTTATCTGTAAGTTCTTTCTTAGCATAGGCAGCTTTATATGCACTATATCTCTTACGCATTTCAGCTACAGGTATTTCTTCGTAAAGGTCTACGTTATACTCTAGCTTACCATCTACATATTTAGATGACATACCTATGTTAGGCATCATCCATGTAATCTTATCAATATCAAAGTCACCTCCTGACTTAGCTACTAGTTCTGCTGGTAATATAACTATGTTACCAGAATCTTTAGGGAGGAACTCATACACCTCTGCAAATTCATCAGAGTTAAGACCTTGAATAGGAATACGGTCCCCATGTAGGCTGATCATCTTCCTATTATTACCTTGGTCTAACCAAGCTTCATCCTTAAGTAATCTGTTTAGATTTTTAAGTGAAGCATTATAGTCTAGCTCTTCAACAGGTACACCTTTTCTAGTTAGTACATTACCTTCGTCATCAGTCTTAGGTCTATATATAGCAACACCAGGCATATACAATAACTTTTCAAAATCTCCTTGCATAGAGATCTTAATCTTCATTGCATTGATTATACCTTTCTCCTTATTGATGGTATAATAAGTTAATCCATTAGTACCACCATACTGAACAGTCTCTTCTTCAGTTGCTAGACGCGGACCCTCAAGCATTGCTCCTGATACCTGTATAAGTGACTCACCTTTTGTAGTCTGGCGAATCATTGTCTTATATACAAGAGCATTTAATAGATTTTCAATCTTATCTGCACTAAGTGAGAATGAAAGATCATTCTTCATCTTATTGTTTGCATAATCAAAGTCTATGAAATCTAACTCATGATCTGCAATATCCTGTGCTGTAAGCTGAGTCTTAACAAAGTCAATTAGGTTGGACATGTTACCTACAAGCTCACCATCAGAATTAATCTTTAGCTTTGCTCTATTAAGTAACTGCTGCTTCTTGACAAGAGTTAAATTAAATACAGAGTTCTCATACTTTCTAATCTTCTTATAATAATTAGAAGCCTCAAGCTTTTGTTTTTCACTTAATCCAAACCAACTTTCAATTTTATCTTCTAAGCTTCCACCTGGGTTATAGTCTGTAGGGACACCATTCTCAGTCATGTCTACTTCAATAAGCTTACGTATCTGAGTAGGTATAGTTACCTTGCCTTTATACTTAGCCTCAATAGACAACTGATTCTTTAAGTATTCAACATATATAGTGTTAATGGTAAATGGATTGTCTGTAATCTCACGGTCTTTGTTATAAATATCATCCTTAAGAGACTTAACATTACCTTCTTCATCTCTAATTACTTCACCCTTCTCATTGAATTGTGCACTAGTTAGTGTACCTACTTTAGATCCAGACTCAAATAATACATAGTCCACACCTTCAGCCATCATCTTCTCATGTAACTTATGCATCTTAGTTCCTGGTACATCCCTAGATGGGATAATAGGAGCTAACTGGAACTTGTGGAATGCCGTAACAGGCATGTCATTTGTCTTAAGAGTACCCCAGTACTGTGCCTTAATAGGTGGGAAGAATGTACCAATTTTGTCCCCATCTATTTCCTCACCTCTGAGCATTGCTTGGTAAAGATTTTCTTGTGCAGGAGACCATACATTCTGTGACATAGAAAGTATTCTATATGCATCAAATCCTATCCACCCTTGACCGTCAGCTTCATTCATACTAGCATAGTTGCTCATGACACTACCTTTCTCAGGTTCAATACCTTTTAATGACTCATCAGAAGTTATCTCTATGTCACTAAACTTTTTACCAAATAATTTTGTTTTTATTTCTTTTTCTACATCTGCCTCTGTTTTATCAGCAGGTTTGTTCTTCATTGCCTTCTCCTTCATTTGATTGTAAAGGTTAAAGCCAATGTCTTCTAGGTATTCACTACGTGTAATCTTATCACGCATAACACCTGTATTCATAGTACCATCATACTGTCTCAATGGTAGCCCTTGATCTGAACGTATTTGATTTTCAAAGTCTCTTGACCCATACTCATTAATGAATTTAATCATGTCAGCATCAGTTCTATAACCTTTACCAGTTGAAGCAATACCTGCATTACGCTTATGGAACTCTTCTTTCACATGATTATACAATGCAAGATCACCATATAACATGTTGATAGATTCTAGATTGTGTATCCAGTTATTGTATGTAAAAGAATTTAATAGAGCATCAATTACTTGAGACTTATTTGGTGGCATCTCAAAATCTTTAAGATTAAGATCCTTTATGAAAGTCTCTATATTATTATCAGATACAAATCCTCCTTTATCAAATAAGCCTTTAACTTCATTGTACTTCTTCTCAAAGTAATCCTGAGTCTCATTAACTAATTTATTCATTAGCTCTTGAGCTTTTGGATTAGTTAAATCATTAAAGTATTCCTCTAAGTTATCTACACTAAGTAGCTCATCCTTAGTGGTTTTGTTAAAGATATTACCAAATACTTGGAACTTCTGACCTTCCTTCAAATATGTAAAGTCATATACAGGAGTAGGAGTTATTTGCTTACCTTCTTTCTTTTCTTTTATAATCTGCTTAAGGATATCATCTATCTCCTCTTTCTTAGCTCTCATTTGCATTATACGAGTATGCTCAGATATAATATTAGGAAGTAGATAGTTTGCAAATGCTCTACCATGATATGAAGATCTAGCTCCTAAGAAGTCTGTATTATTTATATACATGCCTTGTTTAGGATCACCAAGACCATCAGGAGACATAATATAATTTAAACCTACGCTGTAAGACGTACTCTTGTCTGAGTGACGTAATAATTCAGGTAGACCTTTTTGAGTAACTAAATGTAAGTCAAGAATGAATTTAGTAAATGGATCAGCAGAAGCAGATGATACACCTTCTTTACCTTCTTCTTTTGCTCCACTAATATTGTACAATTCTAGTTTTACAGGTACCCCTTTAATTTCTTTTCTTTTACCCCATAGTGAAGTACCCTCATATTCTTTATCTATATTGAACATGTTCCTCAACCACGCATATCTTCTTGCATTAGGGTTACGGTTTATATCAAAGTGAGACATGTGAGGCATCTTAATAAGCTTTTCATATGCAGAACTATTCTCGTCATCCTGTACTTCATTTAAAGAAGTCACCATAATAGACATAGTACTGTTTAATGAATGCTCAAACTGCGTTGTACCAGAAGCTGTAGTAACCATGAAACTAACTACACCCTGCCCATACTGACCTTCTAATGCTAAAGCATTATTCCAGTTGCGTTTCTCACCTTCTATTTTACCTATAGTTAAATCTCTATATGTTTCTGGTCCAAGCTTTTCTCTACTTGCAACAAAGACACCAGTTCTTTCTTCAAAAAGATCTGAAGGTTGTTGTACCCATACTCCATTATCATTAAGTATTTGCAGTAAAGATCTCTTCTCAGCATTAGTCTCATTTACATTCTTTGCATACTTCTTATACTCCCCGTCATTTTTTAATCTATATAAAGAAGGCATCATCAATGTTCTAACAAGAGCATAATCTCCAGAAATACCTAGTTCAGGATCACCATATTGTAAAGCTGCCTCAATCTCTTGGTTTCTAGTTAGCTTAATACCCAAAGCATCTAAAAAGTCAAATACTCTATTCTCTGATATTATAGTGTTATAGTCTTTAAAATCATCAAGTATTTTCTGTATATCTAATCTAGGAACACCATCAATGCGTGTCATATACTTGTTAGTAGTATCAGACTTAAACAAGCTGTTCCATGCTTTACCAATCTGTATGTTAGGATTAATACCTCTACCTATTGCTGTCTCAGTAGACTCTACATTACCACTCTTACTCATCTTGATAGTTGTAGACATAGCAATAAGTGGAATACGTCTAGTAGAGAATACTGTCCAGAAGTCAGTCCAT
>Ga0181352_1000472_pt1 | contig 17308 bp, 13 predicted proteins | sample Fa13VDMLBSN_FD_130103 | JGI IMG/M metagenome (GOLD analysis project Ga0181352, IMG submission 130103) | Freshwater viral communities from Lake Michigan, USA - Fa13.VD.MLB.S.N | ecosystem: Environmental > Aquatic > Freshwater > Lake | place: USA: Michigan | collected 2013-09-23 | reverse complement strand
TCCAATGTGAACCAGCTCACACGGAGCAAGTAAAATTATGGATCAAAAACCACATGAATCGGAAGCTAATCTCACCTTACGGAGAGGAGTTCTACATGAAGTCGGATGCCACAGTAGGCAAGAACTGGGAAATGAAGGAGTAGATTTCTCTCACGGCGTGCTCATCCCACACAGAGATTTCACCACACTTGCACAGCTGGTGCTGCAAGTAGCACGCGCTGAGTGTGGCGAACGACGCACAGCAATGCTCATCAGCACGTTGCACAATTTCGTCAAGAACATTCCACACAAACTCGTGATCGCACCGAAGGAGGCCATCATTGAACAATCTTGAGCGTTGGAATGCGTATCTCGATTCGATCGAGTCTCCACAAATCTTTGTCGACTGGACTCTATACCTAACGATAAGTGCTGCACTTCAACGTCGTGTGTGCATTGGTGGGTTGCCAAACCAACCCGTCAGCTTCCAGCATTTTCCAAACATGTATGTGGTATTCATTGCACCACCAGCAATCGGCAAAACAATTGCAGCATCCGCTGCACTTGACATCTTCCGTCAGTTCACTATCCAGCGTGGCGAAGAAACTGAAAAGGAGATGCTCATCAAGACGGGTCCTTCATCCATCACAACCCAAGCACTATTCAAATACCTGGCTACGCACTACACCACCACAGATCTTGCAAAGATTAAGGGCGGAGAACTGCAGAAGGGCAAGGTATATCTGCACGCATCTCTCGCATTCTTCTGCGGTAGTGAGCTAGGAAACCTGCTTGAGAAAGACAGCGAAGGACTTGTCGCATTTCTCACAGAAGCTTGGGAAGGTCGCGACTTCATCAGGGAAACCAAGACTCAAGGCACAGACGTAATCAAGAAGTTGTGCGTAACACTACTCGGTGCAGCAACACCTGAGTGGATTCGCCAAGCTATCAGCAACAAACTGCTGAAGCAAGGATTCTCATCGCGCACAATCTTCCTTTATGCAGATCAACCGCGTAAGCGCACAGCAATCTACGAGACTACGCCAGAACAGCAGCAACACCTTGTGCACCTACGCGAGCACATCCGTCAACTCACCGAACTCTACGGTGAAGTGAAGCTTTCGCCAGAAGCAAGGGCGTGGTATATCGACTGGTATGAGCAAGGCGGCTACAACGCAATCAACAAAGACAAACGACTCGCAGATTACTACGGACGAAAGAAGCTACACTTGCTGAAGCTAGCCATGGCCATTCACTTCAGCGATTCGCTGAGCATGACCATGGAAGTTGGAGCGCTTCAAGAAGCGTTGCGAGTATTAGGCAACGCAGAGATTTCAATGCACAAAGCACTCAGCTTTGGCGGAGAAAACCCGGTCTATGACTTGGCGCTTACTGCGCTTCAGCTCATCGACACAACCCCAAACAAAAGAATGTCGTTCAACCAGCTTTATCTGGCATTGTTCGACAACGGTTCAAGAGAAGAAATAGATGCAGCACTTCAGTTTCTCTGCGATACAGAGCAGCTGACAGCTACTGCTGGAATGAAAGGTCTATTATATGCAAAGAAATAGCGATACTTGGTTAATCGGAATTTGTGGAATGAAAGAGCAAGGCAAGAGCACACTGGCGTTGAAACTCGCGGAGCGCTACTCAGGTGAGAATGTTCTCGTTAAGCATTTCGCAACGCCCATCAAGAACGCAGTCGAATGTGCATTCGACATTGCACCGGAGACTCCAAAGCAGCAGATGATCGAAGCACTTGACATCACTGTGCGACAAGCCTATCAGAAACTCGGCAGCGCAATGAAAGCAGCATTTGGCGACGATGTGTTTGTGCGAATCATGCACGATGACTGCAACCTTGAACAGGAGTTCCACAACGGTAGTCCACTAATCCTAATCATCGACGATGTGCGCTTTGAGAATGAGGCGCGATGGATCTTGGATCAGGGCGGACACATCGTGCACATTCAACGCACAACCGAGTGCAAAGACATGCACGAAAGCGAGCGCTTCGCTTGGCAGTTCCGACACACGGGTATGGCAGTCTCTGCACGTGAGCGCATTCACTACGTGAATAACACAGGCACAACAGATGATCTCGTCAAAGCAGCAGGAGCGATTGTCGATGCGCTTGAGAAGCGACCGCTAGATTGGGTTGCACCAGCGCCAGCTTTGCAACGACCAGAAGAATCTGCACTCAAAGAAGTTGACGAAGAACTAATCGAATCCCCTATGCACAAACCAGGACCATACGAACTCGACATTATCAATCGCCATGTTGAACCTCTCTATCTGCTAGTCAAAGACATGACGTGGTGGCCCGACCTAGGCATCGAATCAATGCTCACCACCCGTGAGTGTGGATTGTTGCACAATCACATGCGGCACAACCTGCGTATGCCCAACATCCGAGATATTGAACTCGGATTTATCCCAGCATTCCAACAAAAAACGCCGCAGGAACGTGTCCTTGCGGCGTTTGAGGAGTGTATCAAGCGTCAGAACGCTAACGCAATTGCGGGATAGCATCCCTCTTTGCGTTGTTCAACGCATTCTGTAGTCGATATCGGGCAAGCGCGGCATCAGCAACCGCCTTGCCCTTTGTCTTTACTAGCCAGTGATAATACTGCGCAGCTTGTTCTGGATTTACATCCATGTTTGGGAAGCTTTGGATGTTGTTGCGACGCAGAGAGCTGAGTTCCTCATCCAGTAGTTGTGCATCACCGTGCGAGCGACGCACAGCACGGTCAATCACCTTCGGCAACAACTCCTTTGCACGCTCTGGATCACCTGTGCGCTTAAACTCTCTTACACTCAACGCACTGTAGTCGGGCTTCGGGCGTTGCAGCGGTCGGAAGCTTTCACCTTGCGTGATGTCGTGCATCCGTTTGTTGCGATAATCTTCCATCCGTTGCACATCCGCGACGTGAGCACCGGGCATGTCCTCACCAGTCAAGTGACTCGCAATCTGCACAGCATATCGCAGCGTTCCAACACTACTCATCAGCATGTCAGTCGAATACTGCTGCAACACTTCCATCGGATCTTCACCTTCCATTAGCGCACTCGACATTGCTGTGGTTTTCTTCACCATATCCGCAGCAGCTTCATACGTCGGATACTTGATACCTCGCGCATCCATCTTCATCATCACTTCGTCAACCAATCCCTTAGTCAACGACGTTACCATCCCACCAACTCCCATGCTTTCGATTAACGCCAGCGCACGATACGCTTGCATTCTGTTCTTCATCTCAGGCGTGGCTTCGTCCACCTCCTCTTGCGTAGGCATGTTACCTTGACGACCAGTCAATCCTTTGCGCAATTCATTCAACGCTGTGCCCATCAAGTAAGCTGTGCCAACCGCAGCAAACAGAGGCTTGGTCTTACCTTCCTTGAGCAGCGGCTCTACCATAAATTCCGCTGCATTGTTCGCTTGCTCAATTCCCCAACGCGCAAGTCCGGTGTAAGGACGCCACTCCGGTGGAATGTAAGGCTGGCCACGCACATCGTAAGTTCCTTGCACAAGCTCAGCAACCCGAGTTGCGATCTGATCCTCCGTCATGTTGCGCCAGTCCGGTGCCCAGCGCTCCAGCGACCTGATGCTCGCAGATTCACCAGCTTTTGCAAGTTCCATCGTGCGTCCAACCACATACTCAGCACCAGCCTGTGCAACAGTCCTCGCATACATTTCCAGTCTGTTGTTCTGGTTGATCTCGTTGAGCATTCGGCCAGCTTCGCTCATCGTTTCGGCGAACGTCACTGTGCGCTGTTCGATACCCTTCAGTGCATTCATCGCAATCTGCCTTGCACCGATGTCCTTCACGATCAACCCATTCGCGATAGCATTGGCTTGCGCTTTCGCCAGCTTCGCAGTATCTGCAATCGCAGCGTGCATTCCAGGCAGATCAAGCACCGGATCAGGCAAGTGTGCAGCGAGGTGAGTGGTCACGCTTCCAATGTCGTGCACTTTACCCATCACGTTAATTGCACCAGCACTGAACAGCCGTTGCGCAGCAGCCATTAGGTGCGAGGACGGATCATCCATGTGTCCCATGAACTCCCGCATCGCATTGCGCACCAGATCCATATTCTCAGCACGGACCAGCCCAGCAGATTTCGGCACAATGGGATTGCCTTGCAAGTCATGCGTCATCCCAAGCACGTGCATCGCATCTGGATTCTTCTCGATCACGTCATGAAACGCACGATCAGATCCAAACTTGCGCGTATACTTGCGTAACGCTGCATCGAGATTCTGTTCTCGCCAACTCTTGGGTAATCCTGCACCTTCAGCTTTGCGCACAGCACCGTAATGCGATGCATCCGCAGGTGAGATCATTCCACCTTCATCAATCGCACCGGCGATCTTATCCAGATGTGCCTGCGCCTGCTCAACAGTCTCACCGAGTTTGTTCATTCGGTGATCAATGTAATCCTTCGCGAGCTTCTGTCCTTCAGGTGAGTGAATCTCGTTCTTGATAATGCGCAACACATGACGCGAAGCGATCTGCGGGAAGTAAAACGGATCCTTCCCTCTTTCACGCCACACCTTACCATCCTGCACAAGCTGACCCGCAGCAATCTGCGCATCGGCTTGGTCCGCGAGCACAGTGCGAATCTGCTCATACGCAGCTTGTTGCGCTGGATCGAGCATAGACTTTGCGGTATGAGTGCCCGTGTCTGTCATAGACTCCAGCGCTTCTCGCAATCCATTCGCTTGCTCAGCACTGAGCGGTCGCAACGCATCAGTTATGCGATTCTCGTATTGTCCAACATACTTAACGCGCTTACCGAACACTTCACTGATTGTGTCGCCAGCAATCTTCATGGACTTCGTGTTCATTCCGTGAATCTTCTGTAGCGTAGATTGCAGCACAGGAATGCGCACACGTCCTAAGTTTGGCATGACTGCTTCGCGCAAACTTCCAAGCATCTTACGCGAATCTAGGAACGGATCACGCGCACGTGGGTCAGGACCACTCACAGCACCACCTTCACCGCGTTCGTTCTTCTTGAGAGCTTCACCTACGCGAAGGCCACCACCCTGCGCTTTAGCTATCGCAGCCTCTGTGCGACGAATACCGTTGACAATGTTGTTACGAGCTACGCCACTCTTGCCTTCAGTCTGCGCAGTTTTAAGGCGAGCTTGCTGCTCAGCGAGTTTAGCTTGGAGCTTCGCCAGATCAGGTGATGGCGTCAACTGCTCCCCAGCCTGCGTGCGAATGCGCGGATTGCTGAACTCCTCCACTGGCACAATAGTTCCAGGCTTAACAGTCTCACCAGTAATGATCTCCGGTGCAGGATCACTCCACTCAGCCAGCGGTCTACGAAGAATCGTAGGTGCAGGCTCACCTTGGCCCAACCGTGCGTTGAGTTCTTCTGCGGTATAACGAGGAAACTTCTGCATCATCTCAGCACGTTGCGCCGCAATCTCAGCAGCACTTCGTGCAGGAGTTCCAGGCACTTCAGCAGGCACCTCAACAGGCGGTGCATTGATCGTTGGCGGCACACCACGTTGCGCCTCAGCATTGCGCAATTGATTGGCCAACCAATCCGCATCACTCGGCATCGGTCCTTGCATTTCCTCCAGCGGCTTACGCACAACCACTGGACTCTCCTTACGCGCCGCAGCCTCCTCCGCAGCAGCACGCTCCGCTGCGCGTTGCTCCAACTGCAACTCCCGCTGCGCTTCCTCTGCACGCTGTCTCTCAGCAGCTCGATCAGCAATCACGCGTTCCTTCTCCAACTGTCGCGCATCATACTCAGCAGCCCGAGCTTCAACATCCGTGGCCCGCGTCGTTTGTTCACCAGCCTCCTTCGCCTGCGCAATAGCCTCAGCCTCAGCTTGCACTTTACGGGCCTGTTCCATTGCAGAGAAGTCAGCTACACTCTTATCCGCAGCCTTCGTTGCAAGATGGCGGCCCGCCAGCACTCCTGCGAGATTCAACGTGCCTTCGCTACCAAGCTCAATACCTTCCTGCACACCAATCGGTGCACCTCCACCACTCCACTCACCAGCACGGGTCGCAATCTTCTTCACAGCTTCTGCACCACCCTTTGCACCCATCCCAACAAACGCAGCCGCAGCAGGAAGTTGCAATCCAGGAACAACGCTGGCGCCAAGTAGCGCCAAGTTAGCTTTGGACGTGAGGCCACTAGCTACGCCACCTACGCTATTGTATATGCCCTTCAGTGTGCTATTCAGCACATCATCTCCAGGCACAGGCTCTAAGCGATTCTTGATCTCAGCACCCCACGAAGGCGCAACGCGACTGACCACAGAGCCCAGGTCCTCCATGTCAACCATCGGCTTGTGCATACGTTCCATGAACGAAGGCTTGACGGGCGCAACCTCTCGTTGCACAAATTCATCCGTCGCTTCGTCATACTCCCACGCAGCTGGGTCCAATCCTCGCTTGCGTAGGTGCGCATCCAGTAGCTCTTGAGATACAGCCATAGTGATTTATTGGTTGATGCCAGGAATGCGTGTGCGCCCATCCGTAGCTCTGCTACGCTTATAGCGAGGATCTTCACCAGGAGCAAGCGTTTCGCGCACAATAGTTGGCTTAGCTCCCTTCACAGGCATCGGCTTGCCTGTCAGCAAATCAGGAGCCATCGGATATTCACGATCCGTAGTTGTCCAGAAATTATCTCCAGGATCAGTTGCCCACGCAGCTTGCGATTCAGGTCCAAAAACTGCGAGAGGTTGTCGCATCAAACGATCAAACGTCGCTTTCTTCATCGCCCACTCATCTGGTGCGTGATCAGCCGCAGCATGCGATTGCGCAATTCGATCCGCCTCAGTCTGCTCAGCAAAGCGATTCGACAATTCGTGCGAACGGTTCGTCAACCCTGGCAGATCGTAGCCAGCGTGCAAACTGCCAATGAACTTACCACCACCTTCGCCTTGCAACGCCATATCTTCGAGCGTAGCTTTGCGCTCTTTCAACGTAGATTCCGCATCACTCGCACCGAAGCCAGCCAGCGCAGCAGCAGTCGCAGCTTCACGCGTCGTAGTGTTATACTTCGTCATGTTTGCGTCGTCAGGAATCAATCCAGCTTTCGTCACAACGCCGTAGCCAAGCTGCTTACGTGCAATCTCCGCTTCTTTGTCACGCAACTGCGCCGCACGCTCATGCGCAGTAGTCGCTGCCTCAGTGTTCCACCCATGCGTCTTGTCTAGTCGTTCATTCTCCTGCCGTTGCTGCTCACTGATCTCAGCCTGTCGCGCAAGAAGATCGTTCTTGTAGCGCAACGACTGCGTATTGGCGTCATCGGCTTGGCGACCCGCAGCACCGCCCGTCAACAAATTCGTGAAGAAGCTGGGCCTCTCATACGTAGGAGTGCGAATTCCAGCTGCATCGAGACGTTGCTGTTCAGGTGAATCCGCCTCCGCAGCAATCTCCAACGATTCCTCATCCATTCCCTCGGTAAGATCCTTCTCTTTCAATCCAGGCATCCACAGCGGCCTTTTAGCACCGCTGCGTCGTCCAGTATCCACAACTGCTCCACCTCTTTGACGTATTCCGATTGGCATAATATTATTCTTTCAGATAAGATAAGACAAATAAATCTCCAACTTTAACAGTGCCGGCACGGTTGTCTCGCGCCTTACCGCAATGCCAGTGTACGCGCCGCTTTGCAGTGTTAATTGTGATTCGCGGACTGCAAGCTAGGCGCGCAAGCGCCTAGCGCGCAGTCAAACGCCAGACGGCAAACCACGCGAGTTTTGCAATGTGACCACGTAGCGAGTAGCTAGCTTCGTTGCACAGATACGCACCATAGCGCGTAATAGGTTTCACCATCAATGCATTGACCACGTGTTTGATGCACGAGTTTTTGCGCATCAGTGGCACAAGCCATTTTGCCATGCGCTTATAACCTTCCGCCACGCGTGGCTCTTGCTCGTAGTAGTGGTCTCGGCACAGTCGCACATACCAAGGTAGCGTTCCGTTGTGACACTCAAGGAAGATAAAACAGCAATTACCCACAGACCCCGTGATGCTACTAATCCCGCCCAGTGCAGTATCCAGTGAACTTCTACGATTCGCATTCACGTTCATCGCTGCGCGTTGATTCTCGCCAGTCTGACTCATCAATGCTTGTCCTTGTCCAAACGCATTAGCACCAGCTTCTCGTGCACCAGTAACCAATGCATTGCCAGTGTTAACCTGGCCTGGCCTACCCAATGCTTGTTGCAACACATCTACGCCACTTCGCGTAGCAGTCATTGACGGAGCAAGTGCTCCAATCGTTTGCGCAGCATTTGTCCTCCTTCGATTGCTCGCATCTCCAAACGTCATCGCGTTACTCACTGCATTTATGTTACTCGGCCCAGTGTTACCGCTGCTCAAGTTACTCCACGCCAGACCCCTTCCAACTTCTTCTCGCTCACTTCCACTCAGCTTCGACGGATCATCCCCAAAACTGTTAATGATACCGGTGCCTACGCGTCCGGTAGCTTCCTTCATCTTGTAGAACTCTGGATCAATTATGCGTTGCGCTTCATCGGCGCTGCGAATAATATCCTTACCAGGTCCAGCCAACACTTCTGCATCACTACGCGCTTTCGCTAGTTGATTGCTCGCTGCAATCTCTTCACCAATCGTGTTCATCCTACGACCAGTCGTGTCGTAGATATCCGCCGTGAGGTCTGCATACGGCTTACTGACAGCCTGTGCACCCTCAAGCTGCGCCTTCTCAGTTGGCACAATTTCGCTACGCAGCGTTTTCATGTATCCAGGCAGATACTTCTCCAACGCCTGCATCATTTCGCCAGTGCTCTCAGCAGCAGTAGGTGCGGGCGGATCTCCACCATTCACAGCCCAGCACTCACCAAAAGGCTCCGGTCCTTTGCTCTCCAGCAGCACCGTGTGCGCCAGAACTACTGCAAGTGTTGCTTCGAAAGTCGATTGCATAATGTCTTGGTCCGTGATCCGTAATTGCTCAATGTTCCACCCCGTGTTGCACTCAGTGTCCATCCTGGAAAACGCGCGCGAAATTCGCTAACCATCTCTCGCAGCGCTCCTTTGTGAGTTGTAAGAATCTGCGTAATATGAAGTTGTTGGATCGCTTCATGCGGGACACCTGTAACAACGCCAACGAGTTCTTCTCCATGCACAACGTAACAGAAGGCTCCAACTTGCGCGGAGGCTTGAATAGTGGCGTAGATATCCTCAGGGCTGAAGTCTCTGAACGCATCGCCTTTGCGATTCTTAAGCACATATTCAATGCATGTGTTGAACGTGATCATGAGGCACTCATCACTCCCGCTGCAATGAGCTTCGTCACCAGGGTGTCGTACAGCGACTTCAGCTGATTGACATTTATCAACAGCTTATCGAAGCTATCCTTCGTCGCAACATTCGTAGTGTAAGTGTTGCCACTTGTGTCAATCATCGTCACAGGAGTGTAGTAATCACTCCCATACGTCTGCGCTGTCCACGTAATTGTAGTCGCAGCATTATTCGCCGCCATCATCACAGCACCCACATCTGCGAGTGTAGCCACTGGTAAGTTTGCCGCAGCCAGCGTGAACTGCACATTGTTGAAGTATGCATTCCACGCTGCTTTGTTAGCAAACGCAACAGTATCGTTGGTCAGCTGTGTAAAACTAAGTGTTACTGGCGTTGGCATAAGCAGCTTGTTTTTCTTGGGCAACCGCAGCGGTTTGCATATCCGTATTCAACTGTAAACTATTCAACGATCCACCACCTGTCCACGACACATTCATCTGCACCACTCGCACATTCGGTAACGTCGTGAACGTGAATGTCTGCACATCCACCTTATCCGTAGAGGAGAACTCCAGCGGATACTCTAGTGGCCAGAGCATCGCAGATGTTGTATCCCGTAGCGTCCTGGTGCGCGAACTGAAGCGTTTTCCGTCACAGTAAGGTATAGCTATCGCTACTCCAGCCGCAGGTGAGTCCTCGAACTGTCCAACGAATTCTCGCAACTTATACTCCGTGTTCAAGTTGTTGTCTTGAAACCCGCGAGTCATCACCATCGCTTGCAGCGGCTCACCCACAAACAGTTGAAATACTCGTCCGCTAGTTGTTAGCGCCCAGAGTTGCGTCTCACTTGCACCAAACGTCACAGCAAAGTTGCGAACTCTCACGCACTCATGCTGATCAATACTTACCCAACGCTCCAGCAGCGAATCGTAAATCATCAGCGCATACCCAAACGCAGTCCGCACACTGAAGATTCCATAGTTATCGAAATATACCGCACTCGTATCCTCAGAGTTCTGTAGCACGTGCTCAAGCAACCCATGAATTTTCGCGCTGAACGGATCATTCTGTCCCTCGAACTTCAGGTTCATCACAGCGTTGAAGCTGCGAATTCCGTTGAAGTCAATGAATGCGTAATTACCCCGCAGCTCAATCATGCTGCGTGAGTTCGTCATTCCAGATTCAAAGAGCGGACTATTACGATAACTGGGCTCACCCCACACCAGCGTATCAAAATTCAATTCCACCAAATACGTGTTGCGTGCTGTCGCAACAATCATCGACGTGAGACTCGATGCCTTCAATCCAGTAACGGCCTCAAAGCTAATACTATGAGAAGTTGTATCAGCATCTCCGCCTTTATCGCCATCGGTATCAACATTGACAACAAAGTCAAGCATCCTCCCGCTGACACTTTGATACAGAGAACGGCCATCCAACCCAAGAATAAATAGCTTCTGGCCAACCACTGCCATCTCCGTGCCAATAGGAACGTATTCCTGATTCGTTTCCTGCGTCCACTGTGCATAAGTATTAGTCACCCTACAGGTGAGATCTAGTTGAATAATCCATGGTTGGGAAACTCCGTCCTGGACGAGTAACGCAGCGGGCAATCCATTCGTCGTAGCAAGAGTTAGGCCAGACGCAATGTTTGCAATAGTTGTCGCACCTGCGACGCTGCGCCTCTGCAAATTCACGCTGCTGCCCGTCACCGCCACAGCCCAGAATCTTGGTGCAGTTCTGCTCATCTGAAACCCAAGTATCGGTGTCCACCCCGTGCTTGAATAGTTACGCCAGAACGCTTGCCCATTGCAAAACAACACCAGATACTGACCCATCGCAAACAGTCCTTGTTTGGGTCCACTTGGCAATGCAGTATCCTCAAGCGGTCCAAGCACACTCACTAAGCTGTTATCTCGCGCTCGAATGTTCACTCCCCACACATACTCATCTTCAGCCAAGCTGTCTGGCGAAGCCAGCATGTTCATGCCGCCCTTGAATACTGTCTGCGTAAAAGATTGCATAATAGTTTACGGGCGGAAGTAATCTTTGGGTCCATTGCAGAATCCACGAATCGCATCGAACATTCTGCGTCCAGCCACAGGTTTGAACACCACTCGCGCATCAGGCATTTTGCCAGCTTCGTTCGACTCAGCTGCACCTAGCAGCATAGCAGCTTTCTGAGCTGCTAACGCGCTGCGTTCTTCATCTCCTTTGCGCATTGAATCCCAGTTCGACTGAAACGCATAATAGATCGCATCGTCGTAGCCTGGCGCAGGAAACTCGTCACCATCGTTCACGAACGGCACAAACGCTCGTTTGAATAGTATCTCCACAGTTTGCGTAGTTGTGTTCTGCGCCCACGGATAATTGCTCAACAACAACACTTGATAGTTCGTGCTCAACTGATTGTTCGGCAACGCAGCAAGTAACACCCCATTCGCATCGAACACGTTGTAATCGTTCGTGCGCATCGCTGGTGACGTGATGCTGTGAATAGTCACGTATTGACCAACACTCGTCTGCGAGTTAGCACTCATCACCACAGTCTCACTCACTCGCGAACTATTCACTGTGCTACCAGTGATCACAATGCTACCACCATCTGGCGTGCCACCCTGCGTAAGAGTCAGCACACTGGCTACGCTAAGTTCTTGCTGGATCGGTGAATTGGCCTTGACCCGATAGCGTTCCCAATTCCTAAACCACGGATCATTTCCGTAGTTTTCGCCCATGCCAGTGAGTGGCTGCTTGTTGCGATTGTTGTAATCGCGCATTCCGCGAATGTTAGCGCTGAATGTAGGTATCGCAATCTGATAGTTCGGATCAAACGTAAACGCAGCCTCATCCATCAACCCAGGAAGATCTCCTGTGTTGTAGATCTCTTTCGCAGCTTCGTTGATCAACTGCTGAACAATCGCAAGATCCGTTGCGTCACTGGCTTGTAAGCCAGTGTATTGCTCAACGCGTAGCTTTAGTTGTTTGAATGCCATAATTCAATTAGTTGCACATGATGAGCCACGTTGCACCGATAGAAGTAACCTCAACCACAATGATACGATCAGCCGCAACACCAGCTGCAACCACTGCTGTATCAACAGCCTCACCTTTGTTGCCAACAATACCGGGATTAGAGAGCTTCGCAAGTAGCGATCCCGGTGTTCCGCAATACGCCGTAGCAGTGAATGCTGCATTGTTGCCGACGCGAATCGCAAGCTTGAATTGATAGCCAGGATAGTTTGCAGGATCGGGCAAGTAGAATCCAACACTTGCTGTGTCAGGAAACGCCAGCACCACAATACCCTTCATCTGACGATCTTTCAAGTTCGTGCTGATGATGTGATAGTAAGGTGCCACCGTATGATTGGTTAACTCGAAGTCATTCGGCGTAGTAGCCGTGGTGCCAATCTGCGTATACAATAGGATTTCTTGCGGATCACTAACCTGTGACGTGATAAACCAGTATGAACCGTCGCATAGTAGTCCAACAATGCCGCCCATTGCACTCTTGCTCGCAGGTGTCAGCACAATCTCATCCGCCGGTGCACATGCAACTGGATCAACAATCTTGCCAGTTAACTGCGTCAATACACCAGCCGAAACTGTTCCACAGGTTAGAATGATCTCATGCGCATCGGTAATTGCATTTCTACCGTAACGCACGAAGCATGTTCGACCTGCATAAACTTTGTTCAATCCAGATGCATCGAGCGTTCCAGGATCAGGCAGTGCAATTCGATGATCGCCATTCAGCGATGAGTTGAAGTAAATGAAGAAACGCGAGTCGATGAAGCGATCCAACGAAATTCCATAGTTGAAGTATGTTGGCTCAACCGCTGCATAAATCTCGTAAGCATTACGCGTTAACGGCTGCCAGCAATAGTCACTAGCTTCGTAGACATGCGCAACGCCAGTAAGTGTAAAGATTGTGATGCCAGCCTTACCGGTAAATGTTGAATTGTGTCCGTATGCAACACCATCATACGTAGCAGTTCCAGTTGCATTATCATCGCACTGCACCGCGTAGCTGCGTCCAACTACGATCCCACCGCTGGTGATTTCTCGTCGCGTATCCTGCGCAATCCATAGCCGTTTCAACGATGTGTTGAACCACTTGTCACCAACATTTCGTGGATAGGCGTAGTCAAGATCCTTGATCTTACCCGTGGCTAGCGACAAATCCAACGGATCACAGAGTTCTTCGCGAGTGCTATCAGGCTGATACACTTTAGCGTAGCGCGTAAACTGCGCGGTTGTGAGCATCGTGTAGAGCAACTTACCTTTTGGAGTGCGATTACCTGTTGCACTCCAGCGAAACTTACGACCCGTATTCTGGTAACTTACGATTGCACTGGTATTGTTGACGAAGTAAATCGCCAAGCTATCCGGTTCATTCTCGTAGTAATACAGGAACTGCAGCGTTGAGCCATTTTGCCAGTATGTCGGAGTTACTGGATTCGCTGCAAGCACAAACTCAGCGCCAGTATATCCTGGATCAGGAACACCGTTAGGTAATACACAACCAAATGCTGTGAAGTCATCGGAACCGCCAGTGAAGTTTGTGATCTTCACTGTTGTTCCGGTTAGATTGATGCCAGATGCAACCGTAGGACCAATAGTTTGCGAGTAGCTATTCGTCCCAACCTGCGGAATGTCGATGATGTTGTCGTTGAACGCCAGGTTGTTGAACAAATCTCCATTCGTCAACAGCACATAGATGCCGCGAGAATACAGCGCTAGTGTTCCACTCTCTTGCGTGAAGTTACCTCCACCAGAGATTTGATTGTTCTGCACCACGATGTCGTGAAACACGTAGTCGCCACTGAATACCAAAGTGCCACCAAAATCAATCAACACACCAGCAGGAGGAGACGCTAGCGGATACGTAGGCGACGCTTGATACAACTCAATAATGTTGTCATGGATGTTGTAGAAGCTGTGACGATTCGTGCTGGTGCCAGAATACAGACGTATGCCACGAAACACATTTTTGAACACATTGTCATGCATGTCGACGTGATCAGACTTCTGCGTAGCACTCTCAGTGTTGTCACTGTAGTAGGCGTTACCATCCACGTTGATCACACGATTGCCAGCGATTTCAACACCATATCCACCAGCCATCGACAGTGCATTCATTGGATTCGGCACACCCGTCAAACTACGCACCAAGTCATGCGCATAACAGTTGATGATCTTTCCGCTGCACTGACCAAGCTGAAGATCACCACCATCTAGGCTCAACGCAAACACCGTATATTCGTGTCCACCCCAGTTACCGCCGATTGTGGTAGGCCATCCATATGATGCAAGAGTTGCTCCACCAAGTAACGGATGTCCAGGATTACTGTATTCACAACCGTCGATGATTCCACCAATGTCATTGGTTTGGCCAGAAAACTTTCCGATGCGAAAGATAATAGCCTCACCGCTACCACTCGTTGTGTAGGCTGTTCCGCATTGCTGTGCCTCAACATTGCGAATAACGCAGTTGCCACCCATTAAGTTTACTGCACGGATACCGTGCAAAAAGCGTTGCGACGCATCACGCGTTTGACCATCGTAGTTGCCGTTGATGCTCATTTCGCTGACGCTACTGTTATCTCCAGCACCTTCGTCAGCCAGCGTTAAGTATGTTTCACCAACCGCTGCACTGGATGTAGTTCCAGCAATCATCCACATGAAGCAGCAGAAGTAGCTGTTTGTTGGATACGCGTTCAAGTCTGTTGACGCATCAATCAACTTGATGGTCGTCACTCCTTTACCTTGACCCTTGATGATCGTGTTGCGTGGCACAACGATACGATTCGCAATCCAGTATGTGCCAACGCCGTATTCCAGCGTGCGATAATATGCAACGCACTTACGCGAAGCTTGCGTAACAGCGCGGCCACCAGCTAGCGTGCTCACACCGCTGAAACCACCAAACCATTCAGGCTTGGCGAACTCTCCAGGTGCAACTACGCGCTTAAAGCGGTAACTCCCTATCGTCGCAACCAATACTCGTCCATCATCATCTGCACTCGATGTGTCACTCGCATCCAGTCGGAACTCTCCAAATCCTCCATCACCAGCCGTCGCATAGCCCAGCACAAATACCGTAACTTGGCCCGTCACTAACGACGTAAAATCATACGCACGAAGCGCAGCATAGTTTGCAAACGTCAATGCACCAGTGCTCGACGCGCTTGCGCTAATCACCTGCCACTTGAGATACGTCGCATCACTCGTAGCGTTCGGATTCCACACATACAGTAATGGAGCTAACCCACTATTGCGAACTCGACGCCAAATGTAACGTTGCCAACGCGTTCGCTTCACAGGCGATGTGCTGTCCACACTCGCATCTGGCACATCAGGCGTAGATCCACTGTCCGTCGTGGTGATGACCAAGCCCTTATCCGCAGCAGGTGTTCCAGCATCAACAATCTGATTGATGTCAGAGCCATTCACTGTGGGCTGCACAGAAAGATCCAGCCCTTTCTCGAAGTCTTGCGCGATTGTGCTCATAAATTAATTACTGGCGAGATAGTCCAAAATGTTCGTATCAACGGGCTGAATTGCACCAAACTGCGCTGGAATGCGCTGCACTCCTGTACCTGCAATCACGCTAGCGTTAGCGTTGTTTACAGGTAAGTTCAACAAAGAAGTGAAAATACTAAGCGATGAAGCTAGCGTTGCAGTGCTTGTGGGTGTGCTCCAAATCTCCAGCGTAAAATTCGGTCGCACAATCTCATTAACATACTGCGTTGGCATGTAAAGCACTTCACCTACATTACTCCACAACTTGTAGCGATACGGAGTAGTGCCTACGCGATGACGCACGCACAAGCAGAAATCTCTACCAAAGCTACTAGGCAACGCTGGAAACGTAATGTTCGAAGCCAGCGCAAAGTTATATTGCGCAATGAGCTGCGATGCACCTTTCCATACTAACCCCGTGAAAGAAAACGCCGGCAACACTATGACTGAAGGCAAGCTTCGCAGGTGGGTTGCGGGACGAAGCTCCTTGAACTTCGTAGTGTCACGCGTTGCCGGGCGTAAAATCTGGAAGAAGTCTCCCATAGAATCTTAGTAGTTAAACACTGCGGTGCGCATAATTACGGGGACTGGATCAACTGCACCTAAGCCACCATTCAACACACGAATAGTCACAGCGTTCGTCGCGCTGATCCAAGCATTATATACTAATCCAGCTGCCATACCGACTGCGGGTGTGCAAAGAACCACACCATTAAGATCGTCTGCACCTGTGACAGTTACTGCTATATCTGAGCTAGCACCAACGCCAATTAGTGGCACATCAATTGTATTCGTCACAACGATGAACTTCTTCAGCACTGTGCCACCTCCAACACTCAGTCCAACCTGCGCTTGAAGCGGCAATGTGCTAGCAACGTTCGTCCCGTCGTCAATCAGCGACCCAACCGCAATCGCAGTCGAGCTACCCCACTTAAGCACGCGAGAAGTAGTGCCTGTGTTAGCACTAACGTTACCAGTATCATTGCCAGACAGCAACCCAGTAAGTCCCGGAGTTTTAATTGACTGGTAGCTTGCACCACTTTGTGTTCCTCCGCTGATCACCGGAGTGCTTAAACTCCAGTTAGTGCCAGTTGCACCGTTCTTGATCGTAATAGATGAGTATGGCGTGACTGAAAATTGCGTATTGTTGAACGCCGCAGATCCATACGTTCCAGCAGCAATCAATCCTTGTATCACATTCGTCGTCTGCGCTGGTGAGAAGAACGAGTAAGTTGCAGCATGAGCTGCTTCAGCGCCCAGCAGAGCCAGTAGTGCTATTCGTTTCATAAACTCGTCGAGCCAACGCTTCGTTAATGTCTAACCAAGTTGCATCTGGAACAAACCAGCCATCATGACTTGTTGTCAGAGGCGTTCCCGCTTTTACTCGCAACACTTCCCTGTCGCTGCTTATCACCTTATAACTGACGCAACCAGTCGTCAAGCCGACGATTTGCAGCATCAGCATCCCCAGTAATAATTTCTTTGGAGATTTGTTTGTGTGCATCTGCAAGATTCTCACTAGGTGTTTTAACAATAGCAAGTTTGCGTCGAACCAGGAAGAAAAT
>Ga0181352_1000471_pt1 | contig 17313 bp, 4 predicted proteins | sample Fa13VDMLBSN_FD_130103 | JGI IMG/M metagenome (GOLD analysis project Ga0181352, IMG submission 130103) | Freshwater viral communities from Lake Michigan, USA - Fa13.VD.MLB.S.N | ecosystem: Environmental > Aquatic > Freshwater > Lake | place: USA: Michigan | collected 2013-09-23 | reverse complement strand
TGAAGGTTTTGAACCTTTAAGAGATAAACCTAACTTACTGGATAAATTATATCTTGGTAGTTTTGATGCTAGAATGTTTGGTAATAAGGCATATCATGAAGTACTAAAACCTATTGTAAAAGGTTTTGGTAGTTTTTATACGGATCCTCGAATTTTAAAACCATATTTTAAAAATGCTTTTGGTACACCCGATGCTTTTTCACACTATGCTATAAAAGGTCAACCTGGAGATAAAGTTGTAGATGTTATAAATATGAGGAGAGTAACTCCTGAAATGTTAATTAATAGTTCAAGATCTCATGTTAATAAACATTCTCGAAAATTATCTAGAAAACAAGAAGGTGGTTCTAAAGAAATGCCTTTTGATTTACCATTGAAAGAACAGAATATCTATTTACTTCCTGAGTATAACCAACCTATTAATCCATTTACCGGAGAGATTCTTCCAGATATGAGAAGACCTAACTTAGGAATGAATACCGGTGCTACAGAATACAAGTACACTTATGGTAGTGATGAAGGAGACATTGATATACCAAGTATTGTAGCAGGTCAGTATATTGGTGATAAAGCTTTAGATAGATATAACCTTACAGGAGAAAGATTTAAAACAATGTATGATCCTGGTTCATATAGTAAGTTCTATAATCAAATGAATCAACTAGGTCTGATGCAAGAAAGAAATGGTGGTACTGTGAAGAAAGTAAAGATCAAACGTCTCCCTAGGAAAAACCAGTAAATTTTAGTATCTTGTATATAATCACTATATTAGCACAATGATGAACAAAAAGCATAGAGGATACCAGGAAGTGTTTCCGTTTGCTATAAACTTTAAAGATTTTTTTATGTATAGTAATCCTACGCGATTCGCACCACGAATGAAGAAGCAAGGTGGTGAAGCTTTTCCACAAGCTATGACTGCTTCTCAGTTTTTTAATTATGGTGCACCAACTCCTGGATACCCTCAAGTATTTCAAGATGGTGGTACTATGAATGATATTCAACAGATGACTATGCAGATTAGAAATCACTATGGTGAAATGGCTAAAGGTGGTCAAAACTTTAATCAAGGACGCCCTAATAAAGGAGCTCAGTTTCTTGAAAAGATTAAACAGCTTTCTTATGATAAGGTTTCTCAAAATCTAGAGGAGGAATCTTATAATGATGCAATGATGCAATATGGTGGTAATCAAGGTAATAGCCAATTTACAGTACCTGATTTTACTAATGCATCACAATGGTACGATGACGCAACTCAAGATAATAATATCATGGATCGTGCATCAAACCTTGCAGGATACGGACTATTAACTGCTGCAGAAAAACCATCTTATTATAATAAGATTGTTGGCAACAAACAAACTCCTATACAGCCTACAGCAGCATATGGTATGGAACTAAATGACTATCAGAATGGTCAAGAATTCAAATATGGTGTTCGCAATATCGATGTTCATAAAACTCGTAGATGGGGTAATCCTGCAAATAGATTAAAGTCATACACTATTAACTATGATATCTATGATGATAAAAATCATATAATCAATCCTCAAGCAGTTACTACAACACCACAAGCAGGAACAACTCCAGGAGTTATGTCTGGAACAACAAATGCTAATACACAGCAACAAGGTGCTGGAGATCCTGGAGTTAAAGGAAACTTCTTAGCAAATCTTTTTGCTAGAAAAGGAAACTATCGTGAACCACAAGCAAATGTTACTAATGCTGATTTACCTGTAGAACAACAAGCTCGTGAACAACAAAGTGCATTTGATCCTCGTGGTTATAATTCTGCTTTTTCTGATTTTAGAAATCAGATGTTTCAAAATAAAAGAAGACGTGTAGGTGAGCGTTTGGATAGATTATATAATGAAAAAAATAATTTACAACGTCAGTATGATCAGAAAATTTCACCAAGAGAACAAGATCGTATAAATAGACTAACAGAACTATATAATAGAACAGGTGAGTATACAATGCTTCCTTCATTTAAACGTGGTTATAATAGTGAATATGTTGGGTATGATGAAGGATACAGAACAACTCCTTTCATGTCAGCATATCAAGATCGTACACCAGGAACAAATGTTCTAGAAAGCGCTTTTAAACATCCACCAAAAACAACACCTTTTAACTTTGGTGTCGATTACATACCACCTCAATATAGAGCATATGGTGGTGGTCTAAAGCGTTTTCAAGGTGGTGATCAAAACAACTCACCATTTATTTATGAAACGGATCCTGCTGATGATGAGTTAACAACTGCTACAACTCAAGAAAATCCATTTGGAACACCTGTTGTAGGAGGTACTAATACTAATCCAACACCTCAATGGTCATCTGGATTTGAAGCACCTGCAGCATCTGAAAGTATTTATAATGGTATGAACTCAGCTTCTGGAATAGAAGGTAAGTATGCAGGTGTAGGTCAATCTAAAGCAAAAGAACTTAGATCTTTAACAAAAGTAGGTGAGGGTTCTGTAGACGTCAAGAACAAAAGAAAAGCAAAAGAGTTTGGTATGGATACTGCGTATGCAGCATTAAACTTCTTTGCTGCTCCTAAGAAGGAAGAAGGAAATGCGAGAGATCGTTTTAGTGCAGCTAATGTATATACTCAGAATAATGATTTAGATAAAGGTGACTGGACTGCAAACGAAGGTTACTTTAGACCTGATCAAGATGTACCTGTTCAAAATACAGGATATAACTTTGAGTCTATGTATGCTAAGATGGGAGGATCATATAAAAAAGGTGGAGAATATTATTTAACTGATGAGGAAATTGATGCTATCATCAGTATGGGTGGACAAGTAGAATTCTTAGACTAAATAACTATGCTTAAAAAAGTTAGAATAAAAAACTTACCTAAGAAGAAAAACGGAGGAGTTAGTTATAATCAACTAGCTCCTATGTATATGCCTAATGGTTTAGGTTTAGATCCTACTAAGGTAAGAAGTTCATTAACAGCTGTACCGAGAGATCAAGCAAATCTAGAAGCAGAAGGTGGTGAGACAGCACTTATACCAGATGTAGGTGGGTTACCTGCACACTATAATATTAAAGGTAATAGACATACTCAAGGTGGTGTACCTTTAAATCTTCCAGAAGACTCTTTTATCTATAGTGATACTAGAGCAATGAAGATTAAAGATAAAGATATACTAGCAGAGTTTGGAGAAACTAAACCAAAGACTCCTGCACAGATTGCTAAGAAGTATAACATAAATAAGTATCGTGAGATTCTTGCAGATCCTGATATGGATAGACGTGCAAAAGATACTGCGGAACAAATGATTTCTAATTATAATCTTAAGTTATCTAAGTTAGCATTATATCAGGAAGCAATGAAAGGATTTGACAATGGTATACCGGTTCAAGGTATTCCATTTATGATGTCAAATAATATTCAACCTCAAGATATTCTTCCTTTAAAAGAAGATGAGACTCAAGGTGAGATGATGGATGAGGAAATGATGATGATGCAAGAAAATCCTACTGAAGAAGAATTAATTGATGAGGAAACAATGCCTCTTGCTCAATTTGGTTTATCTAATAGAAGAGCTCGTAGACAGTCTAGATTACAGGAAAGACTTAACAGGTTACGTCAACAACAACAGTTTGATCCTAGAAATGGATTATATATGGTTACCTTACCAGACGGTAGTATTTCATATGTTGATGCTAATAATGTACCAATGCCTGCTGGTGTAACACTTCCTCAAGACTTAGGTTTTATAACACCCGGAACAAAAGTTACAAAAACATCTGGTAATAGTATTAAGACAAAAGCTGTAAAGAAAAAAATAGATCCATCTTTGATTAAATCAAAAGATGATAAGGATCTAAAGATAGGGGATTATATAAAAGAAGAAGATGGTACAGTTAAACAAGTAACGTCTATAAAATATAATCCTTCTAAGAAAGATCCTTCTCTTTCAGGACCTAAGAACTATAAACCTGTATACGGTTCATTTGAAGAAGATGAGAAAAAGGGTCTAGAGTTGATGGAAAAACTTAAAAATAAAAACGCAGCTAAATATGATAAAGATAGAAAAGGATGGGTTATCTATAAGAATGCAAAAAATCATTTAACTCTAGAGGAAAAAGAATTCTTGACAAATTTATTTTCTTATAATAAAGCAGAAGATTCTAGTAAATTAGGTACACCAAATATTCCAATTGTATCTCAATCACAATATACAAATGCTGATCAATCAGCAAAGAATAGAGATGGATTTTACGGATTTGCTGATCCTGAGATGTTAGAGTTACGTTACTGGCAAGCACAAAATCCTGACGCAGCTGTTTCTGAATTTACAAAACTTGATAAAGATCAGAAATTAGAAAATCGTAAGAGTATGCTTAAGATGTACGGTTACGATATTAGTAAACTTAAAAACATTGACGATCCTGATAAGTTATACACTCCTGACTTTGTAGCTAAAAAAGGTGATGATAATAGTTTAGTAAGAAGAAACGAACGTTTGTTTAAAGGTGAAGGATTCCGTTCAGAAGATGATACTCAACTTGGATTAGATCACCTTGATAAATACAGACTCGATAAGAATTATGAGTATGGTGATGTTCCAGAAGATCCTGGAGAAATTCCTACGGAAGATATTAATTTACAGAATCAACAAGAATTACCTGCTGATTACTGGGCGCAAGATGTTGTTGGTACACTAGGTGCTGCTGGTGATTTAGCGAGAGTTAAAAAGTATACACCTTGGGCACCTGAGTTAACACCTTATATACCACGTCCTGTATTCTATGATCCTACTAGAGAATTAGCAGCTAATGCAGAACAAGCACAGATTGCTACAGATGCAGCAGAATCATTTGGTTCTCCTCAGATGTTGAATGCAAGAACAAGTGCTATTCAAGGTCAAGGTGCAAAAGCAGCAGCTGATGTATTAAGTAGATATAATAATCTAAATGTTGGTACAGCAAATCAATTCGAATTAACTAAAGGTAATTTGTTAAATCAAGTTGGTATGGCAAACGCTCAAACAGCAAAAGAACTATATGACGCAACAACTGTAGCTAATCAACAATATGATAATGCTAAAGCACAAGCTAGACAACAATTACGTCAGTCATATATCAATGCTATTACTAATAGAGCAATGGCTCAATCATTAAATGCTGCATATGGTGATCATTACATGGTTGATCCTGCTTCCGGTGGATTTACAACATTTACTGGTGGAGATCAATTAACAGGAGGATATGATCAGGAAGCAGCAATTAAACGCTATCGTAATTTGAAGAAAGACTTCCCAGAATCAGATGATGATGTTTTGTGGGAAATGGCTAACTATTCAGATCCATCTATGAGAAGGAATAAGAATGCACAATCATATATGCAGATGTTAGCTGGAATGATGCCGCAAGGATCTTATCCAAATCAATATATGCAAGAAGAATAAAAATTAATTATTTTTACAGAAAAAATGGCAACATACTTACCCGGAGTAACAGACTATATACCTCAGATACAACCGTTTAAACCGGACTTTAACTTTTATGCTAATGTACTTCAAACAAAAGAAGCACAGTATAAAGCTGGTTATCAAAGACTTAGTGGTATCTACGGATCACTATTGAATTCTGAAATGCTTCGTCAGGATAATAACATGCGTCGTGAACAATTCTTCTATGATATAGAAAATAATATTAAGAAGGTTGCTGGTTTAGATTTATCTAAGAATCAAAATGTTGTTGCAGCTCAAAAGATATTTGAACCTTTGATTGATGATGACTATATCCAAATGGATATGGCATTTACAAAGCGTTATAGAGGTGAGTTATCTAAAGCAGAAGGTTATAAAAATTGTACAGATCCTAAGAAATGTGGGGGTGGTAAATGGTGGAATGGTGGAGTACAAGCACTGCATTATCAAGCAGAAGACTTTACAAAAGCTCCTATTCAACAAACATTAAGTACACGCATGCCTTCATATACACCTTATGTAGATGTATATGCTAAAGCAATGGAGTTTGCAAAAGAGATGAAGCTTGACACAAAGCAATATGTATTTGATGGGAACTTTAGATATTTAGAGAAGAACGGTCCTAAGATGATTCCTGGACTTACTGATATGTTTACAAACTATATTTCTAGTGATCCGTTAGCATTAGAGATGTACAGAACACAAGCTTATTTAGATCGTAAGAATACTATAGCTGACACCGTTGAGCAATTTGGATCTGAAGAAGCAGCTGAAGCTAATTACTTAGATAGTAAGATTGCTGAAATAAACGAAGCACAGAGAAAGATTAAAGAAGAAGCTGAAAAAAATGATACTCGTTTAAGAATGCGTGATGCTGTTGCTGAAAAGTCTATAGCTGAGACACCTATTGACGAAGACTTAGATGCTGCTTATTTACAAATGTTAAACTCTGGTGAGTTTGAATTACAACAAGTAAATGGTATTAAGAACTTTGCGACAGAAACATTGTCACAAACAGAAAACATTGATGTATTAGATTTAGAATCTAAGCGTAGGCGAGTAGACTATGCAAGAGCAAATCAACTATTATATGGTGATATGCAAAATGCTGCTACAGATTATGCAATGAATACATATGAGCAATCTGATTTTAAGTATGATGAAATATATTTAGCAAACTATAAACACAAACTTAGATTAGCCGAGATTGATTATAAAGAAAGTAAGAAGAAAAAGAAGGATGAGGAAGAAACAGAAGATCTTTTATCACAGGAAGGTATCGCAATGCAAGATCCAACTAAAGGAGGTACTGTTAAAGTTGATGCTTTAGAACTTTCAAAAAAGACTGTATCAACTAACGACCAAGCTTATACACAAGCTGTTAAAGAAACTTCTGATTACTACGCTACATACTTACAAGGAATAATTAATAGTCCTACTAGTACTGAAGCTCAAAAAAATCTAGCAAAAGAACATTTAAAAATGTTTGGTAATGCAACAAAGGTACCAGCACCTGCTGAGCAACAAGTAGAGCAATCAGGAGGATGGGAGAGTTGGGTTGGTGGTTTAGTGAGTATATTAACTAAGCCAAGTTTTGGAAATATGGTTGAAGGATACTTAAGAGGTGGTGATACTGAAACAACTTACACAGTTAATGGGTTAATGACTGAAAGTGGTAAGCTTGTAGACTTTAATAATAATCTTACAATCTCTGATCCAAAGAATCCATATAATAGAGAGAATATATACAAACAATTACAGTCATACTACTCTACATATGCAGAAGGTTTAGCTAGAAACAACGAAAGTTTCTTTACTGATATGGGTAAACTTCTATCTAGAGTTGAGAGTGCTAAAGCAGCTTCTGATGCAGGTAGTACTAAATTAAGAGCAGATAACTTAGCAGTAGCACCTGTCTTAGGACAAGAAGTTCGCGGTGGTGAATTATACGTTAATGAAGACGGATCGCTTGCGTCTAAAGATGAATTTAGAAGTAGATTTATAAATAAATACAGACCTGGTGGTATTGAAAGAGAAGAAGGTATTGGATACGAAGCTGCTGGTTTAACAGGTATTGCAGGAATGACAGCTGCAGGTGCTGCTATGGGTAGTGTTGTTCCTGGTATAGGAACTATTGTTGGTGGCGTAGCTGGTCTTGCAACAGGACTTGCTACTGCAGCAATGTCAGGTTTCATGAAGAGTGATATAGATGATCTTTATGAAGACTCGGCTGAGAAGTTTAAAGAAATCTATAATGGTGATAAGGTGAAAGATCTAGGTGTAGGTTTTAGAACTATTGATGGCGGTATATCCGGAATTGGTGCAGGAAATACATTATTTACATTTGACCCTGCTATAAAGTCAGGATTGAAAACTAATATGTTAGATCTTGCTAGAAAAGATATCTTACCAGCATCTGTAGATCAAGCACCAAAAGGAGCACAATTTGTACTTGGATCTATTACAGATTTTACAGAAGGGGATATTCCTGATCATAATGAGACTGCTAAAGATCTAGTTGTAAACTTATTAAATCATACATTAGGTAGCAAATGGAAATCATCTAATAGCAAACGACCTATTACTAATATAATTAGAACAGGTATTGTAGCAAATGATCCTAATAAGGTTGGTGTCACTTTTTCTTTAGATGAAGACTTTATATCTATGTACGCAGGTAGTGCAAACGTTCCTGGTTTAACTGGTTCTTTAGCGGGTACTAAACCTAAGACAGTATCGGTTATATTTGATAGAGATAAAGTAGAATCCCAATTCTTTAAAGATATTGTTCAAACAGAATTAGAATTTCTATATAACACAAACGGTTCTTTACCAATTAATGCTTTTGAAAATGTAAGTGGGTCAGCAACAATTGTAAGAAGTGCTAATGGAACTCCTGTTCTAAATGCATCATTAAAGTATGTTGATGAAAAAACAGGTAGACTCGAATCAGTAGATATGGATCCTATTGTTTATAATAAGACCGCAGACATTAATACAATCTATGAAGAGTATTATAATTTGTTTTATCAACAAGCAGCAATGAATTACAAACTTAAAAGAAACGCTTCAAAAAATACTCAATAATGGAAGATGTTAATATTGCTAAGGATTTTGATCCAAAACCTATAAGTGCAGATCCTTCATTACTAACTCCAAATGCTTTACAAGGTGATCAAACACCTGCTAAAGAATCCATGAGTAATAGAGATCTAGCAATTGCTTCTATAAATAAAGCAGCAATAAGAACTAATATTCCGGATGATAATTATTTCCAGAAACCTTTTTCTTTTAATGCTGGTATAGATGGATATAATTTTGAAAGATACTATGAGCATCCTAAGTTTAAACAATTAGGATTTTCTCCATTCCGCGATAACGAGACTTACTATAATCAGAAGTCTAGTTTAATGGATGATACAAGACGTGCTTTTCCACAAATGTTTAAAATGGCAGGATTAGCAGTATCTGACATCTATGGTAACTGGGCTGACTTCACAAGTGCAGAACCGTCTACTGGATCATCAGAAGCAATGCGTAAAGCAATGGCAATCGGTAGTTCTAGTAGAGATACTTTTGGTGCAAAAGCTGTTAACTTTGGTTTGAACATGGGTTATACCGTAGGTATAGCAACTAGTATCTTAGCAGAAGAATTTGCATTAGCTGCAGCAGAAGCGTACACTATGGGAGGAGCAACACCTTTAGTTGCTGCAAAAACAGGTTTGAATGCTATAAAACTAACAGCAGCATTTAAAAGATTAGCAAATACATTTGATGCTGCAAAAGATATTTATAAAGCAAAACAAGTATGGGATGTATCAAAAGGTGTAGGAGCTTTCTCTAGAGCAGTATTACCTTTTCAAAATACTGCTGATCTATTTAGAGATGCTGGAAAAGCTGCACAAGGTTGGGATGCATTATCAGATTATGCTAAAGGTTACAAAAGATTTGGTGCGTTCTATAGAGACTTACGTGAATTAAATCTTGTTACTTCTGAAGCTAAATTAGAAGGTGGTGGGGTTCAAGTTCAGACAGCACAAAAATTATTAGGTGAGTTTAGAGATCTTAAAGGAAGAGATCCTAATGAAGCAGAATATAAAGATATATATGCACAAGCACGTAAAGCAGGATTCACTGCGAGTTACGCAAACATGGCTGGTATATATGCTAGTAATAAAGTAGTACTTAATAGATTACTTAAAGGTGTTCCCGGTATTGCAGCTGCTGAACATAGAGCAGCTAAAGCTATTAAGTCATCTGTAATTAAGAATGCTAATTGGAAAGCATTAGGTAAAGATCCATTTAGTATTGTTAAAGGTAGTCGTTACTTAAATAAGGAATGGTTAAAACAAAGTATTGCTAGTTCACCAAAGTCTGGATTAAGATTCTTGACTGCTAACCTTATGGAAGGTACCCAAGAAGTATATCAAGAAGGTGTTGCAGAAGCTGTAACTGATTACTATGTAAATACATTTAATCAACCTACACAAGCACACCGTGCTATAATGAAACATGCAATCGAGCATGGTTTAAAATCACAATTGTCTGGTCAAGGATTAGAAGTATTCTTGTCTGGTTTCTTAATGGCAGCACCTATGCAAGCTGCAGGTGGAGCATTAAAGTGGGGATACGATTATAAGAATCTATACCAACTTAAAAAACAAGAAAAAAGGTTTAATGCGGATCCTGCAAATGCAGGTAAAGCAAATCCTTATACAGAAGCAATTCAAAAAGAAAAGGATTGGGACAACCAAGTTGTTACTGCATTAAACGAACTTACTAAAAATAGTCCTGAGTTTCTTTCTGCAGTTGAAAGAAACGTAAATAGTCAAAAAGATTTAGCAGAAGTTTTTGAAGAAGCTACTTTAAATGATGATAAGCATGCAGCTATTAATTCTAAAGATGATGCATTGTTTGAACACGTTTCGACTCTTATCGAAAGTGGAACTACTGATTTATTTAAAGATCAACTTAGAGATTTACGTGGTTTAGATGATAGTGAATTAGCTGCAGCATTTAATGCAAAAGAAAGTGAAGGAGCAACTATAAGAAATAGAATTGATAAGTCTCTGAAACGAATTGAGGAAATTGAAGAGCAGACTGAGAAAGCAAAGAACATTGTTAATCCTTATGACATTCTAAAAAATCCTCTCGAGTATTTAGGATTTAAAGAAGCTGTAAAGTTGATGGTATATAACCAATTCTCATTTGATAGAATTGGATCTCGTATGGTATCTATTCAACAGGATCTTGTTAAGAAACTTGGTCTTGGTAAGATAGACTATACTGATATTGCTCCTTTGTTTAGTAAAGGAAAATCATCTCAGGGTGGTTTAGATACTCCTACTCGTTCTATGGGTATGGATTATGAAATCGAACTTTTAGATGAACAGATTAAGATTTATAAAGAAGGTACTCCTGAGCAAAAAGAATTAGCAAAAACTCTAGAAGAAAAGAAGAGCACACTATCTTCTTTAAATATAGCTGTACAAAATCTTGTACAATCTTTGAATCTAGCAGGTAAAGCTAATCTTACTCCTGAGCAGACTAAAGAGTTTGCAGATAGATTAGAAGAAGCACAGTCTTTATTGAGACAAGCTTTCGGTAATCATATTAAGAGTTTGAATAAAGCTTCAGGACAACCTACACTAGAAGAAAATATTGATGACGCATTCAGCTCCTATTTGGATTACTGGAAGTTATCAAACGATAAAACTTATGTAGCTAATGCTATCAATCAGTTGTATAATCCTCAAGTATTTAAGAACAATGCTGATAGATTAACTGAAGCACTTAGAGCAGCCGATGCTATTAGAGCAAGTAAAGCGAAAGAGACTGTAATAGAATACAGAGCACGGTATGCAAAGAATAGTTTCTTAAATGATCTTCTAGAGAAATTCAATGCATATGTAGACTTTGATGAAGCGGATGCATACACTGATAATGAAAAAGTTCCTAGTGTATTCTATGATGCCGATACAGGAAAAGAAATTAGTCCTTTCTCTGATCCAGTAAAATATAATGAGATCTTACAGTTGATTGATTTTTATGACGATCAGCATTTTAAAATTACCGGAAAACGTTTATTTAAACCAAATAGACAAGATACTGGTGTACGTGTAGCTGGTAAAACTAAAGATACAGATAGAATTGTTGGGCAACTCGTTGGAGAATTTGATCCAGAAGATAAGCGTACTTATGATGAGATAGCTGAACAATTCGGATTTGATAAGAAAGCTGAATCATCTAGCGTTAATGCGGAGACTGTACTTAAAGCTATTATTAATAGTAAGTTTAGTTCACAGGTACAAAAAGAGTTAGCTAGAAAACTACTTACACTTGTTGATCCTACAACACTAATTACATTTAGAAAGAATCTATATGTACATAGTGCTTATACACCAACATCTGGAATCTTAGTAGATGCTCGCTTTAGCTCATCAGATTTTGACAACATGGTTGGAATACCTATGGAGTATTCTGTATTAAATGCTATTGGTCAAAAAGTAGTTTCTGATGCATTGTCATCTGATCAAGCGTTTAGTGATAAGATGGATGAGTTACTTCAGCTTGCTAAAGCTGGTATAAGCGAAAAGGATAGACCTTATTATGGTTACGCTCTTAATAACAAATTAAATTTTGTTATGGAGGTTTTGAATAATCCTGACTTCCAGGAACTTTTAAATTCTATTAACTATACTGGTGAACTAACTAAGCAAACTGATGAAGCTAAAACTTTATGGGGTTCTTTCTTAGACAGTCTAAAGAATCTATTAAATGGTTTGTTGAATATACTTGATCCCACACTTCTTAATGAAGCGGTCAATGTTATTACCAATAAACTATCTTCTACAAGTATTCCTCCGGTTAAAGAAAAAACTCCTCCACAAGCTCCAACAGGACCTACTCAGAATATTGACTATACAGATCCGGTATTGATTAAGAAACTTCGTGATAAGTATGAAGCTGTCTTAGCTAATACAGATCCACAGGATAGAGTAGGAATGTCTTTTGAATCATGGTTGACTACAGAGGATGCTATTAATATTGCTATCGCACACTCTATCAAAAAGAAAGTTGGTGAAGAAGGTGCTGGTGGTAACATGACTAGAGAAGCGATCGTTAGAAAACTTACAAGTGTAGGTTATACTATACAAGAGTTAAATGATATGTCTGATACAGAGATCAATGATATCCTAAATAACTTTGATCAAAGAGTTGCACAGTTTGTACCAAATCTTCAGAACGAAGACTGGGGAGATGTAGATGTAGCAATTAAGAAAGCTTTTGATGATGTTAAAGCTGCAGATGTAAAACTTAGTCCTGACAATACTGTTTATCAACAAGAAACAGTTATTGAGGGTGAACCAGTAACTAGAGAATTCCAACGTGTATCTAACGTTGTTAAAAAGAAATCTAAATCTAAACCTGACGAAAAGTCTACACAACGTGGTAATATAGTTGATAGATTATTTAAGTCTTTCTTACAAGGTAAGTTACAAAGCATTGAGGAGTTTGAGAAGGAATATAAGGTTATCCAGAAAGATAATCCTTTAATTACTTTTGATAATAAAGCGCTTAAAGAATTATTTGATACAGCTCGAACAACTCAAAAGAAACTTAATGCTGCTGGTCTAAAAGTTATTCCTGATTTTCCTATAATCTTTGGTAGATTAGGAAACGTACCTACAGCAGGTGAGATGGATATCTTAGCTTACAATAAGAAAGGAGATGTCTTTATCATCGATATTAAAACTGTAGGTGATGCTAACCGTAGATTCTCATATGAGATCAATCAAGAATTTAAAAAGATTCTTGGAGATAGATATTACGACTTCATTACTATACTAAGTAAGAATAGAAATTTCATGCGAGCTTCTTTAGAGGAGTTTGCAGAAATAGATGCAGACTTAAGCGTCGCATTAACTCAGAAGTTCTTAGACATTACTGACAGATACGAAAGAGAAAGTAACTTGCTTCAGCAAGGAAAAGACTTCAAGACTTACTTGGGTTATCAAGATGATGATTTGAAACAGCAACTTGCTTATAAAGAACTACTTAGACAACGCACAGGTCTTCAAGTTTTTTCATTGAGTATCTTACCTATAACCGTAACAACAGCTTCCGGTAACACCAGTGTTGTAAGTGGAGCACGATTAATTGGTGATAAAATCTTAGGAGCTGATGGAAAATTAATCGATAATCCTAAAGGATCTCTACTACTAAGTATTGATAACAGTAGAACTATCTATGATTTAAATATTCCAGACATTGAGCAAACAATAGATTCTTATCCAGAGAATCCTATTAAGAAAGAATTAGCGCCTATTAAACCTATTGTAAGTACTGGAGTAAAACCTGGAGTGCAAGAGTTGTTTGATGCTAATCCAGAGTTAGCCGCATTGGGTACACCTGAACAATACTCTGCATATTTAGATACTATATTCCCTAATAGTAGTGTAAAAGATATTGTTTATCATGGTACAAATGCCAAATTTGATGAATTTTTTGAAGAAGGGTTAAACTATTTTACAATAGATAAAACTGTTGCTAGTAAAGCTGGAAAATATGGAGAAGAAGTAAAAAATATAATTCCTGCAATTTTAGAAATCAGAAGACCTTTTTATGAAGATTCTGGAAATCTTTCATTAATTGAATATGCTGAATTAGAAGATCAACTAGAAAAAAATAATTCAGATGGGTATATATCTTTAGATAATAGAATGTTTGTTCCACAAACGTCAGAACAAATTCATAGACTAGGAAACAAAAAAGACATAGAAGGATTTAAAAACTTCTTATCAGGAAAACCTAAAGGTACTCAAACAGAATCAGGTACTAAGAAACAAAAGGATCCTAAAGCAAACGAAAAAGCAGCAATAAAGAGAAAGCTAAAGGATATACGAGCAGTGATAAATAAGATAGAAACAAAAGACGAGTTATCGAAATTTAAATTACTTTTGACAACAGCTCAAGAGTTGGGTATCTTGGATGAAATTAAAAACAAACAAGGTGTTACTCCCGAGGTGTTTAAAGCTCTGATGGACCAAAAGATTAAACAAGTGGATAACCAAATAACAATAGCACAACTTACTGAACCTGAAGGAGTTGTAACTTTCACGTTTATGAACAAGAAAGGACAACAAAGAACAGGTTTAGTTGTGGGTGTAGTTGATGGTACCAAATTGGAAATTAGAGATATTACTGATGAATTAGAGACATCTCCGAGCGATTGGAGCTTTGCTGGTTCAGGAAAAAGTATTATCTTATCAGAGAAGGATGTTAATAAACAAGTTATTGCTATGAATATCGAATCTAAGATAGAGAAACCTGATGCTAGAACTAAGACAGAATCTAACAACGCACAGGCAACCGCAGCTGAAGATTTTGAAGCAAGCAAGGAAGAGTTAAAAAAACTTGATTTAAACAACCCAAATGCTGCAGATGATGCAGCCAGTGATTTATTTGATAAATGTGATCTTTAATGAATAGTATTATATGTAATCCTTCTAAGGAATGGAAATTCTCCAAAGAAGATGGGTATAAAGTAGATAAGTTTGTTGTAGCTAGACTATCGCAGAGTTTGAAGTCTGGTCAACCATTTAATCTACTAGCGTTTATAAATAGCATCTATGATGAAACGCTAAAGAACACTAATGATCCTGATAAGTCGTTGACTATTGCACGTCAGGTTACAAGTTCTATTGACTTAGCTAAACAAGTATTTCCGGAATTAAGGAAAGAGATGTTAGGTAAGGTGGATCCTATACAGTTTGAAACACTTGCTATCAACTTTAAAGAGTCTTTAGATAGTGTTGCTAACGCACTTAATGAATATAGAAAGTCTATTACACCTGACATTGCTTCTAAGTTAGAGTCGACTGCAACTAGTGTATCTATTCAACCCATGGAGATGGGTCTTTTCTTTCAAGAGCATGTTCCTTCTTCTGCGTTGACTACATCCGGAAACGAGATTGGTTATAATCCAGAAGATGTTACTCGTGATCTTAAGTGGTACTATGATTTTCTAAAGTATCTTGGTGAGAATAACATATTTGCTAACGAAGACGGTACTATTACCTATCAAGGTAAGCAATTACAAATAAGATTGGTATACGGAACTCCCGAGAACATACCAGTCTCAATGTTATACGAATACGAAAGAACTGATAAGTATGCTATAAATAGAGTAAGGAATCAATTGTTTGTTGTATTTACTGATGCTAATGGTAATAATGTATTCTTTGATGAATCTTATGCTTTAACTGATGCTACTCAAGGAAAGCTTATTTATTTTCCATTAAGAACGTTACCTAAATACACTGTAGAAAACGGTGTACGTAAGTTTGATCTTAGTACAGTAGAAGGAAAAAAAGTTCAAACTATTGCTAGTATTGCAAAACGTCTTGGTGTTACAGAAGAAGCAGTCCGTCAAAGATATATAGATCAGTATAATGAGCTTGCTGCTATTGTTGAGTATCTTAAAAAAGACAAATCTAAAAAGGCTCCATTAAATCTAACACGAATCAGCAGAGGTTTTATATTTAGATCTAAAAGAGAGAACAACACACCTTTATCAGAGATTACAAATGCTCAGGAATTTAATCCTATAGTTGTTAGTAGTAAAGAAGCAAAAGGTGAGATCTTACGTGGATTCAGACCAGCCGGTGTAGAAGAGATTGTTCCATTTGTAATGAATGATTTTCCACTAGACCTTGCGGAAAAGACAGCGGATCTATTACTTGAAACATTACAAGATCAGAGTGGTAAAGAGATTACTCTTATTGACAAAGCTAAAATTATTAGTAGATATATTAGACTACGTAGTGAGTTTGATATTGATTTTAAATCTGAGAAGATCACATTATATAAAAGACCATTATCTTCAGATAAAGCTACAGCACGTAAAGAGTTGATTGAATTCTTTACTAGAACTGTTAAAGGTAAATCTACAACTGACAATTTAGAAATAGAGTTTAAGAATAAGCTTTGGTTTTCTGAGAAATATAAAGGTGTTTCCTTTATAGATTTCATGGTCAGAAAGAACGCAGAAGGTCCATCTATACTTTATACACAAGAGAGTGATTATATTGATTGGGTTAAAAGAAACGCATACGTTCCTGCGAAGGTAATCCGTGGTGAGATTCGAGAAGAGAATGGTTACATGGAGTTTGAGATTCCTCAAGAAACCAAAATGGAATCAACACGTGACAGTATTGATAAAGCTTTACAAGAGGAAAGAGATCGCTATAAGAAGTCTCAGGAATCTGTAACTGAAGCTCAAGTTATAGAAGCTACAGAAACAACAATTGATCCTGTATCTGATTATGATGATTTATTAAATGAGCTTAATAGAACACAACCCGGAGTAGAGGCGCCAGTATCTAAACAAGATATAATCGAGGGAAAGAATTGGTATGATAACCAGGTAATTACTTATAGAAATGAGAAAGGTGAACTTGTTCAAGCTAAACTTTCTGATTTAATTGGTTACAACGAAGCATTTAACATCGCAAATGCTAATGGTAAAGTCCGTGCTACATGGAATAGAAATGGTATTACACTATTTAAAGGATCAGACTATACAGATTTGTATCACGAAGCATGGCATGGTTTTACACAATGGTTCTTAAATGCAGATCAGAAATTAGAATTGTATAACGATTTAAAGTCTAGAGAAGAAAAAATAAAATTCTACAAAGACGGTCGTTGGCAAACTATGAATAGTAAAGACTTAGACTTTACTAAGATAGAGCATGTAATCTATGCGGAAGAAGATCTAGCTGAGAAGTTTAGAAACTACATGCTAGGTAGATACAATCCCAAGTCTGTTAAACAAAAGAGTATATTTAAAAAGATA
>Ga0181352_1000470_pt1 | contig 17315 bp, 26 predicted proteins | sample Fa13VDMLBSN_FD_130103 | JGI IMG/M metagenome (GOLD analysis project Ga0181352, IMG submission 130103) | Freshwater viral communities from Lake Michigan, USA - Fa13.VD.MLB.S.N | ecosystem: Environmental > Aquatic > Freshwater > Lake | place: USA: Michigan | collected 2013-09-23 | reverse complement strand
CCCACGTGGTGAGGGCGACGAGTTGTTTCCGATGCTCCCCAAGGTCACCGATCCGTCGGAGCTGTCCGACGTCATCGAATGGTCACTGACGCACCCTGAGGAACGCCAGCGCGCCGCTGACGCTGCTCGGGCCGCTGTGCAGGACCGCACGTTCTCGTCGAACGCTGCCCGCTTGTTGCGGGCGCTCGGCGTCTGATTCTCGGCCACCCCGGCCGGGTCAACCCCCCAAACCAGGAGGTGCCGACATGGCACGCACCCACGGCCGTCACGGCCGCCTCTACATCGGCGCGACCACTTCGGCCGCCGCCTCGCCCGTCGGAGCCACGAAGTCGTGGACGCTCGACGCACAGACCGACTACGTCGACGCGACCGCCCAGGGCGACAGCTCGAAGGTGTCGGTTGCCGGCCTTCCCGGCGGCTCGGGTTCGTTCGAGGCCATCCTCGACACCGCCGTCTACAACGGCGACGTGTTCACCGCCGCCCGCGACGGTCTGTCCCGCAAGTTCTACGCCTACCCCGACGGTGCGACGAACACGCAGTACTGGTTCGGTACGGCGTTCTTCTCGGCGTCGGCCACGTCGTCGGTCGACGGCGTGAACACCGTGTCCGGCACCTTCGCCGGAGCCACCGACATCATCGCCGTCGGCATCGCCTGATGTCGTCGGGGAAGAAGGTCAAGGCGATTGAAGTTCCGGGGGGCGCGCTGGTCCGGCTCGAGACTGATCTCGAGTTTGGTGAGGTGGCGAAGATCGCTGACAAGCACGGCCTGAACTGGCTGTACTTGCTTTCTTCCCCGGAGCTCGGCACGGGCACGGCGCTCGTCGATCTGTACGCATTGGCGTGCCGGTCGGCGGGCGTCGACGTCCCGGCGAAGGTGACTGCTCGGATGCTGATGGACGCGGTGCAGGACGTCGATGACGACCTGCCCGAGTACTACCAGGATTCCCACCCAAAAGGGGACGCCCCGACGACGGGCTGATCTGGGCGGTGTACAAGCTCACCGGTTGGCCGTTCGATGTGATCCGCCGCCAGTCGGTGCGTGACCTGAAGCTGCTGACCGAGGCGGAAGAAGTCATTGATTGGGACCCGGTCCCTGATTTGTCGTGGATGAAGGGGGACCAATGAGCGCGACCGAGCGTCTGCAACTCCTCATCACCGCCAACGGGACGCAGGCCGTCAACGAGCTCGGCAAGATCAGCCGTGCGGCGAAGGCCGACATCGGTTCGGCCGAGCGGTCGATCGACGGACTCTCCGCGGGACTCACACGTTTCGGTGCCGCCAGCCTCGTGGCTGGCGGCGTTGCCGCGCGTGGCCTCTACTCTGCCGCCGAGGCGGCGCAGGGGCTGGCCGACTCGGTCGACAAGGCCGACGCCACGTTCGGGTCGGCATCGCAGCTCAGCGGGTTCGCCGATCGTGCCGCGAAGTCGATGGGGCTCAGCAAGGAGGCGGCGCTCGACGCCGCTTCCGCCTACGGGCTGCTGCTGCAGCAGGCCGGTCTCGGTAGGGCTGGTCTGGCCGAGACGTCGTCGCAGTTGGCGCAGCGCACCTCCGACCTTGCGGAGCGTTTCAAGAAGCCGTACGAGGAAGTCCAGAAGGCCATCGAGAACGTCCTCAAGACGGGCTCCAACAAGTCGCTCAAGGGACTGTTGGGCATCGACGTTCAGATCGACCCGGCCGACATCAAGGGACTCGACACCGCCGCCAAGACCACGAAGATCTATCAGGAGATCCTGCGCCAGACCGCTGACTCGGCAAACTTCTTCATCGAGTCCACCGACGACATGGGCGTCCGGTTCGCTCAGGTGCAAGCCGAGATGAAGAACGCTCAAGCCGACTTCGGTGAGGCGGCACTCCCCGCCATCACGCGGGTCCTCGAGGCCGGCGTGCGTCTGTTCGAGATGTTCGACTCGCTCCCTGAGCCCGTGAAGGAAGCGGTGGGCGCGCTCGCCACCCTCGGTACCGTCGGGGCGCTGGCGGGTGGCGCACTCTCGTTGGCTGGCGGCGGGCTGTTGAAGCTGATCCCCACGCTCAAGTCCGGTGTCGACGCTTTCAAGGCGGGTGAGGGTGCGTCGGGAAAGATGGCTGGCGCTCTGCGTGCCGTGAACCCCGCCGCGATCTTCGCGGCGGTCGGTGTCGCGTCGATGGTCGGCGATCTCCTGTCGGCGGAGGCTCGGCTCAAGGGCGTCGATCGCGCTGCCGCTGATCTCGCTACCACGCTGGCTGGCTCGCAGAGTGAGGACCCGTACGCCGACCTCGGCAACACGGTCATCGACAACGTCCGCGACGTGTCCGGAGCGAGCGACGTGCTCGACACGCTCGGCCTCGACGCGGCGAAGTCGGGGCAGCTCGCCGTGCAGGCGGGCAAGGACTGGTCGACGTTCCTCAAGGACTACAAGTCCGAGATCGAGCGGTTCGACCCGAGCATCTTGCAGGGCCTGACGCCGGACCTCTCGCAGCCCCTCGACCGGTCGTTCGACAACCCGTCGAAGCTGCTGCGCGAAGGGCTCGACGAGATCCCCGCCTCGATCCGGCCTGTGATCCAGGGCCTGCTCGACATGGCCGACGCTGGCGACCTCAACGGCGACCAGTTCCGCGCCATCGTCGAGTCGTTCGGTGCCGCCAGTGGCGCGGCCTCGGCGACCGCCGACGACATCACGAAGCTCGCCAAGGCGCTCGACATCCTGCCGGCCAGCACGATCGAGGCCCAGGGCGCGACCGCTGACCTGAACCTGGCGCTCGACGATTCGGCACCGTTCGAGACGCGTCTCGCCGCGGCGCAGCGGCTGGCTGCCGCGTTCCCCGAGGCAACGAACGAGGCGGGCGTGCTCGCCTTCGCCATCAGGGACGTGGACGGCGCTGCCGGCGACGCGGCGGGCAAGGTCGACAAGTTGGCGACGGCGCTCGACGGCATCGCCTCCGGTGCGCCTGACGCCCTCGGGGCATACGCCGACGCCATGAGCGCTGCAGGTTCCGCCGTCGACTCGGTGGGCGCAGCGAACGACCGACTGGCGGCGGCGAACAAGAAGCTGGCCGACCTCACGAACCGCGACACCGCCGCCATCCAGTCGGCGTACGACCGGGTGATCGACGCCAAGCAGCGGCTCGACGACATCTTGGCTGGGGACGGCAACAACCTCGAGCAGGAGTCGGTGGAGACTCAGCTTGCACGGGCCCGTGCCCAGCTCGCCGAGGCGAACACGCGACTGGCTGTGACCCCTGGTGATGCTCGGGCGCAGACGGCGAAGGACGAAGCGCTTGCCGACATCGAGCGGGCCATCTCGCGCCGTCAGGAGTTGAAGCGCACCGCCGACGACACGGCACGGCAGATCCGCGACGCACAGAAGAACATCGCCGACGCTCAGAAGTCGTACAACGAGGCGACGCAGGCGGCGACGCCCGAGGCGATCGCTCAGGCGAAGGCCGAGGTGGCGAAGGCCGAGGAGGACCGCATCACGGCGCTGGCACGGTTCGCCGCCGGTGTCGCCAACGGCACCGTGAGCGTCGACGCCTACAAGGCCGAGCTCGACCGTCAGGTGGCGTCGGGGATCATCTCGCCGGAGGCCGCAGCGACGCTCAAGGGTGAGATGGACGACGTCGCCGTGCAGGCGGGCCTCGCAGCCGTGGCGCTCGGTGGACTGGCGACGCTCGCCAGCCAGATCGACCCGACATCGTGGTTCCGTGGCCTGTTTGCCGGGAGCGGCGCTGGCGGCAGTGCTGGCGGAAGCGACTCGATGGATTGGCTCAGGGATACGTTCGGCGGCGGCACGTCTGGCGGCACCCCCGTTGGCTCACCGAACCGACCGACGGCCACGGGCCCCGGCCTGCCGTCGAACCCGAAGAAGGGCGATTGGGGCGTGGACCGCAACGGCGTCAAGTTCCAGTACAACGGCTCAAAGTGGGTTCTCGCATCAGAGGCTCTGGCGGGTCGCGCCTCTGGCGGGCCGATGGTCGCGGGCCAGGAGTACACGGTCGGCGAGAACGGCCCGGAGCGTCTGCGCCTCGGCATGTCCGGCTACGTCGTGAACGCCGGGGTGACTGCTGCCCGCGAGGGTCAGCGCACCGGGGCACAGGCCCCAGCCATCAACGCCCCGATCACGATCACCGAGGCGTACCACCCCCGCGAGACGGCGGCACAGGTGGTTCGCAAGCTCCGGTCCAAGCAGTTCCTGGTGGGTGGCTGACATGGGATTCGCGCACAACGCCAACCACAGCCAGCTCCATATCAACAGCATCCCGCTGATGGCTCCGTCGTGGCGGGTCCTGAACCTGCAGGTGTTGCAGTCCGGCGCACAGGTTCGCGGCAGCGATGTCGTGATCCCCGGTGTCGCCGGGGTGAAGGCGCGCCGTCGCCGCCAGACCGCCACTGAGCACACGCTCGAGATGATGATCCTCGGCGACGTCAACGTGAGCAACGCCACGTACAGCAACGCTATTCAGGGCGTGCAGTCGAACGTGAACTATCTCCGCTACTACGTCGTCGACCCGCCCGCCACGACGGCAGGCACCCACAGCGCGACGCTGACGCTCGCTGACGGGACGACGGACACGACGCCCGTGCATGTCACCGGGTTCGAGGTTGGCGACTCCATCGGGTTCGGCAAGCTCCGGGCGACGTTGGACATCTCGATACCCGCAGGGGTGTTCGGCTGATGGCGGCGATATTCACGCTGCCCGCACCGATCGCCGAACCGACCCGCCGACTCACCGTCAAGGTCAACGGGACGACGCTCACCGAGCGCAAGGCGGTGTCGTGGCAGGACATCGGGTCGGGCGTCGGCAACGGCACGTTCTCGCTGCTCAACGACGACACGCAGAACAGCATCTGCACCATCGGCGCGCTGGTCACGTTCGAGCTTGACGGCGACCCGGTGTTCCGGTGGTTCATCGAGAACATCAACAAGACGCAGCAGTCCGAAGGCGAGGAGGCCGAGCAGGTCACCGTGTACTCCGGGCGCGCCACGGCATCGCTGTTGGAGCAGGTCATCGTGTACCCCTCGACGGGCATCTACGAGGTGCCCGCGGGGCAGTTCGTGGCGGGCCTGCGGGTGGCGACGAAGCCTTACAGCGACGAGCGCCACCTCGGGTGGATGGAGCCCGGATTCGATGCGAGCGCGTGGGGCAGCGCCGTCGAGGTGTTGTCGCCGGCAGGCCCGTTCCGCCCCGAAGGCTTCCCCGACCCCGCCGCCGAGTGGATCTGGTTCGAGGCGGCGTCGGGCGGCGAGCATCCGACCGGGGATTCGTCGTACTTCCGCTACACGTTCACGCCAGGCGGTGCGGTGTTCGCCGTCAAGATCTTCTTCGCCGCCCTCGAAGAGGTCGAGTTGTACCTCGACGGCGTGCTGATCGCCCGCACCGACCCGGCGCTCGACACCGACGTGGGCCAGGTGGCCCGCTCGGTGACCGTCGAGGTCAACGGGGCGAACGCTCACACACTGGCGGCACGGGTGACGCACCTCGTGTCGGGCCTGGCGGGGTTCCTCTGCACCATCTATGAGCACGACTCCGCGACGGTCGTCGCTCGCACGTCGTCGGCATGGGACGCAGTCGACGCGGCGACACAGCCCGGCATGACGCCCGGTGCGGTCGTCAACCAGCTCGTCGCCGAAGCCATCGCCCGCGGCGCGATCCCCAGCGTCACGTTCTCCTTCAACGTCACCGACGACTCCGCATCGAACACCTGGCCGCCGATCACCGGGGACTTCTCCGTACGGATCGGCGACACGCTGCTCGACGTGGTGCAGCAGTTGGGCGAGTCGTGGGTCGAATGGGCGATGGAGGTCGGCGGCGGCGGACAGTTGCTCGCCATGTGGATCGCACCGGGTATCGACATTCCTGGCGGCGGTGTCGGCACCGGTCGCGGCGGTGCGTCCGGCGTGACGTTCGCCGAGGGCGTGAACTGCACAGAGATCCGTCACGAGGTGACCGGGTGAGCATCCGTAACGTCATCCTGATTCGTTGGGGCGACGGGTTCATCGAGGGCGTCGTCGAGGACTCCGAGACGACGTACGGCCGCAAGGAGACGCTGCTGTCGATCAGCAACGTCACGTCGGGACCGTCGGCCCTGTGGACGGCGTACGCCACCATCGTGCCGATCTCTGTGCCTGAGGTGTCGATCGTCGTCGGGATCGAACCGGAGGACACCGGGGACGAGCCGTACTCCGCATTCGACATCGGCGACGCGGTGACGTGCGACGACATCGACGGCACGCCGACCTCGTATCGGGTGGCGGCGATCTCGTGCAACGAGGACGACGACGGCAACCTGTCGTGGTTCCCCGAGCTTGCCACGGCCCGCGACATTCAGGCGCAGCGGTGGGAACGCTGGCTGCGCCGCACCGCCAACGGGACACTCGACGGCCGCTCGAGGGCGGCCACGCCGACGTCGCCGAGCATCATCAACGCCGGCAAGGTCAACGTCCAGGAGTTCACGTTCTCGACGGGTGGCGGGTCCGAGGCGCTGATCGGCGACCGTGGGTCACCTGCACGCCTGCGCGAGAACATGCTGCTGTACCGCGGCAACGGCGAGGCCGACGTGGCGGGCATCTCGGGCGACACGACGGCGTCGGTGGAGATCGACGCCGTTGGTATCGGTGAGTCGATCACGATCGCCGACACCGAGGCCGACGGGTTCAACGACTTCGCCGCTGCGGAGTACGCGCCGGCCAACTCACTACTGAACGTCGAGGTCACCGCCAACGGCGGGCATGTGGGCGTGAACTTCACCGTCCTCGGTGTGACAACGCAATGAGGGAGAACTGATGACACTCGATGCTGAACGAGCCGCGCACTCGGGGCGACAGGGCGACGATTGGGCGCGCTCGTGGTCGCGTGCGACCGAGACGCGCACGTTCGATCTGCCGTCGCTCGTGGTGCAGATGTGGACGGTCGTCGATGGCGTGAAGGGCACGCTCATCGCGTCGTCGGTGGTCGCCGAGCAGACCGGCGACGTCGTCGCCATCGACACCACCGACTGTGACTTCACTGGGCCTGCGGTGACGTTCGCCTGGAAGATCGCCGCCGCCGACACCGAGACGATCGCACCCGGCACCGGGTACGTGATCGAGGCGCAGTGTGAGATCGACGGCGACGTGACGACGTTCTTCCCGGCGTTCTGGTGGGAGTGCATCTCGCAGTTTGCGGTGGAGCAGTGACCGACACCTGGACGGCGACACTCACCGCCGACGAGTGGACGACGACCGTCACCGCCGAGGCGTGGACGTCGAACGACTTTCCCGGCGTCGAGTTCGTGACGCAGGTCGTGCAGTCGGGCGCTGTGACCGCTGGTACCGGCGACGGCGCGGCAACCGTCGACGCGGTCGCGCTGACGAACTTCACGGTGTCGACGCTCACCCTGTCGGCGTTGAACGCTTCGATCAGCTCGACCGTCGCGGTGAACGACACGGTCCTGATTGCGGGTGGTGCCGACGCCGGCACCTACACCGTGACGCAGTCGGGCGCGCCGTGCCTGACGATCATCGACCCGCAGCCGACGACGGTACGGGTCAACGACGTGTCGGCGGGTGCGGTGTGGTACGTCCTCGTCGGGACGGTGTGGGTTCCGCACGCCACGGCGCAGGCGTTGGCGGCGGCGACCGGCGCAGCGCTCGGGCACATGATCTCGGCGTTCATCAAGGTCGACGGCGACACGTACGGCGACCCGCTCCTCACGCCGCAAATCGTCCACGAGGACGATCCGCCTGTTTACATCGCCACGTTCATCGAGAGTGACGATTGGGAGTTCGTCGGTCTGTATGACGGCCATTCGCCGGACTACGCCACCCCGGCATCGCTGACACTGTCGGCACGCCAGCCGATCGTCGGCGACGTCTACTTCACCCGCGGGTTCTACGACATCAGCGGGCTTGCCCCGCTCGCTCCGCCGCGGGAGACGGACGTCTCCACGTTCCGTTGCGGCTACATCAGCCAGAACAACGGACTGAACCTGCCGGTGCAAACCCTGTTCATCGAGAAGGAACAGCCGGGCGGGGGCATCACCAACGACGCGACGATGATCAAGATCGCCGACCCAGTGGCGCTCGGCCTCGACGTGGCGTCGACCGACGTCTCGTTGGCGCTCGAGGAACTGGCCGCGGGCGGTGGTGGCGGCGGGTCCGGCGATGTCGTTGGGCCGGCGTCGTCGGTCGACGGCCGTCCGGCGCTGTTCGACGGCACGACGGGCAAGCTGCTCAAGCAGGCGTCGGCCGCCCTCGGCACGGCGGCCTTCACGGCGTCGACCGACTACCTCGGTGCGACGGCCGGTGCTGGCGGTGCGCTTTCGGGCAACTTCCCGAACCCCGGCCTGAACGAGGAGACGGTGCAGGACATCGTCGGCGCGATGTTCTCGGGCAACACCGAAACCGGCATCGCCGCCACCTATGACGACACGAACGCCAAGGTCGACCTGGCCGTGTCGACTCAGACGGTTGATGTCGTGTCGAACGTGGCGACGTCCACGATCCTCGGTCGCTCCACGGCCGGGAGTGGTGATAGCGAAGAGCTCACCGCCGCCCAGGCCCGTACGATCATCGGCATCGGCACGACCGTCCTCGCCCCCACGATCTTGGCGAACACGACGGTGGGCGCGGGCGGCACCGCGACGCTGTCGGTGTCGGGCCTCGCGGCGACGGGCTGCACGTTCTTCCGGTGCCGGCTCTACGGCCTCGTCGAGTCCACGTCGATCGACCGTGAGAACATCATCCTCCGCTTCAACGGCGACACCGGATCGACCTACACGACATCAGGCGGTGCGGCGGCGACGTCGATCACGATCGGTGAACTGCCCGCCAGTATCACCAACGCCAACCGCGCCGGATTGATCGAGTTCACGATTGCGACCCGGCAGGGCTGGTGGACGATGGTCAGCGGCGAAGGCGCGACGGTGCGCGACACGGCGACGGTGTCACGCAACAACGAGTCGTTCGACGCCTGGTCCGGCTCCGTGAGCGCGGCGCTCGACTCGTTCTCGCTCGCCGGCACCAGCGACTTCGCTCAGTACACGCGCCTCCTCGTTGAAGGGATCGCGTGACGTACGGGTCGCAGGTCTGGGCGCTCGACGACACCGCTACGGCGTGGACGATCGACGTCACCGGCACAGCGACAGCCGCTCCGATCTACGGCCCGCCCCGAGCGAACCAACTCACATCCCCGTACCAATCGTGGTTCCAGGTCGACCGCACCATCCGCGACGGGGCGACGGCGACCCTCGACGTCCTCGACACGCTGCCGACGATCTCGGGCTACACGATCCCCGCCACCCGTGCCGACTTCGACTCGTCCGGCAACCTCTACGTGATGACGGCAGACACGACGCTGCCGCCAGGATCAGGTAACCGTTCGGTCCACAAGTGGAACGGCTCGGCGTGGAGCCTCGTCACTGCCGCTTTCAGCGTTTCGTTCAACCACATCGACGCCCGCCGCACCGGCTACCTGTTGATCTGCAACGCCGCGAGTTCGACGTCGCAGGCGATCTGGCTCGAGCTGTCGGGGGCGACGACGGCGACGGCGTGGGACCCGTTGACGTCGTCGGGCGGGCCGGGGATGACCGGGGTTGTCAACTCGGCGATCTGGAACGGCACCGACGGCCTGGCGTTGTTCGTCCCCGTCGCCGCCAGCCGCCCCACGTACGCCGGCATCTACGCGTTCGACACCGCCAACGGCACGTCGTCGGGCCCGCACCAGTTCGGCTACACCTGGGCGTCGACTGCGACCACCTATCCCGTGCCTGAGACGATGGTTCGCGATCAGCTCGGCGGGCATTGGCTCGTCGTCAGAACGGGATTGAACGATCACGAGGTCGTCCGGTTCGACAGTGCAGGGCTCACCGTCACCGAGGGGCCGTACGACGTGAACCCCGGCTCACCGTTCATCGACGCCATCGGCTTTCACGGTTCCCCGCTGCTCGGCCCGATCCCCGAGGAGCCGACCGCAGGCGGGATCTTTCTCGCTCGCGGTGTTCTCGGGGCCGGTGCCGGACTCGTCCTCGGTTGAAGGAGGCGCAGATGAGCAGTCTCAGCATTCCGGCGGCGACGCTCGGCGACGCCCCCAACAACGTCGCGGCCAACAACGTGTGGACGGTCGGCATGATGTCCGAAGGGCTCGCCCTCTCGGGGCCGACGCGCTGGTGCATCCCGCAATTCAAGGCCACCGCCACCACGCCCACGATCCGCGTCGAACGCAACCTCGCCGTGGCGTGGGACAAGGTGCGGTGGGCGTCGATCCCCGAGTACCAGACCACCAACCCGTTCGCCTCGGTGAAGGTGCCGTGGCGTGAGGTGTGGCGTGTCGCCGAAGGCACCGACGGCATGGTGATCGTGTGGCTTCCCGACGGTGGGCGCTACGAGATCCTGAACCTGCGACGCGCCGCCGTGTTCTTCGGCCCGTACGTGTGCGACCACATGCACTACGTCCCGCCGCTCGGATGCAACCCGGAGACGCACACCGTCCGCGGTGCAGGGCAGCTCAGCCGCCTCGACGGCCTGTTGACCGTCGACATGTTGGACGCCGGCCTGATCCCCACGGCGCTGTCCTTCGCCGCTCGCAACGTGCAGTTCGGCCCCGACGCCACCTACGTCGCACCCGCCACCCGCGTCGAGCATCGCAAGGTGTCCCAGCGTGCCGACACCGGCATGGACCCGCTGCTGTTCATGAACCCCGGCGGGACACGGTTCCGCCTCGACGTCACCGACAACGACATCGCCCGTTGGCTCGACTCGCGCGGCTACCCCACAGCGAAACGTCGCACCGCCGGCATCGTCGCCATCGCACTGCGCGACTACGGGATCTGCCAGACCACGACGTGCGCGCTCCGCCCGTACATCGAGACGGAGGGGATGTTAAACGCATCAACTGCAACGGCGTGGCGTGAGCACGGGCTGACGACGATGTCGGACTTCCGCACGCTGCTCGACGGCCTGGTGACCGTCGACCGATTGAAAGTGGTGAACCCCGCATGACGCCCGTTCACCTGATAACAGGTGCGGCGCTCCTGGCGTCGACCACGATCGCCAACGCTGGCGTGCAGGTCGCCGAGGCTGCCACGCAGGGCGGCACAGCCGTGCCCGCGTACACCTCGGCGGGCGTCGCAGCGATGGCCGTGGGTGCCCTCGTGTGGACCGTGAAGAAGGCGGCCGGCGGCGAGCTCGTCGCGAGGAAAACGGCTGACACCGAGGAGATGCTGGTGAAGCTCGTGGCCGACAGCGCCGAGCAGCAGCGCCGCCTCATCGAGATCATCGCCAACGACAACCGCCGAGAAGATCGCCTGTATCGAGCGATCGAATCGGGGCGCTTCCCTCGAGGACTGGAGGACGGCAATGGCTGAGCACACCGACCAACGCAGAATGATGCGAGCGCTCGGCGTGTCGCTCGCCTTCACGCTCGTGCTGTTGGCGGTGTCGCTCGTCGGGCTGATGCGTGCACGCGAACGCCCGTGGGACCCGCTCGGCGAATATCCGATCCAACGTGTCGATTCGAAGATCCCAGGATACGACACGCCGTCGGCGTTCCTGTCGTCCGGTGAGATCATCGTCACCGGGACGAAGTGCGCCAATCAGGCGACGCAGGTCACCGGGCGTGTTTCGTGGGTCGAGGTCGCCCCCGGCGGCATGATCGTCGCACTCCCCGTCGGGTCGACCAACCGAACCAAGGGCTGCACCACGCAGACGTTCCGCAACGACTTCCCCGCCGACGTGGTGGCACGCGTCGAACGTCTCGCCAGCCGCGGCGTGTTCATGTCGGTCTGGCAGGTCACCGGCTACGAGACGCCGATCAGGGCCGACCATCCGAGCGACGGGGTGAAGCACCCGTGGCAGTCGCAGAACTTCACGATCGTGTACGACGGAACAAAGGGGAAACCATGACCTTGTCGGCAAGTCAACGAGGGTGGGGTAAGGGCTGGCCGAAGGACCGCAGCGGCGAGATGCTGTGGGTCAAGGCGTTCCGCTCCGGGGCGAAGTGGCAGGTGCACCGCGAGGTCGCACCGATCCTGCACAAGATCGTCAACGACGCCGAGGCGCGCGGGTTCCTGTTCGACCACGGGCCCGCCGACACCAACGACGATTGGGGTTACGCCAACCGTCCGATCGGCGGCACCCGCACCCCGAGCAACCATTCTTGGGGGCTCGCCGTCGACATCAACGCCCAGGACTACCCGCAGGGCCAGCGGCGGCGTGTCCCGCCGCAATGGCTCATCAGCCTGTTCGCCGAATACGGGTGGGCATGGGGCGGCACGTGGTCGCACGCCGATCCGATGCACTTCGAGTACACCGGGACGCCGCACGACGCACGCCGCACCGTCGCACGCATCGCCGGCACGCCGCCGGCACCGACGCCGACGAAGCTGCCCGTGCGACAGGCGTTGGTCATCGGGGCGCGTGGTCGCCTCGTCGAGATCGCACAGTGGGAACTGGCCGTGATCTCGGGAGCGCAGTTCCCCGGTGAGGTCGGCATCTACTGGGGCTTCTTGGAGCACGCCCTGGTCAATCTCGGCAAGGTGCTCGGCAAGTCGTGGGACGGCCACACGCTCGGCGCAGAGCAGTGGAGCGCCATCGATTTCATCTATCTGTCGAAGGGCCACGCGCCCGTCACGTCGTAGGTGCCCCGGCTCACCCGGCCCCCGTGGTTGCCCTCGCGGGCCGGGGTGGTATGAGCCGGGGCTGCTCCCCTAGCGGGAAGCGATCAGCGCTGGCCGCGCGCCTTCTGGATGGCGCGCACCGCAGCCTTGCCCTTGTCGGTCTGCGCCATTCGACGCTGGCCGGGTCCGTCGTAGACGACTTGATCGCGGCGAGCGTCGAGCGCCTTCCGGTCGATCTCGTCGGAAGCCATCGTCTCGAGGATGCCGAGGATCTTCTCCATGCCGCCGATCCCGCCGTCGGTGACGTTGTCCAGTAACCACGTCGACACGGCTTTGGCGTTCCTGACGTGAACGCCTACACGCTCGCGCAGCCCGTCGATAACGATCTGCTGGTCGCCGATCATCGCCGTGAGCCGGTCAACCTCGTAGCTCGCCCCCGTCTCGAGCCGTTCGGTGAGATCGGCGATGCTCCGATGAAGTACGGCGGCGTTGGACGCCTCGCCAGCCAGCCGCTTGTTCTCTGCCTTGAGGGTACGAAGTTCGGCCTCTAGTTGCGTTGCCCGCTCGCTGGCCTCGATGGCTCGACGTTGCGCCGATGCTGCTGCTGCTTTGCCCTTCATGTTGCTCTCCATTCGCTAGGGGTCCGCTACCACAGCGGGACGCCTCGGATCGTACACCCAACCCCATGAAAGAGGAACCCATGATCATCCTGAACCCCGTCCTCGGCGGCAAGATCCGAGGCGTCATCACCACCCTGTTCGCCGTCTACGTCCTCGCCGAGCAGTCGTTCGGCTTCGCCGACGAGACGTGGGCCGGCTGGGTCACCAAGGGTGCAGCGTTCGCCGTGGCCGCCATCCAGATCCTCACGCACGGCACCGAAGTCGGCAACGACGCCATCAGCGGGGACTGAGCGTATGCCGGGGGGAACGTTCGGCGACGCACTCGCCGCCACCCAATCGGGCATCGGCGTGCCGCTCAAAGTCCCGACCATGCTCGCGCTCATGAGCGAGAAGGACCGGGAAGCGGCGTACGTCGCACTCAGGGATACGACGCTGTCGAGTCGCCACCTGGCGCGCGCCATCACCGCGCACCTCAAGGCCATCGGCATCGACGACTCGATCAGCGAAGGGGCCGTGACCTCATGGCGAACCCGGAACCTGTGAACTTCATCGACGCCGTCACCGCGACGGCACCCGAGGACGACGCCGCGAAGGTCGGGCGCAAGCTCGACCGTGAACGCCGCGACCACGCGGCGACGCGGCGTCTCCTCACGGCCGCAGAGGTGCGCCTCGCCGAGCTCGAACGGCTCATGGACCGTTACGCCGCCATCAAACCGGCAGACGCCAAGGTGCCGGCGTGGGTCGCCCCGAAAGCAACGAAGGCCAAGGCGCACCACGCGACGGCGCTGCTCATGCTGTCGGATCTCCATCTCGACGAGGTCGTCGACCTCCACGAAATGGGTGGTATTAACCAATATGACAGAGCCATCGCCGAGCGACGTCTGACCAATGTCGTCGAAGGCGTCGTCAAACTCACCTCGCACTACGTAGCCGGGGTGACGTTCGACGGGATCGTGGTGGCGCTGAACGGCGACATCCTGACCGGCGACATTCACCACGAGCTCGCCGTCACCAACGAGGCACCCACCCCGGCGAGCATCGCCCATTGGGTGCCCCGGCTGGCATCGGCGCTCACCTACCTGGCCGACAACTTCGGCAAGGTGCATGTCCCCTGCACGTCGGGCAACCACGACCGCGACCCCAACAAGCGGCGCACCCCGTCCAAGCAGCGTGAGGAGTCGTCGCTCGCGTGGATCATCTACAACTGGCTGGCCGACATGCTGCGCGGCGATGAGCGGATCACGTTCTCGATCACGACGTCGCCCGGTCAGGTGTACCCAATCTACGGGACGGTGTTCCATCAGATACACGGCGACCAGTTCCGCAGCGCCGGCGGCATCGGTGGCCTCTACCCGTCGATGCTCAAGTACCTGCACCGCATGGATTCGCTGTACGCGTCGCAGGGTCAGCGCGTCGACTACCACCTTCTCGGCCACTGGCACCAGTACCTGACCGGCCCCAACTTCATCGTGAACGGGTCGCTCAAGGGGTACGACGAATACGCCAAGACGTCGGGGTTCGGATTCGAGAAGCCACGTCAGGCGCTCGCCGTCGTCACACCCGAGCGCGGCGTCGTTCAGCAGATGCCGGTGTACGCATGACCCCCGTCGAGGTCACATGGTGGGACGCAGCGGCGGGCATCGCCGCGTGGACTGACGTCGAGGACCTGACCGACGAGATGCGGATCATTCGCACCGTCGGCATGTTGGTCGCCACCGACGAGAACCACATTCTCCTCGCCCTGTCGTACGACGCCGAGACGAACCACGTCGACACGACGTTGAAGATCCCGCACCCGATGGTGCTCGACATCGTGTACCTCGAGCCACCCCCGCGCCGTCGGTGGTGGCAGCGTCGATAGACGATCCGCTATGTCGATAGTTCGCTGTCGCTCGGGCGTCCTCGGCGAAAGCGTGCTGTCGATCCCATCGCCACCAAGCAACCAGTCGCCCCCGCCCCACGGTCCCCCCGCCGTCGAGGGCGGGGGCATTGTCGCGTCGGTGGTGTGCTTGCAAGATTTCTCGGATTCGGTGTTGCTTTTCAGAAACCGCCGTCCTATCTTGGACAACGTGACCAGCGGCGGACAGTTCCTCACCAGCGCAGAAGCGTCCGATCTCGTGGGCCTCACGCAGCGAACCTTCAACCGCCGTGTCGCCGCCGGCGTCATCGTCCCCACGCTGACGCTCCCCGGCCCGAAGGGTCCCCGCCTGTTCGACCGTGCCTACATCGAGGGCATCGCCGCCGAGATGAGCGCCGCATGACCGGCATGAGCGAGAAGCGCATCCCCGTCGCCGCGGTCGAAGCACTCGTCGCCCCCGAGCGGTGGGCCACCGTCGCAGAGTTGGAGGTGGCGTCGTGAGCGACTGGTCCGTCCCCGTGGAGTGCATCACCACGAGTGCCTTCGCCGCCACCACCAACGGCGGGCGCGTCCGCGTCGCCGAGATCGTCCACGCCGACCGCCCCGGCACCATCCCCAACAGCGACGCCGGATGGTCGATCGTCGCCACCGTGAAGGGTCGACGAGACAACGTCTACATCGGGCCGTTCCCGTCCAAGACCGCCGCCGAGGCGTGGTGCAACACGCACCTGCCGATCACCTAGCCCACCCCCAGCCACGAAAGGAAACGCCATGACCCTTGCTTCAACGATGCCCGAAACCGATCCGCTGCCGCCGCTGCACCTCGAACGCCTCTCCCACGAGGTGATCCTCCGCTCGGTCGCACGCACGCTCAGCACCCGCCACCGCGGGTCGTTCGGTGCCGAGATCGCCGCACTCGAGCGGGTCGCCGACGACCTCGTGGCCCGCACCTACCACGAGAAGGCAACCGCATGACCGCCGTCATCCACTCCGTCGACCTCATGGAAGTCACGCCCGACGACGTGACCGTGAGGACACACGACCACTTCGCCGTCGCCCGGATCTGCGGCGTGACGATCTACCCGCAGTTTGGTCGGCGCAAGACCGTCGAGGAATACCTCGGGCAGCTCGAGCAGATCGGCGAACGCCTGGCCCGCGAGGCCCGACGTGCCGGCCACGCCCACCGCACGGAGTTGCGAACACGACTGCTCGCCGAGGCGGTGGCGTCATGAACGTCGACCTCACCCTCGAACACATCACCGCCATCAAGCGACTGCGGGACCGCTGGCCCGGAACCAACACCGACACAAGCCGTGACGTCGCCGTCCTCGAAACGCTGCTGCCCCGCCCCATCGCCGTCGGCGACACGGTGAGCGGTCGCTACGACCGCTACGGCGATGACGCCCGCGTGCTGTGCATCGACGGCGATACGGCGTGGGTCAAGTACGACGACGGCTCTCGGTACGCACGCTTCCTCAATGAGCTTACTCGGGTGGCGTCGTGAGCATCCTTGCCGACATCGCGATCGTGGTCGGCGTGATCGTCGCCATCGGGGCGCTCGGATGCGCCGTCGACTGGCTGATGACGCGCGGCGAACACCGCAGCGGAGAGCTTGGATGAGCGGCGTCGTGGTCGGCGCGCTCATCATGCTCGCGTCGCTCGCCGCGGCGTTGTTCGTGGGAGCGTTCCTGCGAGCTGGCAGCGGGCGTGAAGCGTCGGACCTCCACGACCCCACCCCGATGATCGCCGAGCGTCGCCAACGCTACGCCGAGCTCGACGCTCAGATCGACGCCGCACGCGACGTCACACCGTTCGCCGTGGTGCGTGACGACATCGCCACCGCCGCCGACCGCGCCATCGACGCAGCCGTGCGACCGGCGAAGGAGGTCGAAGGGTGAAGGCCGCATCGCTCTGCGCCGGCATCGGCGGGCTCGACCTCATCCTCGAAGCGATGGGGCACACGGTGGCGTGGCACGCCGAGTACGACGCCGCACCGTCCGCTGTCCTGGCGCACCACTGGCCCGGTGTCTGCAACGTCGGCGACATCACCACCGCCGACTGGTCGGCGTGCGAGCCGGTCGACATCATCGCCGCCGGTTACCCCTGCCAGCCCTTCTCGACCGCCGGACGCCGGCAAGGAACCAACGATGAACGACACCTCTGGCCGGCTGTTCTCACTGCCATTGTTGACCTACGACCCCCGCTACGTCCTGTTGGAGAACGTCAGGGGCCATCTCTCGCTCGGGTTCGACACCGTCGCCGGCGACCT
>Ga0181352_1000469_pt1 | contig 17319 bp, 32 predicted proteins | sample Fa13VDMLBSN_FD_130103 | JGI IMG/M metagenome (GOLD analysis project Ga0181352, IMG submission 130103) | Freshwater viral communities from Lake Michigan, USA - Fa13.VD.MLB.S.N | ecosystem: Environmental > Aquatic > Freshwater > Lake | place: USA: Michigan | collected 2013-09-23 | reverse complement strand
GGCGGTCAGGTGTTGCTTAACAACATTTTGTGTGCGGCTTTCAACTTCTATTACAATGACCCGGTTGCCGGCCTGCGCCCCATACAAGCGGTGTTTTTTGACCGGAAGTGGTTCATTACTAGCCAAGGCACGATTAAGTACACCAGTGCGGTGTCTTACGAAGGCCAAACGCGGCTTTACGGGTCGGCTGGGACCAATTTGGTGCAGTTGTATGGTGGCGGCACTGCGAATGTGTCGAGCACCATCAAAAGTGCGTTGTGGCCTATGGGCGACCCGATTCGGGATAAACAGGCACTCAAGTTCGGGGTAGAGGCTATTATCAGTCAGAGTGGCGGGTTTACGGCCACTGTTGATAGTGAGATTGGCAGCAGCCCGACTTACGCTTTGGCGGATAACCAGATTATTTGGACCAATTTTTTTGGCACTCCGGTTGGTTGGACAAATAATGCCAGCGCCACAATTGGCTGGATTAACGCTGGTTATCAGTTGTATAAAAGTGATGCCCAGCAATGGGGTAAATATCTTGGTTTAACCTTGAGTTCCAATTCGGCGGGCATTGTGGTGAGCACGCTTGAAATGGAGCACGAACTCAGAGCGAGGTTCTGATGCCTGTACCCAATACGTTTGCGAATGCGACGACGACCATCCCGCTTTCGCAGTTGGATAACAACTTTGCGACAGCAATTACGTTGGGCAACACGGCCATTCAGCTAGGTAACACCGTTACCACGTTGAACAACATGACCATGGCTAACGTGACCATCTCAAGTGTTTCGACGCCAATTACGCCCGCGCAGGGTGGCACTGGTTTGACCACGCTCACGGCAAACAATGTGTTGCTTGGGAATGGCACAAGCAATGTAACCTTTGTTGCTCCTGGCACTAACGGAAACGTTTTAACGTCCAATGGAACGGTTTGGTTGAGTCAAGCCCCTTCTGCTGGCTCCGTTACTGGCACGCTTAAAAATGTCCAGGTCTTTACCTCATCCGGCACCTACACGCGCACGAGCGGCGTTACCACGGCGGTTGTGGTGGCTGTTGGTGGGGGTGGTGGTGGTGGTTCTGCATTATTTAGTGGCTCCAGCCAGAATGGCAGCACTGGAGGAACAACTTCATTTGGCTCTCATGTCAGCGCCGTTGGAGGTAGCGGTGGAGCTGGGGCTGGTGGTACTGCTACCACCTTTGGGCTTGGTGGTGCTGGTGGTACTGGGGGAACTGGGGCCACTATAGCTATTAAAGGCGCTCAAGGTTCAAATGCTTTTATGAGAAATGGTGGTTGCGTTTCTCGTGAAGGATCTGGTTTTGGCGGTGGGGAAGGCGGCGGGAAAACTGTTCTTAGTAATACGTCTGGCATTGCTGGAACCGCTGGTAACGCTGGTGTTCGCGGTGGCGGCGGAAGTGGTTCTTCTTCTGTAGACTACGGTCAAGGCGGTGGCGGTGGCCAAGGCGAGATTTGTATTAAATACACTACTACTGTGGGTGCGACTGAAACTGTTACTATTGGTGGCGGCGGTGCTGGAGGCACTTCTGGTAACGGCAGTGTTCCGGGTGGCGGCGCTGGCGGCGCTGGCTACATCATCGTGTATGAATACAGCTAATGTTGCTTTCTATGTTTGCTCCTCCTGGCGTTCCATCACCAGAGGATTTGGTCAAGTTTTATGTGGAGAAGAAAGTCATGAATTACGCAATGGTACAGGGTGGCGTAATTGTAAACATCATTGATTGGGATGGTGTTACGCCATACACGCCGCCTGAAGGGTGCGAATTGCATCAGTGGGATGGGCCAATGAGCATTGGCTGGCTGTGGGTTGACGGTGCGCCTGTTGATCCCAATCCTCCGCCGCCTCCTGAGCCTGAAGTTCCTGCCGTGCCATCAGAAGGCCCCACGGTGATCTGATGCTTCAAACAAAGCCCATCACCCTCGGAAGATTGACCGGAGCTATCTACGACTTTCCGGTAAGTGGCGATGTGTTGCCCATGCACCAGCATGGCGAGGGCGATGTGCATATTACTGTGGTGGCGCGTGGCAGCTTCAAGGCGCATGGTAATGGCTGGGAGCGGGTTCTGAGTGCCGGTGATGTGGCTGATTGGAAGCCTAATGATCCGCACGAGTTTGTTGCGCTTGAGGATAACTCGCGCATTGTGAATATTATCAAGGGGTGAGCATGTCGGCAGAGATTGATCCGCGCGATTTTGGTCGGCTCGAAGCCGAGGTTCAGCAGTTGCAGGACCAAGTGGCGGAAATTGCAAGCGACATGAAAGCGGTGCGGTCAGTTCTTGATGCTGCCGGCGGCAGTTGGCGTACTTTGGTTGGCGTGGCCGCTGCGACCAGTGCGGTGACTGCGTTTCTCGTAAAACTCTTTCCTTCGTTCCCGTGGAGGTGAACATGACGAAAGATATGTGGCTTGGCCTTGCGAGGCACGTGTTGACTTTGATTGGCGGCATTTTCGTAGCCAAGGGTCAAATTGACGCAAGTGCGGTGGATACCGTTGTTGGCGCGGCTGTGACCATTGGCGGTGTTGCTTGGTCGGTTGTGGATAAGAAAGGTCGGTAAGATGGGTATTAACGCCTTCACCAAAATGGGGAACACGGTGGTATTCACTGCCGCGACAACTGCGCCCAGCCCGGTGCAGGCGGCTTCTACCAGCCTTGGTGGGAACCAGTACCGCATTATCAACAACGGAACTGTCACGGTGTTTCTGGGTTACGGGTCAACTTCGGCGGAGGCGAGCAACAATGCGGTGGTCGTTACCTCCTCGCAGGCCGCTTTTCCCCTACTTCCTGGCACCGACGAAATTCTTACCTTCGTGCCAAACGCATACTTCACCGGCATTACAAGTGCCAATACGGCGGTGGTCTATATCACGCCGGGGGATGGGCTGTGACACATGCTGAAGGTAGCAAACACAACTGGTGGTGGTGGCGGTAACGGCACAGTTACAAATGTTGCTACCGGCACGGGATTAACCGGTGGTCCTATTACTACAAGCGGAACTATTTCGCTTGCCAATACTGCGGTTACGGCTGGCAGTTATGGCAATGCGGCATCCGTTGGAACATTTACCGTTGACGCGCAGGGGCGTTTAACTGCGGCAGGCAATACCGGAATAACCATACCCGTTGCTAATGTGACGGGTGCAGTCGCTAATACAGTGAACGTGCTTGCCGGCACTGGTTTGTCGGGCGGTGGTGCACTTACTGGTAACGTCACGTTGAGCCTTGCTAACACAGCGGTAACGGCAGGCACTTACGGTAACTCGACTTTGGTGGCGCAAATTACTGTGGACGCGCAGGGGCGTATTACTAGCGCGAGTAATGTTGCTATTTCTGCCGGCGGCTCTGGAACGGTTACAAACGTTGCAACTGGCACTGGTTTAACTGGCGGGCCGATCACGACCACGGGCACGATCAGCCTTGCCAATACCGCTGTAACGGCTGGTTCCTATGGTAGCGCGAATACCGTTGCTACGTTTACCGTTGACGCGCAGGGCAGGCTTACGGCGGCGGCAAATGCGTCGATCAGCATTGGCAACGCCAATTTGGCCAACAGTACTACAACGTTGGGAAACGCGACCCTTACCCTTGGTTCGACCACGAGCACGGTTGGGAACCTTACCCTCACCAACGTAACAGTAAACGGTATGGCGGCGGCTTATACTTTGAAAACGTCGGCTTACACGGCCACCGCAACCGATTATACCATCGCCGGTAACGCTTCTACCGCTGCTTTCTCCGTGACTTTACCTACTGCTGTTGGAATCACGGGCGACATAATTGTTATCAAAAAAGTGGACAGTTCGGCCAACGCCGTGACCGTTGCGACAACTTCTTCGCAGACTATTGATGGAGCCGTAACACGCTCTTTGCCGCGTCAGTATGATGCAATTACAGTGCAATCGGACGGTGCGAATTGGATCATTATTGGCAGCGTTGCGGGCCGTAATGGCACGGCGGGCAGCTTCTAATGGATTTTGACACTCTGAGCATTGTAAAGTTTGGGGATGTGGAATCCTTAAATGTGTTCTTGTTCGAGAATGGTTTGCAGCACCGGCTATTTAGGGACACGTTTTTCGACCAGGGCATTACTGTCCCGGCTTTTCCCTTGATTGATGCGGACCCAAACAATCTGGACGATTGGCTTTTGGCGCATCAGGTCGAGCACCAATCCTTCGCAAATCTCTTGGGTTTGGACAATCCTTTTGATATGTTGGACACGGATTGGAATGACGAGTCAGATTTTTATGATTGGCTTTCCAGCCATTTGTCCATTCATCAGGCAATAGCCAGTTCGTTGGGGTTGACGTAAATGGTGGCACCTAGCCCAGTTCTGAAGCCCGCGCCGGCCACAACGGGAATGGGCGAAAAGACCGCTCCGCCTGACGTGATGGGGGCGATGAAGCGCGCCAAGGGCAAGGCGCCAGCGCAACCGGGCAAGCAGATGACGCCCGTGCAAATCGTGCAAGACGTGATGCAGAAGTCCGGCGAAGACCCGAGCACGGCGCAAGAGTTTCTGCGCAACTGCGACAAGTTGGTGACGATGAATCTGGCGCAGTCGGTCCAGATTGGTAACACGTTGTTTTTGTTACTAAAAATGGATGAGCGCGGTCAACCTTTACCGCAAGGCGCGGGCAATATGTTGACCTTTACGGCTGAAGAAGATGCAATCGAACAGCGGCTTAGTGTGCTTCCTAACACCTTGCGTCAGCTTGGGTTTAACAAAGTGACATTACGCACAGACGATCAAGGCGATATTGCTGCAATGCAGCGTGCCGGTTTGCAGCCAAAGGTGCGTCAGGAAATGACTTTCACGGGTCAGCAGATGGCGCCCATGTATGCGATTGAGTTGGAGGTCTGACATGGGTTGGTTCAAAAATATCACGCGGGCCGTTTCCAATGTTGGTCGCGCCATTGGTGACATTGATGTTGGCAAAGGTTTGACTAGGGCCGCTGGTGGTAAGCAGAACCTTGCGTATGCGATTGCGGCGGTAGCTGTTGTGGCAACTGCTGGTGCGGCTGCTTATGGGTTGCCGGCATTGGCTGGGGCGGGACTATTGGGTGCTGAAGCAGCGGGTACCGCCGTTGCTGGCGGTGCTCTTGGTGCCTCTACAACTTATGGCGCAGTGGTTGGCGGCGCTGTGGTTGGCGCAGGCATTGGTGGCGCCGCCGGTGCAGCAACAGGCTCTTTGAGCGGTGATGTTGGTCAGGGCGCTTTGACCGGCGCGGCAACGGGAGCAGCAAGTGGCGCGATTGCGCCTTTGGCTGCTGGCGCTGCTGGAGAAGGGTTGACCGCTTTGGGTGTTGATAAAACTGCTGATCCAAGGCTGTTTTCAGCCGGGACCGGGGCGGCTACGGGGGCGGCAACGGGCGCAACAAGGGCCGCAATAACTGGCGGCGATATTGGTCGGGCCGCTGCTTTGGGTGGTGCTACTGGCGGTATCACCGGCGCTTTGTTCCCGACGCAGTATGATCCTGACACGGGCAAAGCCATTAAACCCGACTTTGGGGAAAGCGTCGCCAAGGGTGCGACGAGCGCCTTAACGAGTTATGGTTTGCAGCAAGCCTTTCCGGGCACGTTTGCGCAACCGACTCGCGGCGGTACTTCAGTTGAGCCGAGTTCTACCATGGTTGGCGGTGCTTCGCCGTATGCCACATCTGCTGGACCTTCGGCGTTGGCTGCGGGCTTGCGGGTTGGTGCGCCGGAATTGCCGGCGGAGGGTGCGAGCATCCCAGGCGAGAAAAAGTTGGAACCGCAACGTCCTGTATGGAATATATCGTCACTCAGGACCATGAGTGAGGAGGCCGCGTAATGGCTCGTTTGGCGAAGATTTTGAAGACCGACGTTATGGCCGACCTTGATATGAAGGCGCTGGCGCAAGTGTTGCGCGCGCAGGGACGTGGCCGTGACACGGTGTTGGCGCACATTACGCCGGCTGAAGCGCGTAAACTGAAGCGGGAAGGCGGCGCTGGCACGATCAATCCCGCGACGGGCTTGCCGGAGTTTCAAGACGGCGATTATTTTGATTTTGGTGGTTCCGAAGCGTATCAAGCCGGCACTCCAGAAACGTATTACGGCTCTGCGGAAACTTATTATCCACCGGTGGACCCTTACGCCAATCAACCCGCGATAGAAGTTGGCGGCGAAGCGCCTGCTGCTGCATCAGAGTTTTTGACGCCTGTTTCTGCGCCTGCGACTGCGGCACCCGCCGCTGCTGCGCCTGTTACTGCGGCGCCGTCAACTAGCCCTGGTGCAGAACCGCCGATGCAACCGGCGTTTATTTATGGCGAGCCGGCAGGACCACCGGCACCAGAACAACCGGGTTATTTTGAACGCCTCGGTACTTCTTTGGAAAAGCAGTTGTCAGACCCGGCAACTCTTGCGCGCCTTGGGTTGGGGCTTGGCACCGGCGCTTTGGGTTTGTTGCAACAGCAGCGTGCGGCAGGCGCAGCGCGTCAGGCAAAACGTGAAACCGCTGCCATTGGCGCTCCTTACCGTGCGCAGGGGCAAGAACTTATTGAGCAAGCGCGGCGTGGCGAAATGTCACCCGCTTCCATGCAGGCATATCAAGCGGCGCAGGCACAGATTGCGCAGCAAACTGCGCGGCAGGGTGGTGTCGGTGCGGCGCAGGGTGCTGCAACGCTTGAACGGCTGCGGGCGCAACTGCTTCAGAACCAGTATAACCTCGGGCTGAATGTCGCTAACATTGGCGACAGGTATTTGGCCGGCGCCATCCAAACTGGTCAGCAGGCAAACCAACAGCTTATGACCGCGACCAATCAATTCTATTCAACCTTGGGTAGCATGTTGTCTGGTCCCACGGGTCAAGCTGTGGCAACCGCTGTGAGGGCATAATGAGCGAAGCCATCGTTGCAGACATCCGCCGCATAGCGCAGGAAGAAGGGGTTGACCCTGACCTCGCCGTAAGGGTGGCAAAGCAGGAGAGTGGCTTCAGGCAAGACGCCACAAGTCGTGCTGGTGCGCGCGGTATCATGCAACTAATGCCGGATACTGCCAAAGAACTCGGCGTTGATCTTAACGATCCAATGCAAAACATTCGCGGTGGTGTGCGTTATCTTGGTCAACAGCAGCGCGCGTTTGGCTCGCCCGATTTGGCTTTGGCTGCGTACAATGCAGGGCCAGGACGTGTACGGGAATACCTAAGAACGGGCCGCGCTTTGCCGCAGGAAACGCAGAATTACGTGTCTGCTTTGCGCGGTGCTGGCATTTCTCCCGATATTGCGTCAGTCGATTACACGGATGCGTCAGGCAATATCATTGTTGATGGCAGTGGTGCTCGCCGTCAGTTGCAGCCGGGTGAAGAACTATTATCTGCTGAAGTGCGTCCTACTGTTTTGAGCGAGCGTTTATTGTCTGGCTTACCCGATCCCATGAAAGAAGGGTTGGTCGAGCGAGAAAAAATACGGGATCAAATTTCCGGTGGTGAACGCGAAATTGCGCGTTTAATGGGCGAAAAGCAACAAGCACTAGCTACTGGCGAACGTGAGGCACGCGAAAAAGGCGTTTTGGATCAAGAGGCGGCGATTGCGCGTTATCAACAACAGCGCCAAATGCCGAAAACATTTGAGCCAACCCAAGAGACTGCCGGCGACTTGTCGGCTTTGTTTGGGTTGTTGGGCGTGTTTGGAACACTGTTGGGTGGCGGTGGCAAACAAAACGCTTTGGCTGCTATGAATGCAATGACTGGCATGATGAACGGTTGGAAGCAGGGCCGCCAAGACTTGTACAACCGCGAGAAGCAAGTTTTTGAAACTAATATGAAGCAGCTTGAGGTACGTAACACCGAGTTGCGTCGAGACATGCAATCGGCACTTGATTTAGCAAAAACAAATATGGATGCAGCATTGGCTAAAGTTAGGGAAATCGGCACGCGATATGACATGCCGATTTTGTTGGCTCAAGCCAATAACAATAATCTCAAAGGCGCGATGGATATTGTGGGCGAGGCCAATCGCTTGCAAGAAAAACTGCTGGATCGCCAACTTCGACTCGATGACGAACAGCGGCGACGCGAAGCTAATGTTCGGGAAGCCATTGACAGAGAAAGACGCGCAAACGCCGCCGCAGCCGGTATCGGAATCGAAACAATTATTCGCGGTCAATCTCCGGAAGATCAACGTGTTACCAGAGAATTGATTGGTGCTGCGCGAGTGGATGCACAAACTTCACGTCGAATTCCAGCGGCCTACGCGATGCTCGATACTACAGAAAAGGTCGCACGGAGCGTTCGCGAAAACCCAGATGCGGTGGGCGTTATTGCTGCGGCCATGGCAAATCGTGGCATTGAGCCGGCGGCTAGCTTTTTTGATTCCGTAGCCCAACAGTTTCGGCAGTTTACTGGAACTAATGATCCTGATGGCACTAGGGCTGCGGCAGCGTTGGCTCAAGCGCAGGCGCGTGGCGCTCAACTTGAAGCGCAATTTGGCGCTCGCTTTGAGGAAATGGTGCGCAATCCGGATAATTTCAGGAGAACATTGACGTTAGCTGATTACAATGCGTTAAAAGCGTTGAATGAGGAGCAAAGACTTGATTTAATATCGCGCACTCGCGTTATGGCAAAAGACTTGTTCTCGCTTGCCCTTGAAGATGCGGTCGGTACAGGTCGCCCAACTGTGTTTCTTGAGCGCAGCCTGAGTAACCTTTATGGACAGGCCAATCGCCCAGAAACATTATTGGGCATTTTGAAAAGCCGCGCATCTCAAGCGCAAATTAGTTTGCGCAACGCAAGTCCACAATTTGATCCGGAAAAGCAGACAAATTTTGACACGCGGTTCTCCTTGTTGCGTTTGACGCCTACAGAATTTATGCGTCAGGGCCAACGTCCGAGTGGCGGTTCTGCTGCATCGCCCACGCAAACAACGGTGCAACCTTCACAAAACGCTATACAATTTTTGCGATCCGATCCCACACAAGCCGCGAGAGACGAATTTGATGCGGTTTATGGCGCGGGTGCGGCTGCTAGGGCGTTGGGGGGCAGATAATGGCTGAACCAAATCGCTTTGCGCGGTTCCTTACAGAGTCGGAAGGTAGCGCACAAACTGAACCTCCGGCAGCAGAAAATCGTTTTGCACGGTTTGCGGCAGAGGGGGCGGCGCCGACTACGCGCGCGTCATCAGAACGTCCACCGCGTCGCGGATATGGTTTTTTTGGGTTGCCAGAGGAAGTCTTTTCGCCCACGCAATTTGCAAGGGGCGCAGTAGGCGGAGCGGCGGGCTTGGTTGGCGGTGCCATGGAATTAGCGCCAGGAGCGGTGGGGCGTGCGGGTGCCGCAGTAAGCCGGTTTGGGCAAGAGCAAGTGCGTGAAGCAATGGAACAACAGCCGGAAAGTGGGTTTGTTGGATCTTTGGCGCCTGCCCTATTGCCCATTGGGCGCGCTTTACAAGCGCCAACATTAGCTGGCAGAATTGGGCGTGGTAGTGCTGTTGGGTTGGGCCTTGGTGCCGCAGCGCCCACAGGCGAAGAAGAATATGCCGAAAGATTGCCGGGGAAAACGTTAGGGGCCGCTCTCGGGCTTGGTTTCGGCGCCGGTATCCCTGGGATAGTTGGGGCTGGGCAACAAGCGGCAAAACTTGTGCAGAGGGCGCGGGGTCGCGGCGTACAAGAAGCGGGCGGCACGCTTGCCAGTGAAGCTGAAGCCGCTGGTAGCCGAGTTGCTCAAGAAGCTACCGCTGCCGAGAGAGCGGCACGCCTTCGCTTATCTCAAGCCGAAACGGCTGAATCTCGCCGGTTGGCGGGTTTAACGGAACAACAGCGCGCGGCAGAAAAAGCAGCAGAGGCCGCAGCCGGACGCGAGCGCCTAACGGGGCGGGGCTTGGCGGGAGTGCGCCAAGAGGAAGCATTTGGGCAATTTGGTTTAGCGCCTCGCACCTTGAGTGAGGTCGGCGATTATGTGCGCACCAATGCGACGAAGTTTATTGAAGGCTTAAAAGAGGCGCGTAGAGTTCGCGCTGATCGTGAAATCAACGCGGCGCGTACCTCTGCGGCTGCGCGTGAGGGTGCGGAGCCTTTTATTCTTTCGGATGATATGCTGGCGCTTGCCGACAACATCAAACAAAAGCTGGCGACAGAAACTGACTCACGTGTCGTACAGCAGCTAAGAGAAATCGAACGCGCTCTCTTTACTGGAACGCGAGAGGCAACTCCGTCGTTTGCAAGTTCTGAAACTGTGCGCCGGCGCTTGGGCGATGCGGCATTTGGGGTTCCAGCAGAAGGTTATGAGGCTATTGGCCAAAACCTTGCGCGCGAACTTTATGGCGCGTTGTCAGGCGCTATGAGAAAATATGAGCCGCAATTTGGCGCATACCTAGATAATTACCGCCGGCTTTCTCAACCGCTTGAAGTTGCGGGCACGCGGCTTGGGCGCGCAATCATGGGGACGGAACGCGATGCTCCTGGTTTCTTTGCGGCAACTGGCGAGCAAATTGCGAATCAAGCTTTTCGCAGTCCAGAGAGCGTCCGAGCGTTGGTAGCAGCCTTTGGTAACAATCGGCAGCTTGTTAATGCGGCAGCAGAGCGATATTTCGCCAATCAGTTGACCGGCAAGACGGCGGCGGAAGTGCGGTCTATTCTGTCGTCGGACCGCAATCGCGCCGTTCTCAGAGAGTTAGGCCCTGAGTTTGCTGCGCGTTTGAATGAACGCATCGTGCAGCCGGCGTCGGTTCAAGCGCAACGAGGCACTGCGGCGGGTCAGCGCGCTGAACGCCTTGGCCGGGAAATTTCCGAAACAAACAAAGCAATTAAGGGTATAGAACAACAGATTGCCCGAGTTACTCCACAAGAGCCGGGAGTGCAGGCTGCGTTAGATAATTTGCGCGCCGCGCTCAATAACGAACAGCGCAATCAAGCCGCATCGCAGCTTATCAAGCAATTAGAGGGTCGAGTGTCTCCTGCCGAGCGGGCTAACTTGAATAAGTTAGTTGACGATCTAAAAATTGCTTACGAGCAGCAAAGTCGTGCGCGGAGATTGTTGTTGGGCAGTGCAGCCGCGATTGGAGTTCCAACGGCTTTTGGCGGCAAAATCATGGGTTATTTAGGAGGACCATAATGCCTTTGAAACTCGGCGGAAGCCAAGCGACCATCAGCAAGAACATCCGCAAGATGATGCGTGAGGGATATCCCCAGCGTCAGGCGGTAGCCGCGAGCCTTTCCACCGCCCGTAAGGGCCGGAAGCCCAAGCGTGGCTAAGAAGCCCAAGGGCCTTAATGCTGACCTTGAAGCGGCTGTGGCACAGCTTCTCAAGGAGGTTATGGCTGACCCGACGGCATCCCTGACCGACAAGACCAAAGTGATTGACCGCGCCATTAACCTCGAAAAGATCAAACAGAAGATTTCTGATGATGAATGGGGTTCGGGCTTCACGAATACTGATGACGAAGAAGCGTAAATGTTGTATGGCTTACGTTCCAAAATAGGGAAACATAGCCATGGATTTGACGCTGCGTGTAATCAGGATCGCGTTCGAGGTGCTTTCAGAGCGGGTCTTTTCTATTCTGGCAATGGTCATGACTTTTGCGCTAAGTTGTTGGGCAATGTCAGAACCGACTTACGAGCGCCTCGGCATGGCCGGGTTCTTTGCAGTCGCCGTGTTTATTCCGAGTTTGGCTCGTGAAAGGAAGCGTAATGGAAAAGATGGTGAAACCGATTAGGCCGCAAATCCCGCAAGACACTTACGGTCTGGGCGGCGGTTACTTCACTCCCGGCAAGGTGCCGGCGGGCGGCTTTAGCAGCATGTGGTGCTTTGGCGGGTCGCATGACCCCAAGAAGTCCCCGACCACGAAGCCTGAGAAGAAGCTGTAATCTCCATGGGGATTATGGCTTTCACCCCTATGGGGAACACGGTGACGTTCTTGGCGGCGACAACCGCGCCAACGCCCGTGCGAGCATCCTCCACGACCATAGGCGGCACGCAGTACCGTATCCACAATAGCGGTTCTGTGGTGGTGTATTTGGGCTTTGGTGATTCGGCCAATGCGGCGACCACCATGGCAAATGCGTCCATTGCCGGCTCTACGATCACCATGGAGCCAAACAGCGTGGAGGTCTTTACCTTCAACGCCAACGTGTATTTCACGGGCGCCACTGCCAGCGGCACGTCGCGGGTATATGTGACCCCTGGGGACGGCGCCTAATGGTCTTTCGTGTTGCGGGGCGTGCTGGTCCAGCAGCGGGTTACGCCGGCTATTACGGATCGTTCTACAGCACGCAAGATCAGAGCGATGGGGTAAATACCCCTAACCCGCTCACGGTCAATCAGACGGCGGAATCTGCCGGCGTTAGTGTCGCCAACAACCTGTCTGGCAACCCGAGCCGAATTACTTTCACTTATGCAGGCACGTACAACATTCAGTTTAGTGCTCAGTTTCACCATACTAGCGGTGGGGGTTCGGGCAATACAGTCAACGTATGGTTTCGGTTGAACGGCACGGATATTCCAAACAGCGACACAAAATTGACCGTGCCATCTAATGCGCCATACGTGGTCGGGGCTTGGAATTTTATCCAAACGATGAGTGCCGGCGATTACATGGAAATCATGTGGGCAACTGATAACGCTTCGGTGGTAATCGAATACGAACCCGGCGCTACGTCGCCACTTGCTCATCCCGCTATTCCGTCGGTCATTATTACGGCACAGCAGATCAGATGAAGATTAACTTTGCGGAAGCCTTGGGGCTTACGTTGCGGCACGAGGGCGGCTTCGTATCACATCCGAAAGACCCCGGCGGCAGTACGAACAAGGGCGTTACCCTCGCCACCTTCAGCTTGTACCTAGGTCGCAAGGCTAGTGTGGACGAGTTGAAGATGATTAGTGACACGCAGTTGTGCGAGATTTACCGCAAGCAGTATTGGGACAAGGTGCGCGGTGACGACTTGCCCGGCGGCTTGGACTTCTGTGTGTTTGACTTCGCCGTGAACAGCGGGCCGGGGCGTGCAGCAAAGATGTTGCAGGCTTTGGTTGGTGCTGACGCGGACGGGTCAATCGGTCACAAGACTGTTGCGGCGGTGCTAGACTACGTTTCACGTGAAACGCTACCCAAGGTCATCGAACAGTATCAAGCCAAGCGTTTGCATTACTTGCAGGCATTGCCGCATTGGGAAACCTTTGGCAGAGGCTGGGGTCGGCGCGTCAATGAAGTGCTCGACGAAGCCATTCTCATGATGAAGGCGTGATGCAATCGATCCAGCGGCACATCTTACTGGTTGCTATCTACACCCTGGCTCTTGTTATGTTTGCCATGGTCATCACGCTATTGTTTGGGTTGTTTGACGAGAAAGTCAGCAACGACAAGATTTTTGAGATACTTGGCCCGGCGTTTTCCACTATAGTTGGTGCGCTGGTGGGCTTGCTTGGTGGGTTAAGGCTCACGCGCGCGGTGGAGGAAAAGGATGGCTAGTGACAGTCTTTCCGTTGGGCGTGGTGAGAAGCTGCCGGCGCGTCAGGGGGCGGGTCTGACTGCCAAGGGGCGTGCGAAGTACAACCGCGCCACTGGTTCCAAGCTGAAGGCGCCTGTGACCAAGGTGAAAACCAAGCGCGATGCGGCTCGTCGCAAGTCTTTCTGCGCCCGTATGAAGGGCGTAGTGCGCAAGGCCAAAGGCCCGGCCACTCGGGCGCGTGCCTCTCTGAGAAGGTGGAAGTGCAGATGAAACCCGGTCTTTACGCAAACATTCACGCCAAGCGCGCACGCATCAAAGCAGGCTCCAAGGAGCGTATGCGTAAGCCCGGCAGCAAGGGCGCTCCTACGGCAGCAGCATTCCGTAAAAGCGCCCGCACCGCCAAGCGTTAAATCATCGCGCGGGCGAAGTAAGCGAACACTGCGCCCACGACAAACCCAGCAACGAAGATGATTCCCAACAGCATAAAGGCTGCGAGGTAATCGGGATCAGCGTACCGGCGCCTCATTTGGGAGCGTCCGGTATCAGGCCACCTTCAAAGGCATAGGTGCCGTTATGCCCCAGCTTAACCCAGGGTGCGCCGTGTATCTTGCCGCCGATTTTCCGCCACTCGATGCAGAAGTGGTAATCCTCTGACAACAGGCGGTTGCTCTCAGGGCAGATGCTCACGTCGAAGAAGTTGTGGATACGCTCGCCTGTGATGTTGTTGGCGAGGTCGGTAACGTCATTGGTATAGGCGGGCGTTACCTCTGCCAGTTTCTCGAACACTTCACGCTTAATGAGCATACAGCCCGTGCCGCCGGCCAGGATTTCAAACGGCTTGTTCTGCGGGATGGTGATGCTGGTCGCACCGCCGAGGAGGTTCACCACAAAGCTGCCTGTGTGGTTCTTCAGTTCTTCAACCGGCACGCCGGCCTTCACGGCATTGGCGACCTGATGCCAGTTGATTTCCTTCTTCGGGTAAATGCCGCAAATGATGTCAACGTCGGCTTCTACCATGGCAAGGATTTCATCTGCCTCGAAGCGAATGTCTGCGTCGATGAACAGAAGGTGCGTTGCCTCGCCTTTCAGGAACAGACGCGCGATTGCGTTGCGTGCGCGGTTGATGAGGCTTTCATTGAACATGAAGCTGAATTGCAGATTCCAGCCGCGTTGGGCGCAGGCTCCTTGCAGCTTGAACACGCTCTGCGCGTAAAATCCGAAGCATTGCCCGCCATACATGGGCGTTCCGAGAAAGATGTTAGGCTTCATTTGAGTTCCCTTCATGTTGGTCAATATTTTCTCCCAGCGCCGCGCGGTCACTCATCGCCTTCCCCTTTCCCTGCCGCCTTCACCATCGCGCGCCAGCATCGCCGGGCGTTCTCGCTTGGGCTTGGATAGGTCTGCCCTGGATGGACCTCGGTTGTCTTGGTCTCTGCCATAAAGTCCAAGGCGGCTTGCAGGCAGGCTTTTATCATCGCGGGTGTCGGCTCACGCGGCACCAGCACCAGGTCGGGCGGCGTGTCGGAAAGCGCGCGGATTGCGGCAACGAAATCATCACCCGTTGGAATGTCATCGTGAGCGCGGAATATCCAATCGCTTGCGCCATTGTCTTTTTCGCGGAACATCAACCATTTTATTTCTACTCTACGCGCCGCTTCTTCCCGCCCATCTCGTCGGGCTTGCTGGATCATCTGTCCAATCTTTGCCGCCGCCTCTGCGTTGAGCGTCAGGCCTGTGGCTGCGTAGATTTTATCTGCGATGTCGCTCATTCCTTTTCTCCCTTGTCCTTCAGCAGCGGCAGGAAGTCGGTCAGGCGCATAATGACCACCGCTTCCCGCCTGTCGCCGCGTGCAACTACCAGGGGCGTTTTCTGACCCTTGCAGGCGTCCGTGCATTGATCCAGCCAGTCATAGACTGCGATGCTCGCCCGGCGCTTGCACTCGATCAGATAAGGCCCAAGCGCAATGTCATGCCCGCCGTCGCGCCATTGATCGAGGTTGCGCTTAACCTGTTCGCCAAGCGCCTCCTTGATAATGTTCACAACCTCACGCTCGAACGCTGCGCCTTTGGTGCGTTGCGACTTACCCATCACACAAAGCCGCAAGCGACTTCGTAATCATCCGCCACTTCCTCGACGCGCTTCAGTTCCTCGCGGTCCTTCTTGCGCCGCCGTATCACGGCACGAATTGCTTTGACGTTAAAGCCGCCATTTTTGGCTTCTGTCAGAATGTCCTTCTGGTCAGATTTCAGTGCTTCCACTTCATGCTCCAACGCTTCAAAGCGTTCGATGATGCTCTTGAGTTTGTCGCTGTTTGTCATTTCGTCTGTCCCTTCGTTGCTCAAAACGGAATCTCAGAGTCAATCTCATCCTTGCCGCGCACTTCACGCGGGTAGGAAGGCTTCTGATAATTCGGGTCCGGTTTCCAGTTATCGATGCGAAGCCCGACGCGCGTGCCCCAACTGTACTGGTTAATCCAACCGTTCAGCTTCACGGTTTCGCCGGCCTTGTAATCGCGGTCCAAAACCAATTCCCCCTTATAGTCGGGGGACTTTTCGTTCTGCTTTTCGCCGCGTGCGCTGATAGAACCCGTGCCGGGCTTGTGTTGAAAACTACTCATCTGCAAGTTCCTTTCTCAGTTGATCCGTAACGCTGGATGGCAGGCTATCAATCAGTTCCTTGTTTGCTGACCAAAGCCCGCGCATTTTCTCGCCCTTCTCCTCAACGCTCAGTTTGTCGGAGAACAGCACCTTGCCGGCGAGTTCGTTGAAGGTCTTGACCCAACCCTCAACGCTGCTGGCCTTGGAGTAAATGCCACCGCCCGGCACCATGACCGGATAGGTTTCAGCCGGAGGCGTAACCTCAACGACGGTGGCCTTAACGTCGCGCGCAGGCTCCATGTCCTGCACTTCCTCGGGCGTGTACACGCCGACGATGCAGCCGGGATACACGGTGCGGATGCCTTCGCTGATGCAGCGAGCGCGCAGCATTGCCTTCGGGTAGTTCTTCCAGTTGTCCTTGGTGGCGAGGCCGATAGCCTTGGCTTGCGCCATGGTCCAAGTCACTTCGAGGGAGCCACCTTGCGGGTGAGCAAAAAGACCGCTCACCACCTCATCTGTGTATTTTGTCCAAGATACAGACCCGCCCGCCTGTTGGAAGCGCGCCAGCATCGCGTCAGCCTTGAGCGCCGGGCGCCCCTGAATGACGTGATAGTCACGCATAGCAATGGCGGGATGCAGCCCCTCGCCTTGGCAGAGGAGCATGATTGCCAACGCTTCATCTGCGCTCTTGAAGCCAAACATGCGAGATTTGGCCGCAACGTCAGCCATAGCCCGCATGTCTTGGAATGGGATGATGTCGCTCATGGCTTCACCTCGACCCATTCACTAAGGGGAATATGGTCGCCCTTTCTGCTTTCTGGTCTTTTATCGTCTTTCGAGCCATCACATTCACTGAGGGCATCATCAAACGACGCCCAAATGGTCCAAGCATCTGCAGTTAATTGATGGGTCGGCACGCCGGGGTATCGCCTCAAGAGCACAATGAATATCTCGAAAATCTCGTTTCGGTTATCTTTCATGCCGCTTCTCCTATCGGGCGGTGCATGGGATGGCGCACGTCCTTGCCGGCACGCGCATCATCCAACAACACCTGCAAGCTGTTGCGCCCAACGCCTCCAAGGCGCGGCAGGCGCGACAACTCAAACGGCGTCTTCTTGGCAAGTTCGCCAAGGGCAATGTCACCCCACTCATTCAGCACGGCATTGATCGCCGCACGCTTGGCCATGGTGGTGCTAATCGGAATCAGTTCCCACTTCATTTTACATTCCTTTACTTCAAAAGAAACCGCCGAGAACCCGGCGATTCGACAACGAATTGACTGTAAATATCAGGCATTGACTGCTTGAACAAGTCAGCATTGAAACGCTTTG
>Ga0181352_1000465_pt1 | contig 17363 bp, 32 predicted proteins | sample Fa13VDMLBSN_FD_130103 | JGI IMG/M metagenome (GOLD analysis project Ga0181352, IMG submission 130103) | Freshwater viral communities from Lake Michigan, USA - Fa13.VD.MLB.S.N | ecosystem: Environmental > Aquatic > Freshwater > Lake | place: USA: Michigan | collected 2013-09-23 | reverse complement strand
CCACGACTGTAAACTTAACGTCACTCAATTTAACCTCACTGTAAACTTAAACGATGCCCCTTACGGGGGCTAGTCGGTCAATCCTACGTAGATAGGAGTACTTCTCCGAAAGGGGCTACGTGATCGACTGGTGTGGTTTATAAGAGGAAAAACCTACCAAAACCTCTTGCCCACTCACACCTTACGGCTGGGAGAACTTACTTCTTACGTTCACGCGCACTAGTCTCGGAAATCAATGCGCCTGAAGAATTACGCTTAAACGAACGGTTCGTTGATGCCGACTGTACCACCACGCCATCTTTGTTGCTACCGCCTTTTGATAAAGCCTTTCTATGTGCAATGTCTTTACCTTCACGCACATCGGCTTTACCGTTGCCGTTACCGTCCTTCGCTTTTTTATCCATCGCACGACGCGCACGTTGGCGCTCCATGCGGTCAGGATGTTCACCCCGCGCTTTCTCTTGCTGATACTCTTTCTTATAAGGGCGGGGCTTGTTAACGTATGCCATGTTATCTACTCCTATGAAACTCACACTCCGTCACAGGACACCAGCCGCATAACGGTGTCGGGTTCGGTTGCCATGAGTCATTCTCAAAAGAAATCTTTAGTCGTTCCAAGTCTGGCGTAAAGTTATTCCACAACGTGTCGATCTGGTTACGGTCGTACTCTTCTGGTATGAAGTTGTTGTGCATCACGAACAACAGGCCAGCTTTAATCTTCTGCACCTCAGGGAAGTGCGCAAACGTCATCAGTGCCATCAACCGCAACTGTTTTAAATCAGGATACTTGTCGCTGCCTGTCTTGTAGTCAACGATAAACGCTGTGTCATCTGACACAATCATCAAGTCAACAATGCCTCTTACCCAGTAACCTTTGCCATACGAACACGGTTGTCTGTCTATATCTAGCGCCATTCTATATTCAGGATAGCGCGTCCCGTCGATCTCAAGCAGCGGGTCAACCAAGGGAGCAAACCTCTTGTAATTGTTGGGTAGCTCTGTACCTTCTTTGGTGTAGTTCTCCAACGCTGTATGAACGTCTGTGCCATAGAGCATCTGCTGTGTCGGCTTGGTCTCATATCTCTTTAGAACTTTTACTTGTTGGTATTGCTTTGGGCAGTTAATGTACTGTTTCAGACTGGAAAACGACCACGTAATCGGACTCATGAGGCACCTTTATTTGTTAACACTCTCCATAACTATGCCCCCATTTGGCTTCACACGCAACAGGTAAACCCGCCGCCCAGTCTGGTGCTATGGACATCTTCTCAGTGATGAACGCCATAGCCTCTTCGCGCTCTGCCTCTGGTACAACCACCACCGCCGCATCATGCACGGTCAGGGCAACGCGATACCTTTCATTAATAGCAATCATCTGTTCGCCTACAACAATCCTAGCCAACGCTTGGACTACGTTCTCGACGACTGCCCCGCCCCAAATGCCGATCTCGCCCTTACGTGACTTGTACTTGTACTGCGACTTCTCGCCTTCGGTATCAAACCGCAGCTTCGGGTAACGAATCATCAGCCCATTCGGTAGGGATATACCGCCTTCAATTACCTGCAACACCTCATGCCGCCCCAGATAAAACGGATCAGACTCCGCATCCCAGTTGGCGATCTCGCCCAACGCTTCGTCACACTCCTTCCATAGCGAAATGATATTGTCGTTCACCTCACGATAAAGGTTAACTATGGCCTGACATTCATCATCTGGCAGCGACACGCTAATCGGCTTCGATGTAGCCAACGTGTGCTGTAACTTCTTCCAGCCAGTGCCATAACCCAGACCGAGAACGCAAGTCTTGCCGACGAATCGCTCGGACTCATCCTTCTTGGTTATGGTTCGGTTGTAGACTTTGGAAGCAAAGATTGAATATACGTCTTCGCCGCTGGCGAACTGTTGTACAACATCTCCTTGTCCTGCCAGCCAAGCCAACACCCGTGCTTCGATCTGGGAGGAATCACAGTTAATAACCACATGACCATCGGGGGGAAGTACGGCGTTCTTGAGTGTCTTCTTTTTCTTATCTCGACTAGGAAGGTTTTGGAAATTAACCTTGTCAGAACCACTCCATCGTCCAGTATGCGCTCCGTAGTATTTAAGCGGGATGGGCAGTAGTCCTCGATTTCGCTTGCCAGTTTCAATGAATCGTGTGATGCGAGACTCTTCCAGAGTTGATTTAGTTCCAAGTCTGACAGCGCATAGCTGTTGGACAAGTGGGTTTTCATGTTCCGATAGTGCGATAAAACCCTCGTCGTTCTTTGCCAAAGCAAATGTCTCTTTTCCTGTAACTGGGCTGATCTTGAGTGGAGGGTCGATTGGGGGCTTAAGTGACTGGAGGATGGCAGCAAACTGCTTATTGCTTGCCAGCTTCTTGCGAACAGCTTCTTCATCCTCACACTCCAAGTCTTTTTTAAGTGTGGCTAGTAAGTCGGTCTTCTCCTGACGCAGGTCTTCTAACCGTTGTACCAGCAACGCATCGTCTACCTGAAACACCGGGTTGATGAACATGCGCAGCGTCATGTCAATAAGTTTTACCTCATCGCCGGGGAACTGTGCCGCCATCAGATGAAACAACTTGTAGGTCAGCTCACAGTCGTTCTTGCAGTAGTCACCGTACGCTGAGAGTTGTGCAGGGGTGAAGTCCGCTCTGCGCTTGCCCAACGCTTTAATTACCTCATCGCCCTTCGCACCGATCTCGTAGCGTTCAGCCAACGCGCCGAGACTACCGCCAGCATCCACGCCGTGCAGTGCCCGAGCCATGCACAGTGTGTCGAGATAAAAAGCGGGGTAGATACCAAATCGCCAACCAAGTATCGCCCCGTCGAAAAGGGTGTTGTGGCATAGAAGAGCGGCGTCTGACCAGTCAGTTAGTTCTTCTAAGTGCTTCTTTAGTTCGTCATGTGACCCAGAAATCCAATACGCGGGCGAGTCATCGACTTTGATGCCAACGCCTATCTCCTCGAACTGCTTGTCGCGTATGTATTCCTCCGTAGTCAGGTTCTTAAAGCCGAACCCGTCTGCGTAGTAGGTTTCCCAATCAAGTGTTATTAGACTCATTTTTAATTAGTTTCCGCATCTCGTCGTAGGCCACTCTGCTCTGCTCGTGGGTTTTCGCGGTCATCATGTCGTACGCCGCTTCGTACACACGCGCGAGTTCAGTCAATACAGTCGCGGCTTCTAAGTCGTCCTCGTTGCGGGGCGTCTCTCTAAAGTTGTTTGCCAGACGTGTGGCTTGTCTGGTTAGTTTCATTTATATATTCTGCTTTGCCAAAGAGTTACACTAGGCATGTGGTTGTGCGATGTTTCCGGCACGACTTTCTTTACGGGGTTTATCCACCCTATTATGCTCAACGCCCGTACGCCTGATACCCATACGTTCGGGTGAATATGCTTTGGACGAGCTAAACCGTTTTGGTGGCAGAACGCTCTGAACTCTTCGCCCCGCACGTATGGTTTCGATAGCAATAGTTTTTCAGCATGTTCGAGATAGGCTTCTACGAACTCAGGTGCTTCGCTGCTGGCTTTATTCCAGCACTTGTCTGCTAGATCAAGCGCGTTTTTCATACGATCACTTACCATCTTGCCTCCCCATAGGTTTCAATAGTCGGTTTTGGTTCTGTACGTTTGGGCTGCGCTACAAGTTTCCAGCCCTCCTGCATAAATTTTTCGGCGGTGTGCTTGTCCCAGAACTTGCGGAATAGTTTGCCGTCCTCGTCGTAGACTTCGTACCTCATTCCCATCTTTTCTGTCTTTCTTTTTTGCGTTCAGCATGACGCACAATTTGTTGAGCCCGTGTAGAGGACACACCTAACTCTTCGCCTATTTTCTTATAAGTCATTTTTTTATTATGTCGTAGTTCATAAGCCAACATAATTCGATCATGTGTTTTCTTTTTTCGCTCGTTAGCTTTTTGTTTAGTCCTGTCGCGCCATATTTTAAGTTGGTCGGAGTAATGACTATCTACCCAGTATTTCATGTCTCTTAAAATATCTAGCTTTGACAGATTGTCTAGCGAATTAAAATCTTCTGAAAAAAAGATTGTTGTCTCATCGGCATAAAAGCTAACGTAAGCAACTCTCATAGTCTCCTCTGGCAAGCGAACGCCTGAATGTCCACACGGAACGCGCCAGCGAATTTGCAGTCACCGGCTATGCGCCCTTCGGTTTGAACTGTTCCTATCCACAGCCCGATCAGGAAAAGGATAATGGCAATAAAAGACTTAGCCCATACCTCGTTGATCCACGCCCAGACGGCTTTGTAGTTGATAGTATCGACGATCATTTAGATTTGTACCTCCTGATGTATGTGCCAGACCAGTGTGCGCTATAAGGCTCATCGTAGAAGACTCGCTTCTTTAGGTTCTGATCGTCGTCACCCTGATAGAAATGCTCAGGCGCTACAGACTTGACTAGCTGAATAGCGTCATCAATGTGCCTTCTGTCGCCTGTCAGAGTAAACCTTCTGTGACCCTCAACCAAAAACGCGCGGTACTTTTCATGCAACATACTAGTCTCCTATAATTCTCAAACGGGTTGAACTAAAACATTCTCCTGTCATGGGATCGTACATGCTACCTGTGGTCTCATCGACCAGATAACGCTTAACGCGAACCTTCTTTGTTTTCTTGTTCGTGATCTCTTCTTCGAACGGTATAAACTTTCTTGTCATCACTCCAAGGATGTCGCTTTTGATAGTCTTCTCTATGACCCGATTCTTCTCTTTCTTAACTAAGAACGACAAGTCGTTGTCCCAGATACAGCCGTTAACGTATCTAATTTTTCTTGGTTCAGTCACGGCGCACCCCTTTCTCTAACCAACAACGCTGCGGCTAACGTGCCGTAGCCATCGATACCTGCTTGCTCAACTACCTTTGCACACGCTTCACGCTCTGCTGCTACTGCCTCACGAACTGCGACGCATATAGGTCGCTGGCACTCGGAGTGGCATGTGTGTATGTCATCTGTGTTCATTGTCTTCCCCTTTCTTTACATATACAAGAAAAAAATTTTAATCGCGTGCTAGTCCTCAGTAGTCATCCTCAATGAAATAACTCGGTACGTATTCTCTGCGTGGTCTATCTTCTAAACGACGGCGTATCTCAACCTTTGACTTGTTGATCTTTACAACGTCATCTTTTTTATAGAGTCCACTTGCGTCAGGCTTAATCTTCTCAGCAACTGGTTTCATATATAACGTCTCCATCGTATAAAAGCTTTCTTTGCAGTCAGTACACCTACGCTGTCGGCGCACACCCGATTCGATTTTGATTGTATTGATGACTGATGAACGCTTGCTGCCGCAACCACAAAACATGATGCTCCTCGTTTAATTAGTGTCCTAGTCGGGTATAGGACGATAGTTATTAATTCTAATTGGGCAAAAAAATAGCGGCTCAGACGAACTGAACCGCTACGTAAAAATTAGATGTGTTGCGCGAGAATCTCTCGCTCGATGTACCACTTGGCTTTCTGCAAGTCTTGTATCCGGTTGCCTTTGTGATCGGCTCGTGAAATATACTTCACAGCGTTGCCCAAGTTATAGTTGAGCTGCTTGGCCTCGATGAAGTCAATCGTTTCAATACCACCTGTGGTGTAGTGCGGTGGTGCATTGACTAAGTCTACACTCTCTTGCATCCGTGTTTTCGGACGCGCAGGGGCAGGGGGAACCAGCCTTTCATTGACCGGAATAATCCATTCACCTAAGGGTGAACCCGCTGCGCTCAGATCAACAACCTTACTAGACTTGCGCCCACGTTTAGCCGGTACGCAGTCGATGCCCTCTTTACGCAACGCCCAACGCATAGTGCCTACACTTTTAGCCGACGCGCCGGTTGCCTTTACTACTGCTCTGGTTGACGCATTAGGATTCTGTGTTAAGAATTTTCTTACACTCATTCCGTTTTTCATGGTTAGTTACCCTCTCTGTTGTGTTTAAAAAGATAGTCATCACGGTACTCAGACGGTGGAGTCCATCCGTGCTTACGCCACACTGCTTGTACGTTCGCGCCCGGCTTCCACTTAAAGTCATCTATCAGACGACTATGTTTTGGCTGAGCGCGAAACATTCCTGCTTCGGGCATGACCATGTAGTCATCCCCCACGACTGTGAATTTCATGGTTTATTAACTCCTCTAGTTGTGAGACGTTAGTCTCGTCAATCAAAAGAGCGATACCGCCACTCTTACGAATATCATCCATGTTCTTTAGTTGCAACGCAGTCGGCTTGCCGCCATTGGCCTTGTACTCCACAGCGACAAACCAACCGCGATAGCAACCAATATCATCAGGGACGCCCGACCTACCATAACCACCAGAGAACGCAGGAAAGTGATACATCCCCATCTTGGTCATTATGGCTCGGCCTACCTTCTTTACTTTAGCTTCCGGTGTCACCTCTTAGCCCATCCAATTCCTCATCCGTCAGAATGACAATGAAGTATCGCTTGGTTAACTGCCAACCGATAGTCTCAAACCCTTCCTTCGGAACTACAAGATACAACGTCATCGCAAGTGAATCTATCTCCTCAGTGTCCTCATCAATCAATAGATCAGGATTAGCCGAACTACAGATCATAGACATCTTCAGCTTGATAAAGTCAGGCAGCGTGTCCGTCGTAAACATTCGCTTATGATTGTCAGCAACGAACACGACATGCTCACCCTCGTGCCTGTACAGAGGCACTCGGTAGTACCAGTCATAGCTACCATCAACATAAGCCCTAACAGGTGAGAGACTCATCATAGAAAGAATATCCACTGAGGTCTCGATGGAAAGTTATCGTACCGCCAACAATCGGTGTCCAATTTGTAGATACCCAACTCCTCGTGATACCCCTCGCCACTTCTGGGAAAGAACCCTTCCTCACCATCGAACTCGTCAGAAGTTTTCTGTACCATAACCTTCAGCATCGCCATGTGTGGTGCAATGTCTGGGTCATCCATGAATGTGCGAACGCGCTGTGCTTCCATCTCTGCAACCTTCACCTCATCGAGACGGTAGTATTCATCAAACTTAATATCCAAACGCATAGAGCCCTTGATGAATGTACCTGTGCTGTCATAGGATAGATACTTGATTGGTTTATCAAAAACTTCCTTGACCATATTTAGTCTACTCACCCGAGTTTCATCGACTTGGTTGTACTCGTCAAGAGCTTTTCGATAAAAGTCAATTGAATCTGTTGGCATTGAACTCATGTCTTGATAGCCAAAAGCTACCTTCAACAACTCATGAATCGACGCACCACTAAACCCTCCAGTACTTTTGCCGTAGTTGTTGTGCTTCGAGATCACGCTGCTAACTACAGTATTCATATGCGATAGCTTGTTGATCACCTCCATGTAGCTGTCGGGTATCAGCTTTTGCTTTTCTATCGTACGCATAAGCGCCGGTAGCTTGACTGACTTGTAAGTGAACCTGTCCTCTGAACTACGCCCACGCTCTTTGGGTTTAGTCACAGAGCGAAAGAAGTAAACCCCTTCTCTCTCGCTGTATCCCGCGCAGCCAACGATGATGCCATCCTCACGCGATAGCATGAAAGTATTACTGTCAGGATTCAACGGATTACGCTTGCCCATGACCACCAATTTGTATTTGTGTATCAACTCACGCAAGAGCGGGTAGCCGCGCGACATAATAACTTCTGCTTCAGGCAAAACCGATGCCATAACCGGATGAACTAATGTAGTCATATCACTCTTCCCCTTCGATAAAGATTACTTTGCCCGTCGGTGGTACGAACCGACGATTCCCTTTCACAACCCACAACACATCAACACCAGCATCCCAACGGATGTTGTCCTCCAAGTAGCCGTCAGTCAGAATGATCGTGCAGTCTGGCTTTAGCTTCTTCTTGACGATGTAGTCCGACACGCAGCCCACATGAGTGCCGCCACCGCCTTGCGGTTTCAGCAATCTACGTATGCCCTCGTAGTCATCAGTAAACACCTGCTCACTGTGAACACTCGTGTCCCACCAGATAACGCGCACCGTCTCAGGTCTACAAGTCTCACATGCTGCTGCAATCTGTGCGCCAACCTCCGCCAATAGCTTGCCTGTCATTGAACCAGAAGTATCACCAGCGAACAGCACTTCGGAAACAGTCTCCGAGTCGTTACTAGGAGCCAAAATATCATTGGCAAGCAACTGTCGGTTGAACTTACGCCAAGTCAGTTCGTCCTTCCCCCGAACTGAAGTCTTGATGTACTCCTGCAATTCCTTGCGCCAATCTACTTTGGATGCCAGTGACTCTTCTAGCTCACGTGGCATCTTCGTGCCGAGCCTGCCAGCCAACATCCCGCCTTCTCTCAGCGCCCTGCCTATCTTCTCCTCCATCTCTTTGACTTCTAGCGGAGACATACTCTCAGCCCCTTCTGCGTCATGCTCGTCGCCCTCCTCGGTTGAGAATGACCGACCGTTGACCATGACCTCGCCCTCACCCGAGCCACCACCGCCCCCGCCTTCCTTCGGTGGGTTCTGCTTCTTGAGATCGTTGTATATCTCACGCACAGACCAGCCGTCGTACTTCGGGTCAAAGATACCGCCGTCAGGCAACTTGCACAGTCGCTTGTCGTTAAGCTTATTGATGATGTTGTTGACTACGATGTCCATCGCCACGTTAGCCAGCATAGGATTCTCTTTGATCAAGTCCTTGTGCCGGTGGATGTGCATCAGCGCAACATGCAAATTCTCATGCAAGATCAGCGCACGTAGTTCCTCGTCGCTCAACTTCTCAATAAACTTACTTGAGTACTTCTTGTTGAGACCATCGGTGTACGCCGTGTAGTCTCCGTCTGTTACATGAGTCTCACCAGACATGATCACGCCAGAGTACAGCGCGGTCTCTATGTGACGCATCAGGTGGATGTGGCTTTTCTTGACACGCTCGTCAAGTGTTAGTCCCATATTCATGGTTTCCCTTTCGTGTTTAACGACCTATGCCCCTCTAGGACACTAATTAGAGGTACTTGTAGTTGGTCAAAGCCCACTGCTTGACCACATCATTCGATGCAGCCAACTTGGTGGTGCGCTTGTTGTCCAAGAGCATTGTGAAGAAAATACTCTGCAACTCGCTCTGCTTCATACGCTCAATGAATTTCATAAACGATGAGAGATCATCCTGCGTTTGAATCTCATCGACTGCATTGAACATCACCATGCACAACGCTGAGACATCCTCTGGAACAGTAACACCCATTGGATTAGCGATAATCTCAGAGATCGGTAGTACTTGTGCCTCCATGTCGATAAAGACAGACAGAAGCTTCGCACCAGCCAGACCAATCGTGCCAGCCAACGCAACATCAGCCGCCGCTTTGCCCCACACGTTACGATTCTTGACGATGCGGTTGCACTTAGTCAGCGAACGTGGCGAGATGAACGACACAGTCTGAGTCGGTCTAGTTGGGTTGAAGATGAACTCGTTACTCTCCTGCCCACCATCCATGTATGAATTCAACACGCGAGGGTTCATCGCAACGAACGCACGAATCGTCGAACTGATACCATTCTCACCAGCCCACTTGTTCCAACGCCGAGCATCGGGCTTCTCCATCCGCATGATGCACACACGGTTGCCCTGATGCGCTTGCATCGAGTCACCCACGCCATCGCTTGAGTTGTTACTTGTTGCAAAGACGGCAGACCCTAGCGGCAGCGGGCGATCACCCACCATACGCTCAAGCTTCAGTCTAGTAAACAACACGCCCATCAGCTTGGGAACCTTGAACACCTCGTCAAGCATGATGATCTTAGGCTTCGCTGAGTCCAGCTTGAACAGCGCGCCAACATATTGCTCAAGAGACTTATCAACGTGATTCGGGATAGTGCCAGCGATGTCCATGAAGTCCTTCGATGGGCAGTCAACGTAGATGTAGTCGAACTTGTCCGATGCAAAGTTGTCGCTGGGCTGACGCCACTTGTCGCCATTGTTCTGAGCAATGAGTTTCAGAATTGACGTCTTACCTACCCCCGGCTCGCTCACGATCACCGGAGTGACGTGGTCATCTGAACCCTCAGTGGTTGCAGACATTGCAGGAATCATTGCAGCGAGCTGCTCGATAGTTACGGTGTCGGTAAATTGAATCTTAGCCATGATTAGTTCCCTTTCGGTCAATAGGTTATTAATTAAACAGCACGTGGTGCGAACTTCGAGAGGATGTCATCCATCTCATCTTTCACCTGCGAACGCACAGCATCCGAGTCGCGTAGCATCTCTGCATCCACGCCCCGCAACGCTAGGTCAAGTCGGGTTACTGCATCATCCAACGCTTGATCGTTCGTCAGGTTAAAGTCTTTGTACAGACGGCAGTACTCTTTCGCTTTCTCAACCGTCCCTTCGTATATCTTGCGCTTCTTCTGCTTCTGCTCACCGTCGGTAGTTGTTGTCTCGTCGTACCCACAGCAATGCGCGAGTGACCCCATGACATCAACCAGACGCTCGACCTGATCGCTCAGGATGCCCTGCACGATGGTCTGCGCTTGACGGCTGTAATGCTTGTTCAAGTCTTCAGCCAAGTCCTCTGCAATCGAACACCGGTAGTCGCCCACCGGAACCTCGCTCGTATACAGCGTGACCCCGAACTTGTTGCGTACCTGATCTACCGTCGGATAGTCATCACGGTTGAACATATCTCCCTGCGCGAACGCCATGTTCGACACGATGCCACCGTAGTTGTTACAGAAGTTGTCTAGGAGACGGTTGAACTCTGTCTCGTGGGTAGCAAACTCCTGCATGAAATTGGGCAACGCTACGTAGGGCAAGTAATCCTGCGACTTGTTCCACGGGTAAGTTACGCGCTGTATCCAGTTGTAGATCGTCTGGCGATAGTTCAGCAATGCCTTGTGGTCTGGGTTGTTCGCCAGAAGGTTCTTGACGAACCGACCCGCGTTTGTATCAGCTTTCTTTGCGATAGTTACCTCATTGCTGATGGCGCGGTCTTGTTTCGTTGCGCTCCACACGTTTACCTCGACGGATACCAGCAAACCAGAAGTTGCCAGCGATGTGATGTGCTGCGGTTTATTAAGAGATACGTTCATGATTAACATCCTTTCGACTCGTAGGTCACTAAATAAGAACTGAATGAGACTGCTCTACTACCCTATTAGTATAACACAGGTTGACATATAGATCAAGGGGTTTACTCAAGTATTTAAAACGACTCTCCATAGAGGATTAAATCCCTGAAACAAAAGAAAGTGCGCCGCAATTGCCCCGAGCAACATCAGCCCGATGCCGAACAACGTGCCAGCGATAAAGAGATGCCAGTTATTCATGCCGCCCTCCGCTTGTCCTTGACGCTGAATACCTTGTCGCCGTCCTCGTCCTTGACGTAGTAGCCCTCGCCTGTTCTATGAATAGTCCAGTCCTCCCGCGCTATGCGATCAAGCATGTGCATGTACCGCTGCATGTCTAGCCTATGCTTTTTCTTAGCCAAGTACTGCGCTACTACCACGCAACCCAGCACTATCGTTGCTATCTCGTAAAAGTTATCCATGTCATTCCTTCCTTTGTTTGTGGTGATCAGCCGCAATCGTGTCGTACCAAATGCCTTTCCACGTAGTGTTTTCCTCCCCTTGTAGGTTAGCGATCTGCACTAGCTTCTCGTCAACCTGCTCGTCGGTCAGCCAGCCCACCACGTCCTCGTCTTGGCAAACTTCTTTCGGGTAGACAAGCACGTACTCGCCTTCGTCAGTGAACTTGATGACAGCTAACTCCCACAGTCCTTCCTCGCCTCCGTAGGAAAACTCTCCCCTGATGACTGACGCACCGAGCCCGTTAGAGAAGCGGTAAAGCTTCTGCACCGTTGGCGGTTCCTCCCTGATTACTACGTCGTATGGTTTTATATCCACCCCATCCTCCCCTTCGTTTTCATGATCAAGGCCAGCCAGAACTCTCTTGCCTGACGGTCGTGGTCGTGGTGCATTAGGATGCGCTTGGCATCGCGTATTACTTTCTTATAGCGTTTCACTTAGCCCCCCTTGAACAGTTAATAAACTCTTACGCAATCCGTTGATCGCGTCAGCCAACACAAGCGCGGCTATGATTGTCGCCTTGCCCTTATCCTCCCAACACTCATGGTCGTACCCCTCGAAGTCTTTGAGTATTGCGTCGCAGTCCTCCAACAGGTCGGTCATGTACTCCCTGCGTGATCTAGTCATTTCACCTGCCCTCCCTTGTTATTTAGTCCCCTAAGGTCGCCTAGGTCAGTAATTAACATGTAGTTGCTCTTGTGCATGGGCGCTACCGTTCGGGTGATGGAACGCGCTGCGCTCTCCCCGCATGGCATACAGGTCTTGTAGCCGATACGCCACCGCTCGTGTACCACCTCATCCCCGCAAATTAAACATAGCCTTGTGTGCGTATCACTCCCCATCAATGTCTCCTCTCATATAGTCGTGTGCTACCTCAGTCTCAACCTTTATCCCCAGCGCATACGCATACGCGCCGAGTCGCACCGTGTCGTACCCCATGCCCCCGCCCGTGACGTAAGCATATTCCAGCGCATAGTCTGTCCCACAGTTATTGTGAGGCAAACAGTTAAAGGTCTCAGCCATCTCATCAAGGGTACGCTTCAGTAGCAAGTAAAACGGATTGGTCTCGTTGCCCCAGTCCACGTTGTAGAACTCAAAGAGAAACCCCCGACCGTCGATAGTTGTCATGTTATCTACGAAGCGGTACATCTCGGGTTTCTCCCTGATGTGCTGACGTACCCACTCCTTCAGGATAGTGAACGACGCCCTCTGGCTCCATCTATAAGTCTCTTCAGCCGTGGGTGTGCGATTGCCCCTTGGTACATTGGCATAGAGAGCAACAGTCACCTCAGTTCCGTAGGTCACGTGACCCCCGCCCTGCCACGTCCCAATAAGATGCCTCGTTGATACCATGTTGTCCCTCCCACAGGTCTAGTTCCAGTTGAATCCACAGCGGTAAATTGGTGGCCTCTTTGATCCGATCTAAGTCCTCCATCGCCAGAAACTCTCTTTCGGCATCAGCTAACGCTTGACCCATCAGGTCAGGCATGTCCTCGAACCATTGCTCTTGTGCGTCGATCAGTTGTTGTTTGGCTTGTCCCATGATTAGTGTCCTTTCGTTGGCTAGGATGTTAATTAGATGACGGAGAACGCTGAGTCGTCGCCGTCGTAGAACCAGTCGGTGTAGCTGTAGATGCTGCCCTCGTTGCTGTGGTACTGCCCATGCAGCGGCTCCTCTACGTACTCTTCGAGTCCGGCTTCTTCCAGAGAGATCAGCATACCGAGCGCGTCGGCTACGTCTTCCCACTGCATTTCGTCTACTAGGTCGAGTTGGTAAGTCATGATGTTGCCCCTTCGTATTTAGTGTCCTATGCCTTGATAGGACGTTGTTTAACTGCGGTTCGTTATTGCGTTGCTGTGCTAGATTGCTCTACCACTCTATTATTATACTACAAATTGACATATAATACAACCCCTTTAAATATCTATTTTGTTCTGGGTTGTTCTGAGGTTTTGGGGCGTTTTGGAACAAAACGGGTGATTTTTAGACCATATGTAGTTGAAAAATGGCGTTTGTTCTGAAATGAGGTTGTTGCCAGAACAATAATTTGTGGGGTAAGTGATTGATTTATCTATTATTTTTATTTTTAATAAACTATATATAGTTGTTTGTTCTGTTCTGGTAAAAAAAGGGTATACGCCGGATTGCGCACTTGCTCCGGCACACGAACGATCTGCCAAAATAAAAAATCGTGCTTGACCCCCTCCCTCCCCCAAAAAAACCAGAACATTGGAACAATGGCTGAAAACCCGCATGAATCCTCACTTTTTCTGTTCTGGTGGGGTTAGCCGAATCAGAACACCGGAACAAAAATGCGGAACAAACAGCGCGTCATTTAAGCAAACGGTAAATGATAGGAATTCTGTGTCTGCTTGGCGTCATTTAAGCAAACGGTAAATGACGCTAATTAACTTCCTAGCGTGGTGTAGGACACTAATTATCTTTGCAGCCAGACTTAGCGCCGTCGCACGTTGCTTGTCTAGTTCACGCAGCCACGTTGCGTGGCACACACGCGCGCGCTCTTAAATAACTGGTTTCGATTTTCGCAGGGCAAAAAAAAGCCCGACCATTTCTGGTCGGGCTCAAAGTACCTAGCTAGTTACTTTTTTGATACCGGCGCTGTCTTGCCGAACATCACCTGCCAGAAAGCATCTTTCGCTTGCTGGAACTTGACTGGATCACCATGCGGATCACCTTGTTTCTTGCCAAGTTTCACTTTGGCATCAGTAGCATCAAACCACGCAAGACAGTGTTGCTCGATAGTTTTGTTCGTTGCGCGTTTACCCTGCTTTTTCTCAGGATTACGAATCTCTTCGATTTTCTTCCTGAGAGCTGCTTTGCGCTGCGAGATATAGGTTTTAGCCATATCGCGAATCTCTGCGACAACCTTCTTTTTGTCTGGATTATCTAATACGCGATACTCGTAATTAGATAGACCCATCGCGAAAGCGATAGTTAAAACATCCATCACTTTTGGCTTGTCTGCCAATTGAGTGACGTTGATATAGTTGCCACCAACGTACCCATACTGTTTTGGCGAACCGCGATCAGTCTCTGCTAGTTTCAGCAGATAACCTTCAGCGAGATTCTGCTCGAGAATCTCGTTTTCTTCCTGAGGATACTTTGGATACTTAGCCATAACGTAGTGAGCAACACTACCAATGGTTTTCTCGTGATTTTCGAACCCTGCTGCTTGGTTATAACCCGCATCTTTGTCCGAAGCGAAACCGAGAGCGGACTCAACTGCTTGTGCTGCTAATTTTTTGGTAGCCATGATAGCTATCCCCTTTCATAAAACATCGGAACGACTCGAAATGACTCGTTAACCGATATGAGAATTCTACCTGATAGGCAGTATATGTCAAGTTAATTAGTGACCTAATCGCGCAGAGGATGATAAATAACGCTCGCGCCACGCGCGCGATGAGACGCCCGCGCTCTTTAATAACTGGTATCAAAAGCAGCAGGCAATAAAAAAGCCCGCCGAAGCGGGCTTAGTACTGCACCGGAAAGCTTAGTCGTCACAGAATGAACAACCTTTTTCTCCGCATTTTTTATACCTACCTACAGGGTTTTGATCTTCGCGCTCAATCCACTTCGCGCCGATCACACTCGGAAACCACTCACAGACCCAAGCGTCCTCCGTCATCGCCTTGCAGATCACGCGCCCAGTACTAGCAGGCTTGTGTGGTTTGATCTTGCTCATTACATAGTACGGTGTGCCGCGCACATGAACCACATCACCATGCTGCACTTCAACATCACCGCTCTCTTCGTATACAAGTTTCATAGTTGATACCCTTTCGTAAGTGGGGTGGCTCGCGCCACCCCATATGGTTTAGTCACAGACGATCTGGAACTTGTGCTTCTCGACCAGCTCAGTGCCGATCACTACTTTGCGGCAAGTAGGACTGTTAGACTTAACGTAGCCAACGACCCTTACTTCCCACTTGTCAGTCGAGAAAACATAATCCCGATTGATTGCTTCAGCGTAGTCTTTCGTACTCACATCACCACCGAGCTTGTCTAGTTCGCCGGTCAAGTACTCTATGACCCACACAAGCTCTCGTTGTTTGAAGCTCTCAAGGTCGTACATATAGACCGTGATGCTAGGCTTGCCACACCACACGTGCAGTACCACACGGCCTGTCTCACCTACTGCGTAAATCAGTGGCTGAATCAATCTAGTCACCAACGTGCGGCACTTACCGCTCTTCAGTACTGCACGGCGCTCTTTCGCGTAGCGAATGTCAGCTGCCATAGACTCTAGTGCTGCGTCGATGATATCGACTGGGGTTTGGATGGTAGACATTGTGTCTTCCCTTTCTATCAAATGAACCGGCACTAATTTCATCCGGTAATTGAATTCTACATGATGGGCGGTATATGTCAAGTTAATTCCGCGCGACCCCACCCATACCCCACCCCCCAGATATGCGCGATGGTTCCATCGCCGCCGTATACACTAGGAAATGCACCAACGACACAACACTTTTCAAAAACTCGGAACCCCCCTACCGACTTTTCTTTCGCCTAAACAAAAAATATTTCACAAAAATTTTCTAAAACTCAGTTGCTAATTTAACAACCCTTTACATTCTTCCAACACCTGCTATATTTCGCAGAATTCTGTTAGGCCACAGAAAGCCAATATGAATACCCTTATCCCAAACATCGAGGATGACATTCCTCTCCCAGCCTCAGCACTTGAGGCGATGCCCGACCTCACCCCGCAAGAAGAGCTAGACATGCGGGCGCGTACTATTAAGTTAGTTGCTGACCTAAATAACAAGCCAATCGAGCCCTCTGCCGAGCATATGGATCAGGCAAGGCAAATCGCACACCAGATGATCCATAACCCTGCCCACAGGCCAGAGTTTGCGAAGTACCCTAATGAAGTAATGGCCTACCTAGCGGGCATGGTGGCTCAAAGCAACTGCATGATCGTTGAAGAACTATCTGATCTGAAACTATATGTAGTTAATAAGCTGGTTGCTGAGATCGAAAACGCCAAAGACCCCAAGGCGCGGATCGCTGCTTTAAAGAGCCTTGGCGAAGTCGATGGTGTGGACGCATTTAAGAAGCGTTCTGAAGTCACTCACAAGGTTCAGAGCTTAGAAGAAGTAGAAAGAGAGCTGATTGAGACCCTAAATATGCTTGAAGATCAGGTTATCGACGTCGAAGTACGTGAAACGGGGGCAGGACTTGGCGCTTGATGCACTTAGATTGTCCCCCGCAGACCTAAATAAGCTGCGGGCAAAGCTTCCCACGATGCCGGAGAAGCAAAAACGCCGTACTGCCGAGCTATTAAAGAAGTACAAAGAAGAGGTGACGAGGGAGATCAGTAAAGAAAGCTTCCTTGACTTCGTAAAACACGTCTATCCGGGCTATAAAGTGGGTCCACACCACTATAGACTGGCAAAAATCTTCGAAGATATTGCCGCTGGACACAAAAAACGGGTGATTGTGAACATTGCCCCCCGTCACGGCAAGTCGGAATTGATCTCTTACCTCGCTCCCGCGTGGTTTTTGGGTAAATACCCCCAAAAGAAGGTCATTATGGCCTCTCACACGGCTGATTTGGCTGTCCAGTTCGGTCGTAGGGTGCGAAATCTCGTTGGATCGGAGCCATACCATGACGTTTTTCCGCAGATTGAGCTACAAGCTGACTCGAAAAGTGCCTCCAGATGGGGAACAAACTTCGGGGGAGAGTATTTCGCCATTGGGGTGGGTGGTGCTCTGGCTGGGCGGGGTGCTGATCTATTTATTATTGACGACCCCCATTCTGAGCAAGAAGCCAAACTGGGACGACCAGAGGTGTTT
>Ga0181352_1000463_pt1 | contig 17366 bp, 8 predicted proteins | sample Fa13VDMLBSN_FD_130103 | JGI IMG/M metagenome (GOLD analysis project Ga0181352, IMG submission 130103) | Freshwater viral communities from Lake Michigan, USA - Fa13.VD.MLB.S.N | ecosystem: Environmental > Aquatic > Freshwater > Lake | place: USA: Michigan | collected 2013-09-23 | reverse complement strand
TTGGTGGAGATACATTTATCAACGAGTCTATATGGGCTGTATTAGATAATGAATTTAATAAGAACGCTAATCCTGTTGACGATCAAAATAAATTTTTATGGAGCAATCCATTTCCATTTAAACAATATGACTTTAATAATAACTACCCATCTACTGATGGATATAGATATTGGGAAAATTCAGACCCTTGGGATTATGGATATAGAGAACATCAATTTGCTAATAGTTTAGGCGTTGCTAAATGTGAGATGAGACAAGTAGTTACTATGTGGACTGCTGAGACTAGATGTAATTTGTCATTTTTCTTTAACTTGGAATCACCAGATAAAGCTGTTAATGAACAAGCATTTCCATTAGTTAATTACATTCCTAGGCCTTATAGATGGAACTCTAGTGCAGATCCTGGAGATAGGGCTGCTTGGGAATCAGCTAATAACCTATCTACTAAGTATTTTGATGATTACGGATATGAATGGAACTGGTGGGGATGGGGAGGATTTAGATTCTTACCACAAGTGAATAAGGACTATTCTAAGAGCCAAACTACTAATTTATATACATCAGTACCAACTGTAGGATTTGAAGAGCAGACAGACTTCTGTACAAGGGTTATATGGTCATTAAAGAGACCTATCAATGCTCAGAATACACCTTCTGTTAGAACGTTCCCTGTAGACAATTATTTTGACATAGGAGATGATACAGGAGAGATTAAGTTTGCTTGGAGTGCTTTATCTGGAGATAAAGGTAATAACCTTTATGCTTTCACAGATAGCGGTGTATGTTTAATGATGGTTGATAAGCGAGTTATCTATGAGATTAACGCTAATGAGTTAGCTACAGCAGGATCAAGCATTGGAGGTATTCTTAATCAGTTATGGATTGATAAGAGAATAGGTATGAGTGACCAAACATGGAGAAGTTGGGCTGAGTATTCAAATGCTATATTCTTTGTGAATAACAAAGCTGCTTATATGTTTACTGATAATCAATTAACTGATATATCAAGGACAGGATTCCATGAGTTATTAAGAAGAGAGTTTTTAGCTAGATTAGGGCGAGGATATGGATCTGATTTAGTAGGAGGTTACGATGTACTACATAATGAGTATATCATGAGTGTAAATGATGGAGAAGAGTTTAACACATTAATATATGGTGTAGAGCAACAGGCTTTACAGTGTCAAAGCACTTATTTATATGACAAGTATCTATATAATAACAACTTGTTATATGGAATGAAAGATGCTAAAACATTCCAATTAGGTGTAGGGAATCAGATTGATGGACAAGACATGGAGTGTTATGTATCAGGTGTATCTAATGCTGATTTATATTACGATAAAGAGTTTATCAGAATAAGAGTAAATTCAAATAGTAAGCCTGAGCAGGTATATTTCTATGAATCTTATGAAGATTATATCAATGATAATTACACGAATGTTATAGATACAGTAGCTGTTCCATTGTCAATGAAAGATTACTTTGGATATGAGTGTTACATACCTAGAAAGGCTGTAGCACCATTTAATAGACTACAAGGAAGAGTTGTATTGTTTAAGATTGTAAGTAGTGCTGATGAAGAATTTTTAGTAGCTTCTACTGGTGTGCAATACAAGAAGTTAAAATAATTGTTAAATTTGAAGAAAAATACGTTATGGCATTAGGAGGAGTAATAGGAGGAATATTAGGTTCAGCTGTTGGTGGGCCTTTAGGAGCTTCAATAGGAACTGGTTTAGGTCAAACATTACAAGGTGCTATTCAAAAAAAGAAAGCTCAAGGAATGTCTCCTTCCCCTGTAGATGTTGGTCGTCAAAAGTTATTGAATGATTTATATCGCATGCAGCAAGCTAGAAAAACTGGCACTGCTTATAATCCTCAGATAGCAGCTGGAAAGCAAATGGCTAAGTCATTATCTAAAAATGCTTTTGCTGCTGGAGGTCCTGTTAATCAAGGTATGTATAGTCAGACAATGAATAATATTGCTCAACAATCTGCTCAAGATGTTCTTCAAGGATACGGATTAATAGATAAATCAGTAGAACAAGCTGAAAAGAGAAAGTTTGATATAACATCTTTAGCTCAAACAAAAATGGAAGCTGATTCTGCTCAAAATGAAAAAGCAGGATTTGGGAATTTCGCTACTGGTTTAATGCCTAAAGGACAATTTACAAATCCTTATGACCAAGGCACTCCAAAAAAGAAAAAGAAAAATGCTGATACCGATTTAACAGAGCAAGAATTAGATGAAGATGGAAATCCTATAAATGACTAAGAGGAAATTAACATGGCTATAGATAATAAAGAAAATCCAGACGAAGGAACTCCAAGAAGTAAGAAAGATATTCGGAGAGACAGGAGACAAATGAAGTCCATAGATAGACAAAGAGTAGCTATGGGTGGAAAGCCTTTGTATAGTCCAGAAGATTATGAAGATATTAAAAAACCTTTTAAGGCTGAGCCTGGAAAAGCATTAAGTGGAACTATTGGAGGTGTTACTTATAATGATCCTAATAAACCTACTGTTAGTGAGACTACTTATGAATATCAAAGAGCTGGTGGTGGAAAGGAAAAAAGCATAGGGCCTACTACTATCACAAAAGAACAAGCTATTGCATTAAATGCGGAAGATGTAAATACAGGAGCTAAGGTTAGAGAAGCTATAGAAGCTAAAGCCGCTAATAATATTAATTCTACAATGACTGATGTAAAGGTAGCTCAAGAAATAGGTAAAGAAGTAGAAAAAGAAATTAACACTAAGGAAAAGCAAATAGATCAAGAGGTAAGCCAACAAACAGGTCAAAATGGTTTTAAAATGACCCTTGATTTAAGTGATGAAGAAGGGAAAGAAAATATAACACCTACAACAAATGCAGGCGATGGTTCTACAGTTAATAAAGTAGTAAGCGGAGTTCCTGAAGGTGAAACTAACTGGACTAATGTAACTACTTATGGAGATGGTTATCAATTACCATCTGATGAAGATATTAACGCTAGAGCAAGTCAAGCAAAGAAAAAAGTACCTCAACTAGTAATTGAGAAATTAGGTGTTCAAGATTATTATCCAGAGATAGGTAGAGATATTGCTGTAGGTAATTTCTCAGGTAGTTACGCTGGCTCTAGGACTATTTACTCTGGAGCTGGAGGATTATTACCTTTAGGTCTTTATGATGCTAGAAAACGAGCTATTGCAACTGAGATAAAGAGAAAAGAAGCATTGATGGATCAGTTGAAAGAGATTCCTGAAATATCTAAACAATTTCAACCTTATTTCTCTGGTCAATACGTAGAGGGATTAAATAAGTTTGTTAATGCTTATAAAGATAATCCAGATGGATTAATGAATGATCCAGAGTTTAGAAAATTTCAAGCTCATTATAAAGGCATAGGTGAAAACTTTTTAAAGGTAGATGGAGAGTTAAAAAAGTTCTCTGAATTATTACAACCTAAAGATGGAGGAACAGCTGCTTATGCTACTCCTGGTATGTTGGAGATAGAAAGAAAGTTTAAGTCAGGATTCCTTCCTGATAAGATTGAAGATTGGTTTAGTGGTAAGAAGAATATATCTAATTTATCTGAAACAGTAAGGGCATTACCCAATGGTTATAGTTGGGCTGATAAAAAGGTTGAGTTACTTATAAAAGAAGGAGAAGCTGAAATTCCTATTTACCCTAAAGATGGGGTTGATTGGAGAGACCCTAAGGTTAAAGAAGCTGTACAAAGAGATGTTAATGGATTAGTAGTTTCATTGAAAGATGGTAGTCCAGATTATGAAACATATTTAACTTCTTTAAGAAAGTATTTTAAATTTGATTTTGAAACTATGGCTGATGAATGGATTAAAGGTAATTCATTAGACGCTTTAACTGATAAAGAAAAAGAAGAATATAGAAGGTCATTAGCTACTTATATGCTTTCAAACATGCCTCCTGATTCTATTGTGAATAAGGTTGAAATGCAGGCTAATCAAGAAGCTAAAAGAATAGGAGATCAATTAGATTACCAGGCTAAGATGGCTGATATAGCTGCTGAAAATTGGAGATTTGAAAAAGAATACGAAAAACATAATAGTGCTACTTATGGTCAGATTCAAGCTATGGAAGAATCTGGTATAAAAGAAACCGCATTAGGTGTTGCTAATCCTGTCGTAGGAGCTAAATCAACCATGGATAAAGAATATGAAGTTTGGATGGTTGATACTAAAGGTAAATGGAGGCAAGATTTTGTTCCTGCTAAAGAAATAATGGATGCTAATGAAAGGGCTAAAGAAAAGGGAAAAAGTGGAATGTATTTTAGCGATAAAGGAAAATCTGCTTTTATTGTTCCTGATTCTGGTTATTTTGGTGTAACTCAAAACGTTATAAAAAAAGAAGGCACTAATTATAATGGTCAGCAATATGGAGTAATGTTTAATAAAGTATTTAATCAAAATACTCAAGAAGATGAATATGTACCTAATAAAGTAAGATTTAGAACTTCTAAAACAACTATTGTACAAAATGGTGTAAGAGTAAAAGCGGCTGAACAAACTTATAATGTTTCTGCTGGCCAAAATCCTGCATGGCAAATGGCTGACACTGAAGGAAGAGGAGGAACAACTACTCAAAAAGAAGTTAAAGGTTCATTTATTAAAACAAACAATTAATAATAATTACTTTTGTAATTATAAAGAATATTTATGGCAACAAATAATGACTTAATGAATACTCAAACTGGAGGAGAGGGAGAGACTGTACAAATACAGACTCAAGAAAAAATTACTCCAGAACAATTTGATGTAAACATAAAAGCACAAGAGACACCTATTGATAGTGAACCTCCAGTTCAACCTCCTGTACAAAGAGAGATGACAGAGCAAGAAGTAGTAGGTGCAGGGCCATCAGAATTTGTAGAAGCTCAAGAAACATTTACAGAAGAACCTCCTGCTTTACCTGAAGCACAACAAGCTATAGCTCCTTCAGTTATTGTTGATGAAGATCCTAATTTCTATCCTTATATACCAGAAGAAACTGTAGAAGAGGAATCTCCATTTTATCCATTTGAAACAGAAGCAGAAACTGTAAAAAAATCTTTTCAGAATACTAAGGATCAAATAGACCAAGACTTAACAAATACTGGATTAAAGCCAGTAATTGATATGTACAATGAAAACGAGGATAAGAAAGTTGGTTTTTTCGGAAAGGTAAAAGGTTTATTTAAAAAAGACGAAAAGAAACAACCAGAAGAATCTTACAATGGTGTTAGTTTCACTGTAGAAAAAGGAGATGAAGTAGATGAAGTAGAATTAAGTAAATTAGGCTTTGACACAAAAATACTTGAAAAACCTACTATTGATCCAGCTAAAAGACTTGATGAGCAAGAAATAACAGAAGAAGAGGATTTAACTGATATAATAGATAAAGAAAGTATTATAGGTCAGGCTAATGAATTATTTGCTAGAGAACAAGCGACAAGAGATAAAATAAAGACAGCTAGAGGAGAAAATTTAAAATCATTAAAGTCAGAGTTAAAATCAATAAGAAAAACTTTAAACGATTTAAAGAAGAGCGGAGATTATAAAGAAGAGAAAGATATATATAAACAGAAAGCACTAGCAAAAGGTGCTTTAGATCCTTATTATTACAATCCAAAAGGTTCTGTTTCTGGTGTTATCCCAGAGAAAGAAAGAAGAACTCCAAATAATTTTGTTGTGAAAAATCCACTAGGTAAAGATGTATCTAGTTCTATTTTTTCTAACAAGATTAAAGATGGAATGAATCAAGAAGAAGCAAATACTTTATTATATAGATTATTTGTTAGTCCATCTGATAAGGCTTATTGGGATAATGATTCTGCCGCTAAAGTAAGAGATGTTATTCGTGGTGGTGATGGTCGTGGAAATTTAGTTAATACAGCTATGACTTATGAAGAAGTTATGGCTATTGATAAGACATTTAGGAACATAGCTAATTGGGCGCAACAAAACGGAGGAATAAGTGCCGAAGGAAAGAATGAAGGAAAATTTAAAGCTGCTTTATTTCCTGCTTTTGGATTTTTGCCAGAGACAACTGTTGAAGTGAAAGACAGGTCGGGTAGAGTACGAAAAGTAACTTTGTTTAGTGATATATATGAAAATCCATCTCAAAATGAACTTGTTAAAAATGGATATGGTGTTGTTAATCCATTAGATAATAAAGATTTTATTATACCTGATACTAAAAAGGCTTATTTTGTTCCTGAAACAATGATTAAAGGGTGGGAGAAGCAATATGGTTCAGATGGATTTAGAGCCTCTACATTTAAGCAACAGCAAAGATTAGCTAGACTAAAAGATGCTAATGGACAGCCTTACTTACAATCTGATAGAGGTATGTTTGGAGCAGGGGTTACTGGTTATATGGATCAAGAAACTTATGATGCTCAAAAAAGACTTGATGCTGATATAAAGAACGAAAGAAATAAAGCTAATAAAAAAGGTATAGCCAAAGGAGAGGTAACAGTAAAAGAAGAAGGAAGATTTGGAGAAAGGAATATTTCTGATTATAATCCAATAGAAGAATGGAGAACTAAAAATGTAAAAGGAGATTTCTCTTACGGAAAATACAAGTTAAAAGATATTCCATTAGAGAATATGCGTAATACAGCTGATGCTATGGCTTGGGCTAAAAGTCATTTACCAGAGGCTAAAAAAATGGAGTTTAGTAATCCTAATATATTTGAACAAGATCAAGAAGATTTTAAAAAATATATAGATGGATTAGGATTTAAAGGAATATCTGTTAAACCATTAGGAGGATGGTTAAAAGCAGATTTTGATTATGTAAGACTTGATGGAAAGGGAAAATCTTTAATTATAGACTTAAATGAAGGTAGTGATGATTTAAACAATCAGCAATTAAAAAGATTAACAGATTGGATTAAAGTAGCTCAAGACGATCCTCAAAGTGAATTTATAAAAGATTTTACTTCTGTATTTGACAAAGACTATGCTGTATCTAAATTAGTAAAAGAAAAAACTTCATTAGGAGAAGAGTTTACTGTATCTTTTGAAAATCAAGCAGGTAATAAAATAAATATCACAAACAAGAATGGTCAACTAGAGGCTCAACAATATTTTAATGAGCTTGAATTTCAACAAGCATATTACTCTGAGATTAGAGAGGGCCTACAAGACAATGTTAAAAATTACAATGCTGAAATACAACCATACGTTGAAAAGTTTAATAAGATACAACAAGAGTCAGATAAAAGCATTATAGATTTAGAAAAGCAAATAGCTGATTTAGAATTAAGAAACAATAACAACCAAATAGAAAGTGATGATTTTTCATCTCAATTTCAAGAGTTACAAAATAAGGTATTAGCTGTTAATGAAAATCTGATGAATAGCTATAAAGAGCTACAAAGTTCATTAGGTAACAATAAGCCTTTACTAGACCAAATAAATAAAGATTATAACGATATACAGACAGCTAATTCAAAACTAAAGATAATAGCGGAAGAAACTGAAGATTTAGCAGGTATAGAGATGGCTAGATTAATGGCTGATAACGCAGGTCCTAGAACTGTTTTAGGGAATGTTACAGCCGCTATATCTAGTGGATTCATGAAACCTTTTATTGCTAGTGTATCTGCTGCCTCTGACTTACTTATACAAGCTGGTATATATCCAGAGGACATGACAAAGGATGAAGCTATAAAGCAGAATAACGAATGGAAAACTGAGTTTCTATATGGAGAGTTATCTGAAGCTATGGAGAAGTCTTTTGGTACATATATGTCTCCAGGTTATCAGGAAAGACTTAGTATGCCAGGAGAAGCTATATATGGAGCTATTGAGTCTGTTGGTACTCAAGCTAATCCATTAGTTGCTTTATTGAGTAAAACTCCATTAGCTCCAGTCGCATCAATGATGGGTTATGCTTCTCAATCGTACACTCAGATAGAAGAAGAAATATTAAAAAGTCCTGATTTAAAAGATATTCCAGAATATCAGAAAAAATTAATAGCTATACCTTATGCTATGTGTTTGGCTGCTGTAGATAAATATGCTTATGGTAAAATAGCAGCTGGTAAAAGCTCTGTTGCTCAAAGAATGATGGTAGGTATTGTCAATAAAGCATTAGAGAAACTACCTAAAAATGCAACGCTAGAAACTATTGAAGCTGTTATAAAAGGTGATGTTAAGAGTAATATAGCAAAATTTGGATTAGCATTAAATAGAGCAGGTGTTACTGAGCTTGGAGCTGAAGGATTTGAGGCTGCTGCATTTGATGTTGGTCTTAAAGAATTATGGGATCACGTTTTAGATAAGGATGCTTTTAATACAGGTGATGTGTTTGAGGATTATGTTGAGACAATAGTTAAATCATCTGCTTCTGGTTACATCGGAGGTCTTGCATTAGGTGGAGCTGGTAGAACTGTTGAGTTCTTAGGAACAGGTAATATCAATATGATTAATCCTGAAGATTACAATTTCTTTAAAGTTGTAGCTGATGATCCTCAGTTGAAAAATCTTTATGCTAGTTCAGTTGCTAATAAATTTGGTCGTGGAGAAATAGATAAAACTCAAGCAGAAAAGATGATGCTTGATTTTGAAAACTTAATAGCTTTAGATAAAAAGGTTCTTGATGATATAACAGGAGAGGATAGACTTGAGATGGTTAAGTTATTGTTTGAGAAACAAAAGATTCAAGAACGAATTAAAGAACTTGATGAATCTCAACAGAAATTACCTAATTATAAGTTAGAGGGTGTAAACAAAAAGATAGATGAGATTGTAGCTAGAACAGAAGAGAGAATAAATAAACAACAGGAATATGATCAAAAAGACGAACAAAGGGTATCAAGTGAAGTCGGAAAAGGGCAAGAATCTATCGAAACCCAACCTGTCACTGAAGCAAGCCAAGAAGAGGTTAGCCCTGGTGGAATGGTTCAAGAAGAACAAACAGAAGTAACTCCTACTGAAGAAATAACAACAGAAGAAACAATTACACCTACAGGAGAAGTAACTGCAGAAGAGACTATTACTCCTACTGAAGAAGTAATTAAACCAGAAACAGAAATAACTACAGAAACCACTATTACTAATGAGTTTGATGAGTTAGCCGATATAAATAAAATAACATCTCCTGCTAAGAAGAATAAGGCGATGAAAGCGTTTAATGAAAAATATGGGGAGAAAGCTGCTCGTATTTCACAAATAGATAGTAAATTTACATCCATTGTAAGTAAACTAGAAAGAAATAAAATAATTACGAAAAAATGTTAATATGGAAAATCTATTAAGTTCAAAGGAAATAGAAATGATTAATGAGTTAGGACACATGGAGTTGGAAGCAAGCCAACTTTATTTGCATTTAACTAACTGTATGAAGAGTATAAACTTTTTTGGTGCTGCATCATTTTTCATGAATGAGTCAAACACTGAGAGAGAGCATTACAGCAAGTTAGAGGACTTCATGAACAATATGGGGGAGCAATTAGAGGTTAGAGCATTATCTGCTGTTAAAGCTCCTATAAACGACTTAATGGAAGCATTCCAAGCTGCGTTAGAAGCTGAAGTAGATTTATTAGGTGAATATGAAGATGCTTGGGAGAAAGCAAGTCCTAAGACTAAAGCATTATTTCATCACTTCATTGAATTACAAACTGAGAGTGTTGGAGAGTATGGAGATTTAATTGCTAGACTAAGTAGAACTAGTGAGCCTATTTTAATTGACCAAGAATTAGCAAAGTAATATGGCAGATTGCATATATACAATAGAGGGTAGCGATAAGACTTATTCTGAAAGCGAATTTAAGAAATTACTTAATGAAGGGTATCTCGATAAAGTAATGATGGATAAGAATATTAAGATTAGAGGTATTAAGCCTGATGAGGCTATGGTTTCTTCTTTTCAGATCCCATCTGCTATTCAACCACAGGTTCAGTCTACTGCTGAAATTACTGAGACTGTTACTCCTACTGCTGAAGTCACTGAAACTGTTACTCCAGAGGTAAAAACAGAAGAATTAGTTACTCCTACTGAAACTGTTACAAAAACAGAAGAAGTTGTGACACCAACTGCTGAAAAGGGTATTGAAATAGAAAGCACTCCTGAAAAATGGTCAGACAAACTACCTGTACTATTAGATAAAGGATTTAATCAACTTAAAGAAGCTCCTGTAGCTGAGCCAAGAGTGGTTGAATATATAGATAGAGTAGATTATACTTATTTAAAAGAAGATTCTAATGGAAGTGAATACAACTTTACTGTATCTATAAATAAAAAGAAAGATGGATCATTAGGAAATAAAGTTACTACATCAACTACAAGAGATGGTGAAATAGCTGAATTAAGGTCTGTTACGGAAACTAAAACAGAAGAACAAGTAGCTCCTGAAGCAAAAAATAAGTTAACAAAAAAAGATTTAAGCAAGCTGACCAGCGAAGAAATGTTTGACATTTATGATGGACTATCTGAAGAATTAAAAGATGAAAATTTTAGATATGGAGTAGGTCCAAATATGACTAGTCAACCTAGTAAAATGATGTTTTTTACAAAATTAAAAAATGCTGTTGGGCAAGAAGAAGCAATAAGTTTAATAACAGAAAGACAAGCTAAATCATCTAAAACTAAACAACCTACAAAAGAAGCTGTTGCTGCTAAGAATCTAGCTGACTTTTTAAGAAAAGGTAAATCAGAGAAAGGAACGCTTATGGCTTCTCCTCTTCCTGGTTTTAATCAAGTATGGGATGCTACGATAGAAACTGTTGCTAAGGCTATAGAAGTAGGTGGTGTTACTGTTGGTAATTTTAGGAAATCTATTAATGATGGCGTTAGAGCTTTTAAAAACACAGACACGTACAAAGCTATAACAGATCCTGAAGAAAGAAAAAAGATAACATCAGAATATAGAAAAGCATTATTAGAAAAAGTGCCTCAATTCTACAATGTAGACCCTACAGAAGATTTTGGAAACGTATGGGATAGTTCTACAGAAATAGTTAATGAGAGCTTATCTAAGTCAGATAAAAGTCCAGCTGCGCTTCAAAAAGCAATAGATGAAGGGTTTAAAGACGTTAAAAAATCTACGTGGTATAACTCATTAGGTAAAGACCAAAAACAACAATTCGCTGCTGATTATAATGAAGCAATGAATAGAATGTTCCCTATTAAAAAAGAAAAAGATAAAGAAAAAGCAACTAAAGAAACTGTATCTCAAGAAGAAAGAGAAAAAGGTAAAGAATTTAAGGGTAAAGTTTCTGAAGTAACAGGAACAGCTAAGCCTGAAAAGACAATAAGACTTAGCGAGAGCGAGTTATTGAGAATGCAGATTAAATATGGTAGACAAGCTGGAAAAGAAACTATAAAGAATTTACAAGATATAAAAGAGCAGATTAGAGATTACGCTAAAGAAAATCTACCTAAAGATGATTACTCTGCAAAAGAAGTTAATTCTTTAATGAGGTCTATAAGTGCCGCTAGAACACAAAAGGGATTAGAAAGTGCGTTAGATAAGATTGATACTTTGGTAGCTAGGAAATTAGAAAAGCAAGCTAAAAAAGATAGAGCTTCTTTAATTAAAGACATAGAATCTAAGATAGCTAATAACAGTAAAAAAGTAATATCTAAAAATAGAAGAACTGGAGCTAAGAAAGGTAAGATAACTATTGAATCTCAACAACAAATTAATCAAGTTATTCAAGACTTAAAGGATCAAGGATTATTTAAAAATTTAGATATTTTATCTGATACGGAATTAAATGACTTAAACAATACAATTGACAATATATTAGAAACTGGTAGAGTAGAGCAAAAACAATTAGAGGCTGTTAACGATGCTAAAAAGAGAGCTGATAAAGCTATCATATTCCAAGCATTAGCAGGTGACTCTGACGATGTGTTAAATGGTAAAGAGCAAGTTCAAGAAAGATTTAAACAGTCAAATGGATATGTGATAGTTGACAAGCAATTAATGAGTGCTAGCGACTTTAAGGATTACATAAATAAAAATCCTGATGTTGATTTAAACGATGTTCCTTTCTACTACAAATCAGAAAGCATAGATAAAGTTAAGTCAAAACTAGATAAAGATTCAGGATTGCTTAAAACAGCAAAAGATGCTACATTATTCAATATAGTTGATTTAGAAACGCATATTAAAAACTTGGGAGCTAAATCTCCTGAATTAAAAAAATGGTTAGAGGATAATATAGGAAGGCCATTAAGAGAAGCGAAAAGAAAAGAAGTTGAAGCTCTTTGGAGGGAGACAAAGCAATACAAGAAAGATATAAATAAAATATTTGGAACTTATAGTGTAAACACAAAAGAGTTTTTTAGAAATAAATGGAGAACAAAAACTGTAAACATACCTAAAGTATATGACACATTAGTTGCTCCATCTGATATAACTCCTAAGAACTCTGAGGAAAGTTTATCAGCTGGCGAAGTGGTTACATTGTACATGATTGTATATAACACAAATCCAGAAATAAAAGATAAGTATAAGTTAGACTCTAAAGAGGCTGAAAAAGACATGAAGATTTTAATGAGAGAAAACTATGTTGATCCTCAGAAGATATATGATTTCATGCATAAGCCAGAGAATAAATCATTATTAGACTTTGCTCATTTCTTATCTGAAAAATACAATGAGGATGCTAGAGCGATGTTTGGTCCTACAATAGAACAATTCCATCAGATAGCATTAGGTAATACTTATTATCATCCTAAACTAAGATCTAGTTCAACGTTAGAACCTGAAAGCATAATGAATTTAGAGCAAGATAAATCTTTGTCTGTTACATCTCCAAATATGAGACACAGAACAGATAACGCTTCTGCTCCATTTAAAATAATTAATGCTCATGAGTTATATTTGAACTACTTAAAGTCAATGACTCACGCTAAAGAGTATATTCCAGTTGTAAAAGCTGCACAAACATTATTAACTGATGTTAACAAGCCTTATATAATGGAGAAACTTGGAAGTGTATCTGATTACAATGACATGGTAAAAGCATTAAGTATTGCTGTTACAGATAAATCTCCATTTGAATCAGGAGCTATGAGTGGTTTAACTAACTGGACAGCACTAACAATGCTTTGGTTTAGGGTTAAGTCAATACCTCAACAGGCATCATCATTTGTACATTACTATACAGCAGGTATTAAGGATGGGGTAATGCCTTGGGATATTGTAAATACTGTTCCTATAACTAAAGAAGAGAGAGAGTTTGCTGCTAAATTTTACTCAGACAATCCTTATCTATGGACTCGTTTAAGTGGAGGAAATATAACTCCAGAGATGCAGAAATTAAAAGAACAAACTGATTCTCTTTCTAATGAGATACTTAAAGGAACTCTTAGTTTAGCTAGATTTACTGGTTTAATTGGTATTAAGTTTGGTGATTTTGCTGCTGCCGCAACACCTGGTGGGGGAGCAAGTTTTGCTTTAGCTCAATTTAAAAAGAAATTTGAAGAGACTAAAGACTATCAATCAGCAAGAGATTTTGCTATTCAAAGATGGTACGAAGAAACTGAAAGAACTGGACAGGTATCATTAGCCAGAGAAATAATGTCAACTCAGTCGTTTAACACTTTAGTTAGATTATTTATTCCATTTAGTTCTGCTCAACAAGGTATGGGTAAAAAGGCTTATAAAGCATATTTAGACCTTAAAGATTTTGAAAACTTAAATAATAAAGAAAGAGCGCAAGCTATAGCTGATTTGATTTATTTCCCATTATTAGCACCTGTTCCATTCTTACTCGCAGGAAATGCTGGTGCTGCTTTATCTAGAATGTTCTTTGATGATGAAGAAGATGAAACACTAGAAGATGCTCAAAAGAAAAGAATTTATTATGATATAATAGCTGATTCCGCTCAATCTAATGCTACAGCTCTTGGCCTTCCAGGATTATTATTTAATATTTCAATGAACATAGCAAGAGACAGGGCTGGATTTAATCAAGCTCCATCTTATCAAAGATTAACAGATATAGGAACTGAGCTAGTTTCATTATTAAGATCTAATCAAAAATGGGAAGATTTAAACTCAAGTGAAAGAAAAAGATTTATCAAAGAATATGAAAGCGAAAATGGTTCTTTAAATGGTAAAGACGTAAAAGAAATATATAATAATACTATCATTTCTGAAAAACAAATAAATGTATTATTGAAATCTATTGGGGCTAAAAACATTAAAGATTTAATTGAATCAATTAATAAACTTGCTGAGGATAAGGATTTTTGGTCGTTCTTTTTTGATTTAGAAACTAGAGATGAAGAGATAAATAAAAAATTAGATCCTTATTTTAACCAAGCTATTAAGAATAAGAAGAAAGATGAGCTTTATGAGTTTTTAAGCAGGTTACAAAGATACTTTGAGGATGAAGATTATAAAGCAGAAGAGTATATTCCAGAAGAGGGTAAGAAAACTAAATCTAGAGGAAGCTCTAAACCTTCGTTTCCTACAATGAAAAAACCAAGATTTAGTAAACCTAAAATCCCTAAGTTTTAAAATAAATTAGTGTATTATAAAAAATGTTAAATTTGTAACAATTAATAAGAAATGGCAACACCTATAACTAATCCATATAAAACTTCATTATTAGTTGACAACTGTAGTTCTTTAGAATTATCTTGTGACTGCAAGAAAATTACATTTAAGGACACGTCTAACTATGTTGATAGTGATATGCCAGGGCATTTATCTACTGATTTTACGAGTAGAGTAATAAAAATAACTAGAGGAGATGGTTCGATATTCGAGCTAATTACAGCTGATATAAGAACGAATAATCCTACTGCCTATCCTTTGGCTACTCAAGGTATAGCTTATAACATTATACCTTCTCATTTAGCTTCCAATAACACATTTACATACACATTTAAAGATTCAGATGTGGATGGTATTTATTCTGTTGAATTATGTACATATCCTAACTGGAGGTCAAACGTATATTACGAAGCGTATTTAAAACCAATAGTACTAAGGAATGGCAAATATTACAAAGCGACTTTATCATCTACTAACCTTGATCCAGAAGATCCTCTTAACGATGCTTATTGGACTCTTTACACTGATACTGGTAATTGTGATTCTACTCGTTACTGTAATACTCAAAGAATTGTTGTTCTTTGCATCTCTATTGAAGATTGTTATAGACAAGCTGTTGCTGATGCGTTCTGCGGCATACAAAAGAATCCATGTAAAGATATGTGCGACAACAAAGACTTCATGAAAGCTATGAAGATGAGAGTTGTTATGGATGGATTAGAATTTGCTGCCTGTGGATTTGATTGGGATAATGCTCAGAATCATGTAGATATTTTAAAATCACTTTGTTGTTGTAACTAATGAGTTGTAATTGTCCAGATACTAACAAATGCCCTAGTCCTACAACTTGCTTGTGTGGATTTGAGACTAATATATATAATTCATCAGGAGTATTACTTGAGACTGTTACTGCTTATCCTATTGATGCTGAAGGTACTATTATATATCAAGTATTTAATAGTACAGCATTTGAATCTACGTTAGGCCAGGCTTATACATTGACTATAGCTTATAATTATGAGCTTGAAAGATGGGAGATGACGTACTTCAATAATGACCTTGAATTAACTATTGTATTGGGTGTATTATATGGTGTAGGTCCAGATGATTGTCCTATAAGTAACTGTTGGGATTTAGACTGTATTGCTGTTGGATTCTTTAGTCTAGGATTATTTAGTTTTTACTTCTCTTGGGATGGGGGATATACTAATGGTAAGAAGTCTTATACTTTTTCTGGTGCATTCACTCCTTATACTGAGTTTAGATTATATTGGACTCCAGATGCTTCTACTATACCTGGTTCTGGTGCGCCTGCTGGAACTCCTGCTTGGGTATTTGAGGGTTCTAACACACCTGGTGTTTATGTTCCTATATCATATTATTTTAGTTCAAATGATTGTCCTTATGGGCCTTATATATTTGAATACATTAATCCTGTTAGCAGGATGGAGTTTCAAGACTTTGGTGTTACAGGATTTGATTTAAAGACTACTATACTTGACTGTGGATGTTGTGATGAGACTATATTGATTGATCTTACTTTTGATGATATTACTTATTTAGATGTAGTAGCTACTGTTGTAAGAGATGAATATGGAAATGTAGTAGGAATAAATGGTAAGCAATACTATGAGATGGAAATTCCATTGACTCCATACACAGCTACTTTCTATTTGTACTTTGATGGAACTAGATGGGTGTTAGCTAATGGTTTAGATGGTGAGGCTACTCAATATGCTGAGTTAGTAGCAAATACAGAGTGTCCATTTGGTATTTATAATATCTTCAGAGAAGATATTACATTTTTATACATAAGAGGTATTGAATGTTTTGACTGTTGTGATTACGATACTCCTAAGAATAGAAACTTACTAAAGAAAAAGAAAGCTATCTTTGTAGATGAAATATCTTCAATAAGAAGTAAAGAGTTATTTGGATTTAATTGTGGGCCTGAATGGGATGATTTATTCAGAAAGCATTTAATCTTTGATGTGTTGTGGTGTCTACCTTATGGAAAGATATGTGATGATGAGCAGCAATGCTTAATAAATAATTTGAATGAAAACTGTAATTGTTAAAATATGAGCTGTAATACTTGTGGAAATTTAGGATCGAATTGTTCATGTTCAGATAACTGTCCTACAAAGACATCTGACATAACTACATTTGATGGTAGTTTCAATATTATAGAAGTTCCTTGTGATGCTTCATTAAATGATGTTCTTGCTTTATTAGAGAGTTATACTACTAATATGGTAGCTGAACTATCTGATATGACTACATATACATTAGGAAGTGGTAATTGTTTAGGATTACCTGCTGGCGATTATGGATTCCAACAGATACTAGATGCTGTTATTTCTGAGCTTTGTGGAGCTGGTTGTAACATGACTGTTGATATTCAGAATAATGATCCTTATGAGTTAACTGCTGTACCTACAGGTGGAACAGCTCCTTATACATATAGTTGGACTATAGGTGATAATTGGGGTATGTGGACTTTAACGAATACTACTTCTCAGGTGGTTACTATTGAGGTTAGCGAAGAAGATCCACCTTTATTAGATGGTTGTGCTACTAATAATAATTCAAGAATAGGTTTAGTTAAGTTAACTGTAACTGATGCTAATGGTTGTGTGGCTAAGGATAGCTACTTGTATATAAATATTGTGTGTGGTTAAAATAAATTAAAATGAGTATAATAGTAAACAATACGGATGGTCAGTTAAACATTAATAACAATGGTGTATTAGATGTTTATGCTGTTAGGTCTATTAAGTCTGTAAGTAAAGGAGTTGATGCTAGTGGTAATTACTACATCGCTATAAACTTTATAGTTT
>Ga0181352_1000462_pt1 | contig 17366 bp, 24 predicted proteins | sample Fa13VDMLBSN_FD_130103 | JGI IMG/M metagenome (GOLD analysis project Ga0181352, IMG submission 130103) | Freshwater viral communities from Lake Michigan, USA - Fa13.VD.MLB.S.N | ecosystem: Environmental > Aquatic > Freshwater > Lake | place: USA: Michigan | collected 2013-09-23 | reverse complement strand
GGGTACAGTTTTGCCTGATTTTTTGGGGTATTCACCAAAAGTCCGGTGGTTTGGGTACAGTTTTTAGGTAAAAAACAGGTATTCACCAAAAGTCCTGAAAAGTGTACCTTTCTCCAGACCCCTGTCACCGCAGGGGTTTTCGCGTATTCGGGGAATCTATTCACTAAAAGTCCTGCAGGACAAATAGAGAATACCCCCCATTTGATCCCTAATAATACGCTAAGTTACACTTTTGAGTGAATAGATGAGTGAGCACTGGCAAGTTTGTGTCTCACTTGAGATGCATAAGACAAAGGTGAGGGGGAAATGTATTCACGCAAAAGTGTAACTTAACGCTTTATATAAGATAAAAATAGGGGTATTCTCTATTTGTCAGGCCCCAAAACACGGGACTTTTAGTGAATACGTGACAATTTTGTACCAATTAGCCTCCATCCCTGGTACAGTAGTTCCGTGATTACCTCTCGACATGGCGCGTGAGTACCGTCAGCTTCCGCTTCTATGGGAGCTGCAGTCCCTCCTGGAACTATCTGACCTCACTCCCAGTGGTTTGGTGTGGAAGCAATCGTCAACACGGCATGCTGCCGGGGAGCCAGCGGGGAATTACAACCCGCGCACCGGTTACTACACCGTTTTCCTGTACCGCATTCCTTACGTCGCGCATCGTTTGGTGTACTACTTGCGTACTGGTGAAGATCCGGGGACGGCGGATGTCATTCACAAAAATCCAAACGAAATGCCCAGGGACAACAGAAAAGAATTGGTACTAAAACAACGCATTCCCACAGGTAACGGCCCTTCTCAGCTTAAAAACACTTTTATAAAACGACAAAACAAAAATCAAAAGCAACTGTTACCTTCTTTGAATTCACCAACTGAATTCCGTTTTGTTGCGAATATTGAAGACTTGTCAAAAGAAGAACTTGCCAAGCATGGTTACTATCGTGGCTACGTTTGTGTACATGGTCATACAATTCGAGATCAGTCGAAACATTGGTGTTATCACTGCGTACAGAAAATAAATAGCAATATTTGTGGGTTTGACCTCAACTATTTGGAACCAAAATATAGAAATCGATATTCCAAGCTTTGGTCAAAAGTTTGTGTTGGTGAGTTCCAGGATTGCTGGGAGATTCGCTTATCAATAAACAAACGCATAAAAATGCCTTCTTATCGTTCGTACTATTCGGATACCGTTACCGCAAATGTTACGCCGCATAAATTAATTTACCAATGTACCTGGGGGGATATAGGCAGTGGATTTGTTACTCGTGCTTGCCGCAACCCAAAGTGTGTTAATCCACTACATTTATTTTCTTCTTGGAATCGTTTGCATCCACCAGCGGTACCAACGCCGTTTGTTATTGATTTTGATCCTAAAAAACTGATGCATTCCTTTAATTCTTCTGTTGATCTACCGTTTAATCCCATCGTTCAAAGTCAGTTCAAAGCAACGATACAGCATCCTCATTTACTAAAAAACAACCTCGATTATGATGAAGAACAAATGTGTTATGTAGTAGGAGATGGCGCGTAACTCGGTTGATCAAGTAAAAAGGACCCAGAATAATCCTTCTAACCTAGGAACTTTTAGTTTTACTTCTTTACGCTATTTAAAAGGTTCTTTGGGGCCTCAGTATAAAGTTGTTGGTCGCGCAGATACTTCTCAAAATTCAAATGGTGGCTATGGCGCAGGTACTTACAATCATTGGTTCAAAGTTGAACTTAATTCACCCGCTTGGATTATTGCAGTAAAAGGACCTCCGCGCCCTCAGTATATTCAAGTATCTTGTTACGATCTCAATAAAATCCCCATTGAAGGACGTTCTATTTTTGAAGAAGATTCTATTTCTTCTGGCACTACAAACAATGGTGAGGTTTATTTTCCATACCTCGATACGGTAATGGGAGCTCAATCACGCCTTTACAATCAATTTGTTCAATTTCGCTTAGATCAAGGAGATCAACGATACTATCCCTTAGAAAAAGGCTTTTATCTTATTTGTGTTTCTTCAACAAGAAACGAACCTCTTAATTATGAAATTGGCCTGGTTATTGAGTTCCCACCAACTGAAGTTTTATTTGAGTTAGAAGATAATGATGGTAGTCTTGTCTTACAAGAAACATCCCAATCTTCGTCTGCGCTTACCAGTCCCGTACTTACTAGTGTCACCGTACCACCCTCTGTTTATGTTGTAACCAGTACTCCTTTTGTTATTGGTGCCGCTGGTGTAGTTACTGTCAGCAGCACCGCTGTTGTTGCAGTAGGTCAACAAGACTTACCTGAAGAATTGGCAATAGCATGTGATATTGGAAGCGAGGAGTATTTCAATACTGTTCATGATCACTCTCTGACTGAATGGCAAACCGCATGGCAAAATCAACATCAAGATACTGATCGTTTTCCGTCTATTTTTGTTCCTCTTGCTAACAGACCATGAATTTTCTAAGGAATTTCTTTTCTTTGTTTAAAAAGAAGTCTACTACAAAACAAAAATTTTCTTGTTACTGTGAAGAATACCCTTATGCAAGCTGTTGCCGTATTTATGATGTCTAATCAAAAGGAAAACAACAATAAAGAAAAAGAAGACAAGACAAAATCTCCTAATATTACTGATGCCACGGCAAAAGACTGGGCAGATTTTTTCAATATGCAAGAAGATTTTAATTACATGTTTGATAGGTGACCATAGAATAAAAGAAAACCAGTTATGGAACATCTCAACCAGTACCTAGAGGCTGCTTTGGCAATACATGCTGCAGCTTCTGCTATTTGTGCGTTAACTAAAACGCCATCTGATGACAAAATCGTAGGCAAACTTTACAAACTAATTGAGATTGCCGCTTTGGTTATTGGACGTGCTAAAGAGCGTTGATCAATCAGGTAACACCTGACTCCAAAAGACAACACCTCCTTGCTCCTCTACCCAGTCTCTGGTTTCATATGCGTGATCTCTTGGTAGGGTCACGCATTTTTTTTCGTCACCAATTTGCCAGCAAAGATTTATTCGCACTTCTTTTTCTTTATTTTTTTTCATAGCTCATTGATTCTTGCAAAGGTTCCATGTAATTCTAGTGCTGCTTTGTTGTAAGCTTTTGCAGCATCTATTTCTTCCAGAAAGTACCCAAGGTAATAATTTTTTCCGTGGATTTTAATCTGTGCCACCCACTTGGATGCCCCCCGGGACCAACTCACTCCCTTATATTTACTTGACGAACTTTTCTTCTTTATTTTGTTTCTGCTATTTTCTGATGCAGTTGTTAAGCGTAACTCGAGTGGAAAGTCAAGTCCGCTCAAATGATCAACTTCCTTGTCTAAAGGATCTTGTTTTGTCTGAAGCAAATAGACTAAACGATGCGCCTTGTATACTACACCTTTAAAAATAACGTGCCAATAACCGTCTTTATTTTTTGTTCCGGCAGTGTCTCCCGGTTTAATCTTTCTACATGGAATTGCTTCTTTGTAAATAAGTCCACTTGGGGATTTTTCACAAAGCTCAAAGCGTTTGTGAATTTCTTCGTATGGCGGTAAGCGTTTGTGCCTAGTAGTCCCACCGCACGCGAGGTTTTCCTGGTCGGATTCCAAGGTGGACGAATCCTTTTGGAGCTCCATAGCCTAATGAAAAAGCCCAATTTCTATCGCACCATTCTTGCACAGCATAGATCCCATCGCCTTCTATGTAAAAATCAATGGCTCCTTTTGACGGAGCATCGTAAGTATGCTCACTATTTTTAGCGCCGCCTACTTGTGTATTGATGGGCTCTGGTCGAGAAGCACTGGTGATAATTAAAGGTTTATTTCCAAATTGTTTGCGAACTTTTTCCAAGAACAAACAAAGTTCTTTTGCTGTATCGCATTGAAATTGCTTGGTAAAACGGCGTTTTTCTTGGTTAAGTGTTAACTCGCCGTAGGTAATATTAGGTGTAATTTTATAACTAAAGGGGCTCCAGGGATTAAAATTATTGCTCTGAGCGTTGATGGGATCTTGTTTTGCTCCGCTGTTTTGTAATTGACGGTCAAGAATCTGAATTAATTTATTGCTGTATTCAGGATCAGTTGCATACCCTTCTTTTACCAGGAGTTCACAACATTCATTACGTGACTGAGCACGATTAACACCTTTGAAACGGCCAAAGTCTTTATACCAACGTTCAACAAGATATGCGACACATGTTGTTAAATCTGGAAAATCAAGGAAACCAGCCTTAATTGTGATCCATTGACCGTTGATAAATTCTTGAGTACTAACTGTGGAACCAGATCCTTTCAGGCCAAAGTAATTATTCTTACCTGAAGTGTGTTTTCCCCATCCTGATTCAAGTGCCCATTGGGCGCAAACGCATTCAGGAAATTTGGCGCCTGCTTGTTTTGCTGCGGTATAAACACCATCCCAACCATTGTTATTGACGACAGCAGGTTTGGGCTTGGTGCGATATTTAGATGCAAAAATTTCCAGGGTCTCTTGTGTAAGAGTTCCTTGGAGCCACTGCCAGGCTTCAATTTGATGTTGTTCTTCTTTAAAAAACCTGGCAGCATCTGTGAGTTCTATAGACATCGACCTAGAGCTAATAAAAATAACTCTAGATCAGGTCAATGAACTTATTTTGGCTTTACATAGCCAATGCTATACGGTAATGGGGGCAATGGATCTGGTACGTTCCAGGGTAAACCTAACGCGTGCGTCGGATAGAGAAGTTCTTGCATTCGCGCTAAAACGTCAGCCTCAATTGCTTTTACTTCATCTGCTCCAATAGCATCTCGACACCAACCGGTTGCAGTTTCTTTGTCAATATTTAAGTAAGGTATCCAGTTTTCTTCTTTGGCTGGAGCAAGATTTACTACACCTGTTGTACTAATTGAGTGCTTACCTTCTTCTTGATAAGCAATCCAGTGTATTGACGTAACTTCCCCTCCTGGATAGGCACTGCTGTCGGGGAGCTTCCTGTCTAGGTTTCGAATACCCCAAAGTACTTTGCTCATAATTAAATCATTGCTTTATTTTTACTGTGATTAGACAGCATCGCCACTTGCAACAGCATCGTCTGGGATAGCAATTGTGTCGTTGAGAGAAACTGGATCACTCCAATTTGAATAATCCGAGCTAGTTATATAAGCTGCTAATTCATCGGTTGTGTTGGTGGCCGTTATAGCAGAAAGCTTTGTTGCACATTTTCCACGGATGTCCTCACGCTCCGCTTTAATTTCCGGGGAGACTTGAACACCATTATCTGCTTCGCGAGTTATCATCCAGTCAGTTGGCACCAGGAGAGTGTTTGCTGTGTGGCGTGTCTGCTGCGTCCATTGCTCTACAAGCTGGGTGTGGTCTTTGGGGATTAAATGACCATCTTGGTCATATCCCCAATAAAAGCGCTGGTCGTAAGGAGTGGGATCAGGTACTTCAGTAATGCCAATTGCGCTGCGTCCTTCCGGTGTGGAAAGACGCAACCAATTTGCAGGGTACTGAATATTAGCGTGAGTAAACGCCACATCTGGCGATAGAGGTTTTCCGTCAAGAACAAACATATTTTTTATGATTTGATTCTTTCATTTTAACTTAATTTTGTTCACTGACAAGCAAAGTTAGCGGGCTCGGGAATACTGGAAGGCAGCCTCACTGAAGGCCGCATATACATAGGTGCCACTTGATGCGTTCACTGATGCGTCGGTGCTGCGCAGTTTGAAGCCATTGCTGAGGATGTCCGCCAGATCTGTGGTGCCTTCTGCATTGGTAAGGTTGGGATAAAGGGGGTCGTTATCGACGTTGTAGCCCTCTCGTGCGGTATCAATAATTGTCCAGTTGCTTGTGGTGTCCGTGCGCTTGATCATGATCCAGCGGCTACGCATTCCGGTGTACACGAAGCTGCCATCCGCGCTGCCGTTGCCGGTGTGGCTGCCGAAGGCGCTGTAGCCCGCGACTGGGGCGAAGCAGTAGGCGATGTAGGTAGCAGTGCTTGTATTTACATCAGCGTTGGTGCCGATACTAAACACAGTACTAGTCGGCGCAGTGTCATTCCAGTAAGTGTTGTCATCCGCCGTGGCTGCCGTGGAGTTGAGCAGTAAGTAGTCAGTCTTTGGATCACTGGTATTAGCTGCGTGATACACAGCCCAATCATTTGCGGCGCTTCGACACTTGACGATAATTAAACTCGGTGCAACACCAAGTCCATGTCCCACAGTGGCATTGGCACCCGTTCCGGTGTAGCCGACCACAGAGCAGCCTGCGGAGGCGTTAGCCCTGACACTGGACGTGATGGTGCCTGCGGTGTTGGTGACGGTGGAGCTGCCAGCGTCCCAGGTCCAGGCGGCGTAGGTGGCGGCGTTGGTGTTGACCTGCGCCAGGGTGCCGAGTGTGAAGCCTGCGGAGTTGAACGCTGTCAGTCCGTTGTCGCTGGTAACTTCGGCATCCGTGTTGTTGGATTCAAGCCGTGACTGTGCGCCACGCACTACGTCATACAGCGTGTTGTCGGTGGCGGCAGAGCGTGACTTGATCCAGACCAGATCTGGGCTGAAACCGAGCGAACTGGTGGGTGTCAGCGTGGAGCCGGTGCCCGTATAAGTCACCACATCCATCACCGTTCTGGGCTTGACGATGGTGGGCGCGGGGAGGGTAGCGGTGCAGAGGGCTTTGAAGCCGCTGGGGGCGGTGTAAACGAAGGGGCGCTGGCCGAAGTTAACGGTGAACTTAATGTTGCTAAAAACCGTGCATCCAAACACGAAAGTGCCTGTCAACCCAGTAAAAGCGGTGCCTTGGCTTACGCCGTTTTTGTAAAAAACAAGAGTGCCGTTATCGGCGTCAAGGGCAACGCCTATTACGTCGCCAACATTGTAAGTGTTTCCGTAAGCGGAACCTGATGCATTATTAAACTTATTACCTGTGCTTGAGTAATAGCCGTATGAAGTAGCTGTGCCTCCCACAAAAAACGCTGTCTGCGTAAGCTGTTGAGCGTTATCTGCTCTTGCGATGCCACATGTGCAATCTGCGTTGCCTACAGATAAGACAAACTCTGCGTACCACTTTCCAGATGAGACCCCAACAGTTCCCACGGAACTTTGGAAATTACCCGCACTGGTCCCGCCCCACTCAAGATTTCCGTTAGCGAGAGGTCCGGTGGCATTGGATTGCAGCGGATTCAACGTGCAATAATTTCCCCTCACCTCAGCCCCCACTCCCGTATCGGTCTGGCTGCCGTTGACGGGTACGTCGATGAGGCTGTCGTTGCCTGCGCCAGCGGTGACGCTAAGGTTCGTCGGGGTCCAGTTCAAGCCATTGCCGGACGTGTCTTTGCCCAAGGCAGCAGCCGTGGCGGCGGAGTTGTCCGCGAAATCGAGTTTGAAGCCGTTGGTACCGTAACTGCCGGTAAAAGCCTTAGGCATCCACACGCCGGTGGTGGCGGAGAACTCACCGAAGCTGGTGGGGTCTAACGCTTGGCCGTCGATGAAGTGGACTTCGGTTAGATAGCCGTTGAAATAGTTGGCGCTGTTGGCCGCGCCAAGCTGATGGGCGACGGCGGTATTAAAAACGCTACTTGTGGCTGTTGCTGTGCCGACGCTGGTGCCGTTGACATAAAGCGTATGCGAAGTACCGCTTTGACGCCATACGATGTGGTACCACGCGGATGGATCTCGAAAAACGGCTGTCGTTGTGAGCGCACTAACTCCCCCGAATGTCAAGTTCAATGCGTTGCCGGAAGTAAACCCAAAACTATGGTTTGTTGAAACACCAAATAGTTGTTGAGTTGTTCCTAGCGCAGCACGCTTAATCCACAAAGACAGTGTGAACGTATTTTGCGTTGTTGGGGTCCCGAAAGTACGACTAAGTACAGCCGAATCCGCCGAGTTAAACCGCAACGAACGACTGATGGGGTAAGAAGCTCTACGCTGGCCGGAAGCCCCAGCAATTGCGTTGTCGTTAAAAAAACTCATTTTTCTGGCGAAAGGGGGCTCTTTATTGCAAAAAACTTAATTTAAATTATCATAACATTTTGATCTGGCTTAGGTAAAACTCAAGCTAAATCAAGAATAATTGGAGGTAAAAACGGTGTGGATTGATGTGGCACTACGCACAATATAGTCAATTCTATCGATAGCATTAGCAGTGGTAGAAAGTGTTGGAGCTGTACCAGAAGAAAAGTCCCAATAGCTGCCCCAGGACAACGTACGACTTCCCGTTGCATCTTGAACCAAAAAGATACTTCCACTTTGTCCTGCTGTTATATTTGTTGGATTCGCAATGGTTCTATTGCCACCTAGTGTGACGGTGAAATTGCAATTTGCTGCAAAGTTAGGAGTTATCGTAGCGCCATCAGTAAGTGTACCAATTTCTGCAACTGCACCATTCTTAACGGTAACAACACCGTTTTGACTAATCCTCATCCGTTCCGTAGCCGCTTGACCATTACTATTTGTTGCAAATACAAGAATATTGCCGTTTTCTGCGGCACCAGTATTAACAGCGCCGATATATGCGTACCGATTATCGTTGTAATCTACAGTACCGTTAGAAAACGCAATCCTTGCTTCACTGGATGCGCCACCGTTACGGTTTTGGATGTAGAGATGATCAACACTGCTAGCGCTATCGCTACGTAAATGGAGAAGGTTGGTAACTGCAGTAGTGCCAATTCCCAATCTGTTATTAGTAGCGTCATAAAACACACCGCCGCTATCAACATTGATGTCGCCATCAGCTTCGATGAGCAGGCGCTGAGTCCCACTAGTCGAGATGGCTACTTGATCTGCGCCGGGGGAATAGATGCCGGTATTAAGATCTCCTGTAAAAGTGATAGATGGTGCAGACGCTGCACCTAACGCAAAAACACCAGAGGTTGCTGTAAAAACTCCGCCCGTTAACGAAGTAAAACTACCTGTTGTAAACGTTAACGTAACACCAGTCGTCGTAGTTCCTGTTAACGAAGTAAAACTACCCGTAGTAAACGTTGCAGTAACACCAGTTGTTGTTGTTCCTGTTAAAGAAATAAAAGTACCACTTGTAAAAGTTGCTGTTGCACCAGTAACTGTTACACCAGATACTGTTTGTCCTCGAAGGGTATCACCGGAAATGGTTCCTGTTACTGTAATATTTCCACTAAAAGTAGGGTTCTGAACTAACCCTGAAATTGAAATACTTTTGTCGACACCACCATCTGTAAAAGTAATGGTATCGACTTTAATTTCACCGTAAGCCATTTTGTTGTCTCTTTTTGTTTATTTTAACTGAAGATCAAGGCAAAATTACCAGGGGACCTTTGATAATGAATCCACTAGTCCCACCTGATACAACGCCAGAACAGACAATTGCGGCGGTTGCGCCAGAGGGAGTTGTTACTCTCAATGTGGATCCGGTAATGCTGCTAAATGCGCCTGTCGTTCCTGTGATGGTTGTGCCACTAAGTGTTCCTGTGATTTGAACACCTGATGCAAAGAAGCCTGATCCAAGAACGTTTAAATTACCAGACACCGTAGTGTTGGTAAAAGAAAGGTTGGTTGCGGCAAGAGTGTTAAATACGCCGGTTGTAGCATTAACTGTTGTTCCGGTAATAGTTGAACCACTGAGGTTAACAAAGACTCCTGAAGTTCCTTGAAAAATATTTCCAGTGATTGTTGCGCCGGAAACACTTGTGGTGAATACACCCGCAATACCCGTTAAATTTGTAAAACTTCCGGTGTCTCCTGTAACCAATAAACCAGAAACACTGGTTGCAAAAACTCCGGTGACACCTGTTAAAGAAGAAGTTGTAATAGTATTTCCAGTGATTGTTGCGCCAGAAATCCTCGCGGTAAAAGTGCCGGAGGTGCCATTAATTTCCGCAAAAATACCCGATGAACCGCTAACGGTTGTTGCAGATACACGGCTATTAAAAACACCGGATATACCAGAAATAATTGTTGCGTTTAAATTATCTCCTGTAATCGTTGCCCCAGATAACGCTGTAAACGTACCGGAAGCTCCCGTCAGCGTTGTGTAGTTACCAACATCTCCGGTTATTGAAGCTCCTGATAATACTTGTGTAAAGATACCTGAAATACCACTTACATTACCAAAAGCTCCTGTATTACCTGTTACGGTCGCACCTGAAACAACCGTGGTGAATGTGCCAGAAACCCCTGTGGTATTTGAGAATAAAGCCGTGTTACCTGTGACTGTTGCCCCTGAAAGCTGTGCGGTAAAAACACCAGAGACACCTGTTACGGAGCTGAATTGAGCTGTCGCCCCCGTAATGGTCGTACCACTTAAAGTGCCGGTGACTTGAACGCCGCTAGCAAACTGCCCAAGACCAGTGACAGTTAAGCCACTAGCTACGGATAGATTTCCGCTGACATTAAGTAAAGGTGTGGCAAGAGATTGGAAGGTACCGGTGGTTGCGTCTACGGTATTACCCGTAATTGTCGCTCCGCTTAAAGACGTAAAAATACCAGAGGGAGAATTGATCTGTCCTCCTGTAATTGTTGCACCAGAAAAGGCTTGAAAGCGACCGCTTGTAAAGAGTCCACTGGCGCCAGTTACGGTCGTTGCTGTTACCGTAACACCATTAACATTTGTGCCTTGAATGTTGGTGCCTGTTACGGTCAGGCCGCTGACAGTTCCACTGATAGTCGCATTGTTTTGAACAACAATACCACTAAAAGTTGTTGCCCCAGTCACGGTTAAGGTATTTAAACTGCTACTACCTGTGACCGTTAAGTTACCGTTAATAATGACATTACCGCTAAACGTAGCTCCACTCGCAGGAGCATAGTAAACATCTAAATACTCTTTGAATTGAGTGAACGTAATTTTTTTGTTACGTAAAGTGGGGTCAACCTCGAAAACATGAACGAGCGTTAGCAAGTCCTGTTCGTCGATGTCGGCCCCATTGATAGCGGGAAATTCCGTGATCCTACGGTTTGCCACCTATTTTTTACGCAGTTCTTTCCCTAATTATACGCCTGGCTTATTTAGCGAACCTTTACTTCAATTCGAGGTAAATTGTTAGAAACAAAACCCCAACCCCATTGAAGACCTGTTACAATTCCACAAGAAAGAACAAAAACAACCAGAAGCTCAGCAACGGTTAAGTTGCGACGCACATAAACAACTTGAGGTTGTTGCATTGGAATCTGAGCTCTAAGCATGGCGTTCTTTGCTTCTTTAAGTTGTTGAGCTTGTAGCTTCAGTTGCTCAAGTCTTTCTTGTTCCCAAGGATTTAACAACGGGTTTTCTTGATTCGGAGTCACGGCTGGAATTTCTTGCTCGCCGGGGAAAGGTTGGCTAGAAGGACCGGGGAGATTCATTGTCTCAAAACATGTGCTATTACGTTAGCATCTAAAAAGAACGATGACGCAAATGAGTTACGGTTTACGTAAGGGACTAGAAGACATTAGTTTTGAACTGCGTTCAATCAGGAATGTCCTATACAGTCTTTGGAGTGCACGATACAACACTGGTGAAACAGACCAGCTAAATCCAGATGCGTTTGCCGATGAGTACATATCGACTGAGGAGTGTGCCAGGAGGCTTAATGTATCTGATCAAACGATCCGCAACTGGATTCTACTTGGTAAAAGGAAGCCAGAGCAGGGCTGGATCCAGGGAATTCATTATGTGAATCTAACGCGTGAAATGGGTAAAAAACCGATCATTCGGATTCCGTGGAATAAGTTGATCATGTCGTTTACCAAGAACAATCCAACTGACGAAACAATGTTTTGGTCAAAGACGTTGTATAAAAAAGAAGACGATCTTGAAAGTGTAAAACGCTATACAGGATCAGAGGTGCATAAATAATGTCGTATCGTTTTAAAAGTGTTGTCATCGAAGAGGTGACCGTTGACAACTACATTGACAAACTTCCGCAATCATTAGTTTTGCAAGTAGAGAATTTTTTGCCACCATACGGTTCGTTTGATGATGGGTGCCTAAAACGATATCTGACCATTTTAAAAACTACGGAAGAAGAAGATCAATACGCTTCAATGACTCTTGCCAATAGACTACGGTTGGCTTTTCAAGATATGAAACCAGACGCTATCTGCAGTCGATTTCCGCAAGCAGATTTAAATCTAAAAAGAAGATTAAGATGTGTTGCAGAGTATCTGATAAGATCTGGAGAGTTTACCAAGCTAAAAGACGAGCATAACAAATTGATTAAAAAACGTGGTAGCCTTGGAAAACTTGTGGTCATCTATGTGCCACAGCCTAAGATGTTAGAAAATTTAACCAAGCAGGGCCTGTTGAATGAAAAAACGTGAGCAACTAATTGCCGCTGCCCTCAATAATGATTTCAGCGAGGGTAGTACCAAGGCTCTTGATGCGACTGTTCGCCTGATCCTTGGCGACATGGGCCAACAGTATTACAAGTTTTGGCTGGCTGAAGGCCCTGGTGTGCTTTGTTTCCAGCCCGAAAACAAGGATCGGTCTGTTTTCTTTATGACACTTAAAGAATTGGACCATGCCATGGAGTCTTGTGAGCGTGAAAACAATGGCGACCTGGCGGAAACTTTCAGGAGAATCTTGCAGGCCGCACAAAAAATAGACCCAGAAGAAAAAGCTGGTTACATTATTAATGACAAAGATGGTATTAGGTATTTAGAGATTGATTACAACAAGGCTGTTGACGCATAATGCCTGCTTTTCTCGGTAATAAAAAAGTTGAAGAGTACGAGTGGATCTCCAATGCGGATCTTGTTAATGCTGCTCATCTCGTCATGGGCGGCATTGAATTGGATCCGGCAAGTTCTGATATTGCAAATCAATACGTACAAGCAAAATCGTATTACACCGTTACTGATGACGGTTTAAATGACCAGGACTGGTGGGGGAATGTCTACTTGTTTCCTCCTAATTACAGTTATTTTTGGCACACAAAAAATCAAAGGTGGCAAAAAACAAGAAGCACTGCCAAAACCTTGATTTCAGGCTACTCGCTATGGTGGAAAGTACTTAAAAAGAAATGGCTGACAGGCGAAATAAAACAGGGCATTTTCTTTTGTAACTGCCCTGACATGTTTAGATACTCTCAAGATATTTTTGATCACCCTGTGTGCATCCTAAGAACAACCCCAACGCTTAATCGTTATTTTTATACATCAAAAACTATGGATTCACGCAACACCTGCACGTCGTTTTTGGTATACTTGCAGCCCAAGGATGACGTTGAGGATTCTACGGAAAGATTTCAAGAAACCTATTCGATTCGCGGACGCATTCTCCTGTAATTGCCCAAAAATACCGTATATTAAACAGGAGCTTAAAAACAGGTATGAGCGTTCTGGCCGACTGGGAAATCAAGAAACTGGCCGAAGAGGAAGAAATGATCGTTCCCTTTGTTGACCACCTGGTCAATAAAGAAAATAATCGTAAATTGCTAAGCTATGGCCTTAGTTCCTACGGATATGACATCCGCTTGTCTCCTAAGCAATGTTTAATTTTTGGCAAAATTCAATCCGGTGATTGTGATCCAAAAGACTTTGATCCCGCTATCTTGAAGCCTGCAGATTTATTGGAGGATGAACGTGGACAATACTTTCTCCTTCCTCCATATGGCTATTGTCTTGGCGTTGCACAAGAACGTTTGAAGCTTCCCAGGGATGTCACCGTTGTTGCAGTTGGAAAATCTACTTACGCACGGTCGGGTATCTTAGTTAACATCACGCCTGCAGAAAGTGGTTGGGAAGGATACCTGACCCTTGAGATCAGTAATTGCACAGGTCTCTTCAACCGCATTTATGCCAACGAAGGGATCACGCAATTATTGTTTTATCGAGGAAACCCCTGTCAAACCACTTATCAAGACAGGAAGGGCAAGTATCAAGATCAACCGAATGAGGTTGTCTATAGTCAGGTTTAACTAAAACCGTAAAAGGTTCCTGAGTAACGTTTGGGGCCTCGTGCATAGCTTGTGCTTCCCACGGGTCCCTGCTTGTCGCCAATTGTTGGTAGTTCTACACCAGCAATGGTTGCACGTTGCTTGGGAACCTTGCCTCTTAAACTGGGCTCTTGAAGTTCTGCACGTTGCCTAAATTCATTGGCAGTCTTTGCTGCGGCAAGATATTTATTGACTTTTTCTTCTATTGCTTGATTACCTGTTCCTGCTGCATTTGCTGATTCACGTTCAGCTGCATCGAGCCGCCTTAGGTCTACACGATAAGAACGTCCAGGATTTAAGTCGTTGACTTCCGCACCAGAGGATCCAGAATCCTGGCGGGGGTCGTAATTAGGTCTATACGTATTTGCCATCTTATTATTGTAAAAGCAGTAAACCAATTAAACGCCGTGATGCATTCTGCCGCAGGCTTTCTGGATAGCTTTGTACAAGACGAGATTATGTGCCGCTGTCTAGACGAAGAAGATTTTGGCCAGCCTCTCGCAAATGAAGAGAATGATGTGCCACTATATGATATGTACAACCGTGGCTTAGTAGCATGCGAGCAGGGGCTAGAAAGGAATCCGTTGAATCTCGAGGGGGCACGTCCTGGAATGACGGGGTATATCCCATCGATGGAGCAGGGATTAGCGATGGGAGCAGCACCCAAACCCAAAGCATTAGTTCTGGAGTTGGAGGGACCGGACGAGGAAATGATGCTGGAATCTCTAAAACGTCGTGGTTTGCGCCGGTAGAAGAAGTGAGCGATTGTCCCGGTGGTGTCTGCCCTGTTCCCTGGGCAACCAAAGAGGAAACTCCTGTTATTCAACCTGATCAGGTGAATCATCCGCCCCATTACACAGATGGTGGTGGGATTGAATGTATCGAGGCCATTGAAGCGCAGTTAACGGCAGAAGAGTACCAAGGCTATCTGCGTGGTAATTGCGTCAAGTATTTATGGCGTTGGCGTCACAAAGGCGGCAAGACTGACCTGGCAAAAGCTCAGTGGTACTTAGACCGCCTCCTTACGTTTACAGAAGCTCAGAACGGCTGAAGATCATCTTCATCTTCGTCATCTTCTTCGTAGACACAAGCAGCCGCAAGTTCAGCTAATTCGAGATCGGTTGGATGATCCCAGTCGATCTCGATATTTTCGCTCGCCATAATATCTTTGATTGCGTACCACTCCATCATGCGCTGGTGATAGAGATTAAGTAATGCGAAACGAAGCTCCTCCCATGTCATTTCTTCTGACTGAAGCTCTGCTTTCCGCATAGCAAATTGAAGTTCAAGCGGTAGCTCGAATTCACGGGGTTCAACCGAGCGCTCCATTTTGCTTTTCATGCTTTCAATGAACCTATTCTAATCGTACATGTTAAACAGCCGATTGACTGAATCCTGGTCAAAGTCGTCCCAGGGATTAGCGTCAATGCAAAAATCATTAGCAAAAGCTGACAAAATATAAGGATTGATCTGCTCCTCCAAGGAGCGAATAGCCCTTACTTCGTGGGGAGCTGCGCTGTAATTGCGAAAGGCAGTAAGCAAGATTTCTGTAGAGGACCAGGGATTGGCATCAATTTCCTGGAGAAACAAATCAATTTCTTCTCTCCGTCGATCAAGTAACCCACCGATAACCTTATGGTCTTGATCAAAAATCCATTTACCAATTTCTTCTGCTACACCAGAGAAATCTTCTACTTCTAAACAATCGACAATTGTACTGTAAAGGAAAGGCTCCCATCCGATTGAATGGATGAAAGAAACCAGGGCTTGGCGCATGTGGTCATCAAGTCCAAGGTTTAGCTTTAAAAGCTGAGCTTCAATGACGTTGACTTCGTGAAACAAATACTCCAGTGCTTTTTCTTTGCTGCAGCACTGACCTTGTTTCACAGGCGAGCCGTCTGGGTAAAACTGTGTCCCAAACCCAATTGTGTAAGGAGCTTCTCCTGTGCTGTGATCAGCGTATGCTTTTTCACTAAACCCTTCATACTTGCAAATTAAATTAATCGCATGCGAAAGATCTGACATGGGGACAACTATTGTTATCCCCAATCATACATAAAAATTACTTGCCTTGTCCGCGAAGTTTCTTTTTACCTCGACGTTGAGGCCGACTATTTTGTCCTTGCCCTATTGAAGTTGTTTTAGGTTTTCCTTCAATGTGAAGCGTGTTGGATTTGGGTTTTGCCATGGGTCACCAGAGGTCTTCACAGGCCCAGAAGCGGGCTGTGTTTTTGTCGGTTACGGAATCACAGTTGTGCCGCGCCCTAAAGTTAGCACGCCTGCCTGGGTCTTTGTGTTGTGTGTAATCTTCGTATCCCCTGGCACCATAGCGAATGATCTTTTCCTCACCGTGGTGACAACTTTTTACAACTTTTTTGTGCTTGTCGCCAGGGGGAGCCTTTTGCGGTGTGTTGCACTTCATTTTATCTTTTTGATAACGATGCGCCGCCTTAGCTGCTTTTTTAGATTTTTCAGCCATTTACAAGAACCCAAACTGGGAGAAGGAAGAACCAAAAGCTGAGTAGACATCTTGGCTTTTTTTAGTCGTCTGCCCAGTGCCAATGCCTTTGTCAAGTGTAAAATAACTATCTGTTTCTTTGGGTGTTTCTTTATCTTTTTCTTCAAAGAAACTCATTTTACCAAAGATAGCATCTGGGTCAAAAGAAAAAGGATCTGAAATATCAAACATCTCAGTCAATGGCTTACCACTAAGAACATCAGTCATTAACTGTTGATCTTCTTTGGATACATCGGGGAACATCTCATTGTAGAAAGTGTCTTCATCACCCGTATACCCCGAATTTTTAAATATCTCATACAAAGCAGTGCCCTGTGTTTTTTCTGTTGCTTTATCTGTTTCCCTCTCAATGTATGTAATACCAAGATTTTCTTGTGTTGGAACAATGTTATTTTCTTTCATATCTTCAATTAGTTCGCGAATATTTCCTTCTCCTTGTTCATAGTAAAACGAAAGGATATCATCCCGCAAACCTGCTAAGGGGTCTTCTCCTGCTTGCTCTGTAATTGATTTTTTACGCTCTTCGTACGAAGCAAGGGCTTCGGCGTATTGTTGTTTTTGCTCGTCTGTGGCGTCACTAGATAAAGGTGTTGGTGGTTTTATGCCAAGAACATCTGACATATATTGATCCCAGGAAAGATTCCCCGTCAAATCTGACAAGATACCATCAGCAAACTCTTGGGGAGAAACATAATTTTTAAATGCATTTGTACTCATATCAACATCAGCTTCTTTTAAAGCAGGGACAAGAACATCTTTGATGTAGTTCGCTACTACTTCTTTGCTGATAGCATCTTTTGCGCCATCAAAATTATTGTTTTTACCATATAGCTCATAATGTAATTTTGCAAATTGGTCTTTATTTTCAATGTCTACACCATACGCAAGAGCTTGTTTTTTCCAGTCAATACCATTTGTTTGTTCACCAGCTTTTGCCGCTTCCCAGTCTTGTTGTACTTTCCCTTTTTGCACACTGTAAGCAGCTTGTTTGTTTTCGTTGCCC
>Ga0181352_1000461_pt1 | contig 17378 bp, 23 predicted proteins | sample Fa13VDMLBSN_FD_130103 | JGI IMG/M metagenome (GOLD analysis project Ga0181352, IMG submission 130103) | Freshwater viral communities from Lake Michigan, USA - Fa13.VD.MLB.S.N | ecosystem: Environmental > Aquatic > Freshwater > Lake | place: USA: Michigan | collected 2013-09-23 | reverse complement strand
TCTCGTCGCCGAAGATTGCACAGATGCCGGTATCCTCTGGACTACTCCAGACAGGGATGAGTTGTGGTGTGCCGTTGCGCACTTGCGTTTTCCACTCAATCCAGAGTGTGCCAAGTGTTGCGCGGAGTGCTGGGTATCCGCACACTAGAATGTTGTCGAGTCCAAAGACGTTTTTAAACACGTCTTGGGTTTGCATACAGACTGCGGTGTCTGTTACAAAGAGAATTAGACCGTTGAAGCGTTCAGGCCAGAGGCGTCGTGCTTCGCGAATGAGTCCGCCCCAGTAGTAAGTTTTACCCGAACCTGTTGGACCGCCGAGGATGAAGGATCGGTTTGCTTCGATGTAGTCGAGTGAGCGCGGGAGTGCTTTGAGTTGATGAGTGTAAGTGTGCGAGCCAACTTGCACAGTGAGTAGTGAGCGGATTGCAGGATCTATATCGCTCACGTTGTAACGGTGCGGGAGTGCACCAGGGACTTCATCCTTGGCGCTAAGCAACGTAGTGCTTGTGTCGATGCGAAGTGAGTTAGGAAGCTGGGTTTGCATCGAGATAGCCTATGCGTTGCAGGTAAGCATCGAAGCCATGCTCACCAAGTTTGTGCGCATCTACCATGTTAGTTACCATGTCGGATGCGAGTTGACGGTTGCAGCGCAAATTACCCAGCTTCTGCTGGAGTGCGTAGTAGCGCTCGATTGCATCGAGGAGACGTTTGTTTTCTTCCCAACGTGCAGCGCGTGCTGTGTTGTTCTCGTCGTTGCGTGCTCGCCAGACAGCATACTCGCTGTCGTAATTGGTTTTGAGCCACAACAGCTTAACGGAAGGATCACCCAACGGATGTGGTGCTTCTACGCAGAATCGGGAGAATAATGGATGCGTGCGTAGCACGCGCAAGTAACACTCATCCACTTTGCGTGGAGAATATTCACCCGTGAAGCAGGGAGGTTGCGAAGCGTCGAGCGCCATCGTAACCATCTGCTTGAAGTGCATGACATGCGCGTCATGCAGCGAGAGCTTAGGCTCTGGGATATTTAGGGGTTGCATAACTTTACATACACATGAGTGCGAAGAATGCAATGCACCAGAGCACACTGCACAACACAGCTGCACCGAGATCTGCTGCTAGGGTTCCACCTGCGCGCCTGCGGCGCTGGTGGGAGGCTGGGTTATACTTCATAAACTACTTCCAGTTTCTCTACTTCTGTTGTTTCACTGTAGTATCCATTGCTCTCGCCCAGAAAGTAGATGGTTGATACTCCACTTGCTGTGCGAATTGTGTAGATGCTCCAGGTGTAGGATTCGTCATGAGATCCTGTGAACCATTTTGGGTCGTTCTCAATGAATTCCTCAGACGCTTCAAGGATTTCCTCACCGATGGATGCTTCACAGAGTTCTGACCTTTCAAGACGTACGCATTCGCAGCATTCTTGCAAATGAGTGATTCCGTAAACACCACCGCTGGTGGAGACCACGCACTCATCTGAGCGTGATTCGATAGCAAGCAACTTGCTACCTTTGAGGGAGAAGAAGTGAATCATATTGGGTTTCTTTCCTGAATGCACAAATGTTATGCACTCAACGAAGAAACCCAGCATTGAGTGCTGGGTTGATGAAATACATCTTGCTATAGGGAAGCAAGATGCGTGCCGCTGAATTTACTCACACCTCGCAGTAGGTGGAGTTTCGCCTAGTCTTGCGAGCAAAGCGAACTCAGGATTGATGCGCGCTTTGCGCATCAGTTTGAGAAGCTGGCGAATCTCTGCGCGGGAAGCTTGCTCTGGTGCTTGCGAGAGACGTGTGAACGCTTGAGTGAATGCGGTGCGTGCTTCCTGCGCGCTTTGCGCAGGGAGCTCTTGAAGTTGTAGTGTGGGGATCATAATTCGGATTTCATTAAGGTGTGCAGTATCTTGTCAATTCCATGTTTACGCACAAGATCATTCAACGTGTCTGCTGGTGATTTGTGCACGAGTTTGTGCGAAAGTTCCAGGAAAGGATGTTCGTTTAGCATCACGTTAGCTGTAATCGTTACGCTTGCGTTGTTTTTGATCAACGTGATGCTAATCGGATCATCTGTTTGCTCGTTGTCACGGATTTGTATTGTGTCGAATCCGCCAAGCTCTAATAAGAAGTCTAGCTGCTTTCGCATATCAAATCCGTATTCGGTGATGTCGTGTGCGCCAGCCCTAGCTGCGTCGTCTATGGGGTTCATAATGGATTTGCGAGTGGTTCAGGATTCCACGCACGATTGATTTCAGACTCTGCTGGTGTGGCGCTTGCGCTAAAGTATTCGCTCAGTGCGTCACGCTCCGTGCGCTTGAGTATGCGTTCGGTTTCTTCCAACTGACGCCTCAGTTGATAGATTTCTGCTTTGAGATGTTTGATGCGCTGCTCTGCCAGTTTCGACACTGGCACGTCAACTGTGATTTTCACGTGTAGTTTTCTTTCAATTCCATGCACAGGGATTTGTGCATAGAAGTGAAAGGCCAGCTTGCAGGGCTGGCGCTTGCGGTATTAACGGGTGAGATCAGCGTGATAAATTTCATCCGTTACTGCGTCTTTGACTGGCGAATTGCCTAGCCAGTTCCCAGCGCATTGATTTTCTGGGTCATGCCGCTCAATTGAAGTAACGCCGTTGGAGATGCTTGTCCATTCGCCACACGCATTGATGCGTGCAACCCGATGTTCACCGTTTCGGTCAATTACATTTACGAGTTTTGTCATATTGTTGTCTTTCATTTAGGGCTTGGCGCTCCGCGCCCCGCCGTTGCAGTCAGCAAGCAGAACGCTTGTGCGTGTTTGCCACAAGTGCTCCGTGCTGAGTGCAACGCACCAGATAACGAGTGTTTCTGGTGAGTTATGTATAATTCGACTAAAGCCAGTATGTAAATTGGTTATTGCGTCGCGTGTAGGTTCATACAATCGCTTGCATGAAATTAAACAATAGATAATTAGACCAGACTCCTTTTTGTCGAAGAATTGCTTGTGTCGCTTGATATTATGTAAATGCACAAGACTTGGATCAGGTAACAGAGTTGTTTTATCGCGCTGTGCTTACGTTAAACGAATGCACTAGAAGCTTTGCGCTCCTTTCGTTTCCACGTGTTACCTGTTGAGAATGTTTGCTAGTTCTAGGTTGAATCTTGCCAACAGGATAAACCACCCTGTTGGTAAGAATGTTCTGATTAGGCTGGAGCTTGCTCCTTTGTGAGCTTAGGAGCTTCTTGCTCCTTAGCCACTCGTGCCACAATCTCCCGTAACCACACTTGAACGTGTGCTGGTAACATGTCTTCGGTCATACTGTAGTCACTCGACACAAGTCGCTTCTTCTGGCCTGCTTTAACCCAGTTCAATAGCGCATCAAGCGCCATGGCTGGGTTATTGAGTGTGTCAGCTTCAAACTTCACCGTTGTCATTTCGCTAAACCGCAATACAGCGCCATCGCGCTTGGTATACTGGCCAGAGGTGTCACTCTTGCGGACTGATTCACCTTTCACTTTGGCCTTGCCCATTTCGCTGGCAATGCAGTTGTTCACCCTGTTTACCGTTGCGAACGCCACCTTGGAGTTTTCGGTCATGTCCATGTTGATCATCACATTCTCGATCAAGTTCTGTAGGCTCATAAGTTCATTCTTGTCCGACTCATGGGTGAGCTTGTGTGGTTCGCAACGTGCGAACTTTATCGCAAGGATTCAACTCACGAAGTCATGGCAAGATTCAACCTAGACTCTCATTCATTCTCTGTGACGATGTTAGCCAGTGTTACTGGCGCAAGTTCACTCGTTACCACGTGCATAGGTTGTTAGACCACGCTACGTTGCAAGTTGCTCCTTTGCTTCCTCAGTGTTCTGCGATTAGAGCCTAGCCTCAATGCGCCAGTAACCTTACTGGTTCAGCTAGCCACTCCAAGCGCCCCTTGGAAATTACTTCGTCATCCATGGATGATTCGCCATGGCTCGTAAGAGTATCAGCGCCCGTCGCGCTCGCCACACTCTCGATTGTCAATCAGCCTGTTCGCCGGTTCATAACTCCGGCGCACGTCATTTTACACACTCTCGTTTTCTTTTCTCCAACTTTATTCGTTGAAGTGACAACCACTTACGCACGCTCAGATATTTCGTACTCTGTCAACACAATTTGGCGCATGGCGTCGCACCGCGTCGAACCACGTTTCTGGTAAGCGTACAGGAGGTCCACCAGAGTGTGCAGCGCGAAGCGTAGTGGAGCGGAAAGATGGTGCTGGGATAGGGAGAGGAGAGGATGAATCTTATCTCTACATTCTAACTATATCATATCCATCTATCTATCTATCTATCTATCTATCAAGAGGGGTAGGATATACATAGATCGCCAGGATAGTATTCATCCTATCCTCTCCATACTATACCACTATCTTTACGCCTGGTAGCGGCATTATATAGCATAACTCAGCACTATATAGTTGCACAACAAGACTATATAGGAGTCATGCTCACTATATAGCACAGCACTATATAGTCCTTATGCACAACGAGCATACTAGTGCCTTAGTAGCATGGAGAAGCGCAGCTAATGAGCTTCTGAAGCGCAACTTATGAGTCGGGGGGGGGGCTTTGAACTTTTGAACTAGATTTACCAGGGTATCCTCCCAGAAAATTATACTCTTAAAACTATCCCTGGCACCTCCTACCCCCCGCTTCCCTTGGCTTAGTGCACAATGGAAGAGTGGCAGAGCGCAGCGCTGGAGTGGCACAAGAACTGCGTCCCTAGGGAGTATGAACACTGAAGGATTTGCAACCAGTACGCTAGTCGCGTGCGCAGCGAGTGCGTTGAGCAGGTTTCTCGCGGAGCTGGTATGACGGGCAGCAACCTAAATGAGAGTATTCGCAGCTTGGCGCGCAGCGGCGTCACTGCTGAATGCATAGCGGAAGAGCTGGGCATCAGCCTGGAAAGCGTAGATATTGTGCTTGCAGCTCGCAAAGACACTCGCAGAGCAAACGGCGTGCTTGATCGCATAAGTGAAAGAGGCGACGCCGCTGTGGATGTTATTGAGCAGTTGATGCACGATACTGAGGTGCATCCTGTGGTGCGCCTAAAGGCAGCTACTTACATCGCAGACATAGCGAGTGGAGTGCGAGCGCCAGTCAAGCATAATACGCAAGATGCTCCGGTGGCTGGTCTAGAGCTGAAGAAAGTGTTCGAAGCAGCTTTTGAAGCATACGGGAGTGCAGTGAAGCGTGCACAAGAGACACCTCAACATGGAGTATTGATCGATGCATAAGCAAACAACATGTGTTGCACCAGCCAATCTAGCGCATTTGCGCAGCTGGTGTGCGAGCAGCCATAGGCGTTACGATGTGCAGTTGCTGCGCAATATTGATTTGGTGCAATCATTGGGTGATACGCCATTACCTCTAGCTAATCTTGAGACGCTGTTTTCTGCACCAGTAGAGTACAAGAATCGTGCAACGGAAGCTCGACATGATTAAGAGCGGGCGAGGAGGCCGAGGAGCGGGATTGACCTAACTTAGTATTGACGAAGCGAGGAGCACGATTGCTTAACAACCTTATGACAAAATATAGAAAAAAACCAGGGATTATTGAAGCTGTTCAATGGAATGGCAACAATGTGGATGAAGTGCTGAAGTTTGGTGATACTGGCCCACAGCCTCTTTGGGGAGATGACTTCAAAATTCATAGGGCTAATCAACAAGTAGAGATACTAACACTTGAAGGTGTTATGAAGGCCAATGTTGGTGATTGGATTATTCGAGATGTAGAAGGTGAGTTTTATCCGTGTAAGCCTTCGATCTTCGCTGCTACCTACGAGTTGCTATGATAGAACAACGTCCAGGACCCAAAGAGCTCTTTGCGCAGATTCGTGACCCAGTTATGATGCTGAGTTTGTTCAACGAAAGCATACGGACTGGGCGCATAGTCCTTCATCCGTGGCAGGTTCAAGTGATGATGGATTTTGCCCGTGTGCGCAACTCGGATGAGATCATACGCATGGCGCTAGTCGCCAACAATGGCTCTGGTAAGAGCGCCTACACCATAGCTCCCTGTGCAACTTGGCTGGCGGGTCACACCAACAGAGCGCGTAGCGTAATCACCTCAGCTTCTGGTGTGCAGTTAGATAGGCAATCTTTACGCAGCGTGCGTCACGTGTGCGAGAATGTTAATAAGTTCTATGACAACCAAGAGGTATTCCGCATTCGCGAACGAGAATACACATTTACGCCAGCAAGCGGCACAGTCGAGGCGTTTGCAACTGACGAGCCGGGCAAAGCTGAGGGTTACCACCCGCACGACGGTGGTGACGGAGAATTCGCGATATTTGTTGACGAAGCCAAAAGCGTAGAAGAGCCTATCTTCGCTGCACTAGAACGGTGCAACGGTATCACACGGCGCCTCGACGTATCGTCTCCGGGTGCGCCCCAGGGTTATTTCTTTGATAGCTTCACATCACTTAACTGGAAGACTCGACGCGTAACCTATAAGGATTGTCCACACATAAAGGCTAGCGAAGTAGAAGAAGCGAAGATGCGCTATGGTGAGTATTCGCCGCTCTTCCGCTCTATGTATCTGGCGGAGTTTACGAGCATAGAAGAACAGACAGTGATGCAGTTCGACTATGTGCGCAGACTTTGGAGCAACTTCTACCAAAATGAGCCTGAGATGTTTGGTGCGCCTTTCGCTGGCGTGGATCTTGCTGCGGGTGGGGATGAGAACGTGTTGAGTGTGTGGCACGGAAACACTCACATTGCACAGGAAGTGTTTCGTGAGAAATACACTCCAGACACAGTGAGGCATCTCAACGGATTGTTCAGGAAGTATGGGCTGGAAGCACAGAACATTACGCTAGATGATGGTGGACTTGGCACGGTGCTCAACGATTATCTCATGGAGTATGGATGGAACGAGATACGTAGAGTTCGCAACGAAGGACGGGCCATCGACCAAAGTGCATATTCGAACAGGGGAGCTGAGAATTGGTTCAACTTCTCGCGCATAGCTCCGAAGCTTTACTTTGCAATCAAAGATGATGTGCTGAAGAACCAACTAGGTTCTCGATACTTCACGATGCTCAACGGGAAGTACAAGTTGGAAGATAAGCGCAAAGCAAAGTCCAGTGGACACAAATCACCAGATCGTGCGGATGCTTGCGTGTTGGCGTTTGCTAACAGATGGGACAACTATTTGTTTAGCGGTGATCGAGAGGAAGAATCAGCGCGCATCAAGAAGTTTGTGCCAGAGCGACTCACGCAGAGCGAACTAGTGGAGCTTATGGAACAGAGGCGCAACGAGAAGATGTTTGGTGGTGGACAGCAGAGTGAGTCTCGCATCCTTGGTGGTGCAAATTTTAGAGCGGTGCTGGCGCGTCGCTACGGTAGTGAAGTATCACAACTATTAAAGGAGATGACATGAAAGAAACATCAGCGGTGCAAGAATTTGTGGATGGGCTCGACGAAGTGGAGTTCAAAGAATTGTGCGGTATTGTGGACGCCAAGCGCAAAGAGGGTGAAGATGAGCTCGACGCGAAAGACTTTGAGAAGGACACCTGTCCGGATTGCGGCAAAGAACCTTGCGATTGTTAATCTGTAGCTGGGTGGAGCAGAGAGATCAAAGCGCACATACATAACACAAAGCTCTACGCGTTCACCCAGCACTCCTCTTACATATGGACACCGTAACAACAGACGGCGGATCAGCCGACCAAACAGGAGCGATGCGAGTTGCAGAAACTCCTGAGAATACGTTCTTCAGCTGGGACTACGCCAAGACGAAGCTCATTGCATTGAAGAATGCATGGGACACGGGCGAAGCTCTCAAGACGCGTATTCGCAGAGATCTACGCAGCGTGCGCATTGATTCGCAAGATGAGCGAGATCGTGGCACGCTGGAGAATGACGAGGTGTTCACTCCGGTGCGCATCATCGACAACAACATTCGCAAAGAAGCTGCGCCGTTCATCGAATACATGACGCAGCCTGGACGCACAGCGATCTTCGTAACTTCTGAGCAAGGAGTGGATCTTCGTGAGCGTGAGAAAGAATTCACTCGCGTGATGCGCTACAAAGGATGGGTCAGCCCATTCATCAAAGTGCAGGATGGTGCAGCTACGCATGGGTGGGACAGCGTGGAAGTGGTGTTCGACGAAACGAAGCCTGGACACATAGGCATTGATCATGTGCGACATGATGAGCTGTGGATTCCGCAAGATACTCGCAACATTCAAGATTGCGAGTTTGTTGTGCGTGAATACATGGTGAGTGTGGTGGCATTGCGCAAACTCGTCAAGACTGCTGGATTCAATGAAGAACTCGTCCAGAAGCTCATCGACGCAACAAAGACTACGCAAGGTGGCGTTGACAGTGTTACGCTGACGCTGAAGCGTATTTGCAAAGTGATGTTCAAGGTAGACGGCCTTGTTTATGTTGCGTGGTATAGTCCGGATGTGCTTGATGCGTGGCTGGACGGTAAGCCTCGAAAACTCTACCTCGGTCGCAAGACTGGAGTAGCAGATGCAATGGGTAACATCACCTATGACACAGAGGCGTCGAATGTCTATGAATCACAATATCCATACTTTCTGCTATTCTACAGTGAGACAGAAATGCCGGATGTGTTTCAGCACGTTGGTAGGTGCTTTCTCGACATGCCCAAGCAAGAAGCTGCATCTTCTATGCTCACAGCGTTGGTTAACGGAACTACGCGTGCGAGCAACTGGATTGGCACAGTGGCGGGTAACGCAACTGGCAACGCTCCGAAGAAAGTCAAGGATCTGGAGATTGAGAATGGGCGCATCTATGATCAGCCCATAGATTTCAAATCTTTGCCATATCCGGATGCAGCAATGGTGCGAGCCATTGAGCAGATTGTGCGCATGAATGCTGACGACACCAACCAAGTGGCGTTTGCGGTCAATGCACGGAAGGATTCGCGCAAGAGTGCAACGGAGATCAACGCGTCGCAAGAGCAGCAAGCGCAGCTAAGCGGAGTATCACTCGTGATGCAGAGCACGTTTCTTGTGGAGTTGTGGACATACGTAGAAGGTATAGTTAACTCGCGCGCTCTTGCGAATCTCTTTCCATATTGTCGCGTAGGAAAGGAGAATGACACAGCGTTGCTCAGCGTGGATGTGATACTGCGTCCTAGCGGTGATGTGGATGTGGTTGAGCGCAAAGAACGCTTGCAAGCTATGAGCTTGGCTTGGCCACTGATTCAAAACACAGTGCTTGCACCGTTGTTCCTCCAGGATATGCTACGACTTGCGTTGCCAGGTGATGGAGAACGTTACGCCAAGTTCCTTGAGCAAGGTGATCCCAAAGCGCAGCTCATCCAAGGTATTGCGCAACTCGTCAGTCAACTAGTATCTGATCCGCAGACGGGTGGGCTCAAGCCGTTTGCACAGCCGTTTGCACCTCAGTTGCAAGCGATGGCTCAACAAGTGCAAGCATTGCTCGCACCACCCACACCGCAATGAACGCTGCATTACACGCTGTGCTCAACAGCAATTGGGCACAGCATCCAACTACGCGTGAAGCTATCGAGAAGCTCCGCGAACAAAGCGAGCAGATCCTCTCGCAAGCCATTGCACAAAGCGACGTGCAACAGGTCACAGATATTTCGCTACGCCAGTCACTGGTGAAGGTGAAAGCGTTGCGCAGCGCAATAACGCTGCTACAACAGTTAGCAAACCCAACAGAAACAAATGAGTAAATACGGACATATCAGATTGGCGCCCGACATCGGCGGAGTCGGCGCAGCAGGAGCAGCAGGTCAGAGCACAACAGCTGCGGTGAGTGCTAGCGGACTCAGTGCATCGCCTCGTGCAAACATGAGTGGAGAGAGCTTTGGCCAAAGTGGTAGCGGCTCTACGCTCGGTGGTGACACTGAGTTGAGCATGGACGATGATGGCTACGCTGCGGAACATACCCGAGCTGAGGAAGCGTTGGGTGATAGTCGTCCTGAGCTTGGCGTTGACGTAAAGGCACAACATGAAAAAGCGCAGCCGAAGGTGGAGAAAGTTGTCGCCGAAACCACAAAGGAGGATGAGAATACAGCCGATGTTACACCCCCGCAGCCTGCTGGTCGCGATTACTCTGTGTTCGAGCCGCAAGACGTGGAGTTGATGAAGAAGCTTCCCAATCACTTGTTCAACGCGATGAAGGAGCGTTACACGCAAGTGAAGGAGATTGCTACGCAGAATGCAAAACTTAACGAGCGTATCAAGCAGATCGAGAGCGGTGCGTTGCCCGAGAGCTATGTGCAACACCCTCAAGCGTATACGCTCTCACCCGAATACACGCAGGCTGCACAGCTTCACAATCAAGCGCAATTCGAGGTGGGCATTGTGGAGAAAGCCATCAACGCTATCGAAATGGGTCTTCCGTATCAAGTGTTGACGGGCTACGATGCACAGGACAATCCAGTGTTTCGCACTGTGCAGCCGAAGCTCGACAAAGATGGCAACGCTTTGCTGGATATTGCTGCGAAGAACTCGTATATGCGCGTGTTGCAGCAGATTGATCGTAAGCGCGAAGGAGCTGAGCAACAGATGCACAGTGTCAAAGCGCAGTTTGCTGCGAAGCGTGGTTCGCAGCTCACGGAATTCCAACAGATGCAGGCTCAGACGTTTCCGGTGTTTGAGAAGCCGGAATACAAGCAGCAGATCGACGCCACAGTTGCGCAACTTCCTGCGTATTTGCGACACGACCCAGCAGTTGCACAGTTCTGTGCGCGAGGTAGCATGTTGATCAGTGCGCTTCACGCAAAAATCAAGGAACTTCAGGGTGCACAGGCCACAGCAAACACTATTGCTGCGGATCGACGTGCAGCAGGTCCTTCTCCCGCGATGCTTGCATCGGCAGGCGGTGGAGTTCGTGAAGATAACACCAACACTTTAAGCATGGCTGACTGGAATGACTAGTGCGTAGTTGCGCACTGGCATAACTTTTGCTATGCTTGATTCAACACAAGACAGTTTGTGTGCAGCCTATGGCTGTTGCTTCTATAGTCGAAGGGCATCGACATTCGATAACTGATCTATCAACTAAGTGCAAAGAATGTTCATGAACTGCGGAGGCAATTATGCCATCACAATACAACTTACCTAAATTCCCACCCACGTGGCAGGTTGAGGACGTAAATCGTTTTCAAAAGCTGCCATACTACTTGGCAAATCTGGCTGCCAAGCTGTTTCCGATCTACCAGACCTACTCCAAACTCGTCAAGAGCGTTAAGTGGCAACAGAACATGGGAACTACAATGCGCGGAGTGCGTGTTGAGCCCACACCTGTTGGTCGCCAAATGTTCTTCCCGAACGCCATCACGACCACGCCGAAAAAGGACGTATTCTCGCAGATGGAGACCTACGAGGAAGGATTGGTTCGCAGGCATTATGCTGAATCTAAGCAATTCAGCTTCTTGCCGTCGTTCCAAGATTTCCGCAAAGAGCAGATCCCGAGCGCAATGAAGGACATTACGCAACAGATCGCGATTTCGCAGGACTTCTTCATTCGTTCGTTCCTGTTCCATCGTTCTCCGTTTGTGTATCTGCCTGGCCGCGTGTTCACAGCTGCGTCACCGTTTGCTGCGCAACGCGGATTGATTGCTGCACCTACGGGCGACGGCTCCGATGATGGATCTACTGGAAAGACCACAGCGTTCTTGCTGCAAGCCATCAACGAGCTGAGCACTGGGTCGCGTAACACGCTGACGTTCAAAGCAATGAACACGGTGTTGCAGATTGCGCGCAACGATCTCATGCTTCCTGCGTTTGAAGGCATGAGCAACGGTGCACCGGCGGATAACGAAGCCATCAAAGGTAACTACGTTATCGTTGGTAGCGGTGAAGCTTATAGTAATTTGAGCTTCGATCCGCACATCCTCAACTACAAGAACCTGCAAATGAATTTGCTCAACAGCGAATTTACTGGCAAGGTGCTTGGTAGCATTGTGTTCAAAGCTGAGCGCTTTCCGTTGCGCATCGCAGCTGACGGAACTTTCCCGGCTCCGCAGACATACGAGACGAACTCCAGTGCATACAACTACGGCCAAACTGTTCCGAATCCGGACTACGTGGATGCGCCGTATGAAGTTGCGTTCTTCATGGCGGGTGAAGCGGCCAAGACGATTGACGTTGGACCTCCTCCTGCGGATTTCGCCAGTGGCAAAATGAGTGCAGACAAGTTCCACAAGCTTGCGTGGAACGGCGAAGTGCGCATCACTGACGATGTGCTTATCAACTACGGAACATCGGATACTCCGCAATGGGACACCAACAAGTATGGTGAAGTTGTGCAGCTCATCTCTGCTGCAAACTACGGTGCAGTCAGCATCGACCGACGCCAGTGCATTCCGATCATCTATGCGCGATGGCGCCCGTCTGACAATGACTAAGATGTCAACTCAGTAACATAACAAGAATATGAAAAAATTCATCTCTATCCTCGTAGCAACGTTCGCGTTGCTTAACAGTGCAATGGCCATTGATCAGGTTAATGTCATTGCTTCAAACACTCCGACTGTGCTTCTTTCGCAGCCGGTGCAAATCACCAGCGTAACCGTTGCAAATGCAACTGGTGTCACAGCAACTGTGTGCTTGGTGGATTCGAACTCCAAAACTTCGGGTCCAAACAGCAACGGGTTGACCTACACTCGCGCGGCATTCACGACCACGACTTCGTATACCACGAACATGGTCACGGATTACACCAACATCAATGGTGTTGCAACCAGCGTGACTAACAGTGCGTTATATACGCTCACCTCGACCACAGCCGCCACTACGAACAACTACCGCGTGATCAACACGATAGTTGTTCCGGCAAACACCACGCTTACCTGGACGCCGGTTAACGGCGCGTATGCGAATCTCGGTGTTCTTTCGACGAATAGCGCAGCGGTCACTGTGACTACTTCGTATTCCACGACTCGCTAAGGCATCGCTACCTTAGCATCTGTAGATACGCGCAGTTTTAAGGGTTTCTGCGCAGCATCGAAATAGGGTAGTCCTTCGGGACTACCCTAAACCCTTAACTAACACTTTCCTTTTCTTATTATGGGCCAAGCACAAATTCCTACGTCTCCAGCTCTCGGTGCAGTGACTACGCGTCTTGTTGCACCGCCAGAGCTTAATCAGTTGCAGCCGCGCTTCATCACGCTGGATGGCACGAACGCTACGAAAGCGTATGATCGACAGAACGGTGCGACTCTTGGCGACAAGAAAGTTCGCAAGCTGGTGATACGCAACGACAGCGCGGTTAAAGTGTATTGGGCCAAGAACACTACGGCGTCAGCTACGGCGTATCACGGCATTCTCAAAGCGAGTGCTGTGGCGAAAGATGGTAGTGGCGGCGAAGTGGATCTGAGTGCAGATCAACCATTGTTCGTCTCGCTGTTCGCCAGCGCAGCAGCTACCGCAGTTGTTGATGTGATGTTCGACGAAGCCACCTAATATTATGCCAACATTCACGAAGCAAGAAAAAGACGCGATCAAGATGATGATGTCGCGCATGAGTGCGCTGGAAGCGACACTCATCTCCACCTCAATTGTTGCGGGCAAAGGCACATCGAACTACACGTCGCTCGCTGCGATGAAAGCTGAGCCTTATCCACTGCAAGTTAAGTTATTTGTGCTACTTGGCCTCAACTCACTTGGCGATGGATTGCTCAACGGCAACTACTATTACGACGCAACCAGCGTTGCTACGCCAAACGACAGCAGCGTCATTCAGTTAACTTCCACTTCTCTCGGTCGGCTCCTCAAGATTAGCTAAGCATATGAAAAGAATACTCTCTCTGTTGATGCTGTTGCTGTGCGTTAGCACGCAGGCACAGACGTTTCAAGGTTATACCAAAGTGGTTGCTGATGCAAATGCGTTGCAAGCACTGAATCCGTATGACATTCACCAGGTTGTGCGCATGCGCGGCTACGCGAGTGCAGCTGCGGCGGATGGTGCAATCTTCTACTTTGACACTACGAGTGTCACTGCTACGAACACTGTGAGTGTGTTTAAGCCTACGAGTGTTAGCGGTGCTGGCAGATGGATTCGCCAAGATCCGATGTTCCAGGCTGGTAGCACTACGGTGCCAAGTATTACGTTCGGGCTGGATAGTAATACTGGGTTTGCTAATAGTGCTGCTGATCAGATTGACATCATCAACGGTGGATTGCGCAAGTGGTATATTACGTCTGGTGGAGCATTCACTGCGGTTGGTGCGCAAACTATTGGCACAACTACGGGCGACTTGACGCTAAATACTGGTGCGGCGAATGGTAACATTCTATTGTCGCCTCACGGCACTGGAGGAGTTGGTATTGGTGCTACGCCAAGTGCAGGTGCAAATTCGTTAAAGATTGGTGGAACAACCGCGAGCACCACGACTGCAACTGGCTCACTTATCAATGCTGGCGGATTCGGGAATGCGGGTGCAGCAAACATTGGTGGAGTTACCGCGGTGACTGATACGACTGAAGCAACTACAGGTGGTGTCGCTGCTCTTAAGAGTTCTGGCGGTATCTATGCAGCAAAGAAAATTGTAGGTAACACTGACTTAATCGTAAACACATCGTTGCTTTACGCAGATAGTGCAGCAAGTAAGGTGGGTGTTGGCACAACTGGACCAGACAGGAAGCTTGATGTGCTTGATGCGAATAATGCACAGCTACGCTTAAGCCAAGCTGATGGCACAGTTTACACGGACATAGGCACTCTTTCCACAGGACATACGCTCATCACGAACTCCTACGGTGGGCGCATCACATCCACCACCGTCAACGACACGTCCGTCCTCGCTCGCCAAGTGCAAGGAGGTTTGGCGTTTGATGGGGTGACGGCTAGCACTAAATCCGTTGCAACCGTACCAAGCGTTGGGACAAGCGATATAACACTGGCGTCAACTTTCATTTCAAACGCCAGCCAAGCTACATTTACGTGTGTGGCTTTTCTCGGATCGAGCGGAAGTTACACGCATGTAGCGGCTGGATCCTTCGCGATTCGGATTGATACGACATCTCTGCTGGTTCTTTTCTACGGTGCTACCACTTCGGACTACAACGTTTGGACGTATGCTGGTTTTGGGTCCACGTATAACGGCAAAATTGTAAACCTTGCGGTTACCAAATCGTCCTCAGGCAACGCAGTTATTTACATTAACGGTGTCGATGTATCATCTCTTGGATCGTTTACTAGCTCAGGAACACCTCCAACGTGGCAAGGTTCAATCACAAACACTTATTTGATGTGCGGAGCTGGTAAGTCCGATGCGATCTTCAACGGCACAATCTTCTCCGCCACCCTTTTCAACCGCGCCCTCTCCGCAGCCGAAGTCGTGACGCTGGCAAATCAAGGTGTGCAGGAAGCGGATAAGTGGGGGAGTCTTGGAACTGCGTTTTATACTGGTAGCTTTGCTGCTGGGACCGATTTATGGGGCACCGATCCATCTCGAACTGTATCGGCTCCCATTGCAGCTAATGCGGACGGCGCTGGAGTTCCTCCAACAAGCGACTGGATGAAGGTGACGACTGGTGGCACACAGAATCTTTACACTTACAGAAGTTCAGGCTTTTCGGCATATTTGTCTAAGCGTGTAAAGATGACTGCGGATATTTTCATTCCAGCAGGTAGCCCAATTACGCATGTGTCGTTAGGGTCTGTGTTCACTGCTGGGACAGCAGGTTACGACAGGACCGCAGCTATTGCCGTGACGGCTGGATCTACGACAACCGTAACTGGCGACTTTGTGTTTGTTAGTGGTTACATGGTTATTCGTAACTGTGACTCCTCCGGTTCAAATGTGTCCATCGCTTCTGGGAACTCGTTTTACGTCAAAAATGTGACGATTTCTCGTGCTGGAGCCATCCTCGACGCCGATCTTTCCGTTGGAGTTGGTTATCAGGTGCCGGATCACTCCTCTAACAAATACCACGGCGTTGTCTCCGCAACGGGAACGGCTTGGACCCGCAGTAATCAGCGAGGACAGATCCTTTGGACTACGCCAGCAAACACTAGTGGCAATATGCAAGTGCTTGCACAGACTGCTTTGCCTGTCAATGCACTAATCACCGACATTGTTGCATACTCTACTGGCACACCCACTATTTACATGGGCAATGCAAGTGCAGGCACAAACATTGTTGCAGCTGTTGCGTTGAGTGCATCAACCTACAAAGCGCTCGTCATGTTCGACAGGCTCACAACCACAGGAAACTTGTGGATTAACTCGTCCGCAACAAATCAGGTAAACTTGGCCATCAATTACATGTTGGCCAATCCATAACACAAGACATATGCAAGCATCTAACATCATCGAAATTCAAGATTACAGTTTTGGTCCACGCGGCACGGCGAATCGTTTCGAAGTGCTGTCGTATAGCGGAACTGTGCAACGAAACACCACCTTTGCAACGCGAGTCTTTCAGGCGGCGCGCGATGCGCAGCTGGATGGTGACGTAGTCACGCAAGAAGCTACGCCCGAGGTGGATCTTGGCAACTTCATGGTCAATGTAACACTTGAACAATGGAATCAGTGGGGAGCGGATGATACCGAGTTCTTCCGGTTGCTCGCAACGCTCGCTGGATTCACACCTGTGGAGATTGTATGATCCCTGTGCCTATTCCTGCGGTTAAGATCACAGAACACGCCGTGGCGTTGCGTCGTGTTCTGTTATCGTTCGAGCGAGGTGAGATGACAACTGCTGAGGTTGTTTATTCTCACCTGACATTTCAAGCTGCATCAAAGCGTGGTCCACGTGAGTTCGTGGGAGAACAGTCCGATGCTGCGTTGAAACCGTTAACTTTGCAAGAACTTGAAGAAGCTGGCATAGATACTGCTAGGCTTCAGGAAGTGCTGGCTGAAATAGAACGGAAGCTATTCACCCTACGTCCATGATTATGTCACCTGAACAAGAAAAGAAATTCGATGATATTCACACTAGCGTCACTCGCCTTGAGACTGCTTTTCTTGGAAAAGGCGGAGTTCAAGATCAAGTGATTGATCATGAATCGAGGTTGCGCGTTGTCGAAGAAGCGAAAACAACTTCAGCTGCGAAGATTGGAATACTGACCACACTCGCAGCTGGAAGCGGAGCACTCGGAGCTTACGTAAGTAATCTCTTTGGTAAACACTAAACGAAAGAAACCCTAAATGAAGTCTTGGCAAACAAAATTAACTGGGATTGCAACTGTTGTGGTTGCAGTCGGCAATGCGTTGATTGCGCAATTTGACGGCAATCTTGCGACGAATCCCGACTGGGGTGTTGTCATTGCGAGCATCACCGCTGGAATTGGATTGTTCTCTGCACGTCAGAATAACGTGACGTCTGAGCAAGCCGGAGCAAAATGACTACGGCGATCATAAGCTTGGTTGCGTCGATACTGGGATTTATTTTCTTCCTGG
>Ga0181352_1000460_pt1 | contig 17382 bp, 16 predicted proteins | sample Fa13VDMLBSN_FD_130103 | JGI IMG/M metagenome (GOLD analysis project Ga0181352, IMG submission 130103) | Freshwater viral communities from Lake Michigan, USA - Fa13.VD.MLB.S.N | ecosystem: Environmental > Aquatic > Freshwater > Lake | place: USA: Michigan | collected 2013-09-23 | reverse complement strand
CTTTTTGAGTTTGGTGGTCAAGGAGAAATTAGTTATGAAGATTTATTGTCGAATACAACACTCAAAAATCTTTTAGATTCATTTCCTAAAGGAACCTATGATAATAAAGGTAATATTTATTTAGGCGATAAAAATAAAGAAGAAAAGTTTTCTTTATCTAATGCACAATCATTAGTTAAATCCCAAAGAACATACCAAAACGCACTGAACCAAATTGTATCAACACATTTAATATTACCAGCAAAATAAATTATGGAGAAAAAATTATTAATATCTGATATAGAAAATAAAGAAAACCTTAATGAGGCGGTTTGGTTTTTAGTACTTGCAGCTGCTGGTTTGATTGTAGGTGGGGCAACTATTAGTTATCAAATGTTGACTAAAAGTAATTACAGACAAAAAATGAAAGAACATAATGGTTTTTTCGATAAAATTAAATTAGGAGAATTTTTTGACGTAGAAAAGTTTACAGGTGATGAAGATGCAAGAACTGCGATGAATATAAATTACCTTACAAAGCTTAACAACTCGGCAACGTTAAAAAAAGATGATTTTGGATATTACTTATTGTTATCAAAAGATTCGGTTAGAATATATCTACCAAAAAAAGAATGGTTTAGCCAATTTCAAGGGTCGGTAAAAAGTTTTTGGGATACACAAAGTGAAAGTAGTGAAAAAATAAATAAATTTTCTTTAGTTTTTTATTTGAAATTTCCCCAAAAATCAATCGGTGGAAGACAACCGAATGGGGAAGGCGGTTTTGTTTATGGTCCCATAGATAATTCAGATATATCGAGAGGTTGGGCGGTTTTGAGTAATTATAAAACAAGTGGATATTTTTCCGTTGAAGGTAATAAAATTTACAGAGGACTTACTTCAAAAACCAACGTTAGTGAGAATTTTGAAGAAAATTCAAAAAATAAAATTATATCAGAATCTTCAGAATTTTTTGTAAATGAAGACCTTGAACGTTTTGGAATAAAAGGTGCGACTAATCCAACATATGTAACACCTGGTGGTGGTTATCCAACTGTTAGAAATTACGAACCAACAGAGGAAGATTTAACCGCCAAAGAGCTTGAAAAATACCAAAATTTAACTTTAAATCCCCCAAGTGGATTATATGAATATTCTTGGTACCAATACGGTTCCGATTATAACAAAAGTGATTTGGATGTATGGTATGATAGTTCATATGGCACTGCGATTGTAATTGGAACACAACTATGTGGTGCCATTATTTTCAGTGAATTGGGAGGGTTAGCTTTCTTATCTTTTGAGACAGAAACAGCACTAGTAATAAGAGAATTGGCAAAATATTCGATTATAATTGGGGGTGAAGTAATTGTAGGACTTCCTGAAGTAATTTATCTTTATGACAGAGGAATGACAGAAATTGCGGCTATAGTTGCAATATGTATGTTATTACCTTTGGCAACTGAATCTATGTTACCAGTGAAACTTTTCAATTTAAAAACATTAGACGAATATGTTTGGCTTGATTTAGCAAAACAAAGTAAAGAATGGAAAAGCCCCCTACAGTTCAAAAGATGGGTTCAAGGTTTAGATAAGGTAACAAGAGAAGCTTTTATGGATAGATTTGCGGTGATTGTAAGTTATTATAGTAAAAACTCCACAAAAACAATCGCAGAAGAGTTATCAAAACAATTATTGAAAATAGTAAAGCAAATTAAAAAAGGAAGATCATTAGAAAAAGGAACTCCTTTTAGAAAACAATTCAAACGTCTTTTCAAACAAGAATTTCAAAAAATTTTAGAAAATGTACCACCTATAAATTTAAATCGATACCCACTTCTAACAAACTTGGGGTTTTCTGTTGGGATGGTTGGAACTCTGATGATTGGTTCTATATTATTTATAGAAAATGATGAAAAAAAACTTAATGATCGTCAAGGTATATTAGATGGTGCTGAAAAAACCATAAAATATTTGTCAAATAAGAATTGGGCACCTAATAAAATGATGAATGACAAATTGACGGAGATGGCAACAGAAATTAATAAGTTGACTCAAGATGAAAACATAAGTCCTGATAATTTGAAACAAGCATTAAGATTGAATTATCAGGTATTTTTAATTTTAGAAAATTTAAATACTTTTTACAATAATGGAAATTACAATGGATGGAGTCAAAAAAACTTTGCTAAATTATATCAACAACAAAGTAATAATGCTTATAAATTATTATTAGAATTTCAAAATATTTCTGTAAACAACTTATTGCAAAAATTACAACAAGCAACTGAGAAAAATGCAAAGAACCAAGTAATAAAAGATTTGGATAATTTAATAGACCCTGAAACTATCAATAAAATTGATAAACTGTATAATGAACAAGAAATTTTTGGTTTGGTTGAATCAAGTTGTCCAAAAATAATCAATAGTTCTTTTGTAGATAAATTTGGTAAATCTTGGAATTATGAAAAAGCAAGAGTAGACAGATTTGTGAATTGGGCATCAAAAATACAACTTTCTGGACAGTCAATCACTCAAAATTTTGAGGACTCGTGGTTGAAGAAAAATAATAAGAAAATTAATTATCAGTGTTATAAAATTAAAATTAATAAAGAAAGTAATGAACCTTATTATGATAAAAATGAATTAACAAATAGAATTATTTCTTTTGGTCAAGAAACTTTTGATTTTTTAAATAAAGAATTTTTTTCTAAATATCCTCATACAAATTTTTCAGATCCAATGGGTATATATAATCATGCACTTATTAGATCTTTATGTTACAATTTTTTTGACGACTATTTAGATGTAACCGCATATGCGAAAAAAAACACTTAAGAATTAGTTTATAAAAATAAAATTAAAGATATATTTATATAATAAACAAAAATGGAAAAAACTATTTTAATAGAAGAAATAAGAAGAACTTTACAAATGATGGGTTTACCAACTGATAATTCATTTGTTATATCTGAAGCACTTATTGGGGGAGGTGGTAAACAGGCGGTTTATGAATTTACTCAAGGTATAGAAAAGTTATTAGGTAGAGGTGGTAAAACCTTGACTTCTGAAGAAAAATCAATGTTAACTGATTTTATTGATCAAGCAAGAAAATATGAAACAAAGTTCGATTCATTTGGTAGTTTAGGTGATGATCTAACAGAAACCCAATTAAAAACGATGAAAAATTTTATAACTTCTAAATCAAATAGTACTCTTAAACGAGTTTTAGCAGACGCTGCCCAAGAATATAGAATTTATTTGAAAAAAATTCCTATTGCAACAGAAGAAGAAGCTTATGATGAGGCATTCAGAGATTTGATCACCAGTGCAGGAAGAAGAACTTCATATAGTGATGTAGTGGAGGATATGAACTATTTGTCATATAACTATAAAACCGGTAGTATTTACAGTTTACAAACAAGAATTGATAAATTAAGAACAATTGCTGATGCTCTACCTGAAGGTAATTTAAAAAACTCAATGAATAGTTTTATAGATGAAATGGATGATGTTGTATCTGTAAGATACGCAAAAGAAATAGCGGGCGAAGAAAGTACAGAATTTACAGAAAAAGAATTAGATGAGTTAATACCTGATAATGAACTTGCAATTTTTAAAAATGCCATAGAGGAAGTTGCCGATGAAGATACACCAGTTATAAGAATTGATTTTAGTGACCCAATTGATGAAATTTCTGAAAGTGTTGATGACATGACGGCCAAAGAAGTTGATGACAATCTTAAAGAGGAATTCATGACTCAAATGAAAAAGGTTTGTAATACAGGTTTTTGTAGTACAATGCAAGGATATTACCGATCAAAATCACCAAAATTCCAACAGATGTGGGATTTGATTCTTGTTGAGTTAGACAAGGGTGTTAAAGCAAATATCGGGAACATTCAAGGGTCAGTAAGTGAAAAAGAACTAGCAAAATATAAAGAGTTATTAAGGTTATATAAGGAATCTAATAAACCACCTTTAACTAAAAACGATTACATAAAAATTGGTGAAGCTGTCTATGAAAAATGGAGAGGTGGTGGTTTTATGGACAAAGTTTCCTTGGCAGGTCTTTTTGGTACAAAAGAACAGGCATTCTACACTATTGCAAGAATCATGTTAGGAAATGATGTTTTTTCAGGTAAATGGATGGGATGGGGTCCGGCAATGAAAAAATGGTTAGCAATGAACGCAATTATTGCACTTTGGGATTTAGGTCATGGGGTTTGGCAATTAAAATTTGGTTCTGCAAACCCTCAAGAAACAGAAGAATCAATTATAAAAACTACTGCCGTTGACCTTTCAAAAAACATTGCTTCATTAGTCGGTGGACCACCAATTTATAGATTAGGTTTATTTATTGCCACAAAAACAGTGGCAACATTTATGCCATCAACAATATATGTTAATGAAGAAGATTTGGTTGCTTGGATCAAAGAGGATTCAAAAACAACATACAATCCTGGATATACAGATCTTGAAATCTACGATAATATAATTAGAAAAAAAGGTGTAACCATTAGTTATCAAGTTAATGATAAACCACCATACACTAGAATATCAGGAATTAAAGATCCAACTTTTGACTATTATAATGGTGACTATACTTGGAACAGAGAAGGTGAATGGGATTATAATATAAGATTTAAAAAAGAAGGATCAAAGATTTCAAGAAAACAAGAAAAAACAAACGAAATTCCAAAAGAAGTTTATAACAGTATAGAAGATCAATTGGCAACTAACTCATTAATGTCAAGTTATATTAAAGATAGATTAACAGGAATACTCAAAAAACACAAAAAACATATTGATTATAAAAAACAAGAAATGATGACTGATGATTCAGGTAATAAAATAGTTTGTTTAATTTATGAATATGACGATGTTGAATACGGAACTAAAAAAATCGCTTTCAACTACACTGAATACAGTAAATCGGACAAAAATTTAAATAATACCGACACATTTAATAAAATTGTAAAAGAATACAATAAATAATATGAAATTACTAGATCTGTTATTGGAATATGGTACATGTGATGCATCTAATTGCGCCACAGGGTCAAGTTTACAAGATGTTCCATCAGTAAGAGAAACTTCAATTGAAAGTGATGCAAATAATTATGTTTGTACAAAAAGAGTTGACGGTGTTACAAAAAAACAATATTGTAAAAAAAAGACAAACTCAAATCCAAATCCTAATCCTCCCGTTGTAACTAAAGAATGTCCTAGCCAAGAAGGATATAATAATAAAGAATTTGGAGATTGGGTTTGGGAAACAAAAGAAGGTCATGATAAAAATGATAAAACAACTGAAGTTGAAAGTATATTATGTGGTACTAAAACAAAATGTAATTATGGATACGGAGTTGGGACGGGTTCTTGTGGAAAAGGTTTTAAAGCTGCTTGGAAAAAGTATAGAGAAGAATATATAAATTTTAAAAACAATCCACCTGCACCAATTACAACAACAACTACAACAACCTTAAAACCCGTAGACCCTGAAATTGAAGAATTAAGATTAAAATTCAATTCTGAATGGGCCCCTATAATACAGTCGTTTGAGATCACACCAGATCAGTGGAAAAAATTATACGTGTATACTCCTGAAGATAATCCACCTGTAACTTTTACAATATTAAATGGTGTCACAAAAAATATACTTAATTTGATGGATGTTTTATGTAGATCTGAAGAATTTGGTTTATTTAATAAAATGATATTAAAAATTTTTGATCTTTACAAACCGGCTGGAGAAGAGGAAGAAGAAACTGTTGATTTGAATGATGTTAGAACAAAATTAGGAGGATCAATAGGTGAAATAAAACAATTATCTACCTTGATAGAAACTAAGAATACTGAACTATCTTCAATTTATGGGTTTGATTTTCTAACAGATCCTTCAGAAAATGAAAAAACTTTTTTTATGGAAGAGTTGAGAACAGTTTTTGAAACAAAAACATATCTTTTGACTGGTCCATTACAAATGAGTGTTTGGAAGTACACTAAAGAAGGAAAAATAAAAAAACTTGATGTGGGAAGTAAATTACAAATTTTGAAAACCGCAACCGATGTTAACGGATGTCTTAAAGTTTTGGATACATTCAATCAAATAAAAACTGACCCAACTTTAGACAGTGCAACCAAAGGAAAGTTTATTAATACAATACAAGATTGTTTTTGTAAAGATTTCTATAAAGACATCGGAGTTTTAACATTTAAAGAAAAATTCGATAAAGAAAAAAGAGAACAAGCAAAACTAAGAATAGCATCACTGAGTAATTTGGGTATTAATAAACTAAAATGTTAATTTCTAATTTATTATTTCAAAAAAGGGGTTATTTATTATAATAACCCTTTTTTTATGGTTTCAATTATAATTACAGCATACAACAACCCAAATTATATTCATGATTGTTTAAAATCGGTTATTGATTCGGCGAAAAACATAGATTACGAAATTCTTTTAGGTGTTGATTCATGTGAACTTACTTTGAAGTCAGTAATGGAAAAATATAATCAATACGAAAATCTTAGATTGTTTTTCTTTGAACAAAGAAATGGAACTTACACTTTAAAAAATACTCTTTTTACTCAATCAAAATACGACAACATTATATTTTTTGATTCAGATGATCTTATGACAAAAAACATGGTACAAGATGTCTTACATTTTTTATCAAAAGATGTTGATCTTGTTAAACCTATGTCATTTATATTCGAAAACGAAATAGATTTAAATTCTGTGGATCTCAACAAAAAAAGAAATACATATGGAGAGGGCGTATTTGGTATCAAAAAATCTGTTTTTAGTTATTTAAATGGGTTTGAACCTTGGGTTTGTGCTGCTGACACGGAATTTCAGTTTAGAGTCAGTAGAAACAAATATAAGGTACAGTATTCACCAAGGATTTGTTTTTTGTATAGAGTCCACCAAGGTAGTTTAACATCCACAAAAGAAACAGGATTTAAATCCGCAATTAGACAAAGGTATTCTCATATAATAAGACAAAAAATGAAATCGAATACTTTTGAACCTCTCACAGAATTACACACGGCAAAAAATATCGAAGTAACACCAAAGAATTATGATAATTTTAGAGTTTATAAAATTACAGATGAAGAATTTTATAAACAAATTAATGAAATTGAGGAAAGTAGATTGATGGTCATACAAAACATATTTGGAAAAGAACCAAGAAAAGTTGTCGAAAAAAGTTATCAAAAAAATGAACCAAAGATAATAGACGTTTTTAAATTCAAACCAAACAGAAATTTAAAAAGGGAAGAAGAAAGAAAAAATTTGAGGGACGAATCTTTGGAAGTTAAAAAAAATCAATCAAGACAAATTTTAACTTCAAATTCTCAAACTAAAACAAACAGAAGAGTAAATTTACCAAATATAAATTTGAGATTACCTTGATTTATATTTATTAATAGAATAAATTGTATAAAATTTGAACAAATGGCAAATGGTGTTTATAAAATAACTGAAGATTTTGAAAAGGCTTTAAGTGATTACACAAAAGCCCCTTACGTTGTTACTCTTGACAATCAAAGTAATGGACTTTTTTTAGCATTATATTATGAAAAAAATGTGGTAAATAATATTACAAGTGAGAGTATTACTATTCCATCAAGAACCTATCCTTCAGTCCCTTGTGAAATTATTCACGCAGGACTAAAAGTTAATTTCAAACCTGTGAAAGGAAAAACAATCAAAGGTTCATATAATTTGGAAGGTAGTAAAGTTTGGGACTCGGCATTATCATTCACATATGATATGTATAAACCAAATACACACATGTGTATATCTTTTACAGGTCCCTACAAACATTTCAAACTTTCTAAAGGAGGAGCAATACTAACTGACGACTACGACGCTTATCTTTGGTTCAAAAGGGCAAGGTATAGTGGTAGAAGAGAATGCTCATATCATGATGATAATTTTGATATGTTAGGGTGGAATTTTTATATGATGCCAGAACTTGCAACAAGAGGATTATTGTTGATGAACCAATTTTATAAAGGTGAAATCCCAAAACATAATGAGGACCTTGAAATGCCTTATCCTGATTTATCAAAATTTGAAATTTACAAGAAATGAAATTTGACTTTAACTTGAATAGAAAATCTATTTCATGTATATCCTCAAGATTCGATAGGTTTAATATTTTTTTTCCTTTGTGGTTAAAAAATGCAATAAACTATAAAATTGATATTGTTATACTAATTGATAAAATCACCAAAAATAATGATTTAATCAATTATATAGAAGAGTTTAAAAAAAAACACATAAATTCAAATATTAACGTAGTTGACGTTTCTAATTATGGAGATATAAACAAAATAAATAATGTTCATTTTTTTTCTGCAATATTTGATAGATTATATAAATTAGGTTATAAAAATATTGTTTATACAGATCCTGATGAACTATTACTCACTGAAAACTTAGAAGTTTTTTTTAAATCTGAAGAAAACCATTTTTTTTCCCAGGGTTTTGAATTGGTACATAATTTGGAAGTAGGTGAATGTGATTTTTCTAATGATCGTACTTTTTTGGAACAAAGAAATTATGGTGTTTGGTTTGCCGGAGTTGGTCTCACAAAAGAAACATCGAGTTATAGTAAATTAACCATATACAAAAATGGATTTTTTCCAAAAACAAGGGGCAGACACGCAACAGAATATAAAACATTTGAAACAAAAAATAAAATACCATACGAATTGTATACTTTTCATTTGAGAGAAATGGATATCAATACAATGGTAGAAAATTATAAAAAAAATATTGAGTTATATTCTTTTTGTAGAGAAAATTTTATTTTTGAAACGGTTGAATCAGCAAAGAATCGATTGTATAGATGGTTTATACCAAATATAATTGAAATTCCTGATGAAATCAAAAAAATAATAAAAAAACATAATTTATAAATATGAAATTAGCAATAATGCAACCTTATTTTATGCCTTATATTGGTTATTTCCAATTGATAAATTCGGTTGATAAATTTGTTATTTATGATAACATTCAATATACAAAAAAAGGGTGGATAAATCGAAACCGTATTTTAAGTAACGGAAAAGACAAACTTATTACAATCCCAATTAAAAAAGATTCAGATTATTTAAACGTAGTAGAACGAGAATTATCTGAATCATGGGGAAAAGATAAAATTAAAATGTTAAATGTAATTAGATCTTCATATTTCAAAGCCCCCTACTATCAAGAAACATCTGAGTTAATTTCAAAATGTTTAAATAATTCTGAAGTTAATTTATTTAGATTTATATATGAGAGTATTATTTTGATAAATGATTATTTAGAAATAAAAACTCCGATTGTAATTTCTTCTACAATAGAGGCTGATCATACTTTAAAATCACAAGATAAAGTTTTATCTATATGTAAAAAACAAAATGCGGATGTCTATATAAATTCTATAGGTGGAGTAGAACTATATGATAAAGAAGTATTTAAACAAAATAATATTGAACTTAACTTCATCAAATCGAACCCACTCCAATACAAACAATTCGATAATGAATTTGTTCCTTGGTTATCAATAATTGATATAATGATGTTTAATTCGAAAGAACAAATAAAAAAATATTTAAATAACTATACCTTAATATGAAGTGGAAAAAATTAGGTCACATATTTGACCCAACTACTTGGAATGATGGGATTGATAGACCTTGGATGAAAACTCATTCTCAATGTACTCATTCTTTAATTTTAGATGATGTGGTTAGAATCTATTTTTCTTGTAGACCTGAAAATGACAAAAACGGATTTGCGAAATCCTATACAACGTTTTTAGATTTAGACAAAAACGATCTAACTAAAATTATTCGAGTTTCAGATAAACCAGTAATGCCTTTAGGTGGATTAGGGGCATTTGATGAATTTGCGGTTTACCCTTCTTGTAACATTAAACATGAAAATAAAATACTATTCTACTATGCTGGTTGGACTCGTTGTCAATCAGTACCATTTAATACTTCAATTGGTTTGGCAATAAGTGAAGATAATGGAGAAACATTTAATCGAATAGGGTCAGTACCTATATTATCGGCAGATGTATTTGAACCTTTTGTTTTAAGTGGACCTAAAGTTAGAAAATTTGACAACAAATGGTACATGTTTTATTTGGCAGGAACTAAATGGATTAACTATAATGGTAAACCTGAAATAGTTTATAAAAACCGTTTAGCGGTTTCGGATGATGGGATAAATTGGAGACGACATAATAAAAATATAATTCCAGACATTTTAGATGAAAATGAATGTCAAGCAGGACCTGATGTTTTCTATAAAGATGGATTATACCATATGTATTTTGTATATAGAGAAGGGTTAGATTTTAGAAATGTACCTGGAAGAGGATATAAAATAGGTTATGCCACATCTAATGATTTATTTAATTGGGATCGTAAAGATGCGGATGGGGGAATATCTTATTCTGATTCAGGTTGGGATAGTACTATGCATCATTATCCTCATGTTTTTGAATTAGATGGAAATTATTATATGACTTTCAACGGCAATGATTTTGGAAAATATGGTTTTGGTTTGGCAAAATTGGAGAAAAATGAATTTTAGTATCAATAAATCCACTGAAAAAGAAATTTATGAACATTTAAAAAAGTGTTCAGAATATTTTGTACCCAAATTAGATTCGTACATCGATTTGAAAGATTATTCAAAAAAATTACACAATAAAAGTTCAAGGTACGAATGTTATTTGGAAAAAAATTTAGTTGGGATGATAAATGTTTATCTTGATAAATTGAACGATTTCGCATTTATAACAAACGTTTCAGTTTTACCAAATTATCTCGGAAAAAAAATATCAAATAAAATAATTAATTTTTGTGAAAAAGATTTACTTAAAAATAAAATTTCTAAAATTATATTAGAGGTTTTTGTTGAAAATGCAAGGGCAATATCCTTTTATGAGAAAAACGGGTATAAAATTAAATTAAAAAAAAATAACAAATTTATTATGGAAAAAGAAATTTCAAGAAACTACAATTTAGAGTTAAAAGATACTGAAGATCACAAATATGCGTATAATTTCGACTTTGATGTAATTCATCACTACATGATAAAATCTTTTGTACCATACTTTATCAAAGGTAATGTTTTGGAATTAGGAAGTTTTAATGGTGAATTCACAACTAAACTATTACCTTACTTTGAAGAAATAACATGTGTCGAAGCATCTAATGACGCTATAACAATTGCCAAACAAAGATTACCCAATAATGTTGAGTTTATAAATGAACTTTTTGAAAACTTGGATTTGGATAAAAAGTTTGATAACATTATACTAACTCATGTATTAGAACATATAGATGATGCAAAATTATTATTGGAAAAAATAAAAAATAATTGGTTGAAGGATCACGGAAGATTATTTATTGTTTGTCCTAACGCAAACGCGGCGTCAAGACAAATTGCCGTAAAAATGGGGTTAATTTCTCACAATTCAGCAATTACAGATTCTGAAAAAAAACACGGTCATAGAATAACATATTCATTAGACACTTTAGAAAAAGATGTAAAAGAATCTGGTTTAAATGTCTACTTGTCCTCAGGAATTTTTTTCAAAGCTTTAGCAAACTTCCAATGGGATAAAATTTTAAATTCTGATATAATTAGTAAAGAATATTTAGATGGTTGTTTTGAATTGGGAAAAAAATATCCCGATCTATGTTCTAGTATTATGGTAATAGCTCAAAAGTAAAAAATGAAAATAACAAAAGATTCTTTAGATTTAGTATTAGAAATTACTAAAAAAATTAATAACCAAACTTTTCATCACCATTATCATATATTATATGATATTGCAAATACATTTGATGATGCAATTAACTATGTGGAAATTGGTTGTTATGCTGGCGGTTCGGCATGTCTAATGTTACAAAGACCAAAAACAAATGTAGTATCAATAGATTTAGGTAGACCAATAAATCCTAAAATTGTTTATGAAAACGTTAAAAATTTAAATGTACATTCAAATTCTTATAATTATTTAGAGGGTAGTTCACAGTCAGAAAATATGGTAAATAGATTAAAAGAAATAGTACAAAATATAAATATACTTTTTATTGATGGAGACCATTCATATAACGGGGTTATAAATGATTTTAATTTATATGAAAAAATGGTTGTAAGTGGTGGTTATATTGTTTTTGACGACTATTATGATAATACATCAAGTCCAGAGGTTAGAAAAGCCGTTGATGATTTAGTAAAAACTATTAATGGGTATGAGATAATTGGTACTTTAGTAAATGAATTTAATGCGAGGGGATTTTTAGAAGATTTTAAATTAAATAATTGTTTTATTATAAAAAAATTATGAAGATTGGTATTATAATTTGCACCTACCAAAGAGAAGATGGAAAAACACCGTTTTATTTATCAAGAACATTAAATTCCGTGTTGAACCAAACTTACAAAATTTTCAAAGTATTTTTAATTGGGGATAGGTATGAAGATAATGATGAGTTTCAAAGTTTTTCCAGCGGGTTTACAGATCAAAATTTGTACATAGAAAACTTACCAAAAGCCAGAGAAAGAGATGTTTATGGTGAAAATAAATTGGCGTTATAGTCATATGCAGGTACTTTTGCAACAAACTATGCTATTACAAGATGTTTGGAGGAAAATATTTCTTACATATGTTTTTTGAATCACGATGATGAATGGTACGAAGATCACTTACAAGAAATAATTGATTGCATTCAAATAAAAAAAACAAACTTTATTTGCACTTTATCTACTTTTAAGAGACCCAATAATTTTCTACCTATAATCGAAACTGAAGAAAAATACGTAGAATTTAAACCTTTTTTTGCTGGATTAATACATTCGTCTGTATGTATGAATTTTTCAGAAATACCATTATTACATAGAGACATTTATAGTGAAACTGGACAAGTAGGATTACCTGGAGATGCCGAGTTATGGGAAAGAGTTTCAAATTTTATGGATTCTAATAATATGAAAGGTTATGCAATTAATAAACTAACCTGTAGACATGATGAAGAAGGTTATGTTAAGGAAGAACTAAAAAATTTATAAATTCTTGAATGTTTGTTTTAGTTATGAACAAATAAAACTTTATCTATTTTGTAAATTGATTTTGTGTTATTTAAAATTTCTTCAAAATAAAACCAATCAGCCGCAAAATGAGTTGATTTAAAACCCGTTTTTTTTGCTAATTTTGAGTTTATTGCAACACACCCAATATCAATCCAACCCCTATTTAATTTTGTATTCATAAAACCGTAATCTTTAGAATTGAAATTATTTTTTGTGTTATGAGAATGTACACAATCAAAATAAATAAAATCTTCAGTTCGTTTACTTACTTCATCAATCATGTTGGGGGTGTAATAATTATCGCCATTTGTAATTATCACGTACTCTGATGTCACATAATTAGTTAAGGCCCAATCCCTCAAGATATGACCATAATTTTGTGTTCTTTTTGGATATTCTAAAAATATTATTTTTTGTTCTTCCAAGTAACCATTCATTTGTAAATCTTTTTTTAAATTTTCATTCGGACCATCATGAACAATAAATAATCTCCAATCTTTATTATTTTGTGATTTTATAGAGTTTATAAAACATTTGAGTTGTTCATTTTGACCATATGTGACAGAGATAATATCGATCATATTTATTTATTATTTTTTTAATTTATTCTATTAGTAAAAAAAAATTGTTTTGTAAAAATATATATATAAAAAAGAAAAAGTAATTTTTAATGTCTGATAAAAAAATTGTAAATTCAAATAGTTGTGAGTTTGGATATGAATTAATTTCTGTATTACCATATGCGTATCATTTACACCAGAAAGGGTTATTAAAAAAAACTATTTCGGGATTTGATACCAAATGTTTTTATTTTTTTAGTCCTGAACACGAAGAAAAAAAAATAGAAAGAACATGGAGTAGTGTTGTAAAAATGCAAAACGAAAAATTCCCAAACATGAAAATTCATAGAAGGGAATTAGATTGGGATTTATTTTCTCCTCCACCAATGAAAGAGTTTTACGAGGATAAAAAAATAATTTTTGAAAAAGAAACAATTGTAATTTTTAATAGGTACAATAAAGAATGGGGGAAAGCCCCGATTAATTATTTAGATTTACAAACATTGGATAAACTTTTTAGTTTGTTGTCCCATAAATATCAAATTGTTTATTTGAATCTGAATCACGACAAAAGGTATTTTGACCATCTAAAACCTTTAGATTTCAATGAGTCGCAAATTTTGAAAAAATACCCATCTATTTTGACATTTGAAAAATTAAAAATTAAATTTTCTGATTTATCCTTGAATGAGATCCAATGTAGAATATTTGCTGGGTGTGAAAAATACATTTCTTCTAATGGAGGTCAACTCATATTATCGGCATATTTTGGAGGTGAAAATATTATTTTTTCAAAAAAATGTAATGAATTAGATCCAAACGTTAATTCTTTTTATGGATGGTACCATAAATTTGGTAAAGGAGTATTCCAACATGTAAGTACATATGACGATTTGATTGATTTAGTTTATCAAAAATGGGTTTTGAATAAACCTCTAATAAATATTTTAATAAGAACCTCAAAAAGACCTCAGTTTTTCAATGATTGTATAAATTCTGTTTATAACCAAACTTACAAAAATATTAATATAATTGTGGGTGTTGATAATAAAGAATCCTATAACTATGTAAAAAAAGAAAAATGTAGAATTGTAGAATACAGTCAAAAAGATTTTTCAGTACCTGAAAAGCCAAATTTGCCCGAGTATGGAAATGTTTTCATACCAAATTCTTATATGAATAAATTGATGGATGAATGCCAATATGGTTATATAATGTATTTAGATGACGACGACATTTATTCAAATACAAAAAGTTTAAGTGAAATAGTTTCACATATAAATGGAGACAATAACTTACTTTTTTGGAAGGTAGAATTTCCTCATAGGGTCGTACCAGGACATAGTAAGTTTAGAAAACCACCTGAACTTACTGAAATTGACACTGTAGGATTTATGTTCCCAATAAAATATAGAGTTGATTGGGAACCATTTAGTAATGGTGATTTTAGAGTTGCAAAACAACTGTATCAAAAAGTACCCATAAAACGTTATATTGATAAAATTCTTACAAAAGTAATTAGAAATGTAAAAGCAGGTAGGGGACTACAAGATGATAAAATAGATAACTTGAATTATGTGACTCAGATTTTAGAAAAAAATAATAAAACTTCTGAAGAAAAAAAAAAGACCCCTTCACAAGAACTCAAAGATTCGTTAGTCCAAAAAAATATCACGCCAAAATTATCAACAATAAAAGAGGGAGTAAAAAAATTAGATGAAATACCAAAATTATCTGAAATAAAACCACCTGTTAACTTGAATGATGTTTTAGAAAAGAAAAAACCTCAAATAAAAACAGAAGATGAAAAAGTTCAGATAACTAAACAACCAAAACCTATAAATTTTAAATTATCTGAAATCAAACCTACGGAGAAAAAAGTTGAGCCGAAAATAGAGATAAAAAAAGAAGAAAAAAAACAAGTTAATACAGTAGATTATTCTTTAATTAATAAAGTTTTAGGGTCCAATAAACCTCAAAAAATAAATCAAATACCTAACAAAGAAAAAAAACCTATACCCAATCGAAACGAAATTTTTGAATTAAAAAATGATCGTGGAGTCGTTAGAGCTAATAAACAGATAAAAAAATCTTCAGATACACCAAAGTTAAATATAAAACTTCGTTGATACTTCAATAATTTTCAATTATATTTGTGTTATGTATGTAATAGTTAAACATGTCAAAACTCAAGACAAAAGAACACTTCCTGTTATTATGTTAGATACACAAGGAGAAGTGTGGGAATTTGATAATAAGGATAAAGCTCAAGAGATGGTTAATATCTTAAATACAAATACCGACTCAGGTCACAAATACGAAGTTAAGAAGGTTTAATAACATGGTCCCGTAGCTCAGCTGGATAGAGCAACTGCCTCAAAGGGGGCGTTTAGTTGGAAACGATTAAATAGAACTCATCAAACTCGGGGAAGCCTGTAAAATGGTAATCCCGAGCCAAGCTTCTGAAAAGAAGAAGGTGTAGAGACTTGACGGTGAGTACCTAAGTCGAAAGATAAGGTAAAGAGAAAGTCCAGACCACAAACAACAATTAAGTTGGTAGTAAAAACTATAGTGGTATGTCTAAGCAGTAGGTCTTTGGTTCGAATCCAAACGGGATCACCATCTATAAGCCACCGTGAATTTCACGGTGGCAATTAGAACAAACTAACATACACTTATCCAATTCATTCTTGATAATATCATCAAATTTATATTGTCTTATATGGGCAATAGTAAAGTCTTTTTCGTTAGGATTTTTATGGTGAAAGTCTAACGCCCCAATATATTTATTATATCCACATATCTCACAAGAACCTCCTTTATAATCAACCATATCTTGTTTTAGTTTTCTAGTCCTCTCAACAACCTGATCTGTCGTACATTTTTTACAATAAACAGATCCACCAACCTTACCTCTACGGTTATAGAACTGATCAATACTACAATTATTCTTACATTTAGGACAAACTCTACTTGTACCGTATTCCTTTTTACCTTGACTCGAAAAATTTTTAGTTTCAAATAAAATATTGTGTTTTTTAGCCCAATATCTGATAGTCGTTAAAGATTTACCAGTATCTTTACTGATTTGATTCAATGATTTACCATCATTTATCATAATTTCTAATTGTTCTTTTTTCATAGTTAAATGGATTTATATAAATAAATATCCAACTAAACTATAAAAGTTGAAAATGAATAAAAAAAAATTTATATTTGTATTATGGAAGATATACACCAACAACTACACGACGAGTTTATCAACTCAGAAGAATATGAAAAATTTTTATATGAATTAAATCAGTATGGCTTAATTTAAAAAATTTTTGTATCTTTGTATTATGAAGAACAAATTACCATACGAAGCCACATCAAAAGCAATCCAAGGATATTCAGAATCTGCGATTGCAAAATCAGAAAATAATGACTGTGTTGTTAGAGCATTTGCATCAGCTTTTGACATCCCATATGACAACGCACATAAGTACGTTGCCGAACAATTTGGTAGAAAACCAAAAAAAGGAACTTATGGAACTGTAAGTAAGCTCGTAAGAATGGCTGACAATAGAACGACTGTAAACTACAAAAAAGTTTATCCTGTTGGTGTTAGAAAAAGTTCTACATTGATTAATTCTTTGTCTTATAATGTTACAATCAAAGGAGAAACTAAATTAAGACAAATGACAGTTGGAACTTTCATCAAACAAAACCCGAAAGGAACGTTTT
>Ga0181352_1000459_pt1 | contig 17391 bp, 20 predicted proteins | sample Fa13VDMLBSN_FD_130103 | JGI IMG/M metagenome (GOLD analysis project Ga0181352, IMG submission 130103) | Freshwater viral communities from Lake Michigan, USA - Fa13.VD.MLB.S.N | ecosystem: Environmental > Aquatic > Freshwater > Lake | place: USA: Michigan | collected 2013-09-23 | reverse complement strand
GAAACAGATAACGTAGTAGACCTATAGCCCCCTGCGCCCGCACCGCCACCGCCGTTATACCCGGCGATAGACCCGCCACCGCCACCACCACCAGCAACAACCAAATAAGTAACGGAGGGGGGTTGGTTTAAAAACGCAGCGATAACAGCTTGTTGAACTGCACTCATTATGTAAGCCCCGACCCGCTAATAATCCAAGTTGTGCTAGTCATTTTTATCGCTGTAGCAACACCATATTGAGCAAGACTACGCGATCCGGTTGTTCCAGAACCAGCCAAATACATCGTATCGGTAGTAATTGCGATGGTCACAACTTGAGAAGTCATATTGATAAAGGTAAGCGCGGTTCCAATAGCATACGCAACTGAACCGTTGGCAGGAATAGTAAATGTTCTGGCGTTTGCATCAGTCGAAGGATGCAAAATTGCCTTACCAGAATCTGCCAATACCAATGTGTAAGCGGCAGATTGAGAATTGATGGGTATGTTTCTAAAACCAACTGAATCTGTGCCATCTACAGTGCAAGAGGAAAGCGTTCCGCTAGAAGGAGTGCCAAGAGCGCCGCCGTTTACAACAAATGCGCCAGCCGATCCCGTATTGACACCAAGAGCAGTAACAACGCCAGTTCCTGTGGTAGTCGATGAAATGGCAGTGCCAGAACCGCCACCAAGAAGCAACGAACTTGCGGCAAGAGTTCCAGATTGAGTAACAATACCGCCTGTAGTATTTACAGAATTTCCAATTGCAGTAACAACACCAGTTCCAGTTGTGGTAGTTGCGGGAGCCGCACCAGCCCCGCCACCAAGAACAATTGCATTTGCAGATAATGCCGCAGAACTTGCCCAAGTCGATGCGCTGGAAAAATAAGGCACACCACCTGAAGTCCCCGCAACAGTCAGCGCAAGTGTTCCAGAAGTCGTAATCGGAGAACCGCTAACAGAAATAAGTCCACCAGTAAAAGATTGGGCAACACTGGTAACAGAACCAGAAGCGCCGTCTTTGCTTGCAATAAGCTGAACCACGCCACCATTATCCTTGTAATAAAGCTTGCCATCTGTAATATTGATGCCAAGTTCGCCATTAACGAGATTACCAGCAGTCGGCGCAGCAGAGGCTGTCGTGCTGTAGTAGAGAGAAATTGGGGTGTAGCCGGTTGCAGACATTAGAATGTGCCTCCTGAAATTCCACCAGTAATTGCACCAGTAGACGGATTGCAAGTTATTGAAGAGTTTACCAATTGACCCAAGTTGCCGGTAGTGGCATTAACAAAAGTCAAGTAATTTGTGGCATTCGTTGAATTAGACGTAACTGCCGTATTTGTAGCATTCGTAGCCGTTCCTGCGGTAGCGGCATTCAGGTTCGCCACCTGAGTCGTGCTGGCTACCGTAAAAGGTGCCGTTCCGGTCGCTACGGTCGAGGTAATGACACCAGACGCGGAAATGGTCGTAAATGCGCCAGTATTGGCTGTAGTAGCCCCCACTGTGCCATTGATGTTGATTGACGCAGTTCCTGTAAGGTTTGTGACCGTTCCCGAAGACGGAGTCCCCAAAGCCCCACCATTAACCACAAATGCGCCTGCGGTGCCTGTATTAACCCCCAAAGCGGTCAGAACACCCGTTCCGGTAGTGGTTGTGCTTGGTGCAACCCCAGCCCCACCACCGATCACAAGAGCGTTTGCCGCCAGTGCAGCAGAAGTTGCCCATGTTGACGCGCTTGAAAAATACGGTATCCCGCCAGAAGTCCCCGCAACCGTCAAAGCCAGCGTGCCGCTACTTGTAATCGGTGAGCCAGAAACCGAAATCAATCCACCAGTAAATGTCTGCGCTACAGAAGTAACCGTACCACTGCCTCCTGTAGCAGATAGAGTCCCTCCAGCAAAAGAAACACCACTCCCAATCGTTACATTGCTAAATCCACCAGAACCGTTTCCATACAAAATACTTGTTCCGCTGGTAGCTGGCGCATAATCAGTGCCTGATGTAGCGGCACTAATTGCATTTCCATCGCCTTTCAAAATCCCTGAAATTGTTGTTGAAATGGTAAGGGCTGGAGTTGCGCCTCCACTAGAAGCGCCAGCAAAACCATTGGCATTTGCAACAGAAACAGCAGTAACAGTTCCGTTACCCTTATTGTTAAACGTAGTCCAGTCTGTCGGACTTAAAACCCCGCGATTAATGGCAGAGGCAGTAGGAACATTCAACGTAATAACAGGCGTTGTGGTGGGATCGGCAACCGTAGAACTAAGGTCAGTTCCAGATGTTCCCAAAGTCAATGCAGAAACAGAAGTAACAGTTCCGCCAGCAGCAATAGAAGCGTAAGTTGCAGATGTAATTCGGCCTTTATCATCCACCGTTACCACAGGAACTTGGGTAGACGATCCGTATGTTCCGGGGGTAACAGCCGTATTTACAAGGTCAAAAACAGGATTTCCAGCAGCGCCATCTCCATTGGTAACGGAAATGTCTCCCGCCGTTCCAGTCAAAATACGCGGAACTACCGTCCCATTATTAGGGAAAGCAGCAATTCCAGCGCCAGATACGTTAGCCAACGAAGAAACCAGCCCATCTAGGCTGATTGTAGGGTTTCCAGCCTGCCCATCACCATCGCTTATAACGATTCCAGAGCCGCTTACAACGATTTCTCGCGGGGTTATGGTATTTGCGTCCGTTTTTACCGAAAAACCCTCTCCAGCAGCGTTTAATGAAGCCGCAGCCCCCTGCAAAGACAGACTTATGGTCGATTGTGCGCCATTATCCGTAATCCCAATGCCAGAAACGCTGGAAAGCGCCCTGCTATTCGGCAAAGTAGGCTCTTGATTGACCGTAATGAACGTCTGCGTCTGAGAGGGAGCCGCCGAAATAGCCCCCGTAGTCGTCCTGACGGTAATTCCATCCTGCACAACAGGAACAGACTCAGCCCCAGTAAGAGGCTGCGCCGCAGGTAGATCAGTTATTTTTACGTTAGGCATTTTCTGTGGGCGGTGTAACGCTCAAACCATCCAAATTACCGTCATTTTGAACAATTCCACCGCTTGTATCCGTAGAAATTACATAACCACCATAATCACCAGTGGTTAGATTGTTAGGATTAACCGCAACACTTACATCAGGACGCGGAAAACGAATAGTAATTCGTTCCGTTTGCCTTGCAGGAAGCCTATAAGGGTCTTTCTGATCAGCACACCCCTGAGCGCACACCAAAAGACCGGGGAAATTCGGATCATTTCTGGCTTCCGCGTGCGGCCTCTTCATCTTGCACCTGTCACAGACAAATATCGCAATGTCGGATAAGCCATGCGTGTCAAGAAAACGAGGCATTATCTATCCCTATTTGGTATATACCGAAATATTCGGTGCCAAATAAATCGGAGATTTGTCGCGCTCTTCAGCCTCGGCTTGCGACAGATACATACCTGCCATCTTTTCCAAATACCCGATACGATCCATAGCTACCCCCGGCAATTCCAGCGCCATCCTGTGAGAGAGCATCATCACAGTAGCTTCATACCACCGCTGCGGAATTTCCAGTTGATTCTGTAGCGCACCCACATCCTGAATCTGGCGCGAATACCATGCCGTCATCTGCACAAAAGGATCAGAAGGCGTAGGCCACAAATACATCTTCGGTTGCGGGATAGTCCGATCAAACCAATACTGGAATGGCTGATTAGCCGTGAAGTTCTTATTCGGCAGATTCGTGTAATCATCACGATTCAGCCGCGCCATCGTAATCTCAGTGCTGTTATTACCAACATAGAATTCACGCAAAGCCAGCGTAGTACCGTTATAAGCGCGAATTCGATAGTATTCACAAGTCTGACCATTATCAATGTCATACCACAACCATTGATTGTCAGTAACCACAACAGTGCCAACATCTTTCAACGTATACCAGTTAGTGCCGTCCGTTGAATATTCCAAGACAAAAGACCATGTAGCACTGCCAATATTTGCCACATAAGGCAAAACACCAATAGATCCGGCATAAACCAGATTGTCTGTGCCGTAATTAATACCCAGAGTCTCGTTCGCAATGGTTTGCTGACAATATGTGTTGGTAGCATTGTCAAATGCATTTGCAGTTACGCCACCACCAGTATTGATATATCCGCCCGTAGCATTAGGCGTAGGACGATTCATGCGCCGATATAGCGCATTCAATACATCATTTGCCCCTAAAGGCAATTCATAGATGTATTGATTGGCAGTTAAACCAAAAACGTGCTTATCAATAGCCCAATACTGGATGCCAAGATTGATAAGATTAGAAAGCAGGAAAAACAGGCTCTCCCTTGCGGATACCTGTTGCTCCGAGGTCAATTCTTCGGCGAGTTTCCCGCAACGACGAGCGCCGTGATCTATAAGCTGCTGGACGTTTATTAAAGTTGTACCAACAGTTCCTGATGTAGCCATGTATTCATTCCTCTACCAGCCCGGACATTTCCAACGGCGTAGTGATGCTTTTGCCCTCGGTGCGTCGCCTGAAGCGTGCTTCACGACCCCCGACATCCGGGCGCAGAATGAATCCTTGCGAGAACCGCCTTGCGGCTGCGGAGCCTTTAGATGACTCCCTGTTTCCCGATTATAAAGCTGGCGACCCTTCTCTGTAAGTCCAGCGCCACGATCAACAGGCAATTTCTCACCGCGACCAACAGACAAAGACACTCCACCAGACTTCATTTTTGCGGTTTTCTTGGCTTGCTTGAACGCTTCCGCTGTGGGCGCACCTTTTTGGCCGGGCTTACGCATCTTTTCACCAGAGCCATGAGCGATTCTTTCACGCTTTTCATGAATGTTCGCATACAAACCCCCACCGTCTTTTTTATGTTCCGGCAGCTTTTTCGGCGCTTTTGTTGCGCTGATAAACTCTTCTGCCGTTCCCTTTGAAATACCAGTTTTCTTGGCTACAGCAGGATCATGAGCAGCAGCCTGCATCAAACGCCATTGAGCCTTAGATTTGACTGGCATTAAGACACCTGATTGACAGTTAGAATCATTGCAGGAGACGATGGGTACAACGGGCTGGCGCTGGACGGGTAAGTCACGATTGTCCCATGTCCATCCACAGACAACCATTTCATGGTGACTTTGTCGCCAGCACTCAGGTTCAAGAACACATTCGCTGCCATCAATGCTGATGACGGAGTCGTAGCATTTTCCCGCGAAGCAATCGTCACCCAACTTGCAGAATTGGAAACATTGGTTCCGTTGATGGCAAACCAAATTACTACCAGACTCTGGCCGGTTGCTGAGTTGTTCAATTGGCCGCTGAACGCGAAGTTGTACTTGCCAGAAATTGCGACAGTGATTTCGCTTGTCGAAGTATTTAGCGTCACGCCGTTGCTTAAATCCTGAGTGTTTATCTGCAACAATGTTGCGGTGTTGGCTGTTGCCACCTGAGCGCCGTTAACATACTCACCAGAAACATGAGATACATTTGAAGAACCCGCCGCGCCACGGGTGCATCCCGTAAACGATGTAGCAGTAACGCCAGTGTAAGTAATTAACTCAGCGTCAATAATGACTGCGCCAGTTGACGAAAAACCACTTGTCGTTACAACAGGAATTGTGGTATCGGTGTTGCTGATGTTTCCACTCAACGTGGTGCTGAAATCGTAGAAGAACGAACCGTACTGAGTGTTGATGTCAGACGGAGACAGCGTTTTCCAGATTGGTGCCGCAGATGCAGACCCGGTTCCTGTTTGCGTCAGGAATTTCTGCGTTGTGGTCGTATTGCCAGCCAGCTTTGCAAGGGTGTTGGTTGCCGACGCATAAAGAGTGTCGCCCAGTGTGTAAGTATTGATGTTCGTGCCGCCTTGAGTTGGCGTCACAGCATTGACATTCAGCACCTGAGAGACATAGTTGGCGGTGGTAACTTGTTTGTTCACACCAGATTGCACAATCGGCGTGATTTCGGTTCCATCCAGCGTTGCCGCTGAAGGCATCGCTGATATTTTCTGATCAGCCAATTTATACCTCTACTTTCTTTGTTAGAGCCTTTTCAACAGACCAACCATAGCAAAAAATTCTTTGCCTGACAGTGCTTGGTTTATTTGCGTCTCGATCAGCCATCAGCATTGCTCCAGATAAATTTTGCTAATGTCTTCTTGAAGAACGTAGCCTGAGTTTTCCATCAGTATGTAGCAAGTTTCAGGAGGAACTGGCGGAACTAAACATGAATAGGTGTCAACGACGCCGCTGCCACCTACGTCAACTCCATACCCATTTCCATTAACATCGGCAAATACTCGGTCAGCGCATCCGGGTTGCGTTTGCGCCTGATTCGCTACGCCAGTGTAGCCGACATAAGCCATTACGCAATACCGGCTTGAACCACATTCATGGCAACAGATCCACCGCCTGAATTGACAGTGATGCGAATGCCAGTAACAGGAAATGCGTAGTTGCCATCTGCATTGGCAGCAAGACTTGCAATTGTCGGATGGCTAAACCAAGTCGTAAAACCTACAGATGGATCATCAAAGGTGTGCTGAACGGTGTAGTTTGCAGTGCCGGTTACCACAACGCCGAAGCCAACATTGAAAGGCGTGCAATTGGTATTCATAACCAGCGCGGAACTGGAGCCAGAAGCACTTTGGGAAACAGTTTGAACTTTCATAGCATTCCTCTAAAAAGCAGGGAGCCGAAGCCCCCTTGCCTTATTTAGCCTTACCACCCCAGCACATACCGCCACGCTTTTTCTGCGGAGGCGTTACTGTCCGACTGACTTCGCGCTCTGTATCGGTAACACTACCCATATTACGGAAAGTGTCCCCAATCTTCTTGACAGCGCGTGAACCCAAATCAACCAGCTTGGAAGGCAGATTTTCCATTACAGCACGATCAGCGCGATTTTCCGCTGCTTCGTTAGCCTTCCAGCGAGCATAGGCTTTGTTTTCATCCATCCCGCCACCATCAGCCTTGCGCTTTACATGACCACCTTTTTTGAAGGTGCCTGAAAGCTGGTTGATGATAACGGGAGGAGTGGGCTTTTTGTGACCCTGCGGCATCTTGACGGCGCGTCCGCTATCTTCTACGCGGCCACCGTCAGCAAACTTTTTTGCCGCACCACCTTTCTTATACTCACCCGGCTTGGTCGATTTCGTAACCTCACCAGTCTTGGTGTTGGTCACGCCCGGATGCGAAGTGGTCACATTACCATTCACATAACTAAGGCCACCATTGGCTTTGCGCTGAGCCTTGCCGCCACGCTTATAACCGCCAGCATTGCCCATCTTTACGCCACTAGTCGGTGCCGAATTGTGATCCGGTTTGGCTTCGCGCATCTTGGTATTGCGATACTCGCCACCCTGATCTTCTGTATTGATGATCCCAGATTTGGCAATCATCCCGCCTTTTTTGTAGCCACCGGCATTACCCATCGCAACGCCACCAGTCTTAAGCTTCAGCTTGGTGCCTTTACCACCTTTATGCTCTTGATCATCATGCTGCTTCATGGCTTTCTTGATCATCGCCTTATCTTGCGCGATATCAGTCTTGCCACCTTCCTTCATAATAGCAGCAGGCATGGCACCACGAGATGCAGCCATCATCGCCGCACGCCGCGCAGCCAGCGAAGGCTTGCCCGGAACACGAACAGGCGCATTCACCGCAGGACGACCAACCAAAGCCGGAGTACGCGCAAGTGCGCCCATCGTGCCACCGTCAAACTTATGCATGGGCTTGTGACCATGTTCAGCTTTGGCAGCAGCCTTCTTGTTAACATGACCGCCTTTTTTAAGCTTCAGAACAACCGAAGGCTCGGTCGATTCCATTTTGACGTTATATTTGAACTGACCCATGTTGGTCTCCTATTAAGCCTGCGTTACGCCAAGAGCGCCAGCGCGGGTAGCATTCGGGCCGCATTGGATAGCCGTCAACAGAACCGCTACAACAAGACGCTTTGCACCATCACAAGCCGAACTCGGAACAACAGTCCCGCGAACGTCACCAGTCGTGGTAGTGGCGGTCGTAGCATCAGCCACAACAACCGTAGCAGCATCTTCAGCCAAAGTGTTATTCCAGCCACAACGAGCAATGTAACCCTTGTCGTTGAAGCGAACCGGACAACCAATAATATCGGCAGTTCCAACAGTAATGGCAGTCGTGGTAGCACCACTCACCGCAATCCCAGTAATCTGGAAAAAAGCTTTATTGCCGTTAACCGTCGAACCAGCGGTAGAAGCAATAACTTCACTCATGGCTTGACCATAATAATCAAAACCAGAAACAGTAAAGTTACGCGAAGTGCCAGCAGCAACTTGCGCTACAGCCACAGCACGCGGAACATCCAACTGGTAAGCCGTTGAACCACTGTTAAGCGTAACAGAAGTAACGCTAGTGCCAGCCGTAAGAGTCAGAGAGCCTGAAGCGGCAGGAGTCGTGCTGGTAACCAGATTGTTAGCCACTTTAGCAGCAGGAACAGTGTCCCACACATAAATACGACCAACAGGGCCAACGCCCAAATCCATTGGAGAGGGATCACCCAACGCAGAGTTGGTGTTAACCCCCATATACGTCTGGGCAGTACCCAGAAACAAATCATCACTAAAATGTGCCATTTCGTTTCCTTCTTGAAAAGTTTAACGAGATTAAAAATATTGAAACTTCATTACATCCCTCCGATGATTGATTTGGATTGTATCCTTATCAACCATCAGAGGGAAATGTAACTAGACTAATTCCTTAATAGAATCAATCGTTTGCTTACACGCCCGGCGTGCCGTACATTGCCCGGGGGTCAGTAAACCCGACCGTGTAGCGCTCGGTAGCTTTGTAACGCATCGAATCCGTTTCAAAGTCACCTTCCATAGTCTTTTCAAGACCACGGCGCATCATCAGCTTCATGCCTTCCGGCGCGTCCGTCTGCACCCACCATGCCGAAGCATTGGTAAGACGCGACAGAACCGCAGCGCCTTCGTCCAGCAGGCCAATCGACTTGATCGGGTTCAGGTCGTTGTTGGCGGTGCCAGTACGCAGAACGCTCTTCAGCAGAACTTCCGCTTGGAAGATGTTGCCCGGAGCCACCACCAGTTGACGCGGCACAAGACGAATCTTCTTGCCGTTGTTGTCAACCGCTTGGCGAATCTGGATCAGCATCTGTTCCAGCGACGTTTGCGAAAGGTTAGCAGCAGTCGTCAGCAGGTTGCTGAAGGTGCCGTTAACAATCGGATGCGAAGCCGAATTCAGTTCCACACCGTCACCGCCCGGATACGCGCTGTTGAACGCACGATTCAGCACGTTCGCCGACAGCGTTTCCTTCGTCTCAATCAGCGACTGAGCAAGGTGCTTGGCATAAACCTGACCGATACGGATGTGGTCACCGTCCTCAACCAGCACCTTCGTCAGCGCGAAGGCAAGGCCATACACGTTGTAGACGTAACGCTGGAGGAACAGAACACCACCTTGTTGGTACGTTACCGGCGTGCCATCAGGCAGTTGCGGAGCAGCACCAAAACCGTAAAGAACCGGCTCTTCATGGTAGTTACGCGGAATGCCTTGTTGTTCGCGGAAAACACGCGACCATTCGTCGGCACGTTGTTCGTACACGCCATCGAAGCATTCGTTGAGGATCGGCTCAACAATACTACGAAAGTCAGTACTTCTCATTGGAGCAGCCATGTTCTAGCCTCCTTTAGATAGCATTAACGGACGCATTAAACTGCGACTCGTTAATGGTTACGCGCACAATCGTGTACGCATCTCCCCAAGCATTGTCGGGGTACGGGGCCAGATCACGAATCAGCATTTGCGCCGAGTTACCAGCACCAACAAGACTCGTTGACAGCGTGCATTGCGACAGACCAGTGGTGGTCGAGCCAGCCGTCGTGTTCGACAGGTCAGCCATATCACCAACAGCCGTTTGCGCCAGCGAACCAGCGGCTTGGATTTCATAAACGATGTTCGGATCGTTGTAGAAATACGCCACGCAGGAACCGGCAACATACGCAGTATTTGCAGGCCAGTAGTTGCTAACACGACGACGACCAGTCGTATCAGTCCACTCCACACCAGCAAAAGCACCTTGAAACGCATCACCAGCCGCTGCCACAACAATGTTGCCACTGCTGTTCAACTTAACCGGTTGCCCTTTGAGAATGTCGGTGTTATAAGCCGACGCAATTCCGTTAGCAAGCGCCTGAGCGCGATCCAGACCAGAAGGATGGAACGCAGGACGCAAACCGAACGGAGCATTAGTTGCAGACATATCAACTCCTTTCTTACCTACCCAGCAAATACTGGAGCAGGAATCGGTTTATCAATTTCGGCCAAACCTTCGCCTTCTACCGAACCCAGACGTTTGCCTGAACTATCGCGGCCCTGCATTTGCTCAGCTTGAACTCGGATCTTTTCCGCGTCTTCAAGAGGAGCATTATGGTGCATTTCTGCCATCACTTCCTGATAGATGTCCATAGGAAGCTTATACAGAAGCATTTCATTGCACGCGATATAACCATCGTGTTGACCAGACTTTACGCGATTATTCTCGAAACCCGGTATCTCATCTGCTTTCACAGGCACATACCCAAGTCGGATTCGCTTATCAATACTGTCATACGCATTGGTCGTCGATAACCAGCAAAAGTGCCACCCCGGAATATCCGGAACGGCAGGCAGCGCACGTTGTGTCCATTCATCCTTCCACATCTTACGACGCTCTTCGGACGATACGAACTTGTTCTCTGGTGCCTCACGAACTGAATCATGATTAGCGCGAGTCTCGCGCCCACCAGCAGTCAAACTTTTTTTCAATCGAGAATCCATTTGTTATCTCCTTTGGCGTGCTTCGTTAGCGTATCGTTTAATCATCTTTGCGCGAAGTGCGGGGTCTTCCCACATTCCGGCATCTTTCATGGCGCGGACTTGATCCGCCGAAAGCGTAAACGTGTTACGCCCCCCACTACTCGCTGCACTTTCGCGCCCTGATCCGATAACAACACTCCTCGGTCTCTTGACAGATGGTTTCTCTTCTGCTTCATCAGTATAACGGTGCGGTAACCTACTTTGCAAGCGGCTGTCAAGTTCTTCCCAATAGTCAGGAGAACGAGGATCGTAACCCTCGGCAACCAAGCCTTCGTCAACAACCTTTGCAATCTTGGAATCCACATCCTTAGTCTGAGGGTCATACCATTGGTTACGCTCCATCCAAGCGGCAGCATTGCGCTGAATCGACATATCAGGCGCAATTGCCTGCGTCTTCGGCGGCTGTGATGCCTGTTTCCGCAGATTCTCCAGCGCCTCTACCTTCTGTCGAGCGTCATACCACATCTCCTGAGCGTTAGCCAAAGCCTCACCATCATTGGCAGAAGCGGCTTCAGCCATCTTCATCTTGGCGTATTGCAGACGGACTTGATGATCCTCAATAGCCTTGTCCACACGCGCCAACTCAGAACCATGAGTCTTTTGCTCCACCGCCGAAAGACGCTGTAGCAACTCCTGATTCTGACGCACCAACTGGTTATAACGCAGGTCTTTTTCAGCCTGCTGCTGACGGTGATACTGCTTTTTCAGCTTGCGCTTCTCACGACGCGCAGCACGAATAGCCTCAGTATCGTCAGGATGATCTTCGCCACCATCATCCGGAACCTCACCACCATCGGCCCTCTCTTCAGCCTTCTGCTCAGGCTTTTCTTCACCCTCTGCATCTACCTCTGGTATTCCCTCAACAGTTACACTACCGTCCTGTTGTTCTTGGACTACCAGTTTTTCATCTTCTGCCTGCTCTACAGGCTTTTCGATTTGATCTGTCATGATTAAACCTCCACCCAATCGTTAGCCATCAAATCTCCCTGTGATGCCAGCCACGGCACAATCGAACCTTGCGCGTTTCTCATGTCGATATGCGGGCAGTAATCAATGACGGTGCCTTCAGGGTAGATGCCTAGCAACGGAGCGCGGTTTACAGTGAATTGACTGCCGGGAACCAAAAACACAAACATCCCCTTGCCATTCCATCCTTCACGGGCAACTTTTTTACCATTTTTAATGGCAAGCAATGCCGCACTAAAATCCATCATAGTATTGCTCATACGAAAGCCTTCACAGTCAGCGGATTGCCCGTGATCTTGGCAACAATCTCATGGTCATTGAGAATCAGGAACTCAACCTTGTCTTCCTCATCCTCGGCATCAGGCAACTTCACTTCCCAGCGGTCACCAGTCCATTTAGGACACCGCAGGTAGTCACCTTTCTCGCACCACGAGCCTTCCGGCCACGGCTCCATCGTATCGCGCTTCTTGAACGCCAGCGGCCCAATATCGACCACCTTACCCACTACGTTCTGAACCTTTTCCGTCTCTTTTGTCTCTGTCACCAGAACAATACCAGAGGAAGTCATCTTCTTTTTCGGCTTGCGAAGCTGAACCAGAATACGCGCCCCCAAAGGCTTTGCGCCCGGATCAATGTCCGGAAACGCTTCCTTCAACTCTTCATTCATTTCCATCATCATCTTCCTTTAATAAGTTTTCAAGGATCATAAGAGCCTCTTCAAGCCCTGCATGATGACCAACAAGACGACAGTAAGAATCGTAATCAACCGCTGTTCCAGCAGTCAGAGAACGGCTTATTTCAGCCTGACGAACCTTAATGCCGCCAATAAAGTCTTCTACATAGCGCATTATTTATTCTTTTCTTCTACCCCCTTTTGGCTGTCGCCTTTCGGTTGATAACTGGTGCCATCAAGCTTCTCGCCCATAGCAATCCGTTTATGTTGCGGGACTTCCACGCTTTGCTGCTCTTTGTCGCTAGTTGCCATGTCAAACTCCTTTGTTTAGATTACGTTGCAACTCATTTTGCAGGGCAATAGCAGATTCCCCCTGCTCTTTCTTCAGCCGCGCAGCATCAACCGTCAAATCCAGCGTTTTCAGCCGTTCTTCAGTCAATAGCTTCTCGGTATTCTGTGCCGCCTCAAATTGCTGCTTCTTGTCCTGCTCAACCATATCCTGCTGCATCTGAGCCTGTTTAAGCTGTATATCAGCCTGATCACGCTGCGCCCTGCGCTGAGTTTCAGCCATAGACGCCTGCAACACCGCCTGCGCTTCCCCATCCATCTGAGGCTGCGGTTTGAACTGCTGCGCCATCTGAGCCATTTGCTGAATAACCTGCATGAATGGCGCAAGCACCTCTTTTGTATCCATCGTAACGTGTTGTGATGCAACCGCTACAACACGATCAATCTCAGCGGCCAGTTTGGAATCTTCATACCTCTCTTTATCCAGACCAGCAGGCTTCAGGGCATACATTCTTACCGCTTGCGTATACCAAAGCATGATGTGCTGCTTCAGATGTTCCAGCGCAGCCGGTACAAACATCGGTGCCATGATCGGATTTGATCCCAACATCGGGTTTTGGAAGAATTCCAAATGCGAACGGATATGAGCAATGTGATCTTGGCGGGGATAGGCAACAGCAGGATGCCCCATTACCATTGCGGCATTCTCATCGGCGGCATTAAGTTCAATCGGCTTCCGATATTGCGGCATCAACTCGTTAATATTCGGAACTTTCAACTGTTTTAATGCCCTTCCAATCACGGCACGCTGGTCAAACAACTGCGGATACTTGTCTGCCAGCGACAAAACCGCCTGAGTCTGCGCCATCCGCTGCGTTTCAGAGAAAATATGCGGATCCGAAACGGGAATTACGTCTCCATTACGCTCAAAATCCTTCCGATGGATAGGCAAATCAGCAATTACGTCGCCTTTTTGCTGCTCATCCAGATACCAACGGTTAATTCTCTGCAAAACCATCAATACACGCGCTTGCGATGCGTGCAAACGGGCATGAATAGCCGAAAATACCGCAGCACCTTGCTCAATCAACGCCTGAGTCGTGCCAACAGGCGCATTATTGGTGATATCAGCGATTTTTTCTTCAGAAGTGGTGATTACCCCCTTAGCCGCAGTGCTAAGCCACCCCAAAAGCTGGAAAAGCACAGCAGAAGGCGGATTAAAAGGCATCGGCATCGCAATAGAACGAATGTCGTTGACCCCCGGCCCAGCCTCAACCTCAACTACCTGAGTGACCTCAACCTGCTGGGACTGCCCTGACATCTTTCCGCCCTTAAGCTTGAGCATAGTAGCAGCGTTATTGATATGGGCAGAATCAAGCAAAGCACGCAAAGCACCAGTAAGAGCCGCAGACAAGCCACCAATAAGCTGAGCAAGACCAATCGCATAAGCACCACGCCAAGGAATAAACTTAAATTCAATGATCCAGTCCAATTTGGTCAGCGTTTCGTCGCCTTCCTCCCAGTTCCGATAAAGACCAATGACTTCCATGTCATTTTTGTCAATCATCAGGATGTATGGAGCCATTTCACCCTTGGAATACTTGTCGTCTTCCAGTTCCAGCCATGTATAAATGTGGAAAACACGGCGCAAACCGTCTTCGTTGTCCTGATATTTCTTGCCCTCAACCTTCTGATTAGCTTTCTCAGCGTGGCTTTCCTCAGGTTCTAGCGCAGAACGGATGATGCCTATATTTTTGTACAGACCGCGACGGATACGATTCTTGAATTCCCACTCGGAAATGTCCTGAACCTCAGTAACTCTCTGTGCCGTGTAGAAAGAAACCGCCGAAAAAGGCAGGTAAACATTGTCAATAGGAAGAAATTCGGAAGCAGGACGCTTCTTCTGATCGTCCCAATACAGTTTCAGAAACTGTGATCCGCCCAAAGGCAACTGAGTCAGCATCTGTTCCTGCTCGTCTCGGAACTCTTCGATCTGCTCCGTCAACTGCCAGTTAAGATAATCCCGCTTGCGCTCGGCAACCTCAGTCTTATCCTCGGTAACTTCACCAATAATATTGGTGCGGACAGGGCCATCAGGCGGGAAAATCTCTTTAATCGCCCTCGCAGCAAAGTCAATACAGGCTTCCGTCATCGCAGGATGCACAACCTTGCTGGCACCCATGAACGTAGCCCCACCCGGCGCATCATTACCCATCCCAGTGCGCTTGATTCCCTCCTCATACTGCTTGTCGCGCTCACTACGGGCATCCTTGTCCTTGTCGATAAGATCAAGGTATCGAATGGCAAGGCTGCTCAATTCCTGAAGATCATAGCTTTCTGCCATGTTCTCGTAGAAGTCAGGATCCTCTTCCGGCCCCTTGTAATCTTCCATCGTAACAACAGCAGAACCATCCTCCAGTTCTTCTACCTCTGGCGGCGCTTCCGTTAATTCAATATCAGCACCACCATCTGTGTTGATGGTAATGCCCCCAATGCCGTCAATATTGCGACCGTAATCTTGCGGGATAGGCATCTCAGCCATGATGTTTCCTTAGTTGTTTGTCCATTAAAGCTAGGCGCATGGAATCCATTGTTACATTCTTTACCTTGCCGCCCTTTTTCATGGGCGCAGGCTGCTCAGGAAGCTGTTCCTGCGGTTCTGCCAGAGTTCCTACACCTACCCCAGCAGGGATAAATTGATACAGCGGCTGGCCTTTTTGGGTGATTTCCTCGCGCATCTGCGGGGTGATGTCGAAGGAATGAACTGGCACTGTTTCATTTTTAAATGAATCCATCAAAGCATTACGCTGACTCTGATCCATTAATAACACTTCATCTTTTGAAACAAGACCTTCATTAATAGCATCTTGAATTGTAGAAATAGGCTGCTTTCTTGGCGCAGACAATTCATATTGCCCAACTTTTGCCCCCCACTTCTTTCCGTAATCGTTCAGGAAAGAGGGAAGCATCTTGTCATAAAAACCTTCCATGCCTTCCCCGCCAACCTTTAAATCAAGGTTAGAAATAGTCATTGAACCCTGACGCATACGGGAATTCCCCTCGTAAGGAGTTCCGGCGTTTGCCATGATCTTTTCCGCAAGTTCTTTCCCGACATAATCAGAAAGCTTATCTTGCGGAATATCTTCTTCATGAAGATTGGCTAGACCTGACTTCTTGTCAGTTCCAATTATGCTAATAGTTCCATCTTCATTGTGCTTATATGACAGTTCGCCAAAATGCTTGCTTAGATCATACCGCTTGGCCTGTTCCGCGCCCGGCGTAATAACAACCTTGTCGTAGCCTTTCTTCACGGCATCATCAAGCAAACGCTTCATTACCAGTTCATGCCAGTTTTGTTTAAAGGGCGCGTCAGGAAGACCTTCTCCAATTTTGTTTTCTATTGTTTCATATTTAATATCAACTAAATTTTTCCAACCGACATCAATATTGGCTTCGGCTTCTTCTTTTGTTTTACCAAATCCAATCGGAATTCTTTGACCATCTTTTGTTTCGTAATATGCCTCAACATTTTTTTCTATTTTTGGGCCATATCCTTTTTTCCTTCCGGCCTGATGCCAGTCAGACTGAATCTCCTCAATGTGCAATATTTTATTCACAGCACCAGTCGTATCGTTACTCCACCCCCTAGCGTGAGATATCTGTGCAGCCTCCAGCGGAGTTATCACGCCATTTTTAACCCCCCAAATAGACGCACCGCTACCTAACGTCTTGGGATATTGTGTCTTCAGCCCCTCCTGCAAACGCCTCTCTATGTCCGCTATATCATTTATGGTATAGGTAGGCGCTGTGCGGTCAGCTACCCTAGCGTGCGCTAGGATGTTGGGTTCTGGGAAGTGGGAGGATTTAAATACTGCTTTTGCTTGATCCGCACGAACATCGGCAAGTATAACTTGTCGCTCACTGTGCGACAGTTGATCAAGTGTTCTCCCTGTGCGCCGCAGCGCCTCAGACCTCCAAAACTCTGGCGAGTCATCAATTTTTTTTGTTGGCAGCATAATCTTAATCTCGCGGTAGTTCTTCCCGCCCGGAACCTGATAACCCTCATACTTAGTGGTTCCGCCCTCTAATTTACCCGCGTAGAACTCAGCATCATCATAATCACGGAATGATTTAACTGAGTCGCCATAATCGTCAACAACGTGATACTTGTTATCAAAGTAATCATGCTCGACTCTATACTTTATGTCTGACGGCCCCTTCTCGACCTTCTCCGTGATAGAAGGCGGAGGATTCTCGGCAGCTATACGATCAACATCTTCCCTCTTAATTGCTTTGGAACCCTTAGCGGACGGAGTAACCTCAAAATACTTTTCCTCTATTTCAGTCCTGCCTTTTTTGTCCGGTTTCTTTAACTTTACAGTGCGCGTTTTTTTTACAATAGGCGAACCCAAAATAACGTCTATATTGCGATCAATAATCTCCTGCGGCTTTACCCCAGACTTCAGCATTTCCTTTATGAATTGATCACCAAGCGCCTTATTCGGCAGCGAAGATAAACTTTTATCAATAGCAGAATAAAACGGAGCAGTGCTAACTTCTCCGGATTTTCGGACTAATGATTTGGCAATTTGCGAAAGAGGATTCATAGAGGATTCTCCTCAATGATCAGATCATCAGAGGTAATGCCGCCTTCTGCTTTTTT
>Ga0181352_1000458_pt1 | contig 17478 bp, 20 predicted proteins | sample Fa13VDMLBSN_FD_130103 | JGI IMG/M metagenome (GOLD analysis project Ga0181352, IMG submission 130103) | Freshwater viral communities from Lake Michigan, USA - Fa13.VD.MLB.S.N | ecosystem: Environmental > Aquatic > Freshwater > Lake | place: USA: Michigan | collected 2013-09-23 | reverse complement strand
ATAATCTCCAGGGCGGGCATCTCGTAAGAGACGTGCTCGGCAATGCATACCCGCTCCAAATGCTGGGTCAACATCTTCTTATCAACGGGATCTAACTCCACCCGGACACATCGGGACAAGATGGTCGAAAGCAATTTCTCCGGGTCCGTCGTGATAAACATCACATGAGTGTAAGGGCACGGCTCTTCCACTGATTTCAGCAGCGCATTCTGGGCGGCCGTGCTCAATGAGTGAGCTTCGTCCAGAGCTATTGTCCTGAACTTCGATCCACCTGTAGGAGACAAGGACATCTCTTGGATCAGTTCTCGCATCTCGGCCACACCAGAACGAGACGCGGCGTCAATCTCCAGATAGTTGTGTGAGTTCTCGGCTTCAATCGCCTCACAAGACGGACATCTCAGGCAAGCTTCGCCCGATTCAGTTGTACTGTGACAAGCCATCGCCTTCGCAATGATACGAGTCAATGTAGTCTTACCACATCCGTATGATCCTGTAATACACCAGGACATACCTCGACCGTGACCCTCCTTGGACTTCCGCATGGCACCACGAATGATGTCTTTAGAAAAGTCCTGCCCGATCACTTCGTCCATCACTTTAGGACGGTATTTTCTGGCCCAAGGCATGGTATCCTCCCCCTCTCAACTTTGATAGTTGTATGACCTTCTGTTGTATCTTTACTAACTCATCATGATTCTGAGCTAAGGCCCCGGCGTCTTTACAGGGGAGTTTCACATCCCAAACATAGACACCTTTGGATCGACCTGTCTGGCGGGATTCCTCACGTCTATCTCTTACGATACGAGATAGAGGCTCATTGTCAGGAATCCAGAGCACGGAATGAGCGTACCGGGATATTACATCCCAATGGTCCGGAGATGGTACAGGGCCGAGATAGGCTACAGCGGGAATCATATAACCAAATAACACACGTGCGTCTTTTGGTCCTTCCACCATCACAGCGACCCCGGTCTCCCAGATGATTGGTAGAGCGGGGGTGAAGTTATGCCAAAGAGCTTCTTCTGTTGGGCTAACCTCTGTGAGGTGGGATCGTTTCTCCTTCTCAAAGAAAAGATTCCTCAAAACCACCCCTACGTGACGGGTACTTTCTGTCTCTACCTCGTAGGCGAGGGCCTTTCGATTGTTGGGGTGGGAGGACCAAGATTCTATCCGGCCACCTGCCGCCTTCATTGCATCCCGTTCCAACAACTTCACCGTCCCATCAGGGATGGTGGCGGGGTCTATTCCCAAACTGACTATAACTGCTTCTGTGGCGGGGTCCATATTACTTTCCTGAATATGTACCCTGAAACAAAGGGAGTCATCAAGAGAACTTGGGACGGCGGATTCTGTTTTTAGGATAACCCGGCTGCTCGTTTTCTTGAATCTTTTTGAGATTCAGAATCTTCCGCCGAGGCGGGGCTGGTAACTCTTCGGGGGTAACCTCAGGTATTCCGCCAGCGTCGATAGTGATATCAACCTTAGGTGCAGTTTTGTCCCACTCGACTGGATAATTTGTCACAATCGGATATTGTGGACCACCCTCCAGGGCTTGGTCTACTTGAGCCCTAAGAGCCTCTAACTCCTCGGGTGGCAAGGGATGGGTAAGCAAAGATGGAGGAAGAGGTTCCACTGCAGGAACCATTTTCATGAGTTCCTGACTCATCTCTTTTGAGAGGCCAGTTTCGACTGGAACCTCCAGAACTTCCGGGGTAGGAACGGCCTCCGTTGTACCATCAGGATGCTTAATCCGTGTGGTCTTGGTTGAGGGCCAGATCACTTCGACCACTTGACCTTTGTATAAGGCCTTATCGCCAACTTTCATGGGACCGCTTTCTATAAAAAACGTTACGGGTTAAGAACTTGTACCGTCCCTAACCCGTATGTTTCTAGATTGCGTGATGAATATGCCCTACTGTTGAGGACCAAATCCCATACCAGGCATCTGAGGAGCAGGCATGGGCTGCTGAGGCATCATCGGTTGTTGAGGATAACCGGGCATCGGTTGAGGACCAAATCCCATACCAGGCATCTGAGGAGCAGGCATCCCCGCACCTTGAGGTGGAATACCCTGCCCAGGCTGGAGAGGTGAGATATGGACTTGAAGTCCTAATCCTGCGGCCGGATCATCACAGAGAACAGTCAGCGAACCATCCCCATTATCTACCGTTTGGAGACCCGGAGGGCGAGCACCATAGTCCTTCGACAATTGTGAGCGAACCTGCTCTGCAATATCCCCAATCACGGCTGCTCCGTGAGTAGGATCGTAATTCTCATCCCCAGGGTGGGCTGATGGAGGAGGTCGGTCTGCCGGTTTGGTGACGGCGATCACCCCAGGGAGGACCGCACTCGTGAGTCGCTTCCTGGGCGTTGGTGATGTGACTGTCAAGGGACCACCCTCATAAGACAAGAATCAAAAGAACCAAACTAGCTACTGGTTGTAGACCGGCTAGTCTGCTGGATTTCCTGATTGTCCTTGTCGGCGATAATTGCCGCATCCAGCGGGACCCGATCAACAAGAATGTCTTGCTGGCGTGCAGGTGCCAGTTTCTTCTGGTTGGCCTGAGAGTGACCGATCGGCAATCCTGGAGCAGCGAGGGTGTCATTGATCGTCTTGGCTGCTTCAGCCTTATCGACATTCACCGTCGTGCTGGCACCATTACCAGGAGTGTATTTCGCACCACGGGGACCGTGGAAACGGGTGTTCTCGAAGGAGGCAAGGGGCTCTGCCATGGATTCATCCTTTAAAAGGAGCTGGAAGTTGAGAGAAAGGGGACAGTTCTCTAAGATCAAATCCTAACCAATCTTAAGAACTGGGACGGACCCTATTTGTTCTGAGTCTCTACAACAACTTCTTCCACCTTCACCCAGCGATAACCCTTATATTGCCTGAAAGCAGCGGCCGCAGACTCTGCCATAGGCTTTTGATGATCCTGGAAAACCTCGGTCAGCCTCTCCCTTTGGGAGAACGTTTTCCCTGGTGGAACACCTACTACTACATAAGGCATAACACACCTACAATAAAAAAGGGTCCTCATCCGTTAGAATGAAGACCCCTCCGGGGAATCCCGCGTCCTGGTGGGTCTACTTGTGGGTCATAGCGTGAACATTAACTTCCACACCATGCGACTGCATCCTGAGCACGTCTTTCAAGTCAGCCGCAAGACAAAGATCCGGGGCTGATTGAGAACGGTAACGTTCTCCTGTAAACACGTCCAACTCAATGGGTTGACCCGTAATCTTGCAATTCACTTCACGGCCTTCCATAATTGCAAAAATGTCATCTTCCGTGGACTCCTGCGGTTGGAAGATACCCAAACACTTGATTGGGTTAGGACGGATCACCCGCGGTGGTTTACCTGTGAGGGTAATCAAGAGTTGCATCGGGTTGGCAGTCAACGAACCAAGGAAGGTTAGCCGATTATAACCCGGACGCGGTGTTGGTTCCAAGAGAGCCATAGGCACGGTCTCGGAACGCGGTTTCACGACCATTTCTGTCCGCATCACGTCCTTCGCGATGTTAACCTTCTGCTTGTACTTGATCGACTCCGATTCGTCGAACTTCTCCATCGAGTTCTGGAGATCCAACATAGGGATCGGTAGTTCCACAGAGTACAGAGCAAAGCAACGACCATCCAGCGGGACCAGCCGATCTGAGGCTGTGAAGTCCTCAATCCGCATACCCCAAAGATGCTCATTGATAGCTGGGATCAACCCCCGGAGCAGATCATCTGACCAAGCCTTGTTGAAGGACATGTCGATCAGGATGCGACCACCTACCCAGGGTAGGTTGTTCATGCCTTCCGCGTGCTTCAGGCTGTGGCCTGCAATGTTGAGGTAGGAATGAACCAGGTCATTGTAGAACCCGATACCACCTTCCTCCACCGGTTTCGATGATGACAACATCATAGCCCGGACCACTTCGCGTGACAGGATGTCTTTCAGACAGGTCCGCTTGGTTGGGTCATAAACGTTGAGCAACCAACGGACCTTCTTGCGAATGGTCATGTCACGACGAGAGGCTTCCTGGCCCTTAAGACGAGAGGAATTCTCGATCTCCCGCGTCAACATGAACCGGCGATCGTCCGCAGCACCGCAAGCGCCGCAGTCATGGCATTTCGGATTAGGGTTAACAGAGGTACGCAAGCAGTAGCTGATACCAATGTATTCCCGAATCTTGAGCCACTGGTTCCACAGGTAGTCACGACGCATTGGAGTGAGGATAGCATCTGACGGAAACACGTGCTCCCACGTCTTTTCACGGAAGTAGTAGAGCCAATCATATCCATCTTTCCGCATCTCTTGGTCGAGAATCCAGACGCAACATTCATCAACTGGACCGTAGTTGACGTAGTAAGTTCGGAGACCAGCTTCCACCAGATAGCGAGTTGCTTCCCGTCCAAACATGGTGGAGACTTGAGAGTGACGAACACGATCCCGCGTGAGGGCTGTTCGGAAACCAAATCCGCACTCTCGGGTGGTCTGAACGACAGGAGCCAGAGTCTGGTTCTTGAGGTCATATGCCGATGAACACGGAGCCCACTGTAGTGCTGTATGTGGCGCATTGAGCAACAACATAAAGGAAGGGTTGAGGCGTACTGGATTACATTCCTTACCCAACTGCTTGGACCGCTGCTTCGCAATATCCAAGAAATCCCTCCGTAGATCACGCATCAATTGGCAGAACTCTTCGATATCCGCAGGGGTTTCCAGACCTGACAGGATCATAAAGAGTTTGAGTGAGCCGTGACCAGCCCATGCCGCATTGTGGCACATACGGATAAACTGCTCCGTATGGAGAGACTTGTTAAAGTAGTTTCGCATCCGTTGCGAACACCCTTCCACACCCACAGTGGCATGGTTCTCTCCTTGGGCATTCTGATATTTGAAGAACTCAGGGTCGGCCGATGCCTGATCCGCACGCTGGCTGATCAGATTGGTATTGCCGAACCGCGAGTACGACCACAGAAGCAATGAGTAAATCTGACTGTGTAGCGACCAGGTCAGCGAGTAGAAAGATGCCATCTGAGCACCTTGCTGACGCACTGCCTGTTCTGCACATTCCTTGATCACATCCAAAGAACGTTCACGCCAACGGCCCTGGGTGTGGGCTTCGTGGCAGTTACCCACTACGAATCCATTAGCGTAGAATACGTGACCGCGAGGAATGTTCCAGACATCGTAGACCTTCTTTATGCCGACGTTCTCGATGGAAGTAATCTTCTCATCGTAAACATTGGCCTTCCGGAGCTTCATCAGCCACTCCTGTTGAACCTTTTGCTCCTTGTCCAGGTTGTCTGAGAACTCCATCACCGCCTGCTCAGCGTTCTCTTTCGCCTTAGTCGCGGCGGCTGAGACCTTCTCAAGGACTTTCTTGTGATCCCGTTGCTGCTCACGAGAACCTGTCATCGCTGGGTAAAGAAAGTCCCGCTGGCCTGAATCACGACCTGGCTTGTGCTGAGTCACGTGGGAGGTGGACAACATTACGTCTTTGTCCGCTACCAACTCACCAGCCTTGACCTTCAAGACCTTCCCATCCCGATGGGTCAAAATCTCATGGTCCAGTGTGCAGACCAGAGAACGACCTGATGACGTTGTGATCTTGATGCATTCTCGGTCGCCGGTGAACTGGACACCGTCTGGAACCTGCAGACCATAGGGGGTGTCCATCTCGCGATCATCGGGATCACCATCCCAGGTGAAGTCTTCCAAACTTTCGACGGGAACTTCCTTGCCACGGACAGTAACGGGTGTTCCCTCCGCCAAACAGAAGGAGCACAAACCACCGGAATTGTGAACAATAAGTCCGTTGACGATGTACTCCGAGATATCGCACTTCTCGATATCATAGCAATCAGCTTCGAAGTATTCGGAAATCTCGTACAACTCCAGCACCGTGGTCTGACCGTAATAATGCTGGGCGTTGTCATTCACCTTGCCCGCCAGATCACGGGCCTTGGCATAAGCCTCTGGAAGAACAGAGTGGATCTCCTGACCGATGCCCAACTTGGAGGCTGGGGTCCAGTTCGGTTCTGCATCGCCGAAAGCTGCCGTATCGAACTTGTGTTCGTCCGTGCAAGTCAATCGGTGTTCATGCTCACCAGACTCATCACGGAAAGTGTAAGTCCGTACATTCTTCCGTCCGGTGAAAACGACTCGATCGGCACCTTGTAGGGCCTTGCGAGTCTGAATGAGCACACCACCCACTTCTTCGGGGTCTTGGAGACGAGCATACAGATCCTTAATCCGCTCGAAACCCATGTCAGTTTCGATGTAAGAAGGAACTGCAAGAGGCGCTTTGTCATCATCGGCGATACAAAGACAGCCGGAGCTAATCTGAATATCGACAGAGTCGCCGAGCGAACCTTCGTACTGCAAAGGTACTTCTGCCCAAACAGCCGTTTTGTTCAGATCACGGACGACCGCACGCTTGATAAGACCAGGGGCTGGCGCATGCTCATTGCCCGGACGGCGAATGATCTTCCGCAGCTCTTTGTAACCCGTCTTGGGGTCTGGTGTCTCATCATAAATGTGCTCGTACAAGTCTGGCTCGTACCACCAAGAGTACTTGCCCTGCTTCGGATTCGAGTCACGCTCGAAGTCATCGTCCTCTGAAATGGCATGGCCTTCTTTGAGGAACTCACGAGCAGTTTTGCCTTCCTGCTTGCACTTGTTCAAGAGCTTTAGCGTCCGCGGGAGGATATACTCCCCGTCGCCGATAAGTGTCACGTCCATGACACACTCTTCACCATCGACCTTGCCGTAGAGGCATTCCAGGAAGTCTACGACCACGCCACCCATAATCAAGATGGGGTACGCATCCTTGTGCCCAATGGGCAGGTCCAGGTTGCGCATCGTCTTGAATGGCGGAATGCCCGAATACAACAATCCCGGAATGCTGTTCCAGACTTCCAACGTGAGAGCGTTGGAGATCAGAATAACATCAAACTCTGTTGGTGGACGCTTGGAAGAACGACCAAACCACCAAGGAACCAACTCCTCCCGCATGTAGGCACAGTCACTACGGCCAGAGGGCATATAAGCATGATCCACATAAATGTTGAACTTGCCCTCCCTTCCAGCTTGGCGGGACATCTGCGCGATGGCGCCGTGGGTTACAGAACCATTCACGGAGTCATAGGTCGAGAGTCGGACCACAAGTACCCGGAGATCCGCTTTGTCCCAGAGTTTGGGATCGTCGGTATTTCCTTCGTGGCCAACGTAGGCCGCAGGGTGGTCAAGGTGATGGTAGTTCTTGTAGAACCACTTCTCAATCTCTTCCTGAGACTTCATGATCTTCGGATTGGGAGTAATCAACTCACGAGTGGTTGACTTGAGGTCAACCTTGCCCGCGGCGATGTTCTTGTCCCAACACTCCGGAATCTCTTCCGGGGTAAAGACGGGAAGGGGGATGGGGTCCACGTCGATCTTGTTCGGCGTACGGAATCCAAACTGTTCCCCGATAGGAGACTTGTTGGACTTGTTGTTCTCAGCCGTAGTCTTGATCAACGTTGGATCAATGACCACCATCGGCAGGGACACCGTACGGCGGATTTTGGAGGACGAAGAAAGTTCCAGATTCTGAGCGGGCACAGTTGACATACTATCCTTTCGCTATGGGTGATGCATCGGGCTGGTGACCCGTTCTTTGTCACCCAAAACTAGGTAAAAAGCCACTAGGACAAAACAGTGTTCCCAGACGGCGGGCTGCCAGGTTCATTTGGTACTGGTTGGGGAGGATTCTCTCCCTGGGTTGGATCACCTGTATTGAGCTTGATTCTCGGTGCAGGTGTGGTACCCATGATGTTCGTTAAACCTGACATAAGAGCAGTGCAGGTTCCACGATCTAACTTGACATGGGACTTCATTTGAGCTGCGATCTTCGGGTCAAGGAGAGACACCGTACTAGTGGCATCCTGCACCCTCAATTGTTCACGAATCGCCTGATCCAGGGAGACAAATATCTTTCTCCGATCTGCCAGGACGACGTTCGTTAGGATGGCTTCGATGGAAGCCTGGAAAAACATAGTGCAGATCTGTTGGATCTCGGGAATAGCAAAGAAAGCTGCTTGAGTACCAACTGTGTGTAGAGATGTCAATAACTGTTCGGCTGCCAATCCCGCGGCCTGATACTCTTCTCTGGTGGGTTCCACGGGAGTAGGAGCTGGAACATTACCTACAGCAGACTCTGTCGGAGTAGGTTCGGGCTTCGCTTCTGGCTCAGGTTCGGAACCAGGCGGAAGAATCAACTTACTACGTGCTTTGCCCATTGTAAACTCGGAGATTATTCGTGAGGAGATACTTCTTTCAGAGTGACGATTTTGGTGTCCTCTGACTTTACCGCTTCGTATCGTTTGTGTGCCGCCCTTGCGATGGTATCCATATGCGTAATGACGAGCATCTTAAATGCAAGTCCACGAGGGGCTGGTTCGCAGAGCTTCCTCAAAAGCCTACCGGCTGCTTCTTGGTACTCATCGGAAATCTGTGTCAGAGGTTCATCCAGGATGAGTATCTTGGTCATTGACTTCTGACGAGCTACTGATATCAGCTGTAAAAGAAGACCAATAAGAGAGGCAGGACCACCACCGAAGGAATCCATTAGATCCCCTTCAATCGGCTTACCTGATGTCTTATCCACCAGGTTAAAGGTCACAGATGGTTGACCCCGCTTATTCTCATGCTCCACAACCAAAGTCAGGTCCTGATCTGAGAATGTCTCTTGTAGAGCCAAGGTGATGAGATTGGCTGTCTCTTCCTCATTTGATTTGCTTGTCTGCTCAGAGACGTATTGAAGAAGTTGAATTGCCCCCTTTATATCAACTAAATCATCTCTGGTGGTTGCCAGCTGAACTTCCATCTGCATGGCTGACTGCCGCAAAGATGAAAGGGCTCCGTCAAAACGGTCAAAACGGGAGTTTAGCTCTGCAAGAGTTGTCATTCGTCACCAAAAAGTAGAGGCCTGGAACCTCTACTGAAGAACCAGGCCTCTCTGTGGCGTGATCAAGTACTTACTAAACCGCAACTGGGTCCGTTTTCACGGCAGCTGCAGCGGGTGTTGCCGGAGTTGCAGCTACGGCAGGATTGGCCGGAGCTTCCTCCTGTGTTTGCTGGTTCGCAGTCAACAAGACCGTCTTAGTGGGTACTGACTTCGCTGCATCATCTCCTGTTGCGGCTTCGTCCTGGAGGAGAGCAAAACGTTGACCATCCGAATGGAAGGTGACCGAAGTACCTTCCATTGCTTGGAGCGTATTTGCCAAGAACTCCCGGTTGAAGAACATATCAACTGGACCCTTAGTGGAAAGGGTCATAAGGCGGGCTTCCTTGAGTTCAGCCGTTTCGCCTTCTTTATCCGGAACTGTCCGATAGATAGAGAATTCATCGGAAGCGATGTCTTGACCTTCGCCCGGAGTCCACACCTTCAAAGAGGCGTGCTCTTTGGTGCCGCGGATTGTCAGATTGATGCGATCCTGACCTTCCTTCATGGCGCCGGCAAATGCCAGACAGCGAAGAAGCAGCGTCTTCCGATCGACGATCAGAACTTCACTGACCTTATTCATCATCTGCTGGCTGACTGGTGGGAACCGGCCTGTCTCAGCTGAGATGACAAAGGAGTGGCCATTGTCCGGATCGGTGAACGTGTAAGTCTTGTCCGTAACGGAGATCTTGACTGTGTCCCCGATTCGCTCCAAGAACATCGACGCCGCACGGGCGGTACGCGACTTGAACGAGATTTCCGCCTTGGCTTCCAGACCCCGGAGAATAGCACATTTACGAGGATTTCCACCAACCAGAGTGCCATCCACCCGAAGAGTGGCTACAGACTTGTTGGCATTCGGATTGGTCTCGTCAATAAACCCAGAGACGAACCGAAGAGCCTTAGCAAGCTTGTGCGTCTCACAGGTCCACTCAATGGGGTTGTCCCCCGGAGTTGGTACTGGGTACTCACCGGTGGCTTGCTGCTCCACCATAGGGTACACAAACTGACCCTTCTTCAGGGTGATGATCCCCGGGGAACGACTCAGTTCAAGTGAACCACCCTCCATGTATTTGGCGGGAGCTTCAAATGCAGTGGAAGAAACCACGGCATCGATCGGCACGGCTTCCCCTTCGATAGGAATAAACCAATCCAACCAGAGGGTTCCATCCGTAGTACGGAGAACCAACTTGTTCCCCTGCGTCACTAGACGGTGGAACCCATTCCACCAAAACTTCTTCTGCGTGCCGGAGCTGGATTCTTTCACTCCCGCTACGCTGTTCGCCAACCTCAGGTCTTCGGGCTTAACTCTCATGACAACTCCAGTGGTCCACTCAGAAAGAGATAAAGGATGATCTACATGTACCGGAACCAACCATCAACCTACGGCTAGTCCGTTTGGAACTACTTTAGACTGCATCCAATGACTGGAGGTCTGCACGTGGTTCTCTCTAACGTACTTAGCTACGCAGTTCCGGAATCGATGGAATCCAAAAGTAGACGCCAGTCTCACGACGTAACCTTCCACTCCTGGACCCACGGGTATCTCCTTGACAAGAGATTCATCCCAAGGGCCATCATATAAGACTGGTACTGTTGGAAGTTCCAGGAGAGTTGCCCACTCTACCGTTTCATCCCAGGAAAGACACTTTGGACCTTCCCAGATAGAGAACAACATGAAGTATCCAGGCAACTGGTCGTAATGGATAGAGTGAGTGGCAAAGAGATTCTCTCCGCAGAGACGCCAACCCTTTGGGATATCAGCCTTCACCCTGGCATGGATCGCCTTCACCAGGTGCCTGGACGGGTGATCGGAACTAGTTAGGGACCTGGCATGGATGTGGTCCGGGTACATGGTGGTGTTTTCACCATCCATCTTTTCCGTGACTATGACCCGGTTATCTTGAAAATACGATAAATCCTCCACCACCCGATCATCGTCAGAAAGACCGGGGGACCAAGGCAAATGATAAGTACGAGGGTATTTGACATAGGGTACAAACACTATAGAAGAGGGGAGAATCTTCTGTACGGACTCATCAAAATACAACTCACCTTGGAGGCGACGGCCATCCGGAAGAATCGGGTTGCCCCATTTATCGTACGGTTGATCTTTGTCCAGATGAGACGGCAAGATTACTTGTGTAATCCCTGCGTCCGCACGGAGTTTCTCACAGGAGATTGTGGTTTCTTCCGCATGCACGTGACAATAGGAACAGAGGGTCACACCATTGTCAATATAATAGCCACCATCCGAAAAGAGACGACGCTCCAGGATGTGATGAGCATCCACTCCCACATCAGTGCAGATTACACACGTATGCCCATCTCTCTTAAAGACAGCATTACGGAATTCATCACGGGTGAGAAGTTTGCTCATGGTGACTAATCACCTGACTTGAACTTCTCAGCCATTGAAGTATCCAGTGCTTTAATGCGGGCGACCAACTCTTCCTCCTGACCATCTACACAACGGAGTTTGATCTCCCAGGTGTAGCCTTTGGAGTTCTTCGATAAAGAAATCGAAGATGGGAAGAGCCTTTGAAGGTCTTGGGTGTGATTGTCGTCAATATCGCGGGGCATAGAGCACTTAAGACGGGGGTTGTATTGCCTGCTCGGCTTCCACCAACTTCTGCTCATACCCCGCTAAGTCTTCGGCATACTTCCGCAAACGAGACTGTTCTTCCTCCTCACCCTTTTTGATATCCGTCTCCAGGGTGGCGGGGGTGGTATTCAGCGCGGTCATCTCCTGATCCACCTTCTTCAACTCCACAGTTGCCTGCTCCGCAAGCAGGTTCATGCGGGCATGACGAGAATTCAGATCTGCCCGTTTCTCATCGAGGGACTTCAGAAAGGCGACCGGATCAATGTTTACTTCTGGCATGGGATTAAAAGATGTTGTTTATGACACCAGTAGTGGGTTGAATAGGCTCGATAGCTGCTTTGCTTTTGTAAACGTCGGGGCACCGATAACGGTGAGAACAAAGACGACAGATGGTACTCTCAGGGGTAGCCTTTGTATTTCCATTGTGGATACCCAAGAGGTTATCCCGTCGTTCGACTCGGCACCAGTCCAAATAGGGTTGACCAGAATCTCCACTGATTGGAATATCACGGATCTCTCCTGTTTGATAAAAGACAAAGAAATGATGTGTTGCTAGAGGGATACGGGAATCACCCTGCAAGATAGCGGCCTGCCACCAGACCTGATGGGAATTGGCCTTCTTCACATACTTCGTATTCTTACCTTCGTATATGAAAAGCTTGTTGGACGGTGTAATGATCTGAACGTCTGTTCGGGCTTGAAGAACGAACTCCAGGTCCCGCGTTCGATCTGTTATGATAATGAGAGAGGCTATATCAGTCTCGGCCAAAACCCTCGCTGGCGGGGCACCACCACACACATTGTATATGTGTATTACCAATAGCGGTAGGGTGTGGGTCAGCTTCTCCACTATCTGATTAACCATCTCCTGGAGAGACGTGTTTGGTGTACCCCGAGCATAGTCATCATTCCAGTGCCTCTGGACCGCTAAACGAGTGTAGGTATCCAAATAATCCTTGATGTACTCGGATATACACTGCTGTGAACGCTCCCAAGGAATATCCTTCATTAGGAGAAAACAACCAACCAGGTACTGGGTAGCGTTCCCCTTCACCAGATACTGAGTATCCTCACTCCCTGCACGTGAGGACTTCTGAACTGACACGTAATCCCAGGAATAAGCTTGAGGACACTCTGTGTACCGAAAATACTTATCCCAGGAGACGTTCATGCTAAGTCTCTTCCTCAAAGAAGTCTTCATTCTCTTGTGGGGCTACAGCTGCGGTGCCACCGGCGACAGGGGTCGTGGTCCCACGACGTTCACGTTCACGGGCGTTGTGCATCGTGCCGGCAACGGTACGGAGACGATCTGTGTACAGACCATGGCGATCAATAATACACTCAAACTCCTCTACGTCATGCTTCTTCATACGAATAAGAGGTTGGCCATCTTCGTCCATACGGGTGTCACCTTCCTTGTCGACTTCCCGATCGAAATGACACAATTCATGATCCAGGATAGCAATCTTGTGTTCTTCTGGGGTCTCAGGATCGTGGAAGTATTCCTCATTCAGGCGAATATAGCCGTGAATACCATGGAATTGAGAAGCATCGGGAGATGCCTTCACAGCTTGACCCAGAATCAGACGCCCATCCTTGTCGGGCTTCCAACCCTTCCGCCAGAGTAGAGCAATCTTGAATTCAACCAGGCCCGGATGGTGGGCTGCAATGAGACGATCCATCTCCACGTACCAGCGGGTACGCTGTCCGGCCTCGTTTGTCTCTGCAATCTTCCGGTAATTAACTGGTTTTGGCCGGGCTTCTTGATCTGCGGGCATGTAATCTTTCCTTAAAGGGAATCAAAATGGGATACCTTCATCTACCAAATCACCACCAGGACCGTCATGCAGTTTGGCGTGATCTCTACGATGAAGACAAAAGAGATTGGTCCAACGATTATCGGAAGTAATCTTGTTACGATGATGAACCTCAAAGCCTTTGGGGATAGATTGCTTTGCCCCCAATATCCAGATCACCCGATGAACTGCAGTGGCCCGTCTCTTCTTGAATCCATACAAACGTAGATACAGATGTCCTTCATTGTTACCAATGTAAGTGGCAACAGGCTTCCCCGAGGCAAGGAATATCTCGCCAGTCTCCAGATTGGCCGTGTAACGACCCTTCTTAAAGAGACGGTAAATGTCCCTATCGGTTAAACGGGAGGTGTATCGGTTGTCCGGCATGGAGATCAATCAATCCTAAATCTTCCATCTTCGCCAGAATCACATCTCCGTGACATAACTGGGGCTTACATACACAATAAAAGTATGGGACCTTCGCAAGAGCAACAAATCGTTCCATAATCTCTGGATCTGTCAGAAGATCATCCAGATACGGAACATACATCTGAACAACCAACTGCCGGTTATTCTTGAACTTCTTGAGAGGGTGGGGATTACCCCATTGAGAATCCCTCATTATAGAACGAGCTGATTCGGGTATGGCGTCCCTGTATTTATTCAGAATGACCGGTCTCATGTGTTGACCGAAGCCTCCGCCATGGCAATGTAACTACGTGACAAAGCGACTACACGAGCGGGGGTTCGTTCCTTGGCTGCTTCAATCACTTCTTCCGGAGTCGTAGCTTGGGTATCCATACGGGACAGGGCTTCCATAAACCGCTCTTCGGCTTCCTTGACCTGTTTCACACGGGCATGACCCTGAAGGTCAAAGACGACAGAGGCGGGTTCGTGTGGAATCGGAACCGTCAGCATCTCGTGCTGCTTATCGGAATGAAATACCGAAATCAGGATCTTGGGTTCCCGGTTGACATCGTGCTCCGCAATGGTACCACGGGTAAAGGCACCTGGACCAATTATCCATACCGGGGTGCCCTGGTCGTCCAATTCCACAATCCCATCATCCGTGTGGGGATGACCGTAGAACATAACATCACATCCCGTGCCCAGAACCCTTGGATGCCCAATCACAGGATCACCGCGCAGTGCTCCATCTGTTTGACCCCAATTGCAATGGGTCATCACAAAGGCGAAGACTTTCTTCCCCAATTGTTGAGACAGAGATTCCTTCAGAATCAACAACTGACGAGAAGTCCGCAGATGATCCAACCAAGCACCAGGACCATCTACCGTATACTGCCTGCCCGTGACAATAACAGGTGGGTCATCCCCTACCAAAACGTAATCAGGCCAATGAACTAAACGGATCGTCTTAGAGGCTACCATCGTACCTAAGGTGTGAGTCTCAATGGACTCTATCCGATCCTTCTCTTTGTCGTGATTCCCTAAGATTGCCAGGATGGGACAGGGAGCTTCCGCCATCGTACTGATCAGACGAATATCCAGGCGACGAGAAATCAACTCCCCACGAGGCTGGTGGCAGATATCACCTGCAATGGTGATGGCCGAAGCTGGGAGGAACTCCCCGTCCCATTTGATCTTTTTGGATAGGTTGATCAGATCCGTCATTTTACGAATCTGGGTCTCCTGATAGTTGTCACGGCGGGAACGGGGTTTCTTATCGGAGAAGTGAGGGTCGGCGATACCTGTTATGATTGTGCTCACTGTCCGTCTCTCCGTGCTCGTTTGCTACTGCCCACGCACATACTGCAACAGTGGACATAATAGTAATCACATGTACTATGAGGTGCATCCACCAAGGTAAGTACACTCGGATATACGCAAACTCTTTGAAGCTCTTTCTCTTCCAGTGCTGGTCGATCTTCTTATTGATATCGTCGGCCAACGCCAAAAGGTCCAGCGGTTTCTCTTCAAACCTATCCTGCAGTTCCAGGGCCATCAGGTCATTGCCTGCATAACCATCAGGAGACCAGGAGAAACACTCCATCCAGTCTACTACATTCTCCCCGTCTAGGCCCAGACAGATAACAAACTCATTCTTATTACCGCCCTGCCAGTAACTCTCTTGATCAAAGGCAATGGAACGGGGTTTGTTCTTAAACAATAACACCCAGAGCCTGATCTCATGCTTGCGGCCATGGCGAGCATTGACATATTTCCATTTGTCGTGGGCCAATTGATCTATCGGAGAACCTAAGACAATAGGATCGTCCAGATAGGAAACTTCCGGGTACTCGAATAGTCCTTCGTGGCGAGCATCCGCGTGGGTAATCCGTTTGTAATTAAAGGTTGAAAGAGAAACCTTCACCCGGTTCTCGTAAGAATGCTCTGTCACAACTGGCTTCATAAGGGGCCAATCTATGGGGGCATCAACGTAATATATGTCACCATCAATAGTATGGTAGTGACGGTGCATGTCCTTGAAAGACTGGGGTTTCTTGAAACGCCGGACCAGCTCTTGGTACTGACTGTGGGAAATCTGAGTTTCGTGCCCGTTGGAATCAATAGAAACCCAGTACTGGGGATGATTCCGAACGTAGGAACAATCACGATAGTGGGTTTGTTTGTTCTTGCCTGAACCTGTTGTATAAGAGCAGGTTTTGTGCACCCATTCGTTCCAACGCTCGTGATCTTCAATCCGAACCACCCAGCCACCATGACGTTCTGAATCTTTGGTCATGGTGGCCTCCCCTGCTATTTTACAAGCGGGAATCAAGACCAGAGCTGGGAGAATAGGTAATACCAATTCCTGCCAGATGACTTGTTTCGCAAAACACAGACGTAGAACAACGACAGCTACGACTGGCCAGAGGAGGGCGGTCCATTCCATGGCTACTTTGAATCCTTGTTGAATAGGTCAACGTTGTTATCCTGACCTGTGGTAAACGCCTCATCCGTCTTAGATGAAGTCACGATCTTCAGTTCCAGTTCCGGACGGCCGCCGACAAACCAGGTCGACGGAATCCGCATCCGAATGTCGTCGTGCTCACGCTTCAGATCAATCAGTTTCTGCTGATCGCGGTGGAAAGACTCCCTTTGGGATTCGATTGTGTTCATCAACTTCCTGAACAGATCAGGCGTGATTTCGATCTTGGATTGGGTCAAGAATGAAGCAAGCTGGCCATTACCGGCCACACCCTTCTGAGCCTGCATGATTTCCGTATAGGTCTTTCGGAAAGACTCTCGCTCCGTCGTAGCAACCGAGGCGTTGTTCGCCAGAATCTTCCAGACTTTGTCGAAGCTGGATTCGTTCACCTTGGCTTGACCATTAAACTGATTTCGGAGGGATACCTCCGAATTGTGGGCACCGGCCCAAAGGATAGCCAGGATGATCAGGGGAGCCCCAATCAACACAGCAATGACGAGGAACGTTTTGATAGCCATAGACACAGAAGTTTCTCCAAACAGAGGATGACTAACCTTCACCAGAAGGTTTAAGTTGTAAGAATGGGCTCACCTGAGCGCCTGAGCTGTAGTTAGGGACCAGCTAAGAACACTCGGGTGAGGAGGGGTTTGATGACCTCCTTACCCGTGTGAGTCCCTGTCAGCTACCTAGGAGGTAGGATCGGAGAAGCCGTTCTTCCGGTTTTCTCGTTGAATGGCTTCGTAAACTTCTTGGCGATGAACTGGGACATCCGATGGAGCTTCGATTCCCAACCGGACCTTGTCCCCACGGATCTCCACTACCACAATCGTGATATCATTGTTGATAACGATACTTTCGTTTTTCTTCCGGCTGAGCACTAACATAGATTCCCTTCCTAGTTCCTTAAGTTCTCTTTTATGTACCCGGAGAAGTAGCGGGGGTTTCCTGGCCTAATTTAACTGCTGTTTCTCTCTCGAAGACTTGTGGTGTTTGCTTACACTTCGGACATTCGCGTCCTCTGGGCAGACGTTTGCCACCGGATATACGTACCGTTCGGTCTTGAGGAGTAGTGAGAGGTAACATCTTCCCGGCAATATTCGCCAGGGTGGTGATGGTCTCTTCCAAATCCTCGTGCCGCAGAACTGACTGCAACTGCTCTAACAACGCCCATGTCTCTTTCCTCAGATCCAAGGATCGAGTTTCCCGCTTCAGT
>Ga0181352_1000457_pt1 | contig 17498 bp, 27 predicted proteins | sample Fa13VDMLBSN_FD_130103 | JGI IMG/M metagenome (GOLD analysis project Ga0181352, IMG submission 130103) | Freshwater viral communities from Lake Michigan, USA - Fa13.VD.MLB.S.N | ecosystem: Environmental > Aquatic > Freshwater > Lake | place: USA: Michigan | collected 2013-09-23 | reverse complement strand
GGCCCACGTCCTCGAGCGAGCCAGGCGCGCAGTTGGAGCGGGCCTGCGCTGCGGTGCACACGAACTGCTCGAGCTTGAAATTGATCTGGAGCACGTACCAGAAAATGAGCCGCTCGAAAGCGGCGTTGTGTGCGTAGATCAGGCCGGTGTGCTCACGCACAGCGGTGGGGAATGGCTGCCCCGGCAACCATGTGACAACTTCACCGTCGTCGAAAGCGTAGGACATGCACAGCACTTCGGTACTGGCGTCCTGCGCGTAGTTGTAGACACCTTTTGCCTTGAGATCGCAGCGGCTGCGTGTCTCGAAGTCAAGCCAGAGTTTGGTCATAAAAGGTGGGGCCAGCCCGAAGGCCAGCCCCTGTCTCACTTAGGCTGCGCGACGACGACGACCAGCGGGTGCTGGCTCTTCAGCGGCGGCTTCTGGCGCTTCAGCAGCGCCGTCCATGCTGGCCCACTCAACGATCTCAAACACCGGAGTGTAGATGCGACCGTAGGACTTGTGCACGTAGTGGTCCTTCTTCAGACGCACGATCGCCACAGGCTTGGTCTGGTCCTTCTCCACTTGCGTGGCGATGGCAACGCCCAATGCCTGCACGGCCTTCTTACCGCCCACGGATGTGGTGGTAAAGCGTGCTTCCATGTCCTTGTCCTCACCGTTGAGGCACTTCAAAGACATGCCGATCTGAGTCTCCCAGCCACGCTTAGCGCCGGGAGGCGCTGCGTCAAGTTCTGGCAGCGGGTGCTGCACGCCGGTCATCTTCTCACCAAGCACCTCACCGTCACCCCAAGCGATGTAGCCGTGGACGAACGAGAAAGGGTTGATGGCCCAGGTTGAGTCATCTTCGACTTCAGTCTGGTCAGCACCAAACACCCAGTGGCCTGTCTTGTCCATTTTCAGGATGACGACGCCTGCTGTGCCTGCGCCTTGTTCAAGCGCACGCAAAGCGGTGGAGAGGGTGGAGACTGCTGGCAGATTTGCCGAAGAGAAAGTTGCGAGATTTGACATGACTGTCCTTTACTGAAGTTTAGAAAGAGCAGCAGAAAGTTGCTGCCCGATTTGCAACACTGCTGGGCGGGGATCATCCTCGCTTGCCAATGTTGTGCCTGACGACACCGACACGACGAGATCGTCGGGCAGTGCCATCTTGCGCTTTTTCAGCAGCTTTTCTGCGGCTGCTGGTGAAATAGTTTTTAAGGGCTCATACATCACTATGGTTCCGCCCAATTTAGCGATAGCCGTAGCCTCATCGACCCACTGACGTCTTGCTTGCTTTTGCACCAGCTTGTAGCCGGGCACTGGCAAATCCTTCTCAAGCAACTGGAGCGCCAGACCACGCAGGTCTTTGATCCAGTCTTCCAAGAGGTCTGCATTCTTCAGGTATCTGCCCAGCGTGTCAACATCTATTTCTTTGAGTTGCACTTGCAGGGCGCGATCCACAGCGCCGGTCATCTTGGGGCAGATCGGTTTGCCGGTGCACCAGCGGCAGTGGTCACCCACGGCCAGCTTGGCGTCGGGTTGCTGCGCGGCCTTGACGGCCTGCACCAGCTCTTGCTCGAACTGCTTGATGCGCTCCTTGGTGGTCACCCAGCGCTTGATCATGGGTGGCTGCACGATGATGCACTCGACCTCTGTTGCGCCCTCGAACGCCCACTGCGCTGCTTCGGTACGCATACTGGCGGCAGCGTAGAACATGAGCTGCGGGTTCTCTACCGCGTCAACCACAACACCGTCGCCAAACTTCCAATCCAGCACGACGGCGCGGGTGCCGATACGGCCCACAAGGTCGGTCGAGCCGAACACGCCAGGCAGCAGATCGCCAAAACCAACGCGAGTCTCGACCTCGTACACCATGTTCTGGGTGGGGTCGATCTCGTCCAGAGCTGCAAGCGCAGGGACGATCTTCTCGTCGAACAGCTCTTGCGTGAGCACTTGGCCCTCGTAGACTGAGCCGAGCACGTCAGGTCGGCCATCAAGGATTTCGCTGATGGCGTTGTGCAGCAGCGTGCCACGGTCGGCGTGCTCGCTGGATGGCTGCTTGGGCATCTTGTTGACGAGCGCCACGCTACCAGGGCAGCAGATGACACGCTTGGCGGTCGAGCCGCCCACGATATTACTGTGCTGCATTATTTGACCTCCGTTGTCAAAGCGATGAGGGCGTCGCGCAATTGCTCGGCCTGCTCTTTGGTGAGGTGGGTAGACGCGTAAGCGCAGTGGCGCATGACGCTGATCCAGACGCCGCCTTCATATCGGCTGAGGTTGATGCTGGTGTTATCAGCAGCAGCAGGGATGTGATATTCCATTTTACTGTCCTTTAGTTGATGAGGCGTTCAGTGTATCACACAAAAAATTTATTGTGCAAATCTTTTTTTCATGTATTATCGCGGCTATGAAAATACAAACCATCGAAATTACACTTGCTGAATTGCAAGAAGCCCTGCGCGAGTATTGCTTGCAGCGCGGCCATGACCCTAGCTGCGTGAGCATCGTCAGCTATGAGAAAACAATCATGGTCGAACTGGAGCCTAACGGTCTTGTGACCGCAGATGAGTTTGCCCATCGTGCGAATTAAACCCGTGTCCCTTAAAACCGCGCAAGCGTTTGTCCGAGAACATCATCGGCATAACAAACCGCCAGTTGGGCACAAATTTAGCGTGGGCCTGTTTGATGGCGAACGATTGGTCGGCGTTGCGGTAGCCGGGCGGCCAGTGGCCCGAATGCTCGATGATGGTATGACGCTAGAAGTTACTCGTACTTGCACAGACGGCACGCGCAACGCCAACTCAATGCTTTACGGCGCAATTGTCCGCGCAGCAATAGCACTTGGCTACGCAAAGTGCGTGACGTATACGCAACACGATGAGTCCGGCGCTTCTTTGCGCGGCGCGGGGTGGACGCCAACGCAGACGTTAGCGCCCCGCGCAGGCTGGGACGCACCTTCGCGTGCCAGGGGTGACATTGGCTCGGCAGGCGTTGCCCGTATACGGTGGGAGAGAAACTGTGCTTGAGAAACAAGTCGAAGCCTACCTCGTCAAGCGCGTCAAAGAGCTGGGCGGCGTAGCGTACAAGTTCACCAGCCCTGCGCACAAAGGCGTGGCCGACCGAATCGTGTGCCTGCCCAACGGCGACACATGGTTCGTGGAGGTCAAGACCGAAGGCGGCAGATTGTCACCCTTGCAGAAAGTCTTCGCCGATGACATGGCGCGGATGAAGCAAAGGTATGTGTGTTTATGGAACAAGGAGCAGATTGATGAGTTCATTACCAGTCACTATGGAAGAGGATGAGGCTTTTGGTGCGCTCACCAAGCAAGTCGGCGGCAGCCATTACAAGGACAAAGGCATCCAGCCGATCATCTATATCCACGCCAACGAGCTGGGCTTTTGCGAGGGCAACGTCGTGAAGTACGTCACCCGCTGGCGCGACAAGAACGGCGTCGCTGACCTGCGCAAGGCGATCCATTACCTTGAGCTGCTGATTGAGTTGCATGAAACTACGTGACTACCAAGAGCAGGCGGCTGACTTCCTGTACGAGCACGACCGCGCCATGATCTTGGCCCCGGTGGGTGCTGGCAAGACAGCCATCACGCTCACGGCCATGTGGGAGATGTGGCGCGACCAGCACGTCAAGCGTTGGCTGGTGCTGGCCCCCAAGCGCGTCTGCACGGACGTGTGGCCGGTCGAGCAACCCAAGTGGGCACCGCACCTGTCGGTGGCCGTGGCCGTGGGCACGCCCAAGCAGCGCCTGGCGGCGCTCCAGTCCAAGGCGCAGGTGGTGGTGACCAATTACGACAACATCCAATGGCTGGCCGACCAGAAGTTTGAGTTCGACGGCGTGGTGTTCGACGAGCTGACCAAGCTCAAGAACCCATCCGGCGCACGCTTTAAGGCGCTCAACAAAGTCCTCGACTGCCCAGTGCGCTGGGGCCTGACCGGCTCGTTCACCAGCAACGGGCTGGAGGACGTGTTCGGCCAGTGCAAGATCGTGGACCAGTCGCTGCTCGGCCGCAGCAAGGGCGCGTTCCAGCAGCAGTACTTCACGCTGGTCAACAAGGACTTTGGCGAGTGGGCACCCCGCCCGAAGGCGCTCGAGCAGGTCATGGACCGCATCAAGCCCGCCACGTTCGTGCTGGAGCCTGGTGAGTACAAGGACAAGCTGCCGCCCTGCCACACCGTGGAGCTGGCGTGCAGCATGGACCTGACGCAGTACAACCAACTGAAGAAGGACTTCGTGCTGGAGTTTCCCAACGTGGTGGCGATCAACGCGGCTGTTGTCACGCAGAAGTTGCAGCAGATGGCCGGTGGGTTTGTCTACACCGACGAAGGCCCAGTCTGGGTGTCGCCGCACAAGTTTGACCGTCTTGAGGAGCTGCTGGATGAAAACCAACACGCCAACACCATCATCGTCTACCAGTACAAAGAAGAGCTTGCCGAACTCAAGCGACGCTTCAAGGTCACAACGCTTGAGGACCATGACGCAATTGCTCGATGGAATGCAGGTGCCGTACGAATTCTTGCCGTGCACCCAATGTCCGCAGGCCACGGCCTTAACTTACAGCACGGCGGGCACCACATGGTATTTCTGTCCCTGCCTTGGAGTCTCGAGCTGTACGAACAGACCGTGGGACGGCTGCATCGGTCTGGACAGCAGCGCCCCGTGTGGTGCTACGTGATGCTGACCGACAAGACGGTGGACGCAAAAATATGGGCTGCGCTACACGACAAGCGCAGCGTGTCTGATATTGCAATGGAGGCTTTGAAATGAAACGCATCGACCAATGGAAGGCCAAACTGCGAGCGGCCAAGTCTGAGCTGCGGCACAAGACGCGGCAGCTGAACGCGGCGCAGCGCACGCACGATCGCACCATCAAACTGATTGAACAACTGGAGAAAAAAATTGAACTATACCTGGCGAAAACTGAATGAAGTGCTGGCCTCGCTGCCAGAGACAGACGTCAAGGCGCTGCTCGACTCGGAGATGGCTGGCGCCAAACGAGTGAAGGTGATCGAGCGCCTGCACCAGCGTTACAACACCCTGCGCGTCGCTCGTGAGCGCATCACCCTGCTGAAGGAGGCAACCAAATGATCCGTGAACTGTACAACTGGTTAAAGACTATATATGGCACCCCGAGTCCCGAGGCTATGGCGTTTCGGGAGCTTGAGGACAGCAAGCGCGAGTTGCTCAAAGCCCTGACAGCCCGTGAGTACGCCGACTCGATGTGCAAGTACCGCGAGGCGCAGATCAAGCGCTTGACGGCCTATCTGCACAAAGCCACCGAGGAGAACGCATGAGCCGCGAAGCAATGAAGCTGGCGCTGGAGGCGTTGGAAACATCTATGTATCCGCAACAAAAACAATTGCAAGCCATCACCGCCCTGCGAGAAGCACTGGCAGAGCAGCCAGCACAGCAGGAGCCTGTGGCGCTGAAGTGGCAACAAGCCCCTGTTAAAACACAATGGGGCGATGACATGGTGGTGGCAAGTGTCGCCATCGACAAAGACCACACTGTTTGTTTGTACTGTGAGCGAGACCAAACAGCAAAGGTTGAGGCCATGTTTGCACAGCGCACATGGGTTGGGCTGACGGATGAAGAAATCACTGACATATGGGCAGAGTCAAGTCCGTACTACCACGAAGATGATTTTGCCCGAGCCATCGAAGCCAAACTCAAGGAGAAGAACACATGACCACACAACTGGTTCGTGATTCTATGAAGTTGATGGCCGATGCTGGTGTAGACATTTTGGACATCAAATGGTTTGATCTGACCGGGGCGTTCTCGGAGCATCAACACGCCAACCTTGAGCCTGTGATGACGCATCGCCCACCATTTGACAAATGTTTTGTCACTTGGAAAGGAAAGACTCGCAGCCACCCGAGCTATGAGGTTCTTATGCTGGTGGCTGGGACTGACCCAAACGAGGGAATCACGGTGTCAATGTGGAAGGGGCCAAGCGGCACAAGGCTGCGCCCCATCCCTGCGATGTTCTACTTCATCGAGGATGACAACATCCGTTACGGAGCAGTCAGTGATGATGAGCCGATAGACAAGGAATTGGCAGAGATCATGCTGGCGCAGATTGGTGTCTGGTACAGCGCCATGAATCAGCGTATTGAGGCTTACATCCCATCTATGCGGGACAGCTTCACCAACCGCCGCAAAGTACAGCAAGGCAAGTTGCCAACCTACGACTGGACAACGGTGTGGATTGAGCCATCTAAGCCCCGCCAAGAGTCCAAAGGGGGAACACACGCATCACCCCGACTGCATGAGCGCAGAGGCCACCTGAGAAGGCTAAAAACAGGCAAGAACGTCTGGGTCAAGTCCTGCAAGGTTGGTGACGCAAGCAAGGGGGCGATATTTCACGACTATGCAATCAAGGAGAAGAACACATGAGCAACCCCCTCGACAAGATGGCAAAGAACGAACGGGAACTTGGCATTCAGATGGAGCCAGAGCCGCTTAAACCCGCTGACGGACAACTTATCTGGGTGGCGCTGGCATTCATCGCCTTCATGCTGACGCTGCTAACCATAAGGAGTTGCGTATGACCGACTGCCAACACCAATGGGAGGCTGTCCCCGGCCAGCCGCTTTACAAGTGCGCCCGATGTGGTGCGTTCATGAGGATCATTAAGTGACAACGACCAACAAGGGAGTTCTGGTAACCAAAGCATGGGAGGCGCTGCATGAGTTCGGAAAGATCACGGCGCAGGAGTTTGCAGACTACGCCGACATCGGCAGGTATGACGCTCACGCTGTGCTCAACCGCATGAGCAAACGCACCAAGGATGGACTCAAGCGCCTGTACGTGGCCGACTGGGCATATGAGCATGATGACGCAAGGCGCTACCCTCGCGCGATATTCATGATCGGTGACAAGCCGGACAAAAAGAAGCCCAAGCCCAACATCACCGCCAACAGACGCAGGCATGAGCAAAGCAAGAACAAGATGTACCGGATGAACAGCGTGTTCAACATGGCGATGACCAGAGACAAGATCAGGGAAATAAGGAAGACGGTATGAAGTGCCCGCTATGCAAGGCATATTCAGACGTACTGGAAACACGCAAGCGCATGGACAACACAACCCGCCGCAGATACGTCTGTGGCAACATGCACAGGTTCACCACAATCGAAACAATCGTGAAGTATGACAAGCCACCCATTGAAGCTGTGCGACAAGTGCGAAACTAAGAAGCCGCCCGAGGGCGGCATCCATATCAGTCCAACTCGCTGGTACTGCGCCAGTTGCTGGATCGTCAGAACTTCTTCGCAGACTCGGCGACATCAGCTACGCGCCGCCCCCAGCCCTTCCCAAAAGTAGGCCAGTGCTTGAGGTCCATCAGGAACGACAGGCGGCGCTTGCTGTAGTCGTCGATCAGCTCCTTGGCGTCAGCGGCCCGCACAGCCGCCAGCGTCTTGGGGCCGATTGCGCCGTCAGGCTCTGCACCCACGCACGCTTGCAGCCACTTAACAGCGCGGCCCGGACCTGAGTTGATGGCAGCGTCGAACACAGCATAATCCACGCCAGAGGGCAGTTCATCGCCTTGCACCTTGTCCCAGTACTTGCGCTTGTACAGCGGCGCAACGTCAGCGGGGGTCAGCGCACGCATGGCCTTCTCGTCCACCTCGTGGCCGCAGTGCTCCTCCCAGACTGCCTTGGTGCAGCCGAGGTTGGTCATGCCACCTGGGTCAGACGGATGGTTCACAAAACCACCCTCGTGCTTCAAAACGTGCTGAAGCGCCTCTGCAAAGTTCTCTCTCATTTCTTACCCTTCATGTCCGCCAACTTCTCAACTGTACGGCCACCGAAGTAGGCCAAGAAAATAATCTGACCCCACTGACCTAGCAGTTGCACGTAAGATTCTTGGGCGTTGTACCCGTAGGCAGACATCATGGTGAACACGAAGTAGGCTACGAAGATGGCTATGAGGGCCATAGGGCGAATGTTCTTGGACAGCCAAGAGTCAGACCCCATGTCGGCCCGCCACCGGTCTGTAATAGACGTTTGCTCAATCTCAAACAACTTGGTGTCGTTTGCCATGCGGGCTAGTTCACCGTCTTGCGCCATCTTGGCAAGGTCCAGTTGCGCTTTGGCCTTGGCTTCTGGGTCAGGAATGAGCTTGTCGATGAGCTTGCCGCCCACCTCAAGCAGTGCTGTCAATGGGAACATCAATTACCCCTTTAGATCAAAACTTAGGTTGGTGTGGCGGGGATACTGCACAACGCGCTCCCCTTCGGGACATTTGTATTTGATGGTTGCCAGCAGCGTTGCTTTTCCGCTGGCGATTTTTTCTTTTCTTACCATTGTGAGTTGGTATGTAAACGTGTCAATTTCCGGCCCTGCTGGGCCGCTAAACTTGCTTGCGGTGGTGGTGGCTTCATGCACCATACCAGCCGCATCACGAATGCTTGGGGTAAAACTCTCAACAGAGCAGTCGTCGCGCTTCTTGATCCGCGCAACCGTGACGGTGATGGGCTGTCCATCCTCTGCCACAATCTTAAAATTCTCTGGCGACCATTCAATGATGGCTTTGTCAAACAAACCGAACTTGTCGGCAAGCGTGTAACTGCCTCCCAACGCAGCAACACTGGCGGCAACAGCCCCAATGGCTTTGGTAAGGTCAACCATATGCCACCTCAACAAAAATTTTGATGCACCAGACAATCAGCCCAACAAGAAGGGCTGCTGCAATAAATGCACCAGCCCAGTCTCTCATTTGACCACCCAGATCGCTGCAAAGATTGTCCCACCCATCGCCACGATCATCAGACCTGCGGTCTTCATCAAGATGGCTTCGATGCGCTTGAGGCGTGCGTTGATCTGGTCATACCGCAAGGCGCAGATTTCCTCATGGGTTGACAGTCGGGCTTCAGTCACGTCGATCGTGCTCATCTGGGGCTTTCTGCAATTGCTGGTTGATTGACTGAATGACCGGGGCTACCTCACCGTAAGGTGCAAGCATGAGCGCCCGGTTGATGACAGCCAGTTCTTGAGGGGTCAAAGTGAGGGTGATCATACGCCGTAGTAAGGGAGTTTGACGTCAACGCCGTTGATGTTGACTCGCAAGTAACCAGCCACTTGTGCAGGGGGCGCACCATTGGCACCAGCAGTTGCCGACGATGATGCGTAAGCACTGGTCCACACGACTGTTTCGGCCAAAATAATTGAGCCTGTGTCCGTGAGCACAACCTTGTCTGCACCGCTGACAGAGTAGGTCAAACCAATAGACCCAGAAGTGGAGTGACGCAGACGGTACGCAGACGATCCGTCAAACGCCATGTTCTCGCCATCTTTGATTCGGATGGCAGATGTGCTGTTGGTAGCGTTGCTTAGATCAATACCAACGCCGTAGGTGCCGTTGAACTGAGCGCCCCATGTGCCAGAGCTGGACACCTGAACGCCCACGGTCATGTTGCCTTGCAGCGTGATGCCGTTGGTCAACTGGCCTTGTGTCAGGTCGATGTTGGTAGGCGCGATTCGCAGGCCGTAAGAGGTGGTGTTGATCGTGCCGCCCGACACGCCCTTGCCCACGGAGATGTCCACACCGACACGGTTCAAGCCAGTGTCTGTGCCGTTGGCAAAGATGCCTGCTTCGATACCGATCAGACCAGCCGTGGGGTTGGCTGTCTGGGTGTAGTCACGCGCCTCAGACACGATGCCCCATGTCGGGCCGGTGCTGCGCTTGTTGCCTTGGCCGTAGACGCCCACGTTCTCGCCAGCAGCAGAGTAGTTGTCCACGATGCCAATGATGGTCCACTCGAACGATGTCTCGGTTGCGCCGGTGATCGTGCGTGCCCAGATGTTGGGGTTGACGTAGCCGACAGTGCCGCCCGAGACAGCCGAGGCGTCACGCAGCGTGTTGATCGGTGCCTTGGTGTTACCGTCCAGCGCGGCGGCAGTGGGTGATGTGCCGTCGATCTGTTGCAGACGGGCGTTGACAGTGGTTGCCACGCCGGTATCGCCGGGGGTGTAGCCAACCAGCGTAGCGCCGTTTGACGCAGCCAGTACGGCCAGCGTAGGACCGTTGGGGCCGTTGACGTTATCCGATGTCCAAATCTCCACATCGTCGGAGTCCTTGAGCACCATGAAGTAGCGACTGTCGCCGCACCACACTGCTGCCTCGCCCCGGCTGTTCAAGATGACGGGGTTGGTGTTGGCCGTACCGCCGTTGTAGTCGGTGTACGTGGCCTGTGGGGTGGTCGTGCCAGCAGCGTAGGTGAACAGCTTGCCGCCCACCAACGGGTTACCGTTGGCGTCGAAAAACTGCATTACTGGACTGGGAATGAGCGTAGTGGGCATGGTGGTGTTCCTGGTTACTTAGCAAGAGCGTTTTGGATTTCTTGCTCGGGCGTGAGCATATTACGCTGAAATGCGCGGGTTTTTGGGCCTTGACCGCCGGTCTTGACCGGGCGGGCTTTGCGAAATTGTTCTTCCAGCATCTCCAATTCGCCTTGCAGCTTTTCACGAGCAATCATAGCGTCTTGGCGCAAGCGCAAGTTATCCGAACGAGCGGCAATATCCGCTTGCATTTGGGCTTTTTGCTTAACCTTATCAATGGTTTCTTGCAACCATACGCGGTCCATTAACTTAGTGGCAAGGGCTTTATCCGACAACGTTTTCATGCCTGGAACAATATCGGCCAAATTGACTTTTGTCTTTTCCCACGCAATCCGTTGTTCAGCGCTCATCAGGGCAGGCGACCTGCCAGACGACAGGATGTCAGCCGCGCCCGACAAACTCTTACCAGTGCTTTCGATGATCTGAATGTCAGGCGTAGCGCCGCGCAGCGTTGTATCAACAGGCACCAACTTACCTGTCACAGGGTCCAGGTCAAACGCTTGACCGCCGCGAGTGGTCTGACGTGCAGCCGCCTCGGCCGCAGCAGCTTGCTGCTCGGCCTGCTGGCCCAGCGTGCGCGACATCTGAGCACGTCGAGCGTCTTCAGTGCGCAGCATGTTGATCGTGCCTTCGGCACTTGGTGCTGGCAACATCCTATTGGCTGGTGCTACTGGCGTTACGGCGGCAGGCGCGGCAGGAGGAACAACAGTAAAGTTTTGCGGGCTTGCTGCGTTTTGCAGGTTTTGCTCAATCTGACCTGCAAACTGTTGTAGCCGGTTAATTTGCGCCGTAATAAACTGACGCTCCGCAGCGTCGCCTGTGCGCCGCAGCTCACCTTCAAGTTGGGCAATTTTTATCTGCGCGGAATTTAATTGCTGCCCTAATTCAGCTGCCGATGCCGTTACGGCTGCGGTAGTTTGAGGTTGCATTGATGCGGCCAACTGGTTGACCGGGATGCGGGCGTCGCGCAGCGTCAAGCCAGCCTGGTAGTCAGGCGACGCCAACCGACGAGCGGCCAAAGCGCTTGCTGTCTCGCCAGCCGCGCCGCCCAGCACACCGCCCAAGATGGAGCCGGTCAGGCCAAACTGCGAGCCGATCAACGCGCCTGCCGCACCGCCAGCGCCGGAACGGCTCAAGCGAGGCGCGGTAAGAAAGCCAGGTGTAGGTTGGGCGCTGAACACATCAGGAAAGTTACCTGCGATCCGGCCAAGCGAGGCAATGTCACCTGTCAGGTTGTTGTCTTTGGCCGTGATGCGTGCGAGCTTGCCCACATCCACCATGCCGGTGTTCAAGTCGGTCGCGCCCTCGTACGCGTACGTGCGCGCCATCTTCTGGCGGGCGTCGCGGAACTGGCCCAACAACTTGGGGTTAGAGATGCTGTTGTCGATCATCGACTCCAGCTCGGTCGCCACTCTAAGGTTGGTGTCGGCGATGTCCAACGCCTCTGTCGTCGCAGCTTTGTTGTTGTACGTCTTGCGTGCCCGCTCGCGCAGCACGCTGATGTTCTTGAGCAACTGCTCGCCGGTCAGGCCAGTCTGCGTCTTCGCAATCGCATCATCAACGATTTTGCTGATGGCTGGTGCGTACTCTTTGGCACCGATGACGTCCAAGTCTGTACGAAGTGCTTCCAGCCGTTGGACCATAGCGTCGTCAGCCTGCTGGATGGGCAACTTCTTGACTTCTTCGTAAGGCGCGGCCACTTGGGTGCGAGCTTGGTCGAAGGCTTTTCGGCTGTTGAGTTGCGTTGTGGCGGGCAGGTCCATGTCGCCCAGTGCCACTTTACGCACTTGGTTCTTGTTGGCGCCTGCCAACGCTTCTGGTGCGCGAGGACCGGCAACCATTGCTGTTAGCTTTGGCCCGACCGTAGGCTGAATATCTGTTGGGTTCAGCACAATGCCCAAACGCTGCGCTTCAGCAGCAGCGTCAATCTGTGGGCCACGGGCGTAGTCTTCTTGCGATAGGCGCTCGCGCTTGGCTTGAGCGCGTGGCTCAAACGGCATCTTTGCGCCGATGACGGCTTTCTCGATCTGCGGCGCAGCCACATCCCGAACAGCGCGGGCAACAGGTGTAACAGCTTTAGGCGCGGCCACGGTCGCTGTGCCCAACATGTTCTCAACGTCCGACTGGGGAACGCCGGTCTTCTCAGCGATCCACTTGGCACCTTTTTGAAAGTTCTGGCCGATGAAGTCCATTAACTGACGGCCAGCCTCTTGCTGGTATTCGGGCGTGTCGGTAACGCCAAAGGCTTTGCCCACTGGCGATTCGACCGCGCTAACCAACCGCGCAGTAGCCGCCTGCGCTTCTTGTGGTGTGCGGCCCATACGAGCCAACGGGTAACCCACTTGCTGTACGACCGCAGGCAGCACGCCGCCGACTGTAACGTCAGCCAGCGAGGCTGCGCTGCGGCCAAGCTGCGTCAGAAAGCCTGGTGCTTGACGAGGGCCAGGTATTCCGGTCTGAACTGGCGGGGCCGTAAATTCCGCAAACGGATTTACTGCGGGCGCGGGCGTAGCGGCGAACTCAGCAAAAGGATTAGCGGCCATTTACTTGCCTCCTCGAGCACGTTTTGCCGCACCAGGCCCAAAGATGGCGTCGAACTGCGCATCCGTGCCTCGGCCAGCTTTAAGCGCATCAATAGCCGCTTGCGGGACGGCAGCTGCTGGAGCCGCTGCAAGGGTGGGTGTAGCCGCAGTAGGAATCTGCGCGGCAGTAGCTGCCGGTGCTACGTACTGCTTGAGTGCTGGACGGTCAAACAACGATTTAGCACCTTCACCGGAGAACCAAGCGCTTTCCGCGCCGTCGTAGGTCTTGTTGTTTTTCCACCAGTTGTCATAGAAGTTGCGCTGCTCCATGTCGCGGCGCAGCTGCTCTTTGGCAGTGGTGAGCAAGAACTTGTTGGCTTGCGGCGTCTTGCCAAGCTGCGAGCCGATCGCGTCGATACGCTGCGCGTCCGATTCGGTTTGCGGGCCTTTTTGCTCCAACTGCTTTTGCAGCACAGCCTCTGTGGCTTTCGCCTGAAAGACTTGGGCGTTGGTGGCAAACTTTTCTGCACTATCCACACCCAATGCAGCCAGCACTTTAGCGCCTGCGGCTTTGGTTTCAGTGCCAAAACCAGTCTCAAACCCTTTGTTCAAGATGTTCAAGTTGGCGTCGATGGACGGCAGCGTCTTAGCGGCCACAGACGCTTGTTTGGAAACGGCGTCGTATTGCTGCGTCAGCATCTTGCCGCGCTCGGCCTGCTCGGCCTTTTCTTGCGGCGGCAACTGGACGTTTGTGACAGCGCGGGTAGCGTTGCCAATACGAATTTTTTGCTGTTCCACAGCAGCGGGCAAGGGCACATCCGCAAACGTACCCACTGTAGTTGGCGTGCCACCCAAACCTGGCATTTGCACAATTTGACGCTGACCGCTTTGGTCGATGACCTGCGTAGTCGGTTTGTTCATTTCCATGAACTTTTCAGTGCCCAGTTTGGACTGATTTAGCATTTGCGCAAAAGCCGCTGGACCTTTTTCAATCGCAGCCATGATGCCCTGTCGAGCTTGTTCTGCGGAAATTCCACGTTCGGTCAACGCGGCCCCAATAATGGGGTCGCGATGGTTGGCTTCATGCCATGCCAAATAGCGTTGGGGCGCGTCTGGTGCAGCCGGATCAATCGTGTCCAAAAAGCTACGGGCTTGTTTGAGCCTAGTGTCCAGCAATTCTGCGCGGGTTTTATCGCGAGCAAGTTCAGCGGTTTCAATCTCTCGACGGGTTTTTTCAATGCCGGGAATTTGTGAGCCGCCACCGCCAGATGCCAAAAGGCCCGTCAACTTGTTGTAGTTGATTTTGCCTGTCGCAGGATCAACCGACTGAGAGTAGGCGTTAGCCAACGCATTTTGAGTTGCTTCGGCGCGTTGGGCGGCTCCAAGCTGGTATTGCGCCAGCTCCTGCGCTTGGCGACCGCTTTGAATCTGCTGAATCTGGGCAAACTGCGCCAATGCGTTCGGAGCCTGAATTTCAGGCTGTCTGTACGCCATAGCGATGTTGGGGTTAACGAGTGCCATGATTTATTCCTTTAAGGCGCATAACCAGTTGGACCTTCGCCAGCGTAGCCCGAACCATACCCAATACTGCCACCGTAACCACCACGGCCCAACGCTTGCTGTAGTAGCGAGTTGGTGGCTTGGTTTTGCTGGTAGCCCATGTACTGACCGATACCGCCGCCGATGGCGTTGGCAGCGCCCATGTAGCCCGATGCACGGGCTTGAGCACCAGCACCCAACGCCTCGCCCATACCCGTTGCGTAGTTTTGACCGGCTTGACCCAGCGCGTTGACCGAAGTTTGACCGACACCGGCCAGCGACTGCAACGGACCCAGACGGGCTTGGCGCTCGGCTTGGTAACGGTTGAATGCGTTCTGGTATTCCTGCGAAGCCATGCCTTGGCCGAACTGCTGCAAAGCACCGCCAGTGTTGCCGCTGATTAAGCCGCCACGGGCCGCAGCACTGCGCTCCAACGCCTTTTGGCCTTGCTCGAAACGGAATCCGTAGCCGGGATCGGCTTGGAACTGAGCCATACCAAATGGCGTGTACTCCGATGCGGCTTCTAGCTTACCCAACGCACGCTCACCGGCCTGACGCCACGGGGCTTGCAATTCAACTTGACGGTCGAATTGCTCTTGTTGAAGATCGGCAGCGCGGCCTGCGGCGGATGCTTGCGCTTTTCCTGCACGGTTAGCTGAATACGCACCTATTGCGGCGCTGCCTACGATTGCTGCGGCAACAAAACTCATGATTTCACCTCGATTTGTAAGTTTTTGACCTTATTGCCGACGGCAAACATCGAATTAGGGTCGTCTTCAACTAGTTCCGATTCTACGTCTTCTACCGTATCTGATTCAACTCTGTGAAACGTCATGCAGAGCGCGTCGGTTTCGGCGTACACCGCGCGCTTGGTTCCCGGTTTGCTGCACAGCAGCATTGGCCCAGTAATGGTCTGCACGCCATCGTCTGTGGTCACTTTAACCGTGCCCGATACGATCATGTAGAAGTGTTCTTTCTTGTGAACCTTACCGACAATCAAGCAACCTGCTGGACGCCACACTTGACGGCAGTACATACCGCCGTGAAACACATGTTCTGTTGGCGGCTCGTATTGAGGGTATTTCACCATCTCTGCCTGCAAGGCTTCCACATCCTCAATCAATACTTGAGGTTTTGCAACTTCAAAGCCTTTACCGTAGGTCACTTGCATGATCACCTCGAAATTGCCGTGATAGTGGGCGTGCCCGAATACGTGATGGTCAGCGCGTCACCCGGTGACAAACCAAACATGCCGTAGTACGAACCCGTGTTGTACTTGGTGCCAGTGCCACGCTGGAACTCGACCCTGCGCACACCGCCGCCGCTGATCATTATGTCAATCGGGCGCTCTGTCGTGTTGCCGTACACCAAGGGCGAACCACTCAGCGGCACTGGTGCCGGAGCGTTTGGTGGCGTGTAATCAATGTCCGACTCCAGCAGCGCCAGCAAATACCGATACCATTCACGCGAGATCAAACCGGTTCGTTCGTCAAAGAACGGAACCCTGTTTGACGGAATGTTGGTGTTGGCGTTAAGCATTTGTCGGCGATACGATCAGTTCTGCGCCCATGATGGCGATCTTAACGGGGTCAGTACCCGACAGCTCATACACTCGGTCGCGCAGCTTCATGGTCATACCCAGCCTGCGCCAGATCACCCGTTTGCCAGTCTGACCCGTTGTGCCCATGTCCTTGCCGTGGTAATTGCTCCAAGTGTGCCCACCATCGTCAGACCAGCGCAGCAGCACCACGGGCTGGGGGTTGATCGTCACACCTGTTTCGTCAATCAGGAAGTCGTAAGACTCGGTGATGATGTCGTCCTCATCCTGAGTCACCAGAAACACCGGCTGGCTGACAGGCGGCAGCGTGAAGCCCACCTCGCAGTCAAGCTGCATAGAGTGCTGCGCTGTGCGCTTTAGGTTGTTCTGGCCGGTGGGCAGCGCCCGCCACGAGCGAATCCACTTTTGGATGCCGCCGTTGTCCGAGTAGACATCCAGATCGAATGCGTAGATGTTGGCGTTCTGGAAGTCACCGACCAGTACTTCGCCGTTGAACACGGCGCGGCAGTTGGAGCGATGGCGAATGAACTGGTCGTTGGCCCAGCTACCGCGCTCATGCCACGCTTGTGTTGATGCGTCATATACCCATGTGGCGTTGGCCGATGGGAACGTCAGCACGTAGAAGGCGTGGCCCTCTTGCTGGTACGTGTAAGCAATCGCGTCCGAGATGACATCGTACTGTGCGATAGCGTACTCAACAGCGTGCGTGGACACCCGTTGGCCGGTGTAGCCGTTGGCGCGGTAGACGATGCCCTTGCCTCGGGCGTCAGCGCCCAGCCAGAACAGCGAATTGTCCAGCTTGGCTACCGAGTACGTGGCAGCGCAGCCGATCTCGTTGAACGCGCCTTGGATGCGCTGGAAGGGCACGCCCGGTGGCGGCAGACCTGCGTCATACCAAACCTCGACCGAGTTGCCGCCAAACAGCCACAGCTCGTTGTGGTCAGCAATCAGCGACACCAGCCCGTCAGGGGAGCCTTCAGCATTGGCAACGCTGGCGCCATCCAGCACCGTGCCGTCATAAGATTCGGTGACCCAGAACTTCTGTGTGTTGGGTTCGTTGAAGATGAAGTACCCGTCGATGAACGTGACCGTCTGCGCCCGTGGGAACGCCGAGTTCTCGACATAGGTGTTGTCAACTGCGTTGTAGACGTAGCTTGGTCCGTTGGCTGCGATGAACAACTGGGTGCCGTTCATCGCCATTGACACGGGGCCGGTGTTGCCAACAACGCCGATGAGCGTGGCGGCGTAGTTCTGGTCCACTTTGTACAGCTCGTTGCCGGATACAACGTACAGCCATTGACCGTACTCCAGCATCCCTCGCACGGGGCCAGTGCCCACGGTGGTCACCAGACGCAGACCGGGCGCACGGTTCAGAAACGCCGGTTCCTTGCCACCCTCGGGCACAACCTCGGGGAACAGATTGATCATCTTGTTGTCAGCAGCGTTCGTGCTGCGGGCAACGTAGCTGGAGCCAAGGATCGGCGATTTCATCAGTAATTTCCAGCAAAAATGTTGAAGCGCTGGCGTGTTGCCACGAT